>R14__coassemble_326_pt1 | contig 36571 bp, 24 predicted proteins | sample R14__metabat2_high_PE_005 | metagenome-assembled genome bin R14 | reverse complement strand
GGACGGTCCTTCGTCCCGATTCGGGACAAAGGACCGTCCCCTGTCCCACTATTCCCTGTCCCACTGCAATCAAACCGGGACAAAGGTCCGTCCCCCGTCCCACTATAGTACCGTCAGCAGAATTTCCCAGAGCGGGATGGTGATGATCGACAGGGCTGTGGAAAGCACTACCAGCTTGACCGCGAATTCCTCATCCCCGTCGTAGTTCGATGCCAGGATTGTTGTCGTGGCGCCGGCAGGCATACCCGCCAAAATCACACTCAAGCCCACCACCATGGAATCATGCACCAGCAAACGGCAAGGGATAAATACCAATGCCGGAATCAATAGCAAACGGATCAGGGCATACTGAAAAATAGTTTTATCCATCAGGGCTTTCGGATCCGCCTCGGCCAGGATCATACCGATTACCAGCATGGATATTCCCGTATTACAGGAACTGATATAGCCAACAGTTTTTCCCAGAAATCCCGGAATCTGGTAGCCCGTTACCATAAGCACCAGACCGATTGCGCAGGCAATGATACACGGATGAGTCGCAACCTTCTTTACCAGACTTTTTTTATCCGGCGCCTCCGTAAAAATCGCCACACCCTCAGACCACATCATGATACGCAGCGGCAAGAGATAGATCGACGCCATGGCCAAACCTGCTGTTCCGTATAAGCCCTCCGCGATCGGATTGCCCAGAAATCCTGCATTGGAACAAATAATCGCATATTGCAGACAAGCCCTTCGTGGTCTTTCCTGCCTGGGAAAGGTAATCCTGCCGAGCAAAACACTGCCAATCTGAATCAGCAGGGAAATCAGCAGGATCATCCAGAACTTACCGGCCAGCTCATTGCTTCCCTCCGCGCTGAAAGCCTTTAGAATATTACAGGGCAAGATCAGATTAATGACCAGGGCTGTCAATTCCTTCTGCCCCGTCTTCGTCACGATACCCTTCTTTCGAATGATCAGACCCACGATGATCAACGCAAACATTGTAATCTGCAATTCCAGCATTCCATTCATGAAATGTCTCTCCCTTTCTCTTTATCGGGACAAAGGACCGTCCCCTGTCCCACCCCTCCCAAAGTATACTCTATCTCGCCCAAAAAATCTCTCCCATTCTTTCTGCGAATTATTCATTTCTCCAAAATTATTTCTGTGGAATGCTTTTTTTCAAAAACACAGTTGAGAATTTTGTGTAACTTGCCTTATAATAACAAAGAATTTTGTGAAAGAATCTGAATGCGAAAGCACAGATACAAAAAAATAGCACTTAATGAATTTGTTTTTAAAAAAGGATGATGCACAAATGAAACCATATGCAGAGATGACAAAAGATGAACTTGCTGCTGAGATCCAGCAGCTGAAAAAAGAATATAGTGACGTACAGGCACTTGGTCTTTCCCTGGACATGAGCCGTGGTAAACCTTGTAAAGAGCAGCTGGACCTTTCCATGGGCATGATGGATGTCCTCAATTCCAGCTCTGACCTTTACTGTGAAGATGGTACAGATTGCCGTAACTATGGTATCCTGGTCGGTATTGATGAAGCACGCGAGCTGATCGGTGATATGATGGAGAACCATCCTGATGATATCATCATCTACGGAAACTCTTCCCTGAACATCATGTACGATACCGTATCCCGCGCATATACACACGGTATCCTCGGAAATACTCCATGGTGCAAGCTGGACAAAGTAAAATTCCTCTGCCCTGTACCTGGTTATGACCGTCACTTCGCTATCACAGAGTACTTCGGCATCGAGATGATTCCGGTACCAATGACACCTGAAGGACCAAACATGGACATCGTAGAAAACCTGGTTGCCACAGATGATTCCATCAAAGGTATCTGGTGTGTACCGAAATACTCCAACCCACAGGGTTATTCTTATTCTGATGAAACTGTTCGCCGTTTCGCCAGACTGCATCCTGCAGCAAAAGATTTCCGTATCTTCTGGGATAATGCTTATGGTATCCACCATCTGTATGATCACCAGCAGGATTACCTCATCGAGATCCTGGCAGAATGTAAACGTGCCGGAAACCCGGATATGGTTTACAAATTTGCTTCTACTTCAAAGATTACTTTCCCGGGCAGCGGTATCGCCGCTCTGGCTACATCACCAAACAACATGGCAGATATTAAAAAACAGCTGTCCCGCCAGACCATCGGTCATGACAAAGTTAACCAGCTTCGTCACGTGCGTTTCTTCGGCGACATCCACGGTATGATCGAGCATATGAGAAAACATGCTGACATCCTTCGTCCGAAATTCGAGATGGTAGAACAGACCCTCGAGGAAAACCTGGGCGGACTTGGCGTTGGTACATGGACCAAGCCACTTGGCGGATACTTCATCAGCTTCGATGCACTGCCGGGCTGTGCCAAAGCAATTGTTAAAGCTGCAAAGAAGGCCGGCGTTGTCATGACAGGCGCAGGCGCTACCTACCCATACGGCAAAGATCCGCTGGACAGCAATATCCGTGTGGCGCCAACACTTCCATGTACAGAAGATCTGCAGAAGGCTGCTAAGCTTTTCACACTCTGTGTCAAACTGGTCAGCGCACAGAAAATCTACGCAGACATGGAAAAAGCTGAGGCTGCAGCTAAAGCTGAGTAATCACAAGTAACAACTGCATAGAAGAAATAAAAAACAGGTTATCCTATCCAATCGGATAACCTGTTTTTTTCGTAATAATTGGGTATATTCAAGTCTCGCACAGCGGTACTAAACTCGTGTTTTCCTTACGACCGCATTTGTTAAGTACCGGCGCTGTGGATGCCCCTATGGGATATACGGCCGAATAGCCTCTTTTCAGGAATGCATCAGACCTCCTTAGCAGGGTGTGACAGAACTCAAAGCGCTCTCACTGCACCAAATTTTATTTGGTACCGAAAATGCGGTCGCCGGCGTCGCCCAGTCCCGGACAGATATATGCATTTGCATTCAGTTCACGATCCAGATGTCCTACATAAATCTGTACATCCGGATGGGCTTTATGCAGGCGCTCCAATCCTTCCGGCGCAGCGATGATGCACATAAACTTAATATCTTTGCCGCCCTGGCGCTTGATCTGGTCAATGGCATCTACAGCAGAACCGCCTGTGGCCAGCATTGGATCTGTTACGACGATCAGACGCTCATCGATCGGCTGCGGTAATTTGCAATAATATGGTACCGGCTCATGGGTCTCTTCATCACGGTACATACCGATATGTCCCACCTTGGCTGTCGGGGACAGTGCCAGGATGCCGGACACCATGCCCAGACCTGCGCGAAGAATCGGTACGATGGCCAGCTTTCTGCCTGCGATCATTGGTGTCATGCATGTCTCGATCGGTGTCTCTACCTCTACATCTTCTACCGGCAGGTCAGAGAGCGCTTCATATCCTTCCAGCATGGCAATCTCCTCTACCAACTTTCTGAATTCATTTGTTCCGGTGCTTTTATCTCTCAGGCGGGAAATTTTGTGCTGCAGCAGCGGATGTGTCATAATGCTGATATTTTTCTCGTTTGCAAAATCCATCATGTTTTTATTCTCCTCTCTTTTTCAATCATCTTTCTGAACAAACGGTGATCATACACCGAAACTTCTCTTTTATCGTCCCAAAGCTTTTCTTATTTTTCGTCTTTATCGCTATTGTTTACGTAAACGCCGCGGCTCTTATCACCCTTAGGATTTTTTCCGAATTCGTAATCATTGCCCGGCAGGATTGCGTTCAAAAGAATTCCCGCAATAGCCGCAATGGCCAAGGCTGTCAGTGTAATGGATGTCCCGCCTACCGTAAAGGTAAAACCATCTGAAAATCCCAGGCCGCAGACAAAAATAACGCCTGCAATGATCAGGTTTCTGGATTTGGTCAGATCCACATTATTTTCTACCACGTTTCTGACACCAATGGCCGAAATCATTCCATAAAGAATGAAAGAAACACCGCCGATAATTGCTGCCGGCATGGTAGAAATCAAGGCAGAAAATTTCGGAATGAAAGAAAGTACAATGGCGAAATAGGCTGCCAGGCGAATGACACGCGGATCATGCACACGTGAAAGCTCCAGTACGCCGGTATTTTCGCCGTAGGTTGTATTGGCAGGTCCACCGATCAAACCGGACACAGCTGTGGCCAGACCGTCGCCCACCAGTGTGCGATGCAGGCCGGGATCAGCGATAAAATTCTCACCAACCGTTGCAGAAATGGCAGACATATCACCGATATGCTCCATCATACTGGCAATAGCGATCGGGGCCATAACCAGGATAGCTGTGATATCAAATTTTACAAGCTGAAACTGCGGCAAACCAAACCAGCCGGCAGAATGAATCTGGCTATAGTCCAGGATTGCTGTACCGGCAGGATTCGTCAACCCGGCAGCATTCATGACCATGGCCACGATATAGGCAATCACGACACCCATCAGAATCGGAATGATTTTCAGCATGCCCTTTCCCCAGATATTAAAATAGATAATGACAGCCAATGCTACCAGCGCCAGCCACCAGTTGTTCTGCGCATTGGAAATCGCAGAGGATGCCAATGAAAGACCGATACAAATGATTATCGGACCTGTTACCACCGGTGGGAGATAACGCATGACACGTTTAACACCTACCAGCTTAATAATGGCTGCCAGAACAAAATATAAAAGGCCTGCCACTACTATTCCGCCACAGGCATAAGCCGCTTTGTCATTGGCAGACATCGTTGCATACATACCGGAATCCAGATTTGCCACGGTATAAAAACCGCCCAGAAAGGCAAAGGAAGATCCCAGAAATGCAGGTACCTTTCCTTTTGCACAAAGATGAAAAATTAATGTACCGATGCCGGCGCAAAACAAAGTAACCGAGACTGTCAATCCTTTGCTAAGCGGTTCTCCGGTTGCTTCCTGAAAATAACCCGCTACCAGAATCGGAACCAGCACTGTCGCGCCAAACATGGCAAACATATGCTGTAATCCCAGAAGAAGCATTTTCGGCATACCCAATGTACGGGCATCCCTGATTGCTTCCGTATTTGTATTGTTTCCCATTTCTTTACTCCTTCCTATTTATAGGATGCCCAAAGAAAAATATCTCTTCGGCACTCATCCCACCTATTATAAACCATTCTGCCGAATTCATAAAGGATAGCCTTTGGCTCTGTAAAAAAAGAAGAGCCACAGAATCATCGCATTCTACATCGCATTTGAATAAATATGAATCTATTTAATTCAATAAAATGTATCTTGCGACAGCTCCGCAGCTATCCTGATTTATCCCTCATTAATTTCTGTCGAATTTGTATTTGTTTACAATAGTCTCCTAAACATTTCCTGACAGTTCCCTCTCCTGCCCGGCAAAAAATCAAAAATCCAAAAAGATTAGCTGACAATTTACCCTTATCCTGTATATAAGGAAAGAAATTCCTCCAAAGTCAAAGAATGTTCCTGTATATATGTTGCCGCTTCTACACCGACATAGCGGAAATGCCAGGGCTCATAATCAATACCTGTAATCGCTTCTTTTCCCTTCGGAAAACGAAGAATGAATCCATATTCCTGACAATGCGCCAGAAGCCATTGATAGGTTTCTGTATTCTCGATCGATTCATCCTTATATTCATAATAAACATCGGTCAGATCCACGGCCAATCCTGTTTGATGCTCGCTGGCGCCCGGCATAGCCAGTGTCTTCAGCGCTTCTTCCTGACCATAGGCAGACACATCCTCTTCCATCAGTTCTTCCTGAATCTCATAGGAACGATAGCCGGAAGAAATAAAGACCTTCAGACCTTCCGCTCTGGCATCCGCCACGAACTGCTGTAAAGAGTCATAGGCCAGTGTAGATATTTCTACATTCTCAATCTCCTGCACCTCCGGAACATAGGCTGCATCCAGCATATTCCATTGATTGACCAGCATAAACTGCTCTTCTGACGTATCAATCACCGGAAGACTGCTTTGCAGAAAATCAATTTCCGAAAGCTTCTCTGTCACTGTGGCAGCCACTTCTGCCGCATTTTCTACCAGTGGATTGCAATCCTCTCCGATTCCATCCGGAAGATTACCAGTCTCCTCGGAAACTGACGCGCTTTGCGTCACCTCTTTCTCATTATACATTTTTTGATCGGCAACCAGGTTCAGCCGTACTATGCATATGCTCAGTACCAGCAGCATGATCACCAGTAATGTCAGCAAAATTTTAAAGCGAAGATTCATTGACCTCTCCCGGGTACCTGCATTTCTTCTTTTTCTTCTGCGTGACTTCTTTCTGTTTTCAGTCATAAAATCAACTCGTGTTTCCCTATAATTTTTTCGCAGCTTTTGCAGCCTATCCGGTAAAGGCTCCGGACTTCTTAGCCGACTATGACCGAGGACGCCGCGCGCCTATCCGGCGACCCTTATGCAAAAGCCGGACTACCGGTCTGTTCTTAGCAACTCCTCATGGACCGCCGGAATAGGGCATCAGTTCCGGCCGGACTACCGGTCTGCTCCTGGCAACTCCTCATGAGCGCATGTCCGCAGCTACAGTATCAATAGTCATCATACGACTCGTCATAATCATAATCGTAATCATAGTCATAGTCGTAATCATAGTCATCATCATAGTCGTAATCCTCATCGTAGGATTCATCATAATCACTATCATAACTGCTTCCGTCATCAGTCGTAGCCGCGTCACCGGCGCTTATATCCTGACTGCCGTCTGTACTTTCTGTCGTATTTTCCGCCGAATCAGCAGCAGGCGTAGGCGTCGCCGTCACTGTCACAGCCGCATCCGTACTTGCGTCTGTACTCTGCCCGGCAGCTGTATCCGGGGCATTAATATCCGTTCCGCTAAAGAAGGCCTTTGCCTTCTGCAAACCCTCTCCGATGACAGCCATTGTTCTGTCATAGGACGCCTGTGCCTGAGAATAAATGCCGGCTATACCTGTCGTCGTCTCTATATTTTCCACATTGTCCAGCGGCAAAATATAAAAAGCCCGTTCACCGGTATCTTCGTCAGTTACTTTACATACCCAAGTCGGCAAAGCATCCACATCCACGATGCTTACCTGTCCTTCCGTATCCTGATGCAATGTCAATGTAACGATCACACCATCCTCTGTATGACCGCTTCCCATATCCTCTTCCATCAATTCCTGCCGCTGGTTGCTCAGCGCATTTCCTTCCGAATAGATACAGAACATATGATGCTCTCCGTCATTGCTTTCCAGCACATCGATCGGCTGTTCACAATGCGGATGTCCGCCGATCAGCGCATCCACGCCCATATCACAGAGCTTCTGCGCCATCTGTACCTGCGTATCATTTGGCTCCAGCTGGTATTCCTCACCCCAGTGGAAATTGCCAATGATAAACTGCGCACCATCCGTCTTCATATCCTCTATGATTCCGCGAACTTCCTCATAAAAAGAGGCCAGATTACCGGTGTCAAAGGTATTGATCAGGTCCGCCACGGAAGAATCCACTTCAATGGAATTGATATTTGTTCCGCTGCCTTCCGTCTCATAGGTATAATCGAAAAATCCGATTTTTACCCCCTGTACATCTACCACTGTATAACGCTTCTGATTTTTATTCGCCCGCAGCCCCGTATTATCGATATTATTGGTACGGAAAAACTGCTCTGTGTGCGTTACACCCTCTGCCAGACCATCATAGATATGATTTGTCGCCAGCATCTGCATATCCACGCCGCTATTGCGGATGGCAAAGGCAAAGCTTTCCGGCGTTCGGAACAAAGGATATCCGCTGTACTCGTAATCATCCGTGCAAATAGATCCCTCAAACTCACAGGTCATGTAATCCGGCGCACTATAATAAGGGGTGATATACTGATAAATCGAATCAAAAGAGTAGATATTATCCCCCTGCTCGGCCGCTTCCAGAATAGGGCTGTGCATGATCATAGCGCCGGTACTGCCGATGGTAATCGTCTTTTCTTCATAGACACCCGCTGCCGCAGATGCGCCCACTACGCGATCCTCTTCATTAACAATCTTTCTTTCGTTCGGTCCGCAAATGACCAGATTCGCAAAACGCGCAAACAAAAGCCCCAGGATCAGCAGTGTCAGATAATACTTACGCGGCCACTGCCGAAAAGGCGGCAATTCCATAAAAAAGGCACGGATCCAGCTAGGATTCGTTTTCGCCTCAATCCGCTTTTCTACCTGCTTTTTTCGCCTCTTTTCTTTTTTCCGTCTGGCCTGATTCTTTCGCCTCTTCTGCTCGATCGTCTCCGGCGCAGACTGTCTCCACTTATCAAACATTACATTCTTCCCACATAAAATATTAATTTTTTGTTACCATATTATCACAAAACACGCAACTTGTAAAATCCTACGTTAATTACATAAAAAACGGACATGCTTCCTCACATTCGTTCGGAAGCACAAAAGAAGGTGCCGCACCCACGGTGCAGCACCTCCACAAAGCTTTTATTATTTTTCAAGAAATCAACTCACCCTATGCTCCACACTAACAGCAAGCACTTCAATTATATTCGCAGGGAACATCCACAGCCTCGGCACTTAGTGAGACCGAGCCCTTGGCGACAGTCGAACTTAGTACCGTTAGGCGAGGACCAAGCGCGAGCGGTTCCCGGAGAATATAATTGAAGTGCTTGCGTACGTTTCGCCATAGAAAGCAATCTTTTATTTCTGAACGATATTTACAATCTTTCCTGGCACATAAATCTCTTTAATAATGTTTCCTGTCAGCTTGCTTGCGACAGCCTCTTTGGCTTTCGCCAGTACAATATCCTTGGTCTCATCCTTTGCTACCTGAATGGTTCCTCTGGTTTTACCATTGACCTGAACAGCTACAGTGATCACATTCTCCACTGTCTTAGCCTCATCATAAACCGGCCAGCTTTCAAATGCGATTGTCTCATTATGTCCAAGCGCTGCCCAAAGCTCCTCGCCCATATGCGGACAGATACAGGAGAACATCTTTACAAAGCCCTCTGCATACTCTCTCGGGCAGGATTTATTTTTATAAACCTCGTTAACAAAGATCATCATCTGCGCAATGGCTGTATTAAATCCGAGCGCTTCGAAGTCATTGCTAACCTTCTTTACTGTCTGATGGTAAACCTTTGTCAGCTTATCATCATTCTCCTCTGTGATATTTGCAGGCTCACTGAAGAACTTCCATACACGATTGATGTATTTCTTTGCACCTACAACACCCTGAGAACTCCATGGCTTGGAAACCTCCAACGGTCCCATAAACATCTCGTAGAGACGAAGTGTATCTGCACCGTATTCATTCACGATATCACTGGGATTAACAACGAACTCAGGGAATCTCTTACCCATCTTTATACCGTTCTCACCCAGGATCATACCCTGGTGTACCAGCTTCTGGAATGGTTCCTTGACCGGTGAAAGACCCTGGTCATAGAGGAAACGGTTCCAGATACGGGAATACATCAGATGGCCGACAGCATGCTCCGGTCCGCCTACATAAAGGTCAACCGGCATCCAATGCTTCAGCAGTTCCTGATTCGCAAATTCATTCTCATTGTCCGGATCGATATAACGGAAATAATACCAGGAAGATCCTGCAGAACCAGGCATAGTAGAAGTCTCACGTTTTCCCTTAATGCCGTTCTGATCATAGGCTTTCCATTCTGTCGCATTCTCCAGCGGCGCCTGACCATTCTTTCCCTTATAGTCATCCAGCTCCGGCAGAACCAGTGGCAGCTCCTCATCCGGCAGGAAATACATGCCGCCATCCTCTTTATGTACGCAAGGAACCGGCTCGCCCCAGTATCTCTGTCGTGCAAAGATCCACTCACGGAAATGATAATTTACCACTCTTCTGGCTACGCCCATGCCCTCGAGTTTCACAGTGATAGCTTCCTTTGCATCCTCTACAACCATGCCTGTGAACTCCTCGGAATTCATCAGCTTGCAGCCCTTGCCCAGATAACCCTGTTTTTCAAAAGCGCACTCAGAAACATCTGCGCCATCGATAACCTGGATCATCGGAATATTGTGAGCGATCGCATACTCAAAGTCACGCTGATCATGGCTCGGTACGGCCATAACAGCACCTGTTCCGTAGCTTGCCAGAACGAAATCACCGATAAACATCTCAACCTCTTTACCGTTCACAGGGTTGATACAGGTAACGCCTTCCAGTCTGCAGCCGGATTTACCTTTGTTCATATCGGTACGATCCATATCATTTTTCTTTAAGGTCTCATCGATATAAGCCTGTACCTCTTCTTTGTTCTGAATGCGATCCATCAGACCCTTTACGATATCTCCATCCGGTGCCAGAACCATGAATGTAATACCGTAGATTGTCTCGATACAAGTCGTAAAGATGGAGAACTGGCCGCCGCCAACGATCTGGAAATCCACCTCTACACCTGTGGATCTGCCGATCCAGTTACGCTGAATCTCTTTTGTAGACTCCGGCCAATCAATCTCTTCCAGACCGGAAAGCAGCTTCTCTGCAAAAGCAGGCTGGTCAATAACCCACTGCTTCATATTTTTACGAATAACCGGGAATCCGCCTCGCTCAGATTTTCCGTCAATAACCTCATCATTGGAAAGAACGGTACCAAGCTCCTCACACCAGTTAACCGGCATATCGATATATTTGGCATAGCCGGCCTCATATAATTTTTTAAAAATCCACTGTGTCCATTTATAGAATTTAGGATCAGAGGTCGCTACCATCTTTGACCAGTCATAGTCAAATCCAAGCTCTTTAAGCTGCTTGGAGAAGGTCTGAATATTCTCATCTGTAAAAGTAGCCGGATGATTACCTGTGTTTACCGCATACTGCTCTGCCGGCAGACCAAAGGAATCATAGCCCATTGGATGAAGGACATTATAGCCCTGCATTCTTTTCATACGTGACATAATATCTGTCGCTGTATAGCCTTCCGGATGACCTGCGTGCAGACCTACACCTGACGGATATGGAAACATATCCAGCGCATAATATTTCGGTTTGCTGAAATCCCATACATCTGTCTTAAAGGTCTGGTTTTCTTCCCAGTATTTCTGCCATTTCGGCTCAACCACTTTGTGATTATAAAGCTCTGCCATTTGTGAATCCTCTCTTTGAAAAATAATCTAAGTCACTGATTCGGGTCCATGCAATGAAATCAGTGCCTGAAAATACAATATTATTCATCTATGTGGGCAAAATTACGCCATTTATACACATAGATATCCGTATTATAAATAAATTCACTTTCTGCGTCAAGCACGATTCATACAAGTCCCGGGCGCCAACTTCCTGCAAACCCGCCCTCTCGTGACATTTCTGCCCGCCTGTTTCTTCCCTTCCCTTTCTTTTTTCCGGGACAAGGGACGGTCCCCTGTTCTTTCCGGGACAAGGGACGGTCCCCTGTTCTTTCCCAGGACAAAGGACCGTCTCCCCCGTTCCTCCCCGGGACAAAGGACCGTCCCCCGTTCCTCCCCCGGGACAAAGGTCCGTCTCCTTGTCACGTTTATTTGAAGCATATATTTGACAGTCGCGAATTAAATATTAATATTTTATAAACAAATACATGACATTTTTGCTTTTATTGTATTTTCTCTTTGATTTACAAATTTTAGCTATTTCCGCGAATTTGTTCACGTGCACGCGCACGATAGGCGCGACTATTTTAGGTTTTTTTTTCCTTTTTCTACCATTTTCAATCCACTTATTGATATTTTCGATTATATATTTTCTTTACTATTGTTTATATTTATTTTATATGTTACTTTTCATTTGTAAGGCAAAGCCGATATATAAATGGCGGGTGTCGGTTTTTCCTTGTATAAGGGTTTTCTAAAAGGTATGTAAAAGAAAAAAGGAGAAAGTACTATGGGTTTCTTTAATTCCACACTGTGGATTATCATTACTTTCATCGGCTTTACTGTTCTCGTCGCAGTCATCGCCAGTGTAAAGACAGCAGGTGATAATCTGGAAACAGCAGACGGATATTTCCTGGCCAGCCGAAGCCTTCCGGGCTACGTTATCGCAGGATCTCTTCTGCTGACAAACTTATCTGCAGAGCAGTTGGTAGGTCTGAACGGTCAGTCATGGCAGACAAATATGAGTCCATCCGCATTCGAGGTTGGTTCTATCTTTACACTGCTTTTCCTGGCACATTATTTCCTGCCTCGTTACTTAAAAATGGGTACTACAACAATCCCTGCAATGATGGAAGAGCGCTTTGGCAAAGGCGTTAAGCTGATGTTCTCCATCATCATCGTATTGATGTATTCCTTCCTGAACCTGCCGGTTATTCTTTACTCCGGTGCGGTTGCTTTCGTAAGAATCTTCAACTTTGATACATTCTTTGGTGGAGATATGTTTAAAGCTGTAGCAGTCCTTTCTGTTGTTATTGGTATCGTAGGTGCCTGCTACGCAATCTTTGGTGGTCTGAAAGCCGTAGCTGTATCTGATACAATCAATGGTATCGGTCTTCTGATCGCCGGCTTCATGATTCCTTTCATCGCTCTCTTTGTTCTCGGTAAAGAGACAGGCGGAAGCGGTATCGTAGATGGATGGAATTACATCGTTACTACTGAACCTGCAAAGCTGAATGCATGGTCCGCATGGAACTCCGCACAGCCGAACCTTCCATGGCCGCTGATCTTCACAGGTATGCTCTTCTCTAACCTGTACTGGTGGTGTACAAACCAGTCCTTCGTACAGCGTTCACTGGCAGCAAAGAACCTGGCAGAAGGCCAGAAGGGTGCGATCTACTGTGGTTTCCTGAAATGTCTTGGACCGCTCTACCTGATCATTCCTGGTATCATCGCATATCATATGCCATCTATCCAGGAAACAATCAACAGCTCCGCATCACCGATCGATATGGCTTACCCGGCTCTGATCGCCCACGTAGTGCCTACACCAATCATGGGATTCTTCGCAGCCGTTCTCTTCGGTGCGATCCTTTCCTCTTTCAACTCAGTTCTGAACTCTGCTTGTACAATGTTTACACTTGATGTATTCAGAACATTCGAGGTTGGTAAAAAGAAAACAGACGCGCAGCTTGTTAAAATTTCCAAAACATACGGAACCTTCGCAGCAGTTATCTCTATCTGCATCGCTCCGTTCGTTATGTATGCAAACGGTATCACTACATTCCTGAACTCTCTGGCAAACTTCCTGTCCCTGCCTGTTCTTTGTACAGTTCTCGGTGTTATGTGGTTCCGTAAAGCACCTAAGTTTACACCTTACCTGATCACAATTATCCACTTCGTAGTATACGGTGCATTCCTTCTGATCGCACCTTGCTACCCTGGAACAACCGAAGAGATTCACTACCTGTACGCAATGGCAGTTCTCTTCCCAATCTACCTGATCATTATGCTTGTTCTTTCTAAGGTTTGTCCTTCTGAAGAATATCAGGTAAAAGACGTTGGTGCCGTAGATCTGGAGCCGTGGAAATACCGTTGGCCGGTTACAATCGCCGGTTTGGTAGTAGCAGCTATCTTCTACATCGTCTTCTCACCATTGGGAATCGCTGCATAATCACAACTGGGAATGTACATCCTTGTAATATGAAATGAAGAACTTCTCTTGCTTCAGAAATTCTTCATTCAGAAATAATTAGTTCAGGAATCTAATCTATGCTGTGATCGGATGTACTCCGGTCGCAGCAGGATCAGATTGCATCCGGAAATGGTATATGAATCATAAAAATTCAAAAGCTTTTTTATCGAAAACACATCGTCGGAAGTCTTTTGATTCTCTGATGTATTTATGAAACCGACTTGTATCTCCCAACATCAATGCCTGGTTTCCGCTAAAAGATTTTTGATTCTTATGATCGTATCAGATGACACATAGGATTAAGGGTAAAATCATTGAAAAGATTTAAATTTGCAGCGATTGCTGTATTTATGATTGCATTATTATTACTGACCGGTTGCCAGAAAACTTCCTATAGCCAGGAAGATATCGGGGACCCGCCAGAGGTGATCGATGAGACCACCATCCTCGGTAAATGGTATTTCGAAGGAAATAAGACAGAATTTATCGAATTTTATGAAGACAATACCTATATCACCAGCAATGAGGGTGAGGAAGGTAACGGAAAGTATAGCTTGAGCGATGATTGCATGACCCTGCATCTGACTGAGGAAACCTCCGGCATCGATCAGGACGTTGATCTCATGTACGGTGATAACATCCTCTATATCATCTGGAGCCGTACCCGTGAACAAATCTTCACAAACTATATCATCGAAGAAGATGAGTAACTAAACAAATCGCATCCGGAAAACCGGGTGCGATTTTTTTGTCCTAAAAAGCCTGCATAATTCTTCACATTCTTTTGGAATCAGCACACCGTTCGGAATCAGCACACCGTTCGGAATCAGCACACCGTTCGGAATCAGCACACCGTTTGGAATCAGCACACCGTTTGGAATCAGCACACCGTTTGGAATCAGCACACATAAAGAAGGGGGAGAGTTCTCTTTATTACGTTTTTTTCAAACGTGTCAAAGAGAACGCTCCCCCTTATCAGTTACTTATTTATTAAGCAGATCATTCGCCGCGTCCGAGGGCAAATGCTTTCAGGTTGATCTCCATAAATTTCGCCGGTACCAGGTCTCTGATGGCCTGCTCCCATTTCTCCTTCGGCATATCGAAGTATTTGGAAAGTCTTCCCATCAGAACGATATTTACTGCCTTTGCAGAACCTGCTTCCTGTGCCAGAGACAGGCAATCCATAGCATCTACCTGTACACCCTTCGCTTCCATCTTTTCGATGAGATTCTCAGGATATTTGGCTGCGCCTGTGATGACAGGCATCGGATCGATGGTCTGTACATTTGTGACGATACGTCCATCCGGTTTCAGATACTCCAGGTATCTGGCAGCTTCCAGCTGCTCGAAGGAAATGATGAAATCAGCCTCACCGCGATCGATGATCGGAGAATATACTTTCTCACCAAAACGTACATAAGTTACTACGCTACCGCCTCGCTGGCTCATACCGTGTACCTCAGAAACCTTTACATCATAGCCTTCCTGAAGCAAGAGGTATCCTAACAATTTGCTGGCCAGAAGGGATCCCTGACCGCCTACGCCGACGATCATTACATTCTTTGTCATTCTTTATTCCTCCCCTGCCAAAAGTGCATCTTTCTTACAGAGCTGCTGACATACGCCACAGCCTACGCAAAGAGTTACGTCGATTGCTGCTTTTCCATCCTTCATGCTGATGGCCGGACAGCCGATACGCATACAGGATTTACATCCGATACAGTTATCTTTATTAACCACGAGTGGTTTTTTATGTTTTACATATTTCAAAAGGGCGCATGGACGACGGCTGATGATCACAGACGGTTCTTCCACTGCAAGCTCCTCTTTAATGACTTTGTCACAGGCAGCCAGGTCGTACGGATCGACTACTGTCACGCGGTTGAAGCCCATTGCGCGGCAAAGTGCTTCCAGATTGATCTTTCCTGCAGGATCACCTTTGATATTGTATCCTGTGGTTGGATTCTGCTGATGTCCTGTCATACCTGTGATGGAGTTATCCAGGATGATGACGGTAGAATTACTCTGGTTATAAGCAATGTTTGCAAGGCCTGTCATACCGGAATGCATGAAGGTAGAATCACCGATAACCGCAACTGTCTTGCCTTCGCTTTCTTTTCCAAGGGCTTTATTAAATCCGTGTGTTGCACTGATGGATGCGCCCATGCAAAGTGTCATCTCGATGGCAGAAAGTGGTGCCACAGCGCCAAGTGTATAGCATCCGATATCACCCAGAACAGTTACTTTGTTCTTAGAGAGTGTATAGAACATACCACGGTGAGGACATCCTGCACACATAACAGGAGGACGGATTGGCAGCTGTTCGTCCAGTTTTACACATTCCGGAACCGGCATGCCCATCTTCTCTGCTACCAGATTCTGTGAGAACTCGCCAAGGATCGGGAATACGTCTTTTCCGTATACTTCCAGACCCAGGTTTTTACAATGAGACTCGATGATCGGATCAAGCTCCTCAAGTACATAAAGCTTCTCTACTTTTGCTGCGAAATCTTTGATCAGATTAACAGGAAGCGGATTGACCATACCGATCTTCAGGATGCTGGCCTTGTCGCCAAATACTTCCTTTGCATACATGTAGCTTGTAGAATCTGTGATGATACCGATCTTTGTATCGCCCATTTCTACACGGTTAAACATGCAGTTCTCAGCCAGCTCTGTCAGCTTACGTGTTCTCTCTTCTACGAAAGGATGACGGCGGATAGCATTACCCGGCATCATTACATATTTCGCAATGTTTTTCTCATATGGTTTTACAGGCGGGACGATTCTCTCACTTGTCTCTACAACACTCTGGGAATGTGCAACTCGTGTACACATCTTAATGATAACCGGTGTATCATACTCCTCGGAAAGGTCATAGGCAGCTTTCGCAAACTCCAGTGCCTCCGCAGAATCTGATGGCTCCAGCATCGGAACTTTGGATGCGATGGCATGATGACGGGAATCCTGCTCATTCTGAGAAGAATGCATTCCGGCATCATCTGCTACACAGATGATCATACCTGCGTTAACGCCTGTGTAAGAACATGTATACAGCGGATCTGCTGCCACGTTCAAACCTACGTGCTTCATACCACAAAAACTTCTTTTTCCGGCGAGACATGCACCGAATGCAGCTTCCATCGCTACCTTCTCGTTTGGTGCCCACTCACAGTAGATGTCATCAAATTTCGCTGCCTCCTCAGTAACCTCTGTACTGGGAGTTCCGGGATAACTTGATACTACACTGCAGCCTGCCTCGTAGAGACCTCTTGCAAAGGCCTTATTACCCAGCATTAACTGTTTCATCATTTTCCTCCTGACAATATATACATATTAAATAGTTTCTTTTTTGCACATATGGACATATTTTATCACTTTTCGGCTTTAAAGTAAAGGAATATGTGATAATATGAAGTATAGCACTACAGATATAAAACAGAAACGCCTTCTGCGTTTCCCATACTCACTCTTCTTATCCAAAAAAGGAACTTTACTCATGAGAAAAAACATCGCTTGTTTTCATCTGCCGGGATTATTTGAATTCTTTCCATTTTATCAGGTCTTTCTGCCGCTTTTTTTCCAGCATCGGGAATATTTTTATGATTGGTGCCAGATCGGATCTATTTACGGCGCGCCGGCAGATTGTATCTGGGGCGGCGGACGTGTGGAGCTGGGATTTCGTGATCCGGAAGAGCTTCTCTCTTTATTGTCGCGCTATGGAATCTCTGCCCGGCTCACCTTCAGCAATTCTCTTCTCCGCGAAGAACATCTTTCCGACAGGAAATGCAATGCCCTCTGCAGATATTTTGAAGATAGCCCTTCTGTGGCAAACGGTGTCATTGTCCATTCCGATCTATTAGCGGAATATATCCAAAAGCATTATCCGCGTCTTTACCTGGTTTCCTCTACCACAAAGGTACTCACGCAGTTTTCGGCATGTCTATCTGAAATCCGGCGGAATGAATTTCTTTACGTCGTACCGGATTTCCGTCTGAATAAAGCCTTTGATGAGTGGGCTGTCCTTTCCGACGCAGAGAAGGACAAAGTAGAATTTCTCTGTAATGAATGCTGCGATTTCGCCTGCAGGGACCGCAAAAAATGCTATGAGACCGTCAGCCGTAAAAACCTTGGTGAACTCTGTCCGGAGCATATTTGCCGGGCACCGGGCGGTAAGGAAGGCTATCGCTTTTCCAAAGCCATGAAAAATCCCGGCTTCATCAGCCGGGAAGCTATTCGGGATACCTACCTGCCCATGGGCTTTTCTAATTTCAAAATCGAAGGACGGGGACTTGGCAGCGCTATTCTCCTGGAATTCCTCCTGTACTATATGACCAAACCGGAATATCAGCTGACGGTCCGGGAGGAAATCTACCTCGATAGCATGCTGGATCTTTTCTGAGCCCAATGGTGTGCTTTACATACAGAGTATCATTTCGTTGAGATTCAGATAGAGGAAAAAAACGCCACGGAAAAAACTGCCATCTGACATAAAGATCAGATGGCAGTTTTCTATACTTATTCGTTTCGCGAAGGTATTTCTTGCGCCTCCGTCAAAAGTATCATGCTTTGGAAGCTGCGTCTGCGATGGCAGATACTGTGATTGGTGCTGCAGCCTGCTCGTCAGCAGCATTTTTTTCCTTTACATTTTTCAGAATGTTTGCCAGTACTGCACCTGAAATGTTATGCCAGATGGAGAATACTGCGCCCGGAACGGTTACCATTGCAAGGCTTGGAAAAGCTGTGGCAGCCAGAGAAGCAGCCAGACCTGAGTTCTGCATACCGATCTCGATAGCCAGTGCCTTTCTCTTGGAAAGCGGCATGCCTGTAAAGCTGCCTACCATGTAACCGCCTGCATAGCCCAGCAGGTTAAGCAGAATCACTGTCACAAAGATGACCGGACCTGTAGAAAGAATCATAGCAGAATTATGAGAAACCACTGAAGACACGATCATTGTGATCGCCAGTACGGAAACCATCGGCATCAGAGATTTCATATCATCTGCATGCTTGCCCAGAAGCTTATTTGCCAGAAGGCCAAGCGCGATCGGAACAATGACTACTTTTACAATGCTGATAAACATGCTCTTCATATCTACGCTGACTGTTGTGTGCAGCAGAAGGTAAGTGATCGCCGGTGTCAGGATTGGTGCCAGAAGTGTATTTACGCTGGTCATGCCGACAGAAAGCGGCACATCACCCTTGGCCAGGTAAGTCATTACATTACTTGCTGTACCACCCGGACAGGTACCTACCAGGATCAGACCGGCCAGAAGACCTGTCTCCAGACCAAATGCTTTACCGATGAAGAACGCAAGCAGCGGCATCATAATGAACTGTGTCAGGGAACCGATCAGGATATCCTTCGGATGAGAAAATACGACTTTGAAGTCAGAGAACTTCATGGTCATGCCCATACCAAACATAACCGCCATCAAAAGATAGGTGATCCAGCTGGTATCGATCCAAAGTCCTGTTTTCGGTACAAAGAGTGCCAGACCGGCCACGACCAGAATCAGCACGGCCATAAAACGGCCGATCGTCTCGCTAAGCTTTTTCATAAATTCCATAATCATTTCTCCTTTTTTTCTTTCTGTTTTCTTTACCGTTTATTAAGTGTTTTTTGCTTTCCTTTGATGTTTCCCACTTTACGACAGTTATCTGAAGGAAAAGCACAAAAAACCTTAATAAAACCTTAGAAAGCATTCGGAAATCCATTGAAGCCCCTGGCGTTAAAATCATGAATACCAAATATTTTGATGTTTTGATAAATTAATTTAACTATCTGCCTTCAAACGTGATATCATATGCTTATTGTGCTTCTGCTAAGCTTCCCGCGCCGGACATTCGTAAGAACTGCCGGTGGCAGTTCTGCAGATGACTAAAATACGACGCCCTGTCACGCAGGTGCAAAACTCGAAAAAAGAGATTCTATATTATGAAAGAGGTTCACTATGGTTATAGATTTTCATGTTCATACATTTCCGGCAAAGATTGCTGCAGCTGCACTCGAATCCATGAGTCAGGATAGCCGGACCTTATATTTTACCGATGGAACAATGGAGGCCCTGCAGGCTTCTATGCAGGAAAACGGCATTGATTATTCTGTCAATCTGCCGGTCATGACAAGTCCTAAGCAGGTCACCAAGATCAACAGTCAGATGATCGACCGCCGGGAAAAATTGCTTTCCGAAGGCATCATCCCCTTCGGCGGCATGCACCCTCTTTATGAAGATTATAAGACGGAACTGAAACGCCTTCGTGCCAGCGGCATCAAAGGAATCAAAATCCATCCTGCCTACCAGGGACCGGATCTGGATGACATCCATTACATGCGCATCATCGAGGCAGCCAGCGCGGAAGGCTTAATCGTCATCACTCACGCCGGCATTGATATCGGCATCTATGACCATGATTACGCTTCCGTAGATGCTGTGCTGCATATTCTGAAAGAAGTCGCCCCGGAAAAATTTGTCCTGGCCCACATGGGTGGCTGGGCTAACTGGAAACAGGTGGAGAGCGATCTTTGCGGTGCGCCTCTTTGGTTCGATACCGCTTTCTCTCTGGGACCGGTGGTGGCCAGAACAGACGGAAAGGCGCCCTACCTCTCAGAAAACCTGAACAGCGAAGATTTCACGCGCATCGTCCGCAAACACGGTGCCGATAAGATACTCTTTGCCACTGACTCTCCATGGGCTCGTCAGGGCGTATACAAAGACCGTGTGCTTGCTACCTCTCTTAGCGCCAGGGAAAAGGCAGATATCCTTGGTGACAGCGCCGCAGCGCTGCTGGGCATGTAAGCAAGGCATAAATAAAAAAGAGACATGATTCCTCATATATATTTGGAATCATGTCTCTTTTTCTTTTTTATTCCTGTCACCCTGCACAATTAGCTTTCCGGAAAGAAAGATCAGGTCCGCGGATAATACTGCTTACCGCCAAAAAGTTCTCCCAGGTCATTGATTGTAAAGGTATCCGTACCATTGGAGTCCTGATAAAATTCACCTGCTGCCATCACATGTCCGTAATAATCCCGCACCTGTGTATAATGGGCTGTCAGTGTGTTTCCATCGATCTCATAGCTATCATAGGTAATGTACTGTGTCGTTCCGGTCGTGCTGTAATAGAGACCTCTGTATAACTCCAGCTGTCCGCTGTCATTGAGATACAGCTCAAAAACTTCTACACCGCTTGGCCAGTAGGATTCATTTTCAGAAGTACGCTGCTCTGACATATATTCGCCCAGGAATGCACTGGTATCTTTGTCAGACGCCTGCTCCTCTTCCTTCTTCTCAGCTTTTTTCTTTGATCCGTTTCCGCGGGTCGTCATCTCCGAAATCTGTACACCATACATATTGTTTATATCGTATCCGTATCTGCTGCTGAATTCCTCATGCGAATAGATTGGCTTTGCCTCCGCATAATAAATTTCCTCCGCATCCGATACCTGTGACGAGGTTTTCACCTGACCAAACATCAAATCTGTTACCGCAGGATCATTGATACCATTATCCTGCAGCAATGCGCGATTCTTCGCAACCTCTTCATCCGCAGTGGACGATCCCATGAATTCTACCATATCAGCGACATAATCCAATTTTTCCCCATCATAATAGACAGCCTGATAATAATACATTGAGCCGTCGGCATAATAAGATACAAGTCCATAGGAACCTATACCGATGACCGTCTGCCCGAAGGCCTGATAGAGGAAACACTCCTCATAGCCCTCTTCCGCCGTGATAAAGGCACTGATCTCCAGCTCCAGCTCTGCCTGCATTTGGACACTTCCATCCTCCTGCATCTCATATACCTGCACTCCAAGCATTCCATCATCGCTTTCTGTAAAGAAGAGCAATTCTTCCGTACCATCATCATCCAGGTCATAGATATACCAGGTAATGGCATCCTGTTCCTTGCTTCCCTGATAATCCACGAAATGACCATTGTCTGACACCATCACGCCCTCAAAGCTTTCACCTGCCATAAAGGTATGCTCTTCGACAAATTCTTCAAAGCTTTCCTGCGCTCCGGCCATATGAATCTCCTCACCGCCGGTATCAGCCTTATCAATCAGCTCTTTCTTCTCTTGAATCTCCTTCTTCTTTTCTTCCTTCTCGTCTTCCTCATCATTCTGTTCCGTCGACGATTCACTTATATGATCAAGCGCATCCTCCGCTTCATCATAATCCTTTAAAATATCTTCCAGGCTTTCTTCAGAAACATACTTCAGGATTTCCTCATTCCAAATATCCTCCGGATCATCATCCAAATCGATTTCCTCTATGATGCCCTCTGCCCGCAATCTTTTCAATTCCTGTCTGCCGGTATCCTCTGCTCTTTCCATATAAGCATCAGCCAAGCCGGAGTATCCTTCGCTATTCTCCCCATCCAGCTCTATAGCACTCTGGTAGGCCTGAATAGCCGCATCATAATCAGCATCGAGAAGATACTGTTCCGCCAGGGCAATCTTTTCCTGATAAGATTTGGCACGGCCCTTTTTCTGTAGAAAGAGCATGAGCAAAACAGCATCCAGCAGCAGAAAAAGAGCTAGCACGATCAGCAGGAGCTTCACCGTTTTTCCCATGCTCTTGCGTGGCTTTTCACCACCGGCCGAATTATTCCAATGATTCTGTGTATTGTAATCCAAGGTCCTTCTTCCTTTCTTGAATGTATTTCTGATCATCCTTCAACGCAAGCGGAGTCCCCTTCCGGGCAATTTGCGCAGGCAGAGGGGCACAGGCAAACTTAACTGCACCCATAAAACGCCGACCGCATTTATTAGCATCCGTTTGCATTTATAACCATCCGTTTTCCCTGATCTCGTCATAGAGCTCATCCAGCTGGTCCATCTCATCATCCACGCTGTCTTTATGCGCAAATAATTTCACAGCTTTTTTATAAGCTTTCTCAAAGTCTGAAAAATCTTTTCCGCTGCTTTTATCATTCTCTTTGGCCGCCAGCAAGAATGCCTTTCGCTTATATCCGCGGTAATTATCCGGGGACTTTTCAATCATTTCATCACAAAAGCTCAAGCCTTCATCGTACTCTCCCAGCTCTTTTTCGATGATGGCCATATTGTCCAGGGTATCCATGGAACAGTAACCCTCTTTATATAAAAGCTCATATTCTTCCAGAGAAGCTTTATAATATTTTTTCCAGCGGTTTCCCTGACTTGTCAGGAAATACGCATTCCCTTCCTGCAGATAGGATTCCGCCAGATCTCTGATTATACGCTTTTGAATACTAACAGGTGCTTTATCCTTCTGCTCTTCCAGAAAGTCAATTCTCTGCGCTATATCTGTTTCCCCGTAAATACGGGAAATCATCAGAATTGCCCGGGTCTGCAGCTCTTCCTCCTGTGTCGTATCCAGAATTTTTTCAAATGCTTTTAAGGCCTCATCCGTGTCACCGGAAGCATAGGCGATTTCCGCGGCCGCATAATCGATGGATTCATCAGAAAGTCCTGCGTCTTTAGCTTGAGACAAGGCTTCTTCCGCCTGATCCAGCTTCTTTTCTTTCGCCAGACAAACCGCATAATCCCTGTAATAAAGTGCATCCTCCTCATAGAGCTCCAGTGCCTCTTCAAAGGCAGAGCTTCCCTTCTGATACTCTTCTGATTCCAGATAGGCATTTCCCAGCACATAATAAAATTCCGCATTTGTCTCTGTATCCGCCCGCAGAGAACTTTGAAAAACGGTATTTTGGATCAGATCAATCGTCTCCTCATAATTTCCGCTTAAATATTCACTTTTCGCCAAAAGCAGATAAGCATCCGCTTTTCCTGATCCGCCCTCGATACATTGCGACAGAATTTCTTTTGCTTCTGTGTAATTTTCGTCTTCTATACAGGCCTCCGCCTGATCAAGCTGCTGCTGATAGGATCTGTTTCTGCTCTGCCGCCAGCTGAATGCAGCAAGACCGCCTGCCAGTACTGATCCCACTACCACAGCAAGGATTCCCAGACGAATACCTTTCTTTCGCCGCTGCTTTTTCTGATATTCTTCATCCAGTTCTTCCATATGCGTCAAGGCATAATACAATTCTCCGCCATTCTGATATCTCTGATGCGGATCCAGGCACATACATCGATCGATAATTTTTAAAAACGGAAGATAAAATCCGATAGCTGCATCCGCCAACAGGGGATTGCTTCCGAAAATGAAAGATGGCTTTCTGCCCGTCAGCAGGTGATAAAAGGTGGCACCAAAGCTATAGATATCCGATGCCGGCGTGATCGGACTGCGGATGATATTACATAAATCTGCAGATATATTCTGCATTCCTCCTCTCAGGGCTTGGCCGGAAAAAGCATTGCCTGCTTGATTTAATCTATATCCTATACTTTCTGCATAATGCATATACTGTTCCGGATCACCATACTGCTCCGGTGGTGAATAGCCCGGCGAGACATAAACACTATCCCTTGCGCCCCGTGTGAAGGCCAGCGAAACATTAAAGTCAATCACCGACACTGTCCCTGTGTCCATATGCAGCATAATATTGCCCGGCTTCAGATCACTATGTATGATCCATGGATTCTGCTGATGCAGATAAGCCAGTGCATTGGCGATTTCCCTGGCCCAGCGGATAATTTCTTCCTGCGGAAATTGCATATTCTGACGCATGATATGGTCGAAGCTGGTACCCCTGACCAGATCCATTACTGTAAAATAAATCGTATTTCCGCTATGCGGATCCCGGAATTCCTGAAAATCCAGGACTTTCGGCAGTGCCTGATGCTTCAGGCTTTTCAGAACATCTACTTCATTCCGCCTGTCCCGGAAGGGAATATTCCCCTTCATCTGTTTCAAAACCACATATGTCTGCAGATTTCGGTCAAAAGCTTTATAGACCACGCTGCCGCCGCCTTCTCCGACATAATCCTCTATGACATATCGATTTCCGATTATCAGCCCATAAGGCAATCTGCTCTCCACTTTTTCTTTCCCCCACCCGGCATAGATTCTTCTTTGCTTTCTTCAGTATATACTATTTTCTTTTTTTATTTGTTAATTTACCTTTACATTCAGCGGGAATTTAGAAATTTACCGTATTTTCGTAATCGCTTCACTTGCTTTATTTTCTTTCCGAAAATCATCTGCCATTCTTTAATGCAAAAAGACAGAATTCCCCGTGACCTTTCCCTGCTTTTTCATGGAATCCAACCCAAAAATCGCCTTCCAAAAGACTTACACGTAATTCCTCAAAAGAAGAAGCGCCGGATACGGCATGTATACCGTAGCTGGCGCTTCGCTATCAAGGGCAGCCGCCTGGCAGTCCCTTCATTTATATTTCATTGTTCAGAATTACATCATTGTGTAAAGCTGTCTCTTATCGATTACTCGTTTCGCTTTTCCTTCGCTTCGTACGATTGCTTCAGGAGATACGATGTTAACCTGTACGAGGATTCCCAGCATGCTCTTCAGACCAGCCTGAATCTGTTTTGCAGCTTTTGCTACATCATACTCAGGATCTGCTGCCATAGCAGGTGTCTTCTCTACGTTCAGCTCGATGCTGTCTTTATTATTTGCACGATCTACTACGATCAGGTAGTTAGCCTGGTAACCCAGCTGGAAGAGAACCTGCTCGATCTGTGATGGCCATACGTTAACGCCTTTTACTACCATCATATCATCAGAACGTCCCATCAGTTTGGACATACGTACATGTGTACGTCCGCATTTACATTTCTCACGTGTCAGTTTGCAAAGGTCACGTGTACGGTAACGAAGCAGCGGGAATGCTTTCTTGGAAAGGGAAGTGAATACAAGCTCTCCTACCTGTCCGTCCGGAAGAACCTCACCTGTCTCCGGATTGATGATCTCTGCTGCGAAGTGATCCTCCTGGATATGCATACCATTCTGCTCTTCACACTCGAAGGATACACCAGGTCCTGCGATCTCTGTCAGACCATAGATATCATGTGCTTTCAGGTTAAGAGATTTCTCGATATCTCTTCTCATTTCCTCTGTCCAAGGCTCAGCGCCAAAGATACCGGCTTTCAGTTTCAGTGTGTCTTTTACGCCCTTCTTTGCTACAACCTCACCGATGTTTGCAGCGTAAGATGGTGTACAGCAAAGGATTGTAGATCCCAGATCCTGCATGAACTGAATCTGACGCTCTGTATTACCTGAAGACATAGGCAGTGTCATACATCCAACCTTATGAGAACCGCCGTTCAGTCCAGGACCGCCTGTGAAGAGGCCGTATCCGTAACATACATGTACAACGTCGTCTTTTGTTCCGCCTGCGGCGACGATAGCACGTGCACAGCACTCATCCCATACAAGAACATCCTCCATTGTATAGAAAGCTACGACACGACGTCCTGTAGTACCGGATGTGGACTGAATACGAACAACCTCTGAAAGCGGTGTTCCCAGGAATCCGTATGGATACTGATCTCTCAGCTCATCTTTCTCGATGAAAGGAAGCTTATGCAGATCTTCGATTCCCTTGATATCCTCCGGTTTTACACCCATGTCGTCCATTTTCTGACGATAGTAAGCAACGTTCTCATATACGTGCTTTACCTGCTCTACCAGTTTCTTGCTCTGCAGTTTCTTAATTTCCTCCTGCGGCATTGTCTCAATTTCTGGCTGGAAATAATTGCTCATGCTTATTCTCTCCTTAAGTAAAGTTTTTGTTCTAGTATGAAAAAGAGACTCCGCCAAATATATCGCTCTTTTCCATCACCCCTCTAACGGCTCTGCGCGTTCTGAAAAATACAGTTATTTTTCCGCCTGCGCAGACCACAAACAAAGAGATTTTAACACATTAAAGTGAGTTTGTCATTAAAAAAACGCAGGTATATTCCGGAATACCTTAATTTTTTTAGCTTCTTTACTATATTTCAGAAGTCCTTGTTCTGATATGTACAATTTCGCAGTAAGAGCAGACCCTCTCCCTCCGGCATAAAAAGGGACCGCTTCCCGGTACTGTATGCACCGAAGGAAGTGGCCCCTGATCATTTTCATTTCATTTCCTTGATTCATGCTGAAACATTAATCTGCTTCATTGCATTCTCTGCAGTTCGAAATTTTTTTCTGATTATTCGTAATCAGCTACGTTGTCAGCGTTGATCCAGATGTTCTCTGTCAGGATTGTGGTCTCTTCCAGAGTCTCACCGTTCAGGATCTTTACAGCTGCTTCCAGAGCGTTCTCTGCCATAGCAGCAGCATTCTGAGAAACAGTACCTGTGATTCTGCCGTCACCAATAGCCTCAAGTCCGTCAGGAGTTGCATCTACACCTGTGATGATGATGCCGCTGTCAGCGCCTGCTGCGTTACCTGCACCTACTGCCATACCATCGTTCTCACAAACGATTGCATCCAGATCATAAGCAGACAGCCAGCTCTCTACTGTAGCCTGTGCACTTGCTGTATCCCACTGGCAATCAGCCGGCTCTACTACCTGAACCATATCCGGATAGTTAGCCAGGATGTTATTGTATCCCTCAAGTCTCTGCAGTCCGCCGGAATCTCCGGATGGTCCTGTCAGGATTGCGATATTTCCTTTTCCGTCCAGAGCGTCAGCAACCGCCTGCATCTCTGTCTCACCTGCTGTTACGTTATCACCCATGGAAACTGCGGAAATTCCGTAAGACTCCCAATCTGTAACTGCAGATACGATATTGATTACAACTACACCTGCATCAACGGCTTCTTTAGAAGCTGCGCCAAGGGCACTTGGATCTACCGGCTCGAAAAGGATTGCGTCATATTCCTCAGCAACACACTGCTCGATCTCAGAAATCTGTTTTGCTGCATCCTGGTCTGCGGAAAGAATCTTCAGCTCTACGCCGAGCTCTTCAGCCTTTGCCTCTGCTGCCTCAGAGATGGCAATCTGGAATGCATTTGTCTGATGCTGCTGGATTACAGCTACCTTATAGCTTCCGTCACTTGCTGCAGCAGCTGTTGTTGAAGCTGCAGAAGCTGCTGCTGTGTCAGCTGCTGCAGAAGAATCACTACTGCTGCTGCCACATGCTGCGAAGGATGTAGCCATAGCGCCAATTGTCAATAATGCTACGAGTTTTTTTGCTTTCATTATTTTCCCTCCTAAAATGAAAATCTATAAAAAAGACTTTTTTGGATTTCAAGTCTCACTCCTGTGAGACTTGGTGCCGGATTCGGTCAGCTTTAGCTGACATCTTCCTTCATTGCAAATCAGTCTTTTCTACCTTTACCTTTGACATCGATCAGTACCGCAAGAACGATGATGAGACCCTTTACGATCTTCTGCCAATGAGAAGATACACCCAGGATATCCAGACCGTTGGCAATAACTGTGATGAGCAATGTACCGATGATAACGCCCCATGGCTTACCCACACCACCGGACATGGAAACACCGCCGACTACGCAGGCTGTGATGGCATCCATCTCATAACTCTCAGCAGCTGTCGGCTGTCCGATGGTTACACGTGATGTCATCAGGAATCCGGAAAAACCAGCCAGCAGACCTGCGATGGCAAATGTGGAAATTTTAATAAATGTAGTATTGATACCTGCAACCTTTGCGGCATTGATATTACCGCCGCAGGCATAAACACGACGACCGTATACTGTCTTAGATAAAACAAATGTACAAATGACGATGACAATGATCAGGAAGATCGCCAGCATAGGAATGCCTGCAAGGCTGCTTGCTGCGATGGCCTGATATTCCGGTGTAATACCGATGACCGGATTACCATTGGAAACCAGAAGAGCCAGACCCCTGACAGCAGTCATCGTACCCAGCGTCATGATAAACGGCGGCAGATTACCAACGGCTACACCCACACCATTGACAATACCTACTGCCAGTCCTGCAAGTAAAGCCACCATGAAAGCCAGGATCAACGGATAGTCACCGCGTCCGAGCAGGGCTGCCAGGATACCTGCAAAAGCAACTGTGGATCCAACGGACATATCAAATCCGCCGGAGATAATGACAAACATCATACCGAAAGCCAGGATACCATTGATGGATGCCTGCTTCAGGATATTTCCCAGGTTCTTCGGTGAAATAAAGCTGGGTTTCAGAATCGCCAGCACAATAACCAAAGCCAGGAAAATAACTACGATAAAATAATCGCTAATCAATTTTTTGAAATCGATCTGCTTTTTCATCTTATTTCAAACCTCCTGTTTATTTTTCGCTCCATTCATGCAGCTTTAACCGCTGCCCGGAAGGATACTTATGTCTTTTTATTTCATGTTCGCTATTGCCTTATACCTCAATAGCGGAAGCCAGTGTCATGATGGTCTCCTGTGAGAAATCCTTTCTTTCTACTTCGCCGGAAAGATTTCCTTCACACATAACCGCGATACGATCGCATACACCCATCAGCTCCGGAATCTCTGAAGAAATCATGATAACAGCCTTTCCCTGCTGTACCAGACTTCCGATCAGAAGATAAATGTCTCGTTTCGCGCCGACATCGATACCACGGGTCGGCTCATCGAGGATGATGATATCCGGATCATTGAGCAGCCACTTGGCGATAACAACCTTCTGCTGATTACCACCGGACAGATTGCCGACAATCTGGTCACCGGACGGGGTTTTGATCTTCAGCTTGCCGATATACTCCTCTGATGCCTTGCGGGCCTTATTCTTACTGTAAAGTCCATTAGACAGGAGCTTTTTGATCGCTACCATGGCGATGTTATCATTTACGGTACCGGTCAGGTTCAGACCTGTTCCTTTACGATCCTCTGTGATCAGGGCTACACCATGTTTGATAATATCCTGTGGTGATTTCACATTGATCTTCTGACCCTTCACATAAATCTCGCCGCCGCTTAATTTATGCATACCGAAGATACCCTCGACCAATTCACTTCGGCCGGCACCGACCAGTCCGCCGATACCCAGGATCTCGCCCTTGCGAACAGAAATGCTGACATTCTTTACCTTATTATCTGCACGAACGATATTCTTTGCTTCAAAGATGACTTCCCCGATTTCTGCCTCCAGTTTCGGGAATACATCCGTAATCTCACGGCCTACCATCATCTTTATCAGCTGCGCCTCATCCAGATCCTTTGTATCGCCGGAACCGATGTAGCTACCGTCACGATAGACACTGACGCGGTCACAGATAGCAAAGATTTCATCCATACGATGTGAAATATAGATGATCGCTACGCCTTTCTCTTTCAGCCTGCGGATATGTCCGAACAAAAGCTCTACCTCACGATCTGTGATGGCTGCTGTCGGCTCGTCCATAATGATAACCTTTGCATTTACGGAAATGGCCTTGATAATCTCGATCAGCTGACACTGCGCTACCGTCAGATGACGAAGTGTCTCTAACGGTGAAACATGCAAACCGCATTCCTGGATCAGCTTTTTAGATTCTTCGATCATGGCTTTTTTGTCCACGAGTCCGTTTTTCTTCAGTTCCCGGCCGACAAAAATATTCTCATATACAGTCATATCCAGAATCGGGTTCAATTCCTGATGGATCATCGCGATACCTGTATCCATAGCCTCCTTCGGATTGGATACATGATAAGGCTGTCCGTTAAACAGGATCTCGCCGCCCTGGTCTTTTCTGTAAATACCCATCAGGATCTTCATCAGTGTGGATTTTCCCGCACCGTTCTCTCCCATGAGGGCATGAACTTCACCCGGCTTTACCTGAAGCTGTACATGATCAAGGGCTTTTACGCCAGGAAATGTTTTGCTGATATCCTTCATTTCCAGTACATACTCCATGTGTTTCCTCCCTCCTTCATTCTTCTCTCGTCTTTTTTATACAGCAGCTGCCTTTACGCTCCCTTCATAAAAGCATTCTTTTCTCTCATTTCTTGCTGTACTTGTATTATAATTTGCATATACAAATCATGATACTTTACTCATTTTACCAAATCTTCTGCATAAATCCTAGTAGAATCCACGGATTTTCTGGTTATATTTTATCATTTTTTTATTTTTAAAAAGAGGCCGCCCATACGGACAGCCTCGCTATGATTATATACAAGATAAAGATAACCCACCAACTTTAGGTGGTGTGGCTAGCTTTAGCACGGTGCTGGCTGCAAGCCCAGTACCGTGCAGGCTGCGAAGCAGCCGATCTTTTAATGAGCAAAAAGCGAAGCGTTTGCGAGTTTGATTGCCAAATTACAAATACTTTGTTTTTTCACCCGATTGATTCCTGATCACTGAAAATCAGCGACATTATCTGCTGTGATCCAGATGTTTTCTGTCAGGATTGTTGTCTCTTCCAAAGTTTCTCCTTTGAGAATCTTCAGTGCTGCTTCAATACCGTTTTCGGCCTGTTTTCCGGCATCCTGTGAAACGGTACCTGTCATTCTGCCGTCAGCGATAGCCTCCAATCCATCAGGAGTAGCGTCTACACCGGTGATGATGATACCACTGTCAGCGCCTGCAGCATTGCCTGCACCTACTGCCATACCATCATTTTCGCAAACGATCGCATCCAGGTCATAAGCGGAAAGCCAGCTCTCTACTGTGGACTGTGCACTTGCTGTATCCCACTGACAGTCAGCAGGTTCAACCACCTGCACGATATCAGGATAATTGGCCAGAATATTTTCATATCCTTCCATTCTCTGCAGCCCGGCTGAATCTCCGGATGGTCCTGTCAGAATGGCAATATTACCTTTTCCGCCGAGCATATCTGCAACTGCCTGCATTTCTGTTTCACCGGCCGTCACGTTATCGCCCATGGAAACGGCTGAAATTCCGTAAGATTCCCAATCTGTACATGCAGAAACGATATTTACCACTACGATGCCCGCATCCACTGCCTCTTTCGCTGCTGCGCCAAGTGCGCTTGGGTCAACCGGCTCGAAAAGGATGGCATCATACTCCTCTGCTACACACTGCTCGATTTCAGAAATCTGTTTGGCCGCATCCTGATCTGCAGAAAGGATTTTTAATTCTATGCCAAGCTCCTCGGCTTTTGCTGTTGCCGCATCAGAAATAGCAATCTGGAATGCATTTGTCTGATGCTGCTGAATGACAGCCATCTTATAATTTCCGTCAGATGATGCTGCCATTGCAGATGTAGCTGATGCTGCTGTTTCATTTTTTTCTGCAGACTCGCTGCTTCCGCATGCCGTAAATGATGTAGCCATTGCTGCAATTGTCAGTAACGCTACTATTCTTTTCATATTCATGGTATTCCTCCTAAATAAAGTTTTTGCTAAACCATTGTTACGAAAGCTTTTATGTTCAGGAAAGACTTGCACTTCCTTCAAATTTTCTTTATAAAAGCTCACGTTTACAAATGCCTATGCTTCTCCCGACCCATAGACATCTACCCGAAATACCGCCGGCATTGGAATTTTGGATATTACTGTTATCGTATTTTCAGTATAACTTTTCACCCAAAATCATTCTTTTAGTTTCTTGCTGAAATAACTAACTGTATATTATTCCTTCTTTCTCATATTACATTTTTCTTAGTCGATCTATAGCTGCTTCTGCGAAAAAGAAAGCATTCTTCTTATCTCATATATTATTTCTTTCCATGAAAAACAGCAGCTATGCGTTTTTGCACATAACTGCTGTTTACAATCACCTATTTAGTCAAAGATGTCCGGAACATTAACGCACCTTTTTCACTTCTTCAGTGGTGCCCGCAATGCCTCTGCGTCTTTCTCTCCTGTTCGGATACGGATCGCCTGACGGATCTCGTAGCTGAAGATTTTTCCGTCACCCGGCTCACCGGTATTGGCATTCTCACAGATGGTATCGATGACTTTCTGCTCCATCTCCTCAGACTCTACCACGATCTCAAATTTAATCTTTGGCAGCATGTTAATATCCACCTTCTGTCCACGAACCAGTCTGGTGTAGCCCTTAGATACGCCGACACCCATGACCTGTGAAACTGTCATACCATTTAATCCAATGCCATCAAGCGCTTCCTTTACTTCCTCGAAACGCTCTTCTCTGACGATGGCTTCTACTTTGATCATCATATGTATTCTCTCCTTTTTTCAAGTCGAATCTGCTGTTTATTCCAATCTTTATTTCTTCACAGAATACTTCTATCCTTCTGATTTTTCATGAAAGCGGACATTTTCAATCCCTTTCGCTCCTTGCTGAAGCCCTGCAAATCTTTGCCAGCCCCTTATCACTGTCAAAAATCAGTCAAGTCCTGTGAAGCTTGGGTATGCACGCTCTCCATGCTCGGAAATATCCATACCTACCAGCTCCTCGTGTTTATCCACACGGATTGGCATGAAGAGACGAAGCACGCCTACGGTGATCAATGTACCCACAACAGCCCATGCAATGGTAATTGCCATACCGATCATCTGCGCCTTGAAAAGACGTATATCTCCGTATACCAATCCATCCCACTGTGCTACCGGATTGATGGAGGATTTCGCAAACAAGCCTGTCGCAATGCATCCCCAGATACCGCCTACACCGTGGCATCCGAAAGCATCCAGTGTATCATCGATTTTCAATTTTTCTTTAATAATAATAACTGCGAAATAACAGATCGGGCTTGCCAGTCCGCCAACCACAAAGGCAGCCCAGAGCGGAATGAAGCCGGAACTCTGTGTAACGGAAGCCAGACCTACCACAAGACCTGTGGAAGCGCCTACCAGGGTAGGTTTGCCCTGTCTGATCACATCCAGGATCATCCAGACCACCAGAGCTGTGGCTGCAGAAATAGCTGATGTCATAAAGGCCTGTACCGCCAGTCCGTCTGCTTTTAAAGAGCTTCCTGCGTTAAAACCGAACCATCCGAACCAAAGCATGAATGCACCCAATGCTACAAAGGGAATATTGTGAATACGATAAGAACCAACTGTATCATAGCCGCGGCGTTTTCCCAGTATAACAGCTAAGGTTATCGCTGTGACACCTGCTGCGATATGTACCGCATAACCGCCGGCAAAATCGACCGCACCGATCTTTGCCAGCAAGCCGCCTCCCCAGATCATGTGTACCAACGGATAATATACGATCACTGTCCAGACAATTACCAGCAGCATCAGCGGTTTAAATTTAAAACGCGCTACCAGGGATCCTGTAAAGAGGGCCGGTGTGATCATGGCAAACATCATCTGGAAAGCCACGAATAAGAGGGCCGGTATCGTATCGGAATAAGCGCCGGTCTCCCAGCCGACACCGTTTAAAAATGCCTGACTGAAATCACCGATCAGTCCCGCATGATCCCTTCCAAAGGATAAACTGTAACCGAAGGCCACCCACATAATCACAGATATACCCATGATGGCCACACAGTTCATCATCGTGTTTACTACATTTTTGCGTCGCACAAGGCCGCCGTAAAAAAAGGCCAGACCCGGTGTCATAAAAAATACCAATGCCGTACAGATCAGCATAAAGGAAGTATCGCCTGTATCAATCATCTCTTTCATTCTCCTTCTACATTTCTTTTCTTAGGTCGCTTTACCGATGTTTCTATCCGGCAAAGCATTTCATTCTCCTGAACCAGATGAAAAATCCAACGGACCCTCCACCTGATGCCCGGCACAAAGAAAGGGTGCCAATGCATTTCTGCATTGACACCCTTGTCGACGTAGGTAAATTTACCACGATTTTCCGGCAGGCGCGAGATTTTTTAGTACAAAACCGCATTCTTTGTAGATTTTACGCGTTACTGTAATTTTCACGCCAACATTTCTTTCCGATTTTTACCGTAAGTTCCGTTTTCTACCATAAGTTTGTTTCGTACCCTTTCTTCTGTTTTATAGCTTCACTTCTGTCATGATATAAATTTTATACTTTCAGGCATTTCACAGCTTTCCGCAAGCGTTGACTTGAATTATATTTTCTCAGGTAAGAATATGTTCCTCCGGATTGTCTCAGATTAATCCCCGCTTACGAACAACTGTCTCGATCATGTCGACTGCACCATCTGTTCCCAGCTTGTAGAGATCCAGTGAAATGTCATAGCTCTCGGACGCGTCCCATCTGGTCTCGGCCATGTCATTATAGTTGGCCGCACGCTCGTGGTCGATCTGATTGATCATACGTCGGGCATCTTTTTCACTCAGATTCTCCCGTTCCATAACCAGCTTCACACGTTTCTCGTAAGGCATGGTAATATAGACACTTAGCACATTGAATTTATCCTTCAGAATCTGATCCGCAGCTCGACCGATCATGACGCAGGAGCCTTCCGAAGCCAGTTCCTCAATTACTTCCCGTGTGGTCAAAGCGATACGCTGACGCATATTTTCCACTTCCAGATTCGGATTACTCATAGACGGCACCGCCTGAATCATATTCAAAGCGCTGGCTGATTTTTCATCGGCAGATTCTACAAATTTCGGATCCATACCCAGCTTCTCCGCTGTTCTGGTAAGGATTTCCGAATCATAATAAGGAATACCCAGTCGCTCTGCCAGACCCTTGCCCACCGGACGACCGCCGGCACCATAGGAACGTCCAACAGTGATAATCACAGGCTGTTTGCTCAGCTCATTCTGGGCCGCCTGAATGCTGTAATTCCAGAGATTTGTATTGAGGGCATGCGGCATAACGGCTGCCACTTCGTCTGTATTGAAAATTCTGTTCCAGTAGAATTTCAGCAGAACGATGGAAAGCACGCAGGCCACACCATCCGCACAAGGTCCGGACCAAAGTGCACCATCTACGCCGATGAGCGGGCAAAGGATCAGCATTGCCGGAATCTGGATAATGATCTGCTTTGACAGAGACAAAATCGATGCCTGGATCGGATGTCCTACTGCCTGGAAGAAGGTACTGGCTACCATCTGCACGCAGGCGATCGGCAGGAAGAGCAGGAAGATTTTCAGACATTTCACTGAAAATTCCATATAGAGCTCACTGTCTGTACCGAAGATACTTACGATGGTCATTGGCACCGTCTGGAAGAGAATAAATGCAATTGTAAAGATGATAATAGAAATAATCATCTCCGCGCGCAGTGTCTTCTTTACACGATCATACTGACGATCGCCGTAGTTAAAGCCAAGGATCGGCTGAGCGCCGCCTGTCAGTCCGATGATCACTGAAAGCAAAATATTAAAGACCTTCATGGTAACGCCAAGGGATGTCAGCGGAATCTCCGGACCGTACACACTCTGGGCGCCATAGGTAACCAAAAGGTTATTCTGTACCAGCATCAGCATAACAACTGCTGCCTGGTTAATAAAGCTGGACACGCCAAGACGCATAACCTTGGGAATATGTCCCAGACATTCTTTATAAGTCGCAATACTCACATCTACACTCTTTACCATTTTGATCACATAGAAAAGATTGAGCAAAGCATTGGCAATCTGTCCGATAATGGTGGCAAAAGCCGCGCCGGCCACGCCCCAATGGAAGATAAAAATAAAGATCGGATCCAGAATAACATTCAAGGCACATCCAAGCAGCAAGCCTGCCATGTTAAAGCGCGGGCTGCCGTCTGCACGGATAATACTGGAAATACCTGCGCAGATACAAAGGAAAGGCATACCAATGGCAATAATCCGTCCATAGGACAAAGCATAAGGCAAAATGGCATCCGTCGCGCCAAAAAGCCTGGAAAGCGGTGTCAAAAAAATCAGATAAGCTGCCATCAGCAGGATGCCGGCCACGATCGTACTCATGACACCGGCAGCAAAGCCCTTTGCCGCGTCTTTATTTTTTCTCTGTCCCAGCATCAGACTCACATAGCTGGCCGTACCATCACCCAGCAGCAAGGCCAATGCAGACGCAAAGGTCACCAGCGGGAATATAACATTTGTCGCACCATTTCCCAGATAACCGACACCGCGTCCGATGAAAACCTGATCGACGATGTTATACAGGGCATTGACTACCATGGAGATAATGCCCGGCACGGAAAATTTCAGCAGCAGACTGCCGATCGGCGCTGTGCCGAGGATATTTCCACCTCTTGTTTTCGATTCACCCATACCAATTTCTCCTTTTTCTTTTTTGCGGAATAAATTTTTGTAAGGCAGAATTTCTTTTTCCCTTTAAAAGCATCCGCACTTCACTCTCTGTACAATAGTTTAACACCAAATTCATCTCATGTAACACTGCAATTTCCGGTGATGTGTACCCCGTTTACTGTACTCAGTAAACCTTAAACCTTAACACTCTTAA
>R14__coassemble_277_pt1 | contig 40379 bp, 42 predicted proteins | sample R14__metabat2_high_PE_005 | metagenome-assembled genome bin R14 | reverse complement strand
GGGCTTCGGCGCGGACAGCGCCGCCAACAGCGTGGTTTTGGGCGGGGGCCGGGCCTTTTGCCCGGGGGGGGTAAAATGTACCGTCCCCTGTCCCTAAGTCCCCTGTCCCTATCCGGATTCTTCCGTAGGTTTTTTCTGCCTGCATTCCAAAGGGTAGTGATATCCGCTTGCCGGTTTCCATCCGAAAAAGCTCCCGCAGCTGCGTGATCTGTAGCTGTCCCAGGTCCTTGCGCCCGCCGGCTACATTTCCGAGCACTTCCATGAGAATATACTCCTGTATGATCTCCGGCTCCTGCAACAAATCCTCACTTACACTATACCTCTGCAATTTCTGTCCTTCTTCAGCCGTAGATGATGCTTTCTGACAGAACTCTGTTCCGCAGCCGGGCCGCTTCTGTCCCTTAGATAAACCTCCGCAGACCGTAGCCTTTTCCATAGTCTTTTCCGTCACATGTCCATCCGGCATGGCTTCTTCGCCGTGATTCATTTCCGGCAGATTAGTCTGCCCCTTTTGTACAGCCACAGCAGACTCGCCTGCTGTCATCTCTTCTGCAATCACATACTGCGGCATTCTCCGAATGGCTTCTCTGCGGATAAAATCATCCGCCTTCCGCGCCTGAACTGCCGCCTGCGCAATATGCGCGGCGGCTGCCGTATTGATTTCCTGTTCCAGATATGGCAGCACCTCATGGCGGATTTTGTTCCGGCTATATGCCGTCTCCAGATTCGTCTGATCTGTCCGCCAGAGAATATTTGTCTCCCGCAGTACCCTTTCGATTTCTTTTCTGCTAACCGTCAAAAGCGGATGAATTATGCGGTATTCCCCTTCCGTGACCGGTGAGATTCCCGCAAGTCCGGTCAAAGCGCTTCCCCGGGCTAAGTGAAAGAGCACCGTTTCTGCCTGATCATTCTGATGATGGGCAAGGGCAATGCAGTCTGCGCCATATTTTTCCACACAGATGCCGTAAGCTTCCCGTCTTACCCGCCGGCCTGCCTCCTCCGTCCCGGTTTTCCAGCCTGCCGCCAGCTCTTCCACGGGATAATAAAAACTATAGCAGGGAATGTTCCTCTCTTCGCAAAAAGCCTGCACAAAGGCGGCATCGCCGTCACTGGCCTCAGCCCGCATTCCGTGATTCACATGGCATGCAGCGACACTTATATCCCACTGTTTCCGCATTTCCCATAGAAATTGAAGCAAAAACAGGGAATCCGCGCCGCCGGAGCATCCCACACAAACTTGCATCCCCGGACGCAGCATGGCATTTGCCTTCATATATTCTGCAATTTTTTCATAAATTCCTTCTTTTTGTGTCATTTTCATACCCTTCAGAAGCAGACCGTTTATTCTTTTTCTAATACCAAGGCTAGACCCCGCTTGCTTACCGCGCCATGCAGAGACTTGCAGCCGCCTCCGTCTGCCGCCCGTCGCACAACAGAAAAAGGAATCGCCATACCTCTGTATAACAATTCCTTTCATTCTCTCATCTGTAAATCATTCAGATTCTTTAAAAATAATCTCGCCGTCTTTTACCAGGCCCAGCTTTTCTTTCGCCACCTGCTCTTTATATTCGTCGCTCTGCATGTATTCCTCGAGTTCCTGAATTTCCGTCGTGCGGGCATTCTCTTCCTCCAGCTCGGCCTCCAATTCCTCTTTCTGAATCTTTCCGGCTTCGATTCTGGCATTATATTTTTTTCCGTTGACCAAAAGCACGCCTGTCAGGCAGAGTGCAATGATCATCATCAAAATCATAGTTCTTTTCGTTGAACGCATGCTGTACTCTCACTTCAAATATATTTATAAAGACTTTGCACTTCTTCTTTTTTCACGGTTTCCTTAACATCCAGCACTTCTACCTTCACAGATTTCGTTCCGAATAAAATCTCAATCTGATCTCCTACCTTTACGGGAGAGGAAGCGCGGGCAGGCTTTCCGTTCTGCATAACTCGTCCGGCATCGCAGGCCTCATTCGCAACGGTGCGCCGTTTGATCAATCTGCTAACCTTCAGAAATTTATCCAATCTCATAGATTATTTTACCGCATCTTTCAGAGCTTTTCCAGCTTTGAACTTAGGTGTTTTAGAAGCTGCGATCTCGATTGTCTCGCCTGTCTGCGGGTTTCTACCCTGGCGGGCAGCTCTCTCAGAAACTTCGAAGTTACCGAAGCCTACCAGTGTAACCTTCTCACCTTTTACAAGCTCTTCAGTTACAGTATCAATAAATGCTTTGACTGCTGCATCTGCATCTTTCTTAGAAAGTCCTGTCTTCGCAGCGATCTCTGCAACAAATTCCACTTTATTCATTCGTAATATTCCTCCTAATAATAGCATTAACACATAGTTCTATTTATATACTTTGGTCTATCCTTTGTCAAGGAAAGAATTAGATTAATAAGGATATACGAAATCAGCTTTCATCTCTGCTACTTTTTCGTCACCATGGAAGAGGCGAACCAGCTCGAAACCGAAATCTGTAGCTGCGCCCGGGCCGTGTCCTGTGGTGATATTTCCGTCTGTGACTGTCGGAACCTGCAATGCCTCTGCGCCGATCAGACGCTCCTCCAGGCTTGGATAAACAACGGCTTTTTTGCCCTGCAGGAAGCCCAGTGCGCCCAGGTATCTCGGTGCTGCACAGATAGCTGCAATTCTCTTTCCTGCTGCATTCTGGCTGATCAGGATCTCTTTCAGGGCTGCGCAATTCTCGATATTCTCTGTACCTACGCCGCCGCCCGGCAGAAAGATCAGATCTGCATCTGCCGTATCTACATCCTCCAGCAATACGTCTGCTTCGATCTTTATACCATGTGCGCCATTGATCATTTTTCTTCCCATGATAGAAGTCATCACTACCTCATCGCCTGCTCTTCTGAGAAGGTCTACCGGTGTCAATGCCTCGATCTCTTCACAACCGTCAGCCATCATCACATAAATTTTTGCCATAATAAACCACCTTTCTTACTCTACACATATATTTTATGATCAAATATCCTCCCGCCAGCCATGATCTGCGGGATGCTATTTATCTGCTTACATTCCCATTGTAAAGACAGAATGTCCCTTACGCAAGCTGATATCATCTGAAATTTCCATGGCAAACGCCAGCCGGGCGCTTCCCGGCACCTATTAGGATGCTATCATTATTACAGGGAACGGGATTTCGCTGTACAGGCCTTGGTCGCCTCGATGATTGCGGAACGCATACCCTTTTCCTCAAGTACGCGTACAGCCTCGATCGTTGTGCCGCCCGGGGAGCAAACCATATCCTTGAGTTCACCCGGATGCTTACCTGTCTCCAGAACCATCTTTGCGCTGCCATAAACAGCCTGAGCGGCAAATTTGTAAGCCTGGGCTCGTGGCATACCGTCTGCCACTGCGCCATCTGCCAGTGCCTCGATAAACATAAAGACAAAGGCCGGTGAACTACCACTGACAGAAGTAACGATATCCATCATATTTTCCGGCATGACCTCTGTTTTACTGAAGCTGTTAAATACCGTCTGTACCTTTTCAAGCTCCGCTGCCTGCACATTTGCGTTCGGGCAAAGCGCTGTCATACCTTCTCCGACCAGAGCCGGTGTATTCGGCATGGTACGCACCAGCTTCACCTCTTTTTCAAAAACAGACTCCAGCCAGGCCAGGGTCTTACCCGGCGCCAGCGTTGCTACGATGGTCTCCGGACGCAGACTGTCTCTGAAATCCAGGATTGCCTCCTCGACGAAATTCGGCTTTACAGCCAGGATCAAAACATCTGCAAAGGCAGCTACGCTTTTATTATCTGTCGTCGTAGCGATGCCGAAGGTCTCCGCTGTTTTTTTACAGGAAGCCTCGAATTTATCAGAGGCCATGATGTCCTCTGTGCCTACCAGTTTATTTTTCAAAATACCGCCAATCATAGCCGAAGCCATGTTTCCGCTGCCGATAAATCCAATTTTCATAATTTCAGTATCTCCTTCGCTTGTCTTTATTTTACTCTCTTATATTTCTGACATTCGGCAGAACCTCCGTCTGCAGACGCTGCATGATCGAATCCGAATCAATGCCCAGAATACTGCGCAGATGGGTCACGCTGCCGTGCTCCACATAGGCATCCGGCAGATGAATGCTCTTGAAATGCAGTTCCGGATGATGCTCATCCACATAGATCCGCACCTGTTCGCCGAAGCCGCCGCGCTGGATATTCTCCTCCAAAGTAATCAGATAACGATGCTTCTCTGCGATCCGGTCAATCATATCCGTGTCGATTGGTTTGACGAATCTGCCGTTGTAAAGAGAGCAGGGATATCCCATCTTATGTAATTTCTCACGAATGTGCTCTGCCGTAGAAACCATACTGCCTACCGCCAGAAGGGCAATCTCTGACTCCTCGTAAAGCACCTCTGCCTTGCCGTATTCCATCGGTGCCCGCAAATCCTCCAATCCGTCATAGGCCTCTCCCCTGGGATAGCGGATCGCCACCGGACTTTCCAGCGACAATGCGTAACGCAGCATATCCTTCAGCTCCCAACGGTTTTTAGGTGCCATCACTGTCATGTTTGGAATGGCTGTCAGATAAGTCAGATCCAGAATGCCCTGATGCGTCTCTCCGTCACTGCCCACCAGACCCGCTCTGTCCAGACAAAATACCACAGGCAGTTCCTGTAGGCAGACATCCATCATGATCTGGTCAAAAGCGCGCTGCAGGAAAGAGGAATAAATCGCCACCACCGGCTTCAAGCCTGCCGCCGCCATACCTGCTGCGCTGGTCACCGCATGCTCCTCTGCAATGCCTACGTCAAAAAATCGCTCCGGGAATTTCTCGCCGAACTTAGCCAGGCCCGTTCCATCCGGCATGGCGGCCGTCACGCCCACAAGCCTTGGCTCTTCTTCGCCCAGCTCACACATGGCTTCCGCAAAAATATCCGTATAATTTGGTTTGGCCTTGGGCTTGGCCGGCTTACCGGTCGCTATGACGAAAGGACTGACGCCATGGAATTTCTCCGGATGTTCCTCCGCCGGCTTATAGCCCTTTCCCTTACAGGTCAGCAGATGAATCAGGCAAGGCTTATCCAATGCCTTCGCTTCCTTCAGAATCTTCACCACGGCCCGCAGATCATGTCCGTCCACCGGTCCCAGGTAGGTCACACCCATGTTTTCGAAAAACATGTCCGGGATCACCAGCTGCTTCAGGCTATTCTTGGTCCTGGAAATGCCATCCACCATTTTTGAACCGACCAGAGGAATTTTGGTCAGATCTGCCTTCACAGATTTTTTCAGATTATTATAACCGCCCGCTGCCCGCAAGCTGCTGAGGTACTTGTGCATACCACCCACGTTACGGGAAATGGACATATTGTTATCATTCAGGATAATGATAAATTTCGACTTATGCTGGGATACATTGTTCAGCGCCTCATAGGCCATGCCGCCCGTCATGGAACCGTCACCGATGACAGAAATGACATTATAATCCTCACCGAGAAGGTCCCTCGCCTGGGCAATACCTAATCCCGCAGAAACAGAAGTAGAGCTGTGTCCTGTATCAAAGGCATCATATTCACTTTCTCTTCTTTTCGGGAATCCGCTCAGTCCGCCGTATTTCCTCAGTTCATAAAAGCCCTGCTTGCGTCCGCTCAGAAGCTTGTGGGTATAGGACTGGTGTCCCACATCCCAAACCACCTTGTCCTTCGGAAAATCAAATACCCGGTACATGGCAATCGTCAGCTCGACAACACCCAGATTGGATGCCAGATGTCCGCCGTTACGGCTGGTGGTTTCCACCAGAAATGTGCGGATTTCCGCTGCCAGCAGCTCCAGCTGCCGATAGGACAGTTTTCTGACGTCTGCCGGTCCCTTTATCTTATCTAAAATCATTTCGCTGCTCCAAATTTATCCGTTTTCAAAAGTTTAAAAACGCATCTATACCGGCCTGCTATATGGCCGACACATATATTCTCCACCTCGCCTTAATCGGCGATTTTCACATTCTCGCCGGCTTTCATCTCACCTCAATCAACGCTTTTTCGCCGGCTTTCCTGCTTCAGCGATCACGATAGCGGAAATCAATGAAATCGTGTATGCACATCTCTGTATCGAGAATTTCCTCCAGCGATGGATTCGTGATCAGAGAGTGCATCTCCATACACTCACCGATCAGCTCTGCAATCTCCAGGTAAGAAATCTTTCGATCCAGGAAGAGAGCTACCGCCTTTTCATTCGCCGCATTAAATACCGTCGGCAAAGAACCGCCAATGTAGCCGGCCTGCATAGCCAGACGCAGTCCCGGGAAATTCTTCAGATCCGGTTTCTCGAAGGTAATCTGTCCGATTTTTGCGAAATCCAGGCGATCTCCCGGCAAAGGTCTTCTCTCCGGATAGCAAAGCGCATACTGAATAGGCAGCTTCATATCCGGTGTGCCCAGCTGTGCCATCACCGCGCCATCCGCAAACTGCACTGCGGAATGGATGATACTCTGCGGCTGTACCAGTACTTCAATCTGTGAAATATCTACGCCGAAAAGCCACTTGGCTTCGATGACCTCCAGACCCTTATTCACCATAGTGGAACTATCGATGGTAATCTTTGGCCCCATGCTCCAATTCGGATGGTTGAGAGCTGCCTCTACCGTCACACTCTTCATCTGCTCCAGTGTCCATCCGCGGAATGGTCCGCCGGAGGCTGTCAGCAGGATTTTGTCAATCGGATTCTTCTGATTGCCCTGCAGGCACTGGAAAATCGCAGAATGCTCAGAATCGACCGGAAGGATTTGGACCCCTTTCTCTTCTGCCAGGGACATGATGATATGTCCCGCCGTAACCAAGGTCTCTTTATTGGCCAGGGCAATATCTTTTCCTGCATTGATGGCAGCGATCGTAGGACGAATGCCGATCATACCGACAATGGCTGTCACGACGATATCCGCCTCTTCGATGCTGGCTGCCTCGATGAGGCCCTCCATACCGGTGGTCACCTTTACATCCAGATCTGCAACTCTCTCTTTCAGTTCTTTCGCTTTCTCTTCATTCGTCAGCACCGCCAGCTTCGGGTGAAACTCACGGATCTGCTGCTCTACCAGATCCACATTCACCGCTGCTGTCAGCGCAACCACTTCCATATCTTCATTGTTACGCACCACTTCCAGGGTTTGTGTACCGATAGAACCCGTGGAACCCAGAATCGATATTTTTTTCATATAAAATGCTCCTGTTAATAAAGCAAAGTCTTCCTATTATTAATATATTCATACGATTATAGCATTTCGGCAGAATGTAAGCAATGCCAAACCTTGTTCCAAAGCCTTTTCTGCAAACACGCTCCTCGAAAAAAGGACTGCCGCATAATGCATCCTTTATGAATAACTATAGAAAGAAATCCTGCTTGCTCCGACTCGGCGTAAGCTTTCTACTCGCTTCGCGTAGAAAAACACATTGCAATCGTTCTGATTCGTGCTATATTGGATATACGTTTATTTTTGGGTTTTTTGAAACGCAGAAAAGAAGATATTTTTGCGTTTGGAATGAAAATGAATAAGCCCTGCCCGGGCAGAAGATCCGGGCAGGGGATTACCACTGCGTTGAAAGGAAAATTCTTATGGCCGCAAATAATTGTGATACCTGTGCTTTTTTAATTTATGATGACGATGATGAATGTTACGTATGTGACATCGATATGGATGAGGACGACTACGGACGGATCATGTCAGGACATTACCGTTCCTGTCCTTACTACCGCAACGGCGATGAATACGCTGTCGTACGAAAACAGAACTAAAAAGAGGCATAGAAGCTTCTGCATCACAAAAACAGCTTATATTCATCCAAATCGATCAGAAGATCTCCACCATAGATGGCTACAGGGAGCTGCCCTTCCAATGGATGAATAGCAGGCGCTGCATCTTCCGTAAAATCATAGGTAAGCACCCGTTTCTTCATGGGATCTATGATCCAGTATTCTCTGACGCCGGATTCTATATATTTAGCCGCCTTCCTGACATAGTCTCTGGACGTAGATGAAGGCGATACTACCTCCAGCACAAAATCCGGCCCACCCTCTACAATTTTCTCCTGCACGCGGTTGCGATCACAGACGACGATCACATCCGGCTGTACCATCGTTTTATTGTCTGCATCCAGCTTCACGTCCACCGGTGATACCAGCGGCAGACACTTTCCCTTCTTTTTTCGGATATAAGCCAGAAACTGTGCATACACAGAGCCCGTGATCAGCTGATGTATCACAGATGGCGCCGCCATATCATAAAACACGCCATCGATCAGCTCAACACGCTTATCCTCCGGCAATGCATAATAATCATCAATCGTAAAATCCCCCGGGCGCTTCTCCCTATGTCCGTCTGCCCTGTACTCAGCTGCCTCCTCACGGAGTATATATGGCGCTGCAGACACATAGCCATACTGATATGTGGTATCCTCAAGTACCTGCTCGATTGCCTTGATATTCTCCGGACTCGGCTTCTTAGTTGCGCCGCTCAAAATCTTATTCAAGGTTCCAAGCGGGATCCCACTCAGGTTAGATAACTCTGCATTACTGTAGCCCAGCTCTTTCTTTCTCTTGCGCATCTGTTCTAATGTCATACGATCACCTACCTTTTTCCACACATTACCATATTATCCAAAACTTTACAACCACATTTACCATTTTTACCATTTTGCATTGTTGTATATCTAAGTTCAGGATCTAAGTTCTGATATCACTTAGACATCTTGCAAGTTACAATTTACATGATTTTTCAACGTCGCCAAAAAAAGCCATACCGGATTCTGCTGAATCCAATTCTCTCGATATAACCTTTTTCACGTAATGAATCCAAAGCTCTCTGAACTGTTCTCACTGTCTTCGATAATAAGATTATGATTTTCTGATGCTGGAAGTCAGACATAACAAAAAGGATGGTACATCATGCACCATCCCTGTTCTTTGTCCTATGTTTTAACCCAAATAACCCAACCTGTATACAAGTCCGGTGATGAAAATCAATGGGATTTTTTCAACTTAGTTTATGTGAGTTTTATGGGGTTTATCCTTGTTAGAAATTTTTATTCCATCTTTTTAACCATTATTTTACAAACCCTGATTATAGTGACATTCCGTAACAGATTTATTAAAATCTGAGCATTTTTGCAATTAGTATCGCTGTATCGATTACATCCTCAAAACTAATCTCAGATGCATATACATTATTCTCACGATAATTTTTCCAAAGTGCCCTAAGTGCTATATCAGCCTTCATATCTTCGATGATTTCTTCCCACTCAGACATTGTTTCCAACGATTCTCTTTTTCTTGCAGTTCTAGTCACTGCAAGCTTCAAGATTTCCAAATTAATCGAATCCTTATACAGATTATAGAACACATGCAAATCATAGAAATCTCTTGCTCTTGAGGTTCCAATATTTCTGCGTATGATTGTTTCATACTTTTCAGCAATAATAGTTTCTGTATTATATGCCATTACTCCAATCTCGTCATTATCCAGAATAGTCTTGTATGAATAACGTATCGCTCCAGGTGTAATCTCATCTCCTGTTGTGATATCAATTTTCATCTTATTCGCAATCTTTCCATAATGAGCAATAAAGTATGCTCTGAAATTATTATAATCATCGTCTTCTCTGATTGGCTCAAGCTTTTCAAAGGTAAACTCAATTCCATCGCCTACATCAATCAGAAGTATTTCACGAATGACTCCTTCAATTTCAGCCTCCTCCATGTTGATTCCAGTTACTGTAGTATCCATATCCATTGTTGTTCTTTCAGCAATTCCTATCATTGAAGAAATAAGCAGACCACCCTTTAAGATAAAATTATCCTTATATTTTGATCTTGAAAGCCTGTCCAAAACACGTTCCAGCAAAAACATCTGCAATACTTCCTGCGATTGCAGATTCCTTTTTCCGGCAAAACTGCGTATCTGGCCCTTCAATTGTTCCGGTGTTCGATCTTTCATCCCAACACCTCCATGTATGTTCTTACTTTTGACTCCAAATGGAATTGTCTTGCATATTTAATGATTTTTCTTGGATTGCATTTACCGCCAAAATATTCTTTCAAAGCCTGCGTGTAAACCTGCGCATCGACACCCTTTTTGTCTCTTATCAAATCACATATGCATCTCTCCAGATCATAGACTCTTACATCGTAACCTTGCGGAGTCTTAATTGTAATTATTCCCAAATCCCACAACTCTTTCTTACAATAATGGAATTTCGTCTGCTCATAGCTCTTTTTTATCCTGGACACATTGTCACCCTGAGGCACAGTTATATCCAGCTTATGAGGAACCCGATCAGACATTCCATGCAAATACAATGCAGTTCCATGCGAAAAAATGAGCTTATCAGATCTGCTCTGGATAATTCTAAACTCATCAGGTTTATCATCTGCTAACACATAATTTCCATGGGATTCCTTTAGAATAATTCCCTTTGCCAGACTATCGTAAATCAAAGCTCTATCAATTCCTGCTCTTTGAATTTCCTGAGCAGATGCAATTCCACCATTCTGTTCAATCAATAATTTAAGATGATCAATATAATAATCCATATCTATCACCTGCCTTTCTTATATCGTTCTTTAATTGTAGCATTCAAAAGAACATTTGCAAATATTGTTCTTTAATTTTATTATGTTAAAGAACGACCTGGGAAATTATAGTTTTCATATATACGACATTTCAATCGTGTTTTTTTAAATTTCCTTTTTATAAATTTCTTCAAATCCGTCAAAGCAACGTTACGTTAAAACAAAAGAGGGCGTCCTCAAACACCCTCCGCATCTTTCATTGCTGCTGCAGTTCCGGCAGCTTTCTTTCGATATTTATAAATTCTGTTTCCTTCGCACCATGGACAGCTGCCATGATTTCTACAGCTTCTGTCCACGGATTTTGCATAGTTTCCATAATCTTTCCCATAAGGCTTGCGATGCTCTTTACCATGTCAAATCGCCTTATCCAGCGCCATCTCCATCACCACCTTCCACCCTGTAACATTCCAGTTATCCACATCCTTCTACTCGTTAGCCTCATCGATTAGTCTAACCATCATCAGTGGCTCCGGCCCGGGTAGCCAGGTCCAGGAGCTTTTTGTGAGACATGCTGTAGATGATCTCTGCATCCCGGTAGATGAGGTACTGCCTGCGCAGCTTTTTGGCCTTTTCACGAATGTCCTTGCGGCGTTCAATGTCGTAATAGGGTTCGTATGGCTGCATGATGATTCCTCCTTTCTCTTGTGCGAAGTTTGTCGGTTTCAAAATCATAAAGTTGAAGTAAGTTTTTTATGATAATACGCATCGCTTCGTCCAAGGACTCCCGCGCTGCTGCAAAAATTCGCAATCCGGGCCATAGCCCTACTTGCTCATTTTTGTTACGGTCTCAAATGTCTGTCGTCTCTTACGAGCAAGCTCGACGATCCGTCAGCCACTTGATCCCGATTATCATAAAAAAATGGAGCACTCTTCGAAATTTCTTTCAAAAAGTGCTCCATAAGGTCACATATTTATGCAATTTGCTTTGACACCGATTCTTCAATAAGAACCGATAGGAATCACGTCTCCATACCCAAATGATGTCAATTTGATGTAAATCATTTTTGGGAAGCCCGAAACCCTTGATTTTACTGGATTTATTTATCCAATGACTTCATCGTCGGGAAGAGCAGTACGTCTCTGATGGCTGCGGAATCTGTCAGCAGCATTACCAGACGGTCGATACCGTATCCGATACCACCTGTCGGCGGCATACCGATCTCCAGTGCGTTCAGGAAGTCTTCATCGGTATGGTTTGCTTCCTCGTCGCCGGCGTCTGCCAGGGCATCCTGGGCTTTGAAACGCTCTCTCTGATCAATCGGATCATTCAGCTCGGAATATGCGTTACACATCTCACGTCCATAGATATAAAGCTCGAAACGCTCTACCAGTCTCGGATCTTCCGGTTTCTTCTTTGTCAGAGGAGAAATCTCGATCGGGTGATCCATGACAAATGTAGGCTGGATCATCTTTTCCTCGCAGAACTCATCGAAGAAGAGGTTGATGATATCACCACGTTTGTGATGATCCTCAAACTCTACATGATGCTCTTTGGCGATGGCTTTAGCTTCCTCATCTGTCTCGATGGTATTGAAATCAACGCCTGTGTGCTCTTTAACTGCGTCGATCATAGTGATTCTCTTAAATGGCTTACCGAGGTCAATCTCTGTACCCTGGTATGTAATCTTTGCGGAACCGCAAACTTCCTCAGCCAGATAACGGAACATGCTCTCTGTCAGTTCCATCATTCCATAGTAGTCTGTATATGCCTGGTAAAGCTCCATCAGAGTGAACTCAGGATTATGACGTGTGTCTACACCCTCGTTACGGAACACGCGTCCGATCTCATATACACGCTCCAGACCACCGACGATCAGTCTCTTCAGATAAAGCTCCAGAGAAATACGAAGCTTTACATCCTCATCCAGGGCATTGTAATGTGTCTCAAATGGTCTCGCAGCAGCACCGCCGGCATTGCTTACCAGCATTGGTGTCTCTACTTCCATGAATCCGCGATCGTCCAGGAAGTTACGGATTTCCTGAATGATCTGAGAACGTTTGATAAAGGTCTGTTTTACTTCCTCGTTCATGATCAGGTCTGTATAACGCTGTCTGTAACGGATATCTGTATCCTGCAGTCCGTGGAATTTCTCCGGCAGAGGCTGCATGGACTTGGACAGCAGATCCAGTTTCTGCGCATGGATGGAAATCTCGCCTGTTTTTGTTTTGAAAACGAATCCTGTCACGCCGATGATATCACCTACGTCCAGCTTCTTAAATGCTTTATATTCATCATCACCCAGGTCATTTCTGGAAACATAGCACTGGATTCGGCCTTCTTTATCCTGCACGCCACAGAAAGAAGCCTTACCCATGACACGTTTACTCATCATACGTCCGGCAATGGTTACTTCCTTCTCTTCCAGCTCATCAAAGTTATCTTTGATCTCCATGCTGTGGTGTGTTACATCATATTTCGTAATCTGAAATGGGTCTTTTCCCTCATCCTGCAGATTTTTCAGTTTTTCTCTTCTGACCTTCAGCAGCTGATTTAAATCCTGCTCCTGGCCGCCATTCTGCTTTGCTGGCATAATACTCTCCTGTCTCTTCCTTCACTTCTTAAGCTTCACAAAAAATCTATTGATCTTAAGCGTCAGCTTTCATACTTCATAATCAGACTTATATTTTCCTATCAGATATTCTTCTCGATAGAAAGAACTGTATACTCCATGATACCTGCCGGTGTCTCTACGGATACAACGGAACCTACGGTAGCTCCCATCAGTGCTGCGCCTACCGGTGACTCATTGGAGATTTTTCCCTTCAGGCTGTTGGCCTCTGTGGATCCTACGATAGAGAACTCCATCTCCTCATCATATTCCATATCCAGAACGCGTACACGACAGCCTACACTGATTTTATCTGTGGAAACCTCATCCTCATCAACGACTTCTACGTTTTTCAGGATTTTCTCAATCTGCTCGATACGAGCCTCGATGTCTCTCTGCTCATCTTTCGCTGCATCATACTCAGCGTTCTCAGAAAGGTCACCCTGCTCTCTGGCTTCTTTAATTTTCTGTGCGATCTCTTTTCGCTGAACAACCTTCAGGTCCTGCAGCTCATCCTCGAGTTTTTTCAATCCTGCATAAGTTAAGATGTTTTTTCCTGCCATCGCGTTCCATCCTTTCGATCTTTCGTTATATTTATAGCCGAAAAAGTCAGCTTTTTTAGCTTCTTTCGCAATTTCCATATTATAACGAGTGCTTATGGGCTTGTCAAGAGAGTTACCCATGTCCCGCAGCTTCCTCCCGCAAAAAAATATTTTATTTTATATAAAATATCTACTTATCTTCTCGCACTTAACAGGTCCCAGAGGGTGACGGCTGCGAAGATGGCTACGACGACGTAGAGAGAGGTCATGCCGGTCTGTACGCCGGCGGCGTCTGCCAGATTTCCTACGATGCTCGGTACGATGGCTGAGATGATTCCCGGAATGATGATGACCATACTCATACACATAGGATAACGGCTGATCATATCACCGGTATTGGCCACTGCTGTTCCGTAAATGCCTGCCATGGACAGACCTACGCCCACGGTTCCGATGGTAACGATGATCAGATTGCCGCCCCAAAGCAGGAAGGCAAAAAATACCAGCATTCCGACGGCCATGCCTAAAAGCAGCTGCTTGGGCGAAAATTTTTCTGCCAGCTTTGCGGCAGACAATCTTCCTATAAGAAGTGAAATCCACATGGCTGTGGAAAGCATCTGGATCGTGGCATCACCGGCGATTTCTTTCTGCGTCAGAAAGGTCACCAGCCATCCCATGACAGAAGCCTCGAAAGCCAGGTAGGCGCCCAGCATCACGATGCAGATCCAGAAGGTTTTGGTCTTAAAAAAGGCATATCCGGCGCCGACATTTTCCTGCGGCTCTTCATGATAGGCATCTTCACTGATTCGAACTGTCAAACCATGTCCGATAAAGATTACGCCAAAGGCAATGATGATGGCCAGCGCCATTCTCCAAGCGCTGCCGCAAAACATCACGATCAGGGGTGCCAGACAGGCGCCCACTGCGAAAAAGGCCTGCATCAGATTCAGCGCACCGGCGTCACTTTCCGTCATATTGCAGACGAACTGATTGGAAAAATAACCACCGGCCCCTTTGGTGATACCGGTCATAAACATAGCCATCAGCAGCAAGAAGGGATTGCCGGTAAAAATGATCATCAGAAATCCCAGAAATGCCATGCTGCCCAGTCCCAGATAAGAACCCTTAGGTCCGAAAATTTTCGGCATAAAAGCGGCCACCAGTCCGGTGACAAAATATCCCACAGACTGCAGTGACATCATCATTCCGCTGACACTATAGCTTAATCCGTACTCTGCCTTCACATAAGGAAGGATGGATCCCACCACCGTCATCGAAATACCGATGCAAAGCTGCGAAAGGCTGGTAGAGATGAATAAATTCCGATTATCCCCTTGTAGCTTAACCATACTCTTTTTCTCCTTCATACACTTCAACTTTATGCAAGGGACATATGCCCGAAAGCACAAACTATGCTCTGCTTGTTCTCATTTTCAAGTCTCGCTCCTGCAAGACTTGGCGCCGGATTCGGGCTGCGGTTGTCCGGTGGACGACACTGCGTAAGCAGGAGCACCGACCAAAGCGGCAGCTGAGACCTGCTTTAGCGAACATCTTTCTTTCCGAATCCCTGCGTTTCCCACTACATATTTATGATAGGACAATATTGTGCAATTTTCGCCCCGTATAAGAGCAATAAATTGCTATTTTCGGTCATTGTATGTGCTTTTTCCGAAAAAAGTATTTATGCATGCCATCTGGCCATGAGTTCTCCGCCGTGTTCGGTAAGCCAGCCCTTTGCCTTCCGATAATCCGGCAGGATTTTTTCTACCTCTGCCCAGAAAGCCTTGGAGTGGTTCATCTCTTTCCGATGACAAAGCTCGTGTACCACTACATAGTCCAGCACCTCCGGCGGCGCCAGCATTAAGAGGCAGTTAAAATTCAGATTTCCTCTGGCGCTGCAGCTTCCCCAGCGGGTTTTCTGACACCGTATGGTGATGCGCCCATATTCCACATCAAGCATCGTCGCATAATAACGCACCCTTTGCGGAATCAAGCGGGCGGCCTCCTTTCCCAGGGCTTCGCGTTCTGCCCCGGAGAGCTTTGGCAGGCAAGAGCGCTCTTTCGCTTTTTCTTCTTCGATCTGCAGCTGTTTCAGGATCCATTCCTCATGCTTATGCAGAATTTCTTTGATCTGTTTTTCACTGATGCCATAGGGCGCCCGGACATTAATGATGCCGCCGGCTTCCACGCTAAAGGCTATATGTTTTCTGCGCTTGTTGCGCACGATATTTATTTTCATCTCTGCTCCTCCGGTCATCGAATGAAAAACAGATATACCCCGAGCACGATCTGCAGGATCAAAATCAAAGGCACACCGAAAGAGAATTTCGCTTTTCTGATTTTATGATGGAAGAAGAACATTCCCGCCAAGGCGCCTATACTACCGCCGATCAGCGCCAGAAAAATCAGTGTGGCCTCCGGAATTCGCCAGCGCCGGTGTTTCGCTTTCCACTTATCCACACCATAGAAAATAAAGGCCAGAAGGTTAATGATCAATAAATATATAAGAAAAATTTTCATACCAAATATACCTCCTATCGTTGAAAACGCCCAAAGCAGCTTTATAAATTAAGGGCTGTCCCATGACAGCCCTTAAAATCATTTATTACTCCTCGTCTTCATCCATCGGATGATTCAGTTCGTCATTCAGCACTTCCAGTACATCATAAGGATCCAATCCGTGTACCTCGCAGGCTTCTTTCAGTGACTCCATCTGAGATACACCGCAGCCCAGGCAATGCAGACCCATGCTCAGCATAACCGGTACCAGCTCCGGGAAGGCGTTAACGATGTCCCCGACGATCATATCTGCTGTGACACTGTCACCCCTTGCGCCAAAGGAATCGGCGATATCCGCATCCGGTGTCTCACTGATACCCTGCAGCAGGAAGTAACCATCCAGCACCTCACGAATACCCTCTGACAGGAAGTCCAGTTTATTCGGTCCGATGTGCAGGTTCTTCAGTCCCAGATATAAGAGGTTCAAAATGATGGTGATGGATTTCGGATCATCCCATACCAGGTTATAGTATACCGGCAGGAGTGTCAGGTCATTGATGTTCATGCCATTCTGCAGTCCGATCAGGAATTCCATGATATCATTTGCATCTGCTGCGCTACCCGCATCGAGGATTCTCGGCATGCCGTTGATCTCACCCATATCCTGTTTGAAAAATCTATATTTGACAGAACCTGCTGTCAGGATCAGTGTGTCCTCCGGCAGTAATCTGGCGAAATCTTTATAGTAAGAGTTGACCTTCTTTGCGCTGTCTGTACCCATCATGACTACCAGCTTACGCAGGTCTTTGCTGCGGAAGGCTGCGGCTGCTTTTCCGCCCATGGCCAGAAGCTCTTCTCTGCTGTAACCGATGGTCAAAGTACCTTCCTCCAGCTGCTTAGGTGCACTACAGGTCTTGGCCATCGCGATGATCTCGCTGAAATCCTTATCCTTACCATCTGCTGCATCTGCGATATGCTTGCAGCCCGGGTAGCCTGCCACACCGGTGGTAAAGATCCGGTCAATATAGGTTCTGCGCGGCTCTGCCATCTCATCAGATGTAAAGAGGATCGGACCGTGGAATACTTCAAATTCTGCTTTCTGTGACCACCATGCATTTCCGTAGTTTCCCGCAAAGGAACCATAAGACTTAAATTTCGGATAAGCATGCGCAGACAGCAGATCAGAGTAGGTATATACATCAACGCCAGCTGTTTCTGTCTGTTTCAGCAGCATCTCCAGATCTTTAAAATTATCACCCACAACGAGGATGGCCGGATTGGAACGTGTAGCTGTGGAAACCTCTGTCACCTCCGGTGCGCCAAAGGCTGCTTTCTTTGCTGCGCCCAGCAGATTCATCGCGCGAATACCGAAACGTCCTGCTTCCAGAATGGATGCGATCAGCTCACCGCCGTTCAAATGATCATCCAGCACCTTCTTCATGGAGTTCTGGATAAAGTAATCAATATCCTTATCCTCTTTTCCCAGCAATTCTGCATTTTTTACGAAGGAGGCTACACCCTGTACAGCATAAATGATCATCTGACGAAGACAACGGATATCCTCATCCTCTGTCATTTCCACACCAACTGTCGGCGCTTTCGCATCATATTCATCCTCCGCGCCATTCCAGATGGCTGCTTCCGGCAGTTTTTCCATGCGGGAAGATTCTACATCCTTCAGAAGTTCTGCCTTCTTTTCCAATGTTTTCGTGATCTGCGCACCGATACGTGCCGGATCCATATTTACATGCTCATTGGCCATTACCAGATTCTCTGTCACCAGATGATTTACTGATAAAGGAATGTTTTTCCCCTCAAAACGAAGCTCCATCGCCACTGCACATGCGCCCTTAGTCGCATAGAGCAGCAGATTATGCAAAGCTGTTACGCTATTAGCCATCTCGTTTTCTTCCTCCATATCTATATTATATAAATGTTATTTCCAATTTTTGATCAGCAGAATCAATTCCAGCCTCTCCATCAAGGGCGCAATTGCTTCGCTTATTTCGCCTGAAAAGATTGGCTGCTATGCCGATTCAACAAATTATTATAAGACATCAGTAGATGTTAGGCAAGGGTAACCATTTTCCGTACATGATGTTTTTCGCTTCCGTTCAAATCTCGATTCGAATTTTCCTGCAAGGGTAGGCCGAGCGCAAAGGACTCTTTCACCGGCCAGTCCTTCGATCCGCCGAACTATATTACATATATTTCACCCGCCGAACCCATGGATTTCTTTTACAAGTTCTCCGGTCCAAAGCTTTTCGGCAGTAATTCGTCCAGTGTCATTGTATGATAAGATTTCCCTTTTCCGCTAAAGATCACCTTTGCATCGCCGCCGAAAAATTCACGCATCACCTGCCTGCAGGCACCGCAGGGCGGACATTCTGCGTGTCCCGGCTGCTCATCCGGTCCACCGGAAATCGCAATGGCGCGGAATTTCCGATTGCCCTCACTGACCGCTTTAAAAATAGCCGTTCTCTCAGCGCAGTTTCCCAAAGGGTAGGAGGCATTTTCGATATTGGACCCCAGATAGACAAATCCATCCTCCGTCAGAACTGCCGCGCCCACGGAAAAACCGGAATAGGGGCAGTAGGCATTTCTGCGGGCTTCTTCCGCTGCCTCGATCAGATACTGAAATTCAGCCTCTTCTTCACTTTCCATATCTATATCTTCGAAAATATCTTTTTCCCTAGAATAATCCATTTCCTTCTCCTCTTCTTCACTAGCTCATGTTTCATAAATAAAATCCATTCGTTTTCGCAGGCGGAAGCCCACTAGCTTTAGATGGTGGATAGTTGACATTACGAAACAAGGGCTGTCCTAGGACAGCCCCTGTGTATTTTTCTTTTATACAAGACCGACACTTTTCATTCCCGCAGGTCTCTTGGCGCCGATTTTCTTTCCGGCCGTGCTATGCAAGTCTCAGCCCTTGGAAACTTGGCCCGGACCTTTGCATTGCATACCCAGGGCACCCTTTCTCTTCGATTCGGTCACTCAGACTTCAATCTGAATCACCCGTTTCGACGCTTCGTACTTTCGGAATTCCACGCCTGCTGCCCGCAGCATCATTTTCGATGCGATCACAGATGGAGTGCCATCATATTTATCACAGTCATAAATGACGGTTTTGATACCTGACTGAATGATGGCCTTGGCGCATTCATTACACGGAAACAAGGATACATACAGCTTCGTTCCCTCTAGGCTTCCGCCCCGGTAATTCAGAATCGCATTCAATTCACTGTGGGTCACATAGACATACTTGGTCTTTAAAGGATCATCATCCTCTCTCTTCCAGGGAAATTCATCATCCGAGCAGCCGGAAGGAAAACCGTTATATCCGATGGAAAGGATCTTATTATCCTGACTTACAATGCAGGAACCCACCTGTGAGTTGGGATCCTTGGAACGCATGCCGGCCAGTTTGGCCACAGCCATAAAGTACTCATCCCAGGAGATATAATCCTTACGTTTTTCATTCATATCTCTTCCCCCTTATCTCGGCAGATTTTCTTCATTGCATTGCTATTTTTCAACCTTTTCTGCTTGAAGCTATTCTTCTGTTTTTCCTGCAAAGTGCGGAAAACCAGGTCCGGAAATCTGCAGCCCCTCTTTCACAGGACTTTATTTACGGATTTCTTCCTCATTCAGCATATCTACGATTTTTTCTACCAGGATATCCAGCAGCTGGAAGCATTTGTCATAAACAGAGACATCTGCCCCGAACAATCCCGGAATATCACCGCTTGCATGAGCAAATTCCTGTATCGTATACAGATATACCGTATCCCGAAAAGATGTACGCACCTTTTCCTTCTGCTTCTCTTCCATCGTCAGGATCAGGGTTCTGCGATCAATATCCTCCTGACTCAGCTGCCTGGCGACATGACCGTCCGGGTGAATCTCATGCTCCGCCATTACAGCCTCCGCCTTCTGATTCGCCGGTGTCGGAAACAGCACAACTAATCCCCTGGAATAAATCTGCAAATCGGAGAGAAGCTCCTTTCGACGCATGATTTCCGCAGCCATCAAGGCCCGGGCGGTATCATCTGTATCTACAAAAATAACCTTGTCATAATATTTCAATGTATGATTCCTCTTTTTAACTCAGATAGATAATCTCATGACCGGCTGCCTTGTTCAGACGATTCATGATGGCAGTTCCTATCTTCGGTGTATTGAAGGTCTCAGAATATATAAAACTAATGTCTTCCTCATCAAAATCGCGCAATACCGCATACAAACGCTGCGCGATCTCTTCCTCCTTCTGCCGCCGGCCAATACAGCGGATCAGACCCTCTGTATAAAGTTCACGGGTTTCATCGGCGCAGATAATACCTACCTGCTGTCCCTCTGCCTCTTTCTTTCGAACTTCTGCAGAAATGTAAGCTGCCACTGCCGTATCATCCCCATCGACCAGGACCAGCTTTGCCTTCGGCGCATAATGTCGATAACGCATGCCCGGTGCCTTAGGGCGGACCTTCTCATTTTCAGAGGTCAGACCCGGGTCCATTTCTACCCGGTTGATAACCTTCTCCAGCATTTCCTGATTCACATATCCCGGTCGCAGGATTACCGGCGGATCCACTGTACAATCCACAATCGTCGATTCCAGACCGATATCCACCCGGCCGCCGTCGATGATCATATCGATTTCTTCCCCCAGGTCTTCCTCCACATGCTTTGCCTCTGTCGGGCTCGGTCTGCCGGAAGTATTGGCGCTGGGCGCTGCCACATAGCCGCCGCCGGCCAAAATCATCTCCTTTGCGATTTTGTGGCTCGGGAAGCGAACCGCTACGGTATCCAAACCGCCGGTCGTTTCATAAGGGACGACATCACTCTTCTCAAAAATCATCGTCAGCGGACCCGGCCAGAAGGCTTCCGCCAGCCAGGCTGCTTTTTCAGGAATATTTTTTACTATATATGGCAGGTCATCCATATCGGCGATATGGATGATCAGCGGATTATCTGAAGGGCGACCCTTGGCCGCATAAATTTTCCTGGAAGCAGAGGGATCCAGCGCATTACCGCCAAGTCCGTATACTGTCTCCGTCGGAAAACCCACCAGACCGCCTCTGCGCAGAATTTCTCCCGCTTCCTGCAGGGCTGCCAGGTCAAGCTCCTCCTCCGACATCTTTACAACTTTTGCTTTCATCAAAAGTCCTCATCCTCCTGCGCATCGTCATCATAATCGCCATCATTCTGTGGCAGCTCGCTGACGATTTTATGAATGTCTTTATACGCTTCCATAAATCTCTTCTGTACCTGGTTGATCAGATCTACTACGCTAAGCAGCTCACCTTGTACAGTATCATACTTCTGCTGTCCGTCAGCCACGATGGCATCGACACGGTCCTGGGCAGACTGCTCACGGCGGTTCGCCTCATCATCTGCATCCTGGATGACTCTTCTGGCTTCCTTCTCAGCCGCAGCAAGGATCTTTGCTTTCTTATCCTCTGCCTCTTTGATCGTTTTTTCGGAACGGATCTTTGACTCATAGATCAAACCACCGATGCTCTCATAATTATCGATGTAAGACTGATATTTGCCTGAAATATCCGCGCGGAGTTTTTTGATCTCCTGATCCTTCTCATCGATCTTATTGCGCAGAGAAATGATCTTTCTCTCTTTCTCTTCCAGTCTTGTTCTCAATTCCTGAATCTGTTTATCTTTCTTTGCAATTGTCTCATTCATAGTATTATTCTCCGTCACATTATTCTGTCTCACATTGAATGCCTTTGTTGCTCCTGCCTCTGCCGCACCGGCCGCATTTGACAAATTAATGGTTCTCTCATCCATAACGTTTACTCCCTTCTTTTTCTACTTTTCCCCTTATATATTTCCACATTTCGTAAGTCTTCCGCAATCGGCCATTGGCTTTCTGCCCCATGACAAATTGTATCATTGCAACTTAAAATGTGTTTAATAACTGCTTAAATACTGCTGGATCATCGGCCATACATCATCGCGCTCATAGCCCAGACGCCATGCGCCGAAGCCGGCCAGCTGATATTTCTGGATCAGCTGCAGCTTACCCTCCAGTGATGTCTCATTTTCCATCCAGATACTGTATCTGGCTTCGGTATCATTCTCAGTTCCGGTTTCTTCACCGACCGATTCATCATAGACCATGCTGATTCCGTGCTCTGCGACAAAAGCATCTGCCTCATCCATGCTCTTCGATTCCACCGTCATCGTATCACTGCCGAAAGGCTGTGTCCATGCTCTGGTATAAAAAGGCACTGCATTAACTACCTGTGAAGCCGGCACTTCCTTCAGCGTATCCTGAATACCCTGCTCTACAAAAGGAAGGGATGCCACCGAGCCTGCCTCAGTGGAGGAAGCTGTATGCTCATCGTATCCCATGATCACGATATAATCCGCAAATCTGGCCTGCTCATCACGCTGATAGTAGGAGGTGAAAGCCGGCACATAATTATCTACGGAAATCGTAAGGCCATTCTGATGGGCAGCCACACAAAGCTCCCGAATGAACTGCAGGTAGCATTTGATACCCGTCTCACCGATGGCCTCAAAATCCAGGTTGATGCCATCCATACCTGTCGCATTCGCAATGTCGATCAGCTGCTGAATCATATATGCCCTCTGGTTTTCGGCAGACATAGCTGTCGCAGCATCTGCGCTTTCTGCCATGATATCCCCGAAGAGGCCCCAAACCTTCAGACCACGTTCATGAGCCGCGCTTACAAATTCCGCTGATGCCAGCGAATAGAGTGTACCGCTCTCATCTGCCAGCCTGAACCAGGTAGGTGAAATGACATTCAAACCTGTGGCATTGGCTGTCAGTTCCTGCATGGTATCATAGTTATTCGCTACTTCTGTATACATCCAGGCCATGCAGACCTTCTCGTCCATCATGCACTTGGCAAAGGAAAAGCGCTCATCTGCTGTGTGGGTCAGCGCACAGGTGTCATCCTGCGTGATGGTTTCTGCTTTCACATAACCCACGTAACCATCGGATGTGGAAACATTGATCCAATCATCCAGATCTTCCTTAATGACCACAGTATCCCCGGCGGCCACCTCTGTCAGAATCTCACTTTTCGGACCGCCGCGGTAACGAACCTGCGTGTCCTCTGTGATCGTTCCTGTGGTTACGTTCCAGTTCGTTCTGGCCACAACCCTGTTCGGCTCTTCCAATACCTGAAAATCAATATCTGAGTAGTTCTGAATGACATCTGTAGAAATATAAATATTTCCCTGCTCATCCTGAATCAGTTCGCCGCTTCCGTCATTGGGTACCCAGGTCAGTGTTTCCGACGGAAGTGTCATCATCATCTGCCCTGTACTGTCGTCCCAGAAAAATCCACTGTTCAGATAATTCCATGTGGTGTTGTATCCTATATAAGTGCGTCCGTCGATGATCTTTCCTTTTTCTTCAAGCACCTTATCATCCACGATCAGTGCCACGTCCGTTTCCGCATCTGTATTATAGTAAGTGGCTTTATTCATCAGATTTCCGTTTCCGGCGGTTTTCTGAAAGACAAATGCCATCACCGCAATGATCACAGCCACCACAGCCAGCGAAATAATAATCGGCACCGGTGATTTTTTCTTCTTATTATTACCGGACCCTTTCTTTCGTTCGCTCATAAGTCAATCTCCTTATTAAATATGATAATCCAAGCTATATTGTAGCATGCCAAAAACCTTATGGCAAATAAAAGTATATCCCCTATCAGACAACTCTTTATGCTATAATTCTCATGTAAATATGCGTCAATGGTCTGTCGCAATATAGCTTTTCGTGAATAAAGTATACTGCTTTATTCACGAAATACTGCTTTATTCACAAAAAGCAATGCATCATGCGGCAGCTCCCTGACACAGCCCTTGATAGCTTACAGGAGTTTTTATGAATTATTTTTCTATCTACAATCTTTTATGTGCATTTGTTTTTTCAACACTCGGTTACTGGAAATTATTTCCCAAATGTAATCTGGACCGCCGCTGCGCCTTCATGCCCTTTTACCGGACTTATGTGCTGGCCCAATGCGGCGATGTGGAGGAATTCGGCCGCATGGCTGTCCTGACCTCCATTCTTAACACTGCATTCACCGTAACTTTTTACCTGATAGATATAGACAAGGTACCGGGAATCATGGATCTGGGTATTTTGCTGGGCGTCCTGATTTCAAGCACAGCATATTTTATATATAAAGTGCGTATTTATCTGGGACTCTGCCGAATGTTCTCAGTGAAAAAACGCTGGATGATTTTATGGATCCTTGTGCCTGAATTAACGACCCTCTGCTGGGGTTTCTCCAAAAAGAAAGAGCCTCTGTATACCTACCGCGCTTATGATCACAATGCAGAAGCAGCGGCTCTATCAGGTACACATGTCGATCCGCTGAAAAACGGTCTTTCCGTGAATCTGGAGGATCGCATGATAAAAAAGAATCTGCGAAAAATTTATCTTCTGAAGGATATCCATCTGAACATTACGCCGGGAAAAATGGTTTTGCTGCTGGGCGGCTCCGGTGCCGGAAAAACCACCTTTATCAATGCGCTGACCGGTTATGAACCTGCCCATGCTTCCATTCTCCTGAACGGAAGAGATGTCTACCGCTATTATGAAAGACTGAAATATGAGATCGGCATGGTTCCGCAGCAGGATCTGATCCGTTACAACGATACGGTACTGCGTACTCTGCAGGATGCAGCCACCCTGCGCCTTCCGACCAACTATACTATCAAAGACCGAAATGAAAAAATCCAGAAGGTGCTGGATATTTTTGGTCTGGATTCCGTAAAGCATAATATCGTAGCCAAGCAGTCCGGCGGCCAGAAAAAACGTATTTCCATCGCCTCTGAGTTTATCTCTGACCCCTTCCTTTTCATTCTGGATGAACCGGATTCCGGTCTGGACGGTATCCTGGCCAGAGAGCTGATGACCAAGCTCCATGAAATTTCCCGCCAGGGAAAAATCGTCATCGTCATCACCCATACACCGGATCGTGTCATTGATCTTTTTGATGAAGTAATCGTTCTCGGAAAAGATGCCAATGAGACCGGCCGTCTCGTATTCCACGGTGCAATTGATGAGGCACGTACATTTTTTAATGTTGAAAAAATGGAGGAAATCATTCGTAAGGTCAACCGCAAGGCCGAGGGCGGTGAAGGCTTAACAGATGAACTGATTCAGAAATTCGAGGAGGTGCGCCATGCCAAAGTTTCTGCGTGAATTATTTAGAAGTCCCAAACAGCATCGCGGTACTTTCCGTCAGATTCCGATCTATCTGGGAAAATTTTTCCGCATGTTTATCTATATGGATGACTGGAAGGTGCTGCCTATGTCAGCCATCGTTGCCGCACTGGTGGCATTTGTCGTAGGAAAAAATCTGGGCGTCAGTATGGAAGCTACTCTGAAAAGTTCCCTTGCCCTGACCTGTGTCTGCATCTGGAACGGATTTTTCAATTCTATCCAGGTTGTCTGCCGCGAGCGTGACATCGTAAAGCGAGAGCATCGCAATGGTATGCATATTTTCTCTTATATTGTTTCTCATATGATCTACCAGGCCTTTATTTGCCTGCTGCAGACGATCATCACCATTGCTGTATGCGTTATGGCGAAGATTCAATTCCCTGCAGAGGGATTTATAACCTCCTATTTCTATTTGGATCTGGGAATCACGCTCTTTTTGATCACTTATGCAGCAGATATGATGTCTCTGACCATATCCTGTCTGGCCAAAACAACCACCGCAGCCATGACACTGATGCCTTTTCTGCTAATCTTCGAGCTGGTCTTTTCCGGCACAATGTTTGGTGTCGGTAAAGACATGGAATTCCTGACAAATGCCTCCATTGCCAAATGGGGCACACAATGTATCTGCGCGCAGATGGATTATAATGAGTTAAAAATGACATCTGTCTGGAGTCAGGTAAAGAAAATGAAGAACGTGGAATATGAAGGCAGCAAGCCTGTCGCCGAAGTGATTGAAATCATGGAAGAGGATCCGGAGTCGATCGAAGAGTTTGAATTGAACTGTGCAAAAAATAATCAGAAAGACGAATATGCGAAAAGTGAAAAAAACATCTATAATTGCTGGTCAACGATGGGAATGTTCATCATCGTTTTTGCACTTCTGTCAATGCTGGTGCTGGGAAGAATAGATAAGGATTCCCGCTAAGTTAAAATAAAAAAAGGGCTGTAACAGCCCTTTTTTTTATAAATATTTTTAATACTCTGCCAGTTCTTCTACGCCTGCCTCTGCAATACTTGTGAGGTGGTTTGCGATTCGTGACAGTGAGTTCAGGGATTCGATATATGTCAGACCCTGTTCAAAGTTACATTTTCCTTCTTTTACTCGTTCCATGTGGTTGGCCTGCGCTTCCGCGCTCATCTGGTTAACAACGATCTGTGATTCTTCTGCTTCCTTTGGCGTAATCGGTTTACCGGAAGATTTCAGCACTTTACCCATAACCTCGCGCAGGAGAAGTTCATCCTGCTCATAAATAGCCTGGAAATCTTTGCATGCATTCTCTGAATAATGCAATTTCTGTTCGATACATTTCTCATTCTGCTGCAGAATTTTCACTGCGTGATCACCAACCTGCTCCAGCTCATTCATAGTCTTAAAAGCCACACCAAGCTTTGCTGCAACACCGGCAGACAGCCGCATACCGTTGATCTTTGTTACGTATTCAATGATCTCTCCTGTCAGGAAGTCAATAACCTCCTCATTTTCGCGAATCTCAGCAGCTCTGGAAATATCATGTGTGACAGTTCCTTCACATGCAGCCTTCAGATTCTCACCGACCATATTCGCCACACGCTCGATCTCTTTTCTGATCTGAACCAGGATAACGTTCGGATTTCCGACCATGTTTTTATCAATATACTCGAGACGGAATGCACTCTCGTGAGCCTGCTTCGGGAAAAGCTTGTAAGTGAATTTTACAACCAGGTTTGTCAATGGCAGAAGGATCAGACCCGTTACTACCTTAAACATAATGTGGAAGACAGATACCTGGAATGCCGCACTTGGAATGAATTTTATGATCATATCCGTCAATGGCGTGATCATAACCAATGGCATAAAGAGAATCGCACCGACGATATTAAATAAGAGGAAGATCGCTGCTGCTCTCTTAGCGTTATTTTTGGCACCAAAGGAAGAAATCAATACCGGTGTGGATGAACCTACGTTAATACCGCAGATAATGAATGCCGCAAACTGCAATGGCATCAGGCCCTGCATAGCCAGCGCCTGCAAAATACCGACAGATGCGGAAGAGCTCTGGATGATCGCGCAAAGTGCAATACCCAGCAGCAGACCCAGCAGAGGATTTTTCGCATTCATGATGAAATTCTGGAACATTTCGGACTCTCGCAGAGGGGACATGGCGCTGCTCATGGTATGCAAGCCCTGGAAGAGGAAACCAAATCCCAAAATAACCTGACCGATATGTTTGTTTCGTTTTTTCTTCGAGTACAGCATCATAACTGCACCGACTGCGATACAGAATGGCGCGATCCAGGATACATCCAGCGCGATCAGGATACTGGTGATCGTGGTACCGATATTGGCACCAAAGATAACACCCGTCGCCTGGGCCAGATCCATAATTCCCGCATTAATAAAACCCATTACCATTACTGTGGTCGCTGATGATGACTGGATACAACAGGTAACCAGCAAACCGAGCAGGAATCCAAGCACCGGATTACGTGTCAGTTTTTCCAACACATCCTTCATCTTTGAACCTGCGGCAAGCTCAAGACCCTCACCCATGTACTTCATGCCGAACAGGAACGCGCCCAGTCCGCCCAGAAGCGTGAGAATGTTGCTAAAGCTCATAACAATACCTCCACTTTCTTTTCTTTTTCTTTACTCTCTTTCCATTTGATTCTTCGCTCTTCTTCTATATTAAATAGTATCGAAATCTACCGAAAATAGCAATAAATAAAAAAAATCGCTGCAGAATATTTCTAACTCTGCAGCAATCTTCTCATTTCGCTTTTTCTTCTGTAAAACCCGCTTTCTTAAGAATCATGCCTCATCCGGCATTACTCTCTTTTTTTTCATTGGGATATCTTTGCTCTGCTCTTCGATGATCCGGTTCAGTACCTGGCGGAAATTACGCCATTCTGTCTCATTCATACTTTCCTTGAGCTTGGTCATAATTTCCTGCACGTAGCTTGTGCTGATGTTATAGTAATCCAGGAATTTCTGCGTAACCTGCAGATAGTACTCTCGTCTGTCTTCCTTGGACTGTACTTTTTTCAGATACCCCTTCTTCACCAGTTTATTAACCTTATAAGCCGCATTCGGCGAGGAAATCTGAATAAAGTTTGCAAATTCATTGACGGTCGGATTATTCAATGCATAGATAACTTCCATGCAAAATGTCTCCACCGTGGTCAAGGTTGCCTCGCGATTATCAAAGCTGCGGAAAACTTCTCTGTAAAAATGTAATTTAAAATTAGAATACACGCTCTGAAAGGCTTCTTCCGTACTCATTTCATCAATAATCTCATTAATATCTTCTGCCATCACTCTTCCCCAATCTATACGATGTGTTGTTCCTTCCTCTCCATGGAACAAAATCCTCATCCAGCTAAGCTGTATCCTACATTATACCATATATTATCCGGGAAACGCATTGGCTTTCTCTGAAAATTCACGAATTTTCTGAATTTTCATTCATTTATGCATGATCCGTGATGGCGAAGGAAATTTCTGCTGTTACTGCTTTTTTTCCGTCTACCAACGCAATGGCTTTTCCGAAACCGACAGGCCCCTTGCGGTCAATGATCTCACAGCGCAGCTCCAGCACATCTCCCGGGATCACCTGCTTACGAAAACGGGCCTGTTTCACGCCGCCGAAAAGTACTATCTTTCCCTTGTTTTCTTCCTCTGACAAAATCGCTACCGCGCCGGTCTGCGCCAGCGCCTCCAGAATCAAGACGCCCGGCATCACATGCTGTCCCGGAAAGTGACCGCAGAAATGCATCTCATTGGCAGTTACACATTTCCTGCCCACCGCATACTGCCCCGGTTCACACTCCGTGATCCGGTCCACCAGAAGAAAAGGGTAGCGGTGGGGAAGGATTTTTTCAATTTCATTTGAATTTAAGTTCATTTTTTTCTCCTTGCCTTACAGGCTGTCTGTGAAATATCAAACTCTAACATTGAACGGGCTCAGATTGCCCGAAATACCAGGGTTGCGTTGTGGCCGCCGAAGCCCAGGGAGTTGGAGAGGGCGTGGCGGATTTCTTTCGTATAGCCTTTGTTTGGGACGACGTTGAGGTCGCATTCGGGATCCGGGGTTCGGTAGTTGATGGTTGGCGGCAGGAAATTGTTTTCTACCGCTTTAATTGTGATGACTGCTTCCAGAGCCGCGCTGGCGCCCAGCAGGTGGCCTGTCATGGATTTGGTGGAGCTGACACAGACATTTTTCACTGCTTCACCGAATATTCTTCTGATGGCTGCTGTTTCGCAGACATCATTCATGTGTGTGGATGTGCCATGGGCATTGATATAGTCCACTGCTTCCGGGATGATGCCGGCATCCTGCATAGCAGAACGCATACAGGCTTCCGCGCCTGTGCCGCCCGGGGCCGGTGCTGTGATATGATAGGCATCGCAGTTGGCCGCATAGCCGGCTACTTCTGCGTAGATATGGGCACCGCGTTTTACCGCATGTTCATACTCTTCCAGAATCAGCATGGCCGCGCCTTCTCCCATGACGAATCCGCTTCTTTCTGCATCGAAGGGAATGGAAGCATGATTCGGATCTGTTTCTGTACAGAGGGCTTTCATGCTGGTGAAACCGCCGATGGCCAGCGGGGAAATGGCTGCTTCCGTTCCGCCTGCGATCATCAGATCCATGTAGCCGTCTCTGATCTGCCGGAAGGCATCACCGATGGCATTGGCGGCACTGGCACAGGCTGTCACTACGCAGCTGCAAACACCCTTCATACCAAAGCGGATAGCAATGTAGCCTGCAGACATATTTGCAATGGCTTTGGGAATAAAGAAGGGGGAAACGCGTCCGTATCCTTTTTCCATCGCTTTTTCCTTTTCTTCCTCGATGCTGGAAAATCCACCGATACCACTGGCTACCATCACACCCCAGCGGTCACGGGATTCGGCATCAATGCCTGCTGCCTCTTCCGGAAGGTCAGCCTCTGCTGCTTCTTTTTTCTCTTCCTCCAGACCGGCATCCCGCATGGCCTGCACTGCTGCTGAGAGTGCGAACACATTGGAACGATCCATCTTTCGTATTTCTTTTTTGGCCACATAAAGGGTTGGATCGAAATCCTTTACCTCGGCTGCCAGTGTTACTTTTTGATCTGTGGTATCGTACAAAGTAATCGGTGCGATACCGCACTTTCCATCCATAACACTCTCCCAAAGTGTATTCACATCATTACCGATCGGAGATACTGCGCCCAGACCTGTAACTACAACTCTTCTCTTCATATTTTTATGCTCCTCTAATTCAAGAACGCCTCGGGCGTTCTTGCCGCGGCGTGGCCGAGCGCGAAGCGCTCTTCCACTGGCCACGCCTGCGATCCGCCGGAGGCTTTCGACTCAGTGGGAGATTGGACTCGCCACTGAGTTAAGTTTGTTACTAATCCCTACCTACGCAAAGCGCCCCGGAAGGGGACTCCCACTGCGTTGAAATACACTGATTCATCTATTTCTTCAATTCATACCGCCATCGACAGAAATAACCTGTCCTGTGATGTAGGAAGCTGCCGGATCTGCCAGCATTCTGACTGCAAAGGCTACCTCTTCCGCTTTTCCTGCCCTGCCGCAAGGGATCCTTTGCTTCATCTGTTCCTTGACTGCATCGGGCAAAAGCGCTGTCATTCTGGTCTCGATCATGCCCGGTGCCACGGCATTCACGGTAATCTTTTTCCGCGCCAGCTCTTTGGCCAGGGATTTGGTCATGCCGATGATACCGGCCTTGGCCGCCGCATAATTTACCTGCCCGGCATTTCCATACAGGCCTACCACGCTGGAAATGCTGATGATCCTGCCATATTTCTGCCGCAGCATCAGCTTTGCTGCTGCTTTCATACAGTAGAAGCTTCCATATAAATTCACCTGCAGAACCTTGTCAAAGTCTTCCTCTGACATACGCAGCAGCAGATTGTCCTTTGTGATACCTGCATTATTTACCAGAATATCAACCCTGCCGTTCAGCTCCAGGGCCTCTTCAAAGAGTCTGTCACAATCTTCCTTCTTTGCCACATCCACCTGTAGGCAGATGGCATTCACGCCATAGGCGCGACATTGCATCTCTGTCTCCCTGGCTCCCTCCCGGTCATGTCCGTAGCCGATCACCAGGTTGGCTCCTTCTTCTGCCAGAGCGATACAGATTGCCCGGCCGATGCCGGAACTGCCACCGGTCACGATAGCTGTCTGATTCTGTAATCTCATTATTTCTTTCTCCTTATATGACCCTTTTTCTGAAAAGTCCCGCCGCGAGGCTTACATCTCCACATATTTCTCCCAGGGAATGACCTTTACACCGGTCACTGTCTTACGTACAAAGCCTGCCAGTGTTTTTCCGGGACCTACTTCGATGATCTGCTCTACACCGGCTTCCTTCAGAAAAAGGATCGTCTGCATCATGCGAACACCGGCCTTCACCTGCAGCTCCAGAAGCTTTTGGATCTCTGCGGACTCATTTTTTACCATTGCAGTATCTCCTGTCTGCTCCATCACCAATGGCGCTCCTGTGGCATTAAAGATGACCGGCACCTGCATTTTTCCGAAATAAATCGTCTCAAAATATTTTTTCAGATCTTCTGATGCCTGCTGCATAAAACAGGTATGAAAGGCAGAACTGACATTCAGCGGCATGCAGCGTTTGGCGCCGGCTTCCATGGCCATACGCTCTGCCTCTTCCACAGCCACGCGGATACCGGATATGACGATCTGTCCCTTTGCATTATAATTAGAGACTTCCACGATTTCTCCCCTGGCATCACTGGCTTCTGCACAGAGCCGGCTTACCGTCTCCGCCTCCAGACCCAGAACTGCAGACATCTTTGTATCCAGACCTTTGCCGCAGCTTTCCATTGCTTTGCCTCGAAAGGCTGTCGTGCGGATCAGCGTTTCCAGGTCAAATACGCCCGCCGCATGTAAAGCGCTGTATTCTCCCAGGGAAAGTCCTGCCACATAATCCGGCTGAAATCCCTTTTCCCGCAACACGGCCACCGCACCTGCAGCGTAGGCTGCCAGGGCCGGCTGTGTATAAGCTGTCCGGGACAGCTGCTCTGCCGGACCTTCAAACATCAGTTTTTTCAGATCAAAATCCACCAGGGTCTGCGCCTTATCCAGCGCAGCTGCAAATGCAGGATATTTTTCATAGAATTCCTGTCCCATGCCCACTGCCTGTGCGCCCTGACCGGCAAACAATATCGCTGTTTTCATTTTTCTTCATCCTCCGAAGTATATCTTTCTCCGATTTCGAGATTTTATATTTCCTTATATTTTTTCATAAAGCAAACGCTCTTATACCGGACCACTCTTCTGCCCCTGATTCACATCTTCCCACGAAAGACAGGAAGGCCTTAGAACTCCCTGTCGCAGCGTAGCAAAAACCGCAAATCGAAGATTGCTTTCCTACCGAAGCTTAGATTAACGTCGCTGCATTATGAAGTATTTGCTCACATTCACTCTGCATTCCGGCAAAAATCTCTGCCACCGGACGAATTTCCTTCAGCTGTCCGCAGACCTGCCCTGCCATCAGTGAACCTTCATCCGTATTTCCGTCAAATACCGCTTTGCGCAGAGAGCCGAGTGTAAACTGCTCCAGTTCCATCTGCTTTGCCCCCTGTTTTTCCAGCTTGATATACTGGCGGGTCATTTTGTTTTTGATCACGCGCACCGGCGCATTGACACTGCGTCCGGTCACGACGGTGCTGTTATCCTTTGCTTTGAGCAAAGCATTTTTATAATTTTCATGAATCGGGCACTCCTCGCTGACCAGAAGACAGGTACCCACCTGCACACCGCAGGCGCCCAGGATATAGGCTGCTGCCATCTGCCGGCCATCCGCGATACCGCCTGCCGCAATCACCGGTACCTCCAGCGCATCCGCCATCTGCGGAAGCAGTGTCATCGTCGTCATCTCTCCCACGTGGCCACCACTTTCCGTACCCTCGGCGATGATTCCATCCACACCATCACGTACCAGGCGTTCCGCCAAAAGAACACTGGCGGATACCGGATAGATTCGAATGCCATTCTCCTTCCAGGAAGGAATATATTTGCCCGGGTTGCCAGCACCTGTGGTGACTACCGGCACTTTTTCTCTGGCAATGACCTCTGCCATGGCATCCACATCCGGATTCATCAGCATCAGATTGACACCAAAGGGTTTATCTGTCATAGATCTGCAGATGGCAATGTGTTCTTCAAGCCCTTCCGCATTCATGCCGCCTGTGCCGATCACGCCAAGACCGCCGGCATTGGAACAGGCTGCCGCAAAAGCGCCCGTTGCGATGTTGGCCATGCCGCCCTGTATGATCGGATATTTGATTCCCAGAATTTCATTTAATAATTTCATCTCTGCTCCTTCTAATTAAAATTCCAGATAAGCGCCTCCCCAGGTAAGTCCGGCTCCGAAACCGATACAGAATACCCTGTCACCGCTTTTTAGCCTTCCCTGTTCCTGCAGATCATATAGCACCAGAGGGATGCTGGCCGCTGAAGTATTTCCATACTTCTGCAGGTTCATGAAAAATTTCTCCTCCGGTAATTTCCATTTCTTCCGCACATGCTCGATAATACGCTTATTGGCCTGATGACAAATAATGTGATCTACCTCTGTCGCCGCCACACCGCTTAAGCTCTGCAGCTCTTCGATTTCGCCTGCAAGTTTGGAAGTTGCGAAACGAAATACCTTCCTGCCATCCATATGCAAGTGCGTGATACGTGCTTTTTCTCTGATAAATGGATACATTTCAACTATATCCTGCCTGTCATACCCACCTGCGGACATCTCTTTTTCCACCCTATGACGATCCTTACTTACTGACAAAGACTTTATACTTTCAGCATTTTTACTTTCCTGTGCCGAAAGCGTTTGCGCATATGCGCCGGAACTTACTTCCATGTTTTCCGCAAACAAAGCCTCCTCATCGCCTTCTGCCGCAAGGTGACTGAAAAAACGCTTCTCCTCCGTTGCCTTAATTACGGCAGCGCCGGCTCCATCGCCAAAGAGCACACAGGTGCTGCGATCCGTATAATCCAGGAAATTAGAAATCTGTTCAACGCCGATCAGCAAAGCATATTTCTGCTTTTGGTTTTGATTCATCAAAGCATGCACTAGCTGTAATCCGTAGATAAATCCTGTGCATGCACAGTTGATATCAAAAGCCGGAATGCCCGATGGCAGTCCCAGACTTTTCTGCACAATACAGGCCACAGATGGTACCTGAAATCCTGCCGTACAGGTCGCAGTGATCACCATATCTATATCCGCCGGGGCAAGTCCTGCCCTCTGCAATGCTTCCGCGCCGGCCTTTACTGCCAGGTCTGTCAGCCTTTCCTCACCTGTACAAACATAACGATTCGCGATACCGCTTCTGGACTGAATCCACTCATCTGTGGTATCCACGATTCGCTCCATGTCGGCATTGGTCACCGCTTTCCCCGGAAGCGCATGTCCCATGCCGACGATCTGAATTCCCTTCATGTCTGAATTTCCTTTTCCTCTTTTTCTATTTCAAGTCTCTCCCTGCATAATCTGCGTTCAAAGTCTGCTGTATCAGCTTCAGCTTTCCGCATATATGATCGCCGCATCCGCACTCTATGCAGAGCACTTATTAATTTCCATATTTCCTTTCAGGCTTTATGACGGGATGCCATTTGCCCTCGATACTTCTGTATTTCCGATAGCGGGTATCCAGCAAGGTCTCTGTGGACATAGCGCCATATTGATCCAGAGCCTCCTCCAGCATAGCTTCCAGAGTTTTACATACCCGGGGCAGATTTTTCTGTACGCCGCCTGCCGGCTCCGGGATCACCCTATCCGCAAGGCCCGCTTTATACAGCTCCTCCGCTGTCATTTTCATCACATCACAGGCTTCCCTCATGCGGCCCGCATCCTTCCAGAGAATACTGGCAAAGCCTTCCGGTGAAAGCACGGAATACACTGCATTTTCCAGCATCCATATTTCGTCACCGACACCGATAGCTAAGGCACCGCCGCTGTTTCCCTCTCCTGTCACAATGGCAATGATCGGTGTCTTTAATGAACTCATGGCCGCCAGGTTTTCTGCAATGGCAATAGATTGCCCGTTTTCTTCTGCTGCTTTTCCCGGATAAGCGCCCGGCGTATCTATAAATGTGATCACCGGCCGCCGGAATTTTTCCGCCTGCCGCATGAGCCGCAGGGCTTTTCTATAACCCTCCGGACCCGGCATGCCGAAATTACATGTCATATTTTCCTGCAGATTTTTTCCTTTATGATGTCCGATCACCGTAACCGCTTTTCCGTGGAATAAAGCAATGCCGCCGACAATGGCCTGGTCTTCTTTTCCCAGCCTGTCTCCGGAAAGTTCCACGAAGCCATCGAAAAGCTGTTCAATAAAATCGTAAATCTTTGGTCTATCCTTATCTCTGGCCAGCTGTACACGCTCGTAGGAAGTCAGCTTTTTGCCTGCATCCGCTTTCCGTTCTTCCCAAGACTTATATTGTTCCGAAAAATTTCTGTCTTTTTTTACCTTTTGCAATGCGGAAACCAGCGGGGCTTCTGCAGACCCGTCAGTTCTCCGGACCGTTTCCCCGGGCTTCATATCATTTCGTCTGCTATCTTCTGCCCTTCCGCAAAAACCATGCAGACGAAACAAAGTGGCAATTTCACGCTTCATATCCTTTGGCTCGACGATGCGATCCACAAAGCCATGCGCCTGCTGAAATTCTGCCCTCTGGAAACCCTTGGGCAGCTTTTCACCGATGGTCTGCTCAATTACCCTTGGTCCCGCGAAGCCGATCAGCGCCTTTGGCTCCGCCAAAATAATATCCCCCAGACTGGCATAGCTTGCACTGACACCACCTGTTGTCGGATGGGTCAGCACCGAAATATACAATCCGCCATGCGATTTAAAACGCTCTGCCGCCGCAGAGGTCTTCGCCATCTGCAGCAGGGAAAACATGCCCTCCTGCATACGAGCGCCGCCGCTGGCTGAAAAAATTACCAGTGGTAAGCGTTGCCGGTCTGCCTCCTCAAAGCTGCGCGCCAGCTTCTCACCGGCGACAGTTCCCATACTGCCCATCAGGAAAGCCTTGCTAAGCTCTGCGGCGATACAGGAGATTCCTTCCACCGTTCCGATTCCCACAGAACATGCATCGCTGTTTCCTGTCGCCTGTCGGTTTTTTTTCAATTTTTCCTCATAGTCCGGAAAGGCCAGGGGATCTTTTGTTTTCATCCCTGCGAACAATTCCTGATACTCACCGCCATCAAACAAGAGCCGCAGCCGGTCATCTGTCGGATTCTTTTTTCCCTGCCTTGCGCGAAGATTCCTGTAGGCAATTAACTTTTTTCGCTTACTTCCAAATTTATTTATCATCTGTTCATACCATTTGCGAATTTCCTTATCTGAACCGGAAAAGACGCACAGCCGCTTTACACAAGCTCCTACTGTCCCTGGGTGAAATGTGAAAAAAGACGCACTTCCTCAGCTTCATTCCGAATCACCACGAATTATGATTTTCCCGCAGAAAATTTCCTGCTCTCCTGATCCCAATTCATGATTGCTTCCGCATTCTTTTCCAGAAAGCCGGTATCGACATTTCCGGTCATATAATCCGTATTGAACATCAGCAGATACAGAAAATCGACATTCGTCTCCACTCCTTCAATGGTCAGCTCTGCCAGGGCGCCCCGCATTTTTCGAATGGCCTCCAGGCGATTCGGCGCATGCACAATGATTTTTCCGATCATGGAATCATAATAAGGGCTGACCTTGCATCCCGGGTAAACCGCACTTTCAATGCGTATTCCCTTGCCTGCCGGAAAATGTACAAAAGAAATCTCCCCCGGGCAGGGCGCAAAATGCATAGCCGGATTTTCTGCATTGATACGGCACTCGATGGAATGTCCCTTCAGCTGTATGCTTTTCTGCTGCACCGAAAGATCCAGTCCCGCCGCAATGCGGATCTGTTCCCGAATGATATCCACATCGGAAATCATCTCTGATACAGGATGCTCTACCTGCACACGGGTATTCATTTCAATGAAATAAAAGCTGCTCTTCTTTTCCCGATCAAAGCAAAATTTATTTTTTTCGCTGCCGTCATCACCAAGCTCTGTTCCCGCCTTCTGGTCAAAAACAAATTCTACGGTTCCGGCACTCTCATAATGCACAGCCTTCGCCACCCGCAAAGCCGTCTTATGAATAGCTTCCCTTTGCCTAGGTGTAAGAACCTTGGCCGGCGCTTCTTCCAGCAGCTTCTGATTTCGTCGCTGCATAGTACAGTCGCGCTCTCCTAAGTGAACCACATGACCATTTCGATCCGCCAGGATCTGCACCTCGATGTGGCGCGGATTCAGGATCAGTTTTTCCAGATACAAAGAACCGTCACCGAAGGCGCTCTGCGCTTCCGCCTGCGCCTCCTCGAAGGCCCGCCGAATCTCATTCTCGTCATAAGCCCGGCGCATACCGCGGCCGCCGCCACCGGCACTGGCCTTGATCAGAACCGGATAACCCACACGCCTGGCCACTTCCGCTGCTGCCTGCCAGTTCTCCAGAATACCATCCGAACCCGGCACCACCGGAATACTATGCTTCTTCATCAGACTGCGAGCCGCCTGCTTGTTTCCTGCATCACGGATCATCTTTGCTGTCGGTCCGATAAAAACGATGCCGTTTTTTTCACATTTCTCTGCAAAATCTGCATTTTCCGAAAGAAAGCCATAGCCCGGATGAATGGCTTCACACCGAAAGGCTATTGCCGCCGATAAAAGCGCTTCCTGATTCAGGTAGCTCTCCCCCGCCGGCGCCGGTCCTATGCAAACACTCTCCGTAGCAAATTGTACCGGCAGCGAATCGGCATCTTCCTCCGAGTAGGCCATGACTGTATCGATACCCATCTCTCTGCAGCAGCGCAAGATCCGCATCGCAATCTCGCCGCGGTTAGCGATCAAAATCTTTTTAAACATGTGCTCACTCTTCCTCGACTCTCATGATGACTGCTTTGAATTCCACAAACTTTCCATCCTCTGCCGGGATTTCCCGGACTGTACCGTCACAGGGCGCCGGAATTTCACTGATCATCTTCATCGCTTCGATAAGCCCGATGGTATCGCCTTTTTTAATGCGGCTCCCCTCTTTGACGAAAGCTTCCGCACCCGGCTCGGGCGCCTTATAGAATACGCCGGCCAGCGGAGAAGTGATATCCTTCAGCGATGCTTGCCGGGCAGCCTCCTCCGAAAGCGCTGACAAGGCAGCTGTTTCCTTTTCGGCTATCCCTGCAGATGCCGCTTCAGCCTTCGCCATTTTTTCCGTCATCGGTCCGGATGCCGCTTCTTCTGCTGCTTTTTCTGTCATCTGCGCGGCTATTCCTTCTACTGTCACGCCATATTGCATAGAGGGAAACTGTGCTGCTATGCCTTCCGCACTTGTCTCGCCTGCATTCATCGTGCCCGGCATTCCGGCGGCAGCCTTGCGCAGCTCCAGGCTACTGTTCCATCCATGATATTTCAATTCCGTCATATTTGATTTCTCAAAGGCTTCCATCAAACGACAGATATCTGCTATTTTCATGCTTATATTCCCCTGCAAATCTAAAATATCCTCTTCCAAATAAGCCTGCCGAATACCGGTCTGTTATTTATGAATGGACATTCTCTTCTCATTTCTTATGCCTCTTTATGGGCATCGATATAATTCACAACACTCTCCACTGTACGCAGATTTGGCAGCTCCTCATCCGGGATCTTAATACCCAGGTTTTCCTCGAGTGCCATCATCAGCTCGACGATATCCAGTGAATCAGCTTCCAGATCATCAAAGAAGTTAGACTCCGGCAGAATATCCTCCGCGTCAAAATTCAGTGTATCGATAATAATTTCCTTAACCTGTTCAAATGTGCTCATCGTTTTTATCTCCTTTTGGATTTTCTTTCTATTTTTTTGTTTATATTTTTCGCCTTAAATTACCTAACTTATTTTATCTAATTTATTTTATTTAAATTAATTTAGTTAAATAATTTAGCTCAATATACTCTCACCGCAAAAATTTGTCAACACATTTTTTATGATGCACCAGGTTCGCAGAGTATGAAAAAAGGACTGTCACATATACATCTTTTGCATATGATATAGAAATCAGATTTTTTCTATATCACACGCATTGAAATGTATAATGTGACAGCCCTTGGACTGTTCTTATTTTAGTAAAGCGGACATTCTCGATTCGCTTCACGGCTTGTCTGCCAGGCTTTAACCCCTCCCGGCACATGCATCCCCGTAAACCCGCCTATGTCTCTGCGCCTTACAAGGACGGCTTGCTCATTAATCCTGCGGAAGAACGCTTTCCAGTGACAAAACTGCGTTACGTACACAATCATTACACTGACAAAGCACCAGGCCTGTCTCCAGACCCTTCAATCTCTTGCAGATCGTATCACCGGATCTTCTCGCAAACTCTGCTAATACCTGTCGGGATACCATGGGTGTTCCCTTGCCATCCTTCAATAGACCTGCGACCATTACAGCGCCGCAAAGAGAACCGCAGGTACCTTCTGCACATCCCATACCTGCGCCAAAACCGGAAGCCATCTTCATTAAAGTTTCCGGATCCGCATCCACACAATCTGCGTAAGCTCTTACCACTGACTGGCAGCAATTACACTTACCCGATGCTTTATACCCTGCTGCGAGCTCTGCTCTTTCCTGACTTGTCATACTGCAACCTCCCTTTCTAAACAAAGCCTATGATTACTGAAAAGCGACTTCGCTTCATTTCTCATCTGCATTTTTATATCCATCGCACATATGGATTTCTTTTATTATAACATCTATTACCTGTAAGCACTATGCTTTCGTTTTTTACACCTCTTAAAACCGGACGCCGAATCCTGCGTACTTCGGACCTTCTTATCGCTTTCAAGCCCATTTCTATGTGCCTTGGAATGCCCTATGGCATTCCTGAAATTTTTCATTTCAAGAACGCCTCGGGCGTTCTTGCCGCGGCGTGGCCGAGCGCAAAGCGCTC
>R14__coassemble_275_pt1 | contig 40565 bp, 31 predicted proteins | sample R14__metabat2_high_PE_005 | metagenome-assembled genome bin R14 | reverse complement strand
GCACTTTTTCATGGCTTGCAGAACCGAACAAAACCGAGACGTAGGGATGCGACCTCAAGGGAGCAGACCGGGAGTCGAGGCTTTGTAGCATGGCGGGAGCTCGAAGAGCGGAGCCATGCGTAGGTATCATAATCTGTGGTGATTCCGAACGAATGTGAGGAATCATGTCCGTTTTTTATGATACCAGGTTCTGGAGGCTATGAAAAATGGGGGCACGAAGCCGCAGGCGAAGTGTGCGCACTTTTTCATGGCTTGCAGAACCGAACAAAATTTATCTTATGTGGTCATATCCTTCGGATAAGCGTCTGTAATTACTCGATACCCATCTCTGCCTTGTAATCTGCAAGGTTATCAGCTGTTACAAGGAGGGAAGGTGTCTCTGTATGCTCTTCCAGAGTCTTTCCGTCCAGAACATCGAGGCAAGCCTGAATAGCGCCCTCAGCCTGTTTGTTTGGATACTGTGCAACTGTACCTGTCAGTGTTCCTGCTTCGATTGCTGCAAGGTCATCTGAAGAAGCATCGAAGTCAAATACAGCGATGTCATGATCTGTACCTGTCTGCTCGATTGCCTGGATAGCGCCCTGGCCCATCTCAGCATTTACTGTCCATACTACGTTAACCTCCGGGTTAGCATTCAGTACGTTCTGCATTACACTATAAGCCTCATTACGATCACATTTTGCTGTCTGAGAAGCTACAACTTCGAAATCTACCTGATCCTTGAAACCTGCAAGACGGTCATCCAGAGCCTGTACACCCGGGTTACCTTCCAGATAAAGAACCTTACCATCTTCAATGTTCTCTGCTGCATAATCACCAGCCTGTTTTGCTGCATCATACTGACTGATACCTACATATGTCTCTACTTTTCCACCCTGTGCTTCCAGTTCATCCATATCGATGGTATCATTTACAAGGATAACCGGAATACCTGCATTGTTTGCTTTTACGATAGAAGGAATAACTGCTGTGGAATCTGCTGCGGAAAGAACGATGGCATCAAAGCCTTTGATAACTGCGTTCTCAATCATCTGTACCTGTTTCTCTACGTCAGACTCTTTCTCCGGTGCCTGGAACTCCAGATCTACACCAACCTCCTCAGCGTATGCATATGCTCCGGATTCCATTGTGGTCCAGAACTCATCTGTTTTTGCTTTTACAATGTAAGCGATCTTTACATTACCGTCAGATTCCTTTGCTGCTGTTGTAGAACCTGCAGCTGTGCTGCTGTCAGAAGAGCTTCCGCATCCTGCCAGACATCCTACTGCCATCACACCTGCGAGACCCATTGCCATAACCTTTTTCCAATTTTTCATAGTTTTTCTCCTTTCTATTATTAACCTCCTGTGAGGCCAATTTCACGATTTAAATATTTCTTATTATGGTTTTTATTTTTCTTTCTATTGTTTTAAGATGATCGGCAGATATTTGCTTTTATCTGCCGGCCCTTATATTCTGTAGTAAATGACCTGCTTATTAGCCGGGTAAATTATTTTTTCTTCAGGGCACCGTTTCTGATGGCGTCAGAAAGAACTGCGATCAGGATGACAACACCAATAACCAGCTTCTGCAGGTTGGAGGATACGTTCAGAAGGTTCAGACCGTTTCTGATGACGATCATGATGATAGCACCGATGAATGTGCCCCATACGGAACCGGAACCACCGAGAAGGGATGTACCACCGATTACACAGGATGCGATAGCGTCCATCTCGTAATCAAGACCTGCTGTAGACTGTGCGGAGTTCAGTTTTGCTGTCAGGATAACAGATGCGATACCTGCGCAAAGACCGGAGATTGTATAAGCCAGTGTTTTATATTTGTTTACGTTGATACCGGAAAGTCTGGTAGCTTCCTCATTTCCACCGATGGAATAGATGTAACGTCCGAATTTACGATATTTCATGATGTAGTAGAAAAGGACATACAGCAGAACCATGAAGAGAATCTGTACCGGAATCTGTGTTCCCGGGATTGTACCGGAACCGATAAATCTGAAACCTGCGGAGTAACCTGTGATGGTGTTACCATCAGCGATTGTATAAGCGGCACCTCGTGCCATAGACATCATGGAAAGTGTTGCGATCATTGGCTGCAGTTTAAATTTGGAAATCATAATTCCGTTGAAGGTACCGCAAGCTGCGCCGATGGCCAGTGCTGCGATGATACCAACGATACTGGGCATACCTGCTTCTACGATGATCTTACCCATGACGATACCGGTGAAGGCTACTACGGAACCTACGGAAATATCGATACCGCCTGTAAAGATAACGACGTTAACACCGAGTGCCAATACTGCGTATACAGTTACCTGCTGCAGAATGTTAATAAAGTTTGCAAATGAGTGGAAAGCCGGCTCTGCGATAGAAAGTAATACACACAATACGATCAAAACGATCAATGCCGACATATTTGATAAATCAATCTTTTTGGCTTTTGTCTTATTCATGACCTTCTCCTATTCTATTTTCATCAATCCTTGATTGCTGTAGCTGCAGTTGCATAACCTACAACAAGTTCTTCTGTTACATTCTTCATATCTTCATTTTCGATCAGACCTGTAATCTCACCTTCGTGCATTACATAGATTCTGTCGCTGACACCAAGGCATTCTGCCAGTTCGGATGTGACCATAACGACTGCTTTTCCCTGTGTTTTCAGTTCGTTCATGATGGTATAAATTTCAGCCTTGGCGCCTACATCAATACCTCTGGTCGGCTCATCAAAGATTACGATATCTGAATCTGTATTCAGCCATTTACAGATAACGACCTTCTGCTGATTACCACCGGAAAGATTTTTTGCTTTCTGCATCAGTGATGGTGTTTTAACTCTCATGGAATCTGCCAGCTTCTGGTTGTTCTCTGTTTCTTTCTTTTTATTCAAACCGAAGCTTGTCATAGCTGTATTCAGATTTGGAAGGGAAATATTCTGGTTCAGATCGAATTCCAGGATCAGTCCCTGCTGCTTACGATCCTCTGTCAGAAGTGCGATTCCATTTTTCTTAGCCTGCTCCGGACTGTTGATATTAACCTTCTGACCTTTGACATAAATCTCGCCGCTGTCATAGTTATCAGCGCCGAAAACGGCTCTCATCAGCTCGGTTCTTCCTGCGCCCATCAGTCCGTAGAAGCCTGTGATCTCGCCGGCCCTTGCATAGAAAGATACGTCCTTCAATGTCTTTCCCTGTTTGATATTTTTGGCTTCCAGAAGAATCTCGCCCGGTTCTACATCAACCTTTGGATAATAGTTAGTCATTTCACGACCTACCATCATGGCTACCATCTGGTCTACTGTGGTATCTTTCAGATAAACTGTATCTACATATTTTCCATCTCTGAAGATTGTCAGACGATCACCGATCTGTTTGATTTCTGCCAGACGATGTGAAATATAAACGATTGCTACACCATCTGCAGTCAGTCTGTGGATCAGTTCAAAGAGCGCATCTACTTCTTTTTCTGTCAGCGCTGATGTCGGCTCATCCATAATCAGGATGTCACAGTGATAAGACATTGATTTCGCGATCTCAACCATCTGTTTCTGTCCGACAGTCAGTTTGGATACCAAAGTTTTTTCATCGATATCGCTGTGAATCGCATCCAGAAGCTTTCTGGCTTCCGCATTCATCTTTTTCCAATCGATGTTACCTGCTTTTGTCAATGGCTGACGTCCCAGAAACATATTTTCTGCGACAGTCAGATTATCGAGAAGGTTCAGCTCCTGGAAGATAATTCCAACGCCACGTTCTCTCTGCTCATCAACACTACGTGCAACGATTTCCTCGCCTTTCCAAATGATTGTTCCCGTATAATTGGTGTTTACACCGGCCAGAACCTTCATGATCGTGCTCTTGCCCGCACCGTTCTCTCCCAAAAGAACATGTACTTCACCCGGTATCGCATTAAATTTGACACCGTCCAGCGCTTTTACGCCCGGAAATTCGACGGAGATATCATTCATCTCTACGAGATACTTTGGGTTACTCATACGATAAATCCCTCCTTCTTTCTATGTTTTTGTTCTCCTTCATCTATCATCATCCGGACTGTCCGGATTGATTTCACTTTTTATATTGCTTTACCTTCTGCAACCCTTTTCTATGTCCTGCGGGGTATTTCTTTACGACCTGAGAAAGGAGAGAAGGTAATTTGAGTAGTCCTCTCTCAGATCGTAAAAAGAAAAAGGAAGGTAATATGAAAAACTGTATATGAATTTGGGTAGGATTCACTTTTCAGTCTTCAACGAATTCATGGCATCTGCCTGTTCGCAGATGACTTCTTTGCGCATTTTGTATATTGCATTTGTTTTCTGTGCTTTGTTTTATTTGATGAGCAAAGTATACTGAAAATTCCGCCTTCTGCTAACGAGGCGGAATTTCGTAAAATGAAGTTATTTTTTGTTGTTTCTGCACATGCAAAAAGCAAAAAAAGACACCATTTTGGGGATTTTTTCCATCATTCCCAAAAATGGTGTCTTTTTTTTCGAAGTGGGTGTTTTTCTTTCGCTGCCCTTATGTTTCGCCGTAACCTTTATCTGTATTTTTTTCTGTATTCCTGCGGCGTAAAGCCGGTCGCTTTTTTAAAAATTTTTCCAAAATGGCGATTGTCATTATAACCAACCATAAATCCGATCTCCCTTATCTTTTCATCCGTGTTTTCCAGCAATTCCTTTGCATGGTTAATTCTGCAGGATTGCAGATATTCGGAAAAAGTAATATTTGTCTCTTTATGAAAGGTATAACTCAGATAAGTCGGTGTCAGATGTACTACGTTTGCAGCGGAATTCAGAGAGATATCATGCCTGTAATTCTGCTGCACATAACGGATCACTGCTGCCACACTTTCACTATACTGCCTGATGTCCTGCAGCTTTTCTTCACAGGCTTTGCCATACTCCTTTACAATTCCCTGTAAAAGTGAAAAATGCTTTGGCAAAGGACGCGCCTCCATGCCCAGCAGGCGATCCGCATTTCTCATCCATGCCGAAACCAGCTTCTCCACTGTCTTTTCCCTTTGGAAGGTCTCCAGCACCTGCTGACAGGCCTGCATCAAACCGTCTTTGTCACGTTTCGCCTTCCAAACCTCTGCCTCTTCCAAAAACTGCTCCGCGCAGGAGGGCATACAAGTCCCCGGCAAGCCATACTGCCATCCGTAAAATATGCTGCTTTTCTCATAGAAGGCAAAGCCCAGCAATTCCCTGGCGCGATTCCAGCAGGCTGCTATATCATGCTTGTAGACATAGGCCTCACTGATGCCGATCTGAACCGCCACCTCGAAGTGCCGATCCGCTTCCTTCTGTATAATAGCCGCATTTTCCCGTAGCATAAACTGCTGCTCCTGCCTGCCGATTGCTTTCGGACATGCGCATAGCATGGCAAACCATCCGCCCCGGACATGAATGCATTTACAATTTTCAAAACCCTTCGTATTTTTTCTGCAGGTCCTGCTGAAGGTTTTATAAAAAGCCTCCCTTTTTTCCATTGTTTCATAGGCAGACTTTTCCTCGTAATCGGTCAGGCAGATAGCCATCACCGCATCCGGAGAAATAATTTCTGTTCTGTCGATCTTTCCCTCCAAAAGCTGCAGCAGTATTCTGTTTTCCAGCTCTGCCTTCTGCCTTTCTGCCTCTGCCGCATCCGTATTTCCGGCTGTTTTTCCCGGCGCAGTATTTGTCTGCACTGCCTTTACGGCCTCCTGTCCGGCATAGATCGGCTGTGCAGCATTTATTCCATCAGGATCGCTCTCTGCCGGAAGCAGCTGCTGTAATACCTTCAGCAGATTTTCTCCCGTCACCTCATCCTTCAGCAAATACTCTTCCGCGCCGATGCGCATGGCCTCCCGCACATAGGCGAAATCGTCATGACAGCTCAGAATTACTACCTTCAGATCCTCATTTTCCGCTTTGGCCTCGCGTAAAAGCTCAATGCCATTCATCACGGGCATTTCTATATCCGTCAGCAATATATGAGGCCTATGCTCCCGGATCAATTCCATCGCCTGCGATCCATCCTTTGCTACAGCAGAAAGCTGATAGCCGTTAGCTTCCCAGTCAATCAGCTGGGATAAATATTTGCGGACAAAAAAATCATCGTCTGCTATGATCACTCGTTTCATTCTCTACCCTCCGCAATATACTCATTCATATACTCGTTTGCCGTCTCCCGGGTAACCAGTTCCGTGTCGATGTAGTTTACCTTATCGATTTCCTGTCCTTCCAGTTCTTCTGCCATTTTTTGAACTGCTGTATAACCCAGCATATATCCGTTTTGGCTTACCATAGCATGCAGCTTACCGTCAGCCAGGGCTGTCATGGCATCACTCTGGGTATCCATCCCCACCAGCTGAATATCCTGGCGATAAAGATTCACGCAAGCCTCCTGCGCGCCCATCACCATCAGAGCGCTGGCGCAGAAAACGCCTGCAATCTCCGGATATTCTGCGGCCAGCTCCTCCATAGCTGCCTTTCCGCCCGCCAGCGTACAATCCGGCACCTCTTTTATTTCCAGAAAATTTAATTCTGTATTTTTTTCGATATAATCCTGAAATCCATGGGCCCGCTTATAATGGGCTTTCTGCGATTGGCTGCCGCCGATCACTGCCACCGTATCCCCGGGCTGTAATATCTCCGCCAGGCTTTGCGCTGCCAGCTCACCGGCATGATAATTATCTGCCCCCACAAAAGGCACCATATCATAATTGGCCGGTTCTTCATCCATAAAGATCAGCCGGCTTCCCGCAACTTTCACTTTTGCCGTATATTTCTGAACCTTTTGAGAATTACAAGGCGACCAGATCACCCCATCCGGAGAAGAAGCAATGGCATCCTCCATGATCTGATCCTGTGTTTCCACATCCGACTCATTCTCCGGCCACAGAATAAGAAGATCTACACCATAATCATTGGCTGCCTTCTCCGCGCCCTCCTTCACGGAGAGCCAGTGCAGCGAATTCATCGCCTTGGTAACCATCACCACCGACTTCTGCTTTGGTTGTTCTACAATCTCCGCCGTTTTTTCCCCACAGCCCGAAAGCAACAAGGCCATTATCACAGCCATGATCCACCATCTCGTTTTCATATACCCTACCTTCTGCTTTTCACCTTTTATCTTCTTTTATTCATCTATCTCAAGTCGGACGCACATGAGACATTCGCAATACGCTTCACTGCTTGCTTAGATTATGTAGGCATCGGGATTATCAGATGCCGGCAATGTCAGCACAGCTGTCGTTCCGCCACCCTCCAAAGCGCGATATTCCAGCTGTCCCTGCGAACCGTAATACAGACGCAGCCTTTCAATAATATTATTGATACCGATGCCGCTGAATTTGGTATGGTATTTACCGCTGACGAGATTCTCGATTTCCTCTTTGGTCATACCGGCACCATTATCCTTCACCATGATTTCCAGCTTGCCTCCTGTCATTCGCACACTGACCCGGATCAAATTATTTTCTTCCCGGTGGTCCAGACCATGCAAAATAGCATTCTCGACCAGGGGCTGCACCAGAAGCCGCGGCACATAGAACAGCTCTGTGCCATCCTCTATTTCCAGCTCTGCTTCAAAGGAATCTCTGTAACGGAACTGCTGCAGCTTTATATAATTCTTCACCATCTTCATTTCCTGCTGTACCGTAATAAAGGCACCTCTGTCACTGGCGCTCAAACGCAGCAGCTCAATAAAGGCCTGCAAAAGATCGGCTATTTCATTATAGTTTTCCAGCATGGCCGCGTAACGAATACTCGACAAGGTATTATACATAAAATGTGGCGTGATCTGATAGGACAAGGCCTCCAGCTCAGCCTCCTTTTTCAGCAGCTTTTGTGTGGCGATCTCATCGATCAGCCTTTCTACCTGCTCCAGCATTTCATTAAAGTTCTCCGAAAGACTGCCAATCTCATCATTCCGATAAATTTCTGCTCTTACTGAAAGATCTCCTTCCTTTACCCTGTTCATCTTCTCTTCCAGTTTCTTCATCGGTTTCATGACATTATAAATGATAAAAAGCGCCGGTATGGAAAAAATCAGATTCAGGATCAGTGCCACCAGAATGATCCAGTTTCTGACACTGCGCAGCTCTCCCGTAATCGTCTCCATACTGGAAGACGACCGTATATAATATTCCGTTTCGGTCATTGGCTGCAGAATCAAAAAACGATCCGTATCTGCGTTTTCATCTATACTCTCCACAGACTGCCTCAGCTGCTTCAGATGACTCGAAGAGACCACCTGGTCATTCTGCACGATGCACAATTCACCCAGCGTATCCTCCTCGTTTTGCAAACAGTTGAAATATACCTGCCGCTCATCTACGTTAATAAAGAGTGCGCCCAGCTCTTCCCCGTCCTCTTCCTCATATACTGTTTTTCCGAATGTAAAATAATTACGATGTACCGAGGAGGTATTGTCCTGATTATAAACCGGCGAAAATCGGCTGCTCTTTGTATTTTCCAGTATGTTCTCCATCCATTTTTCCACACTGCCGTTAGCGTTCGTTACCTCCATACTGCCTGTACTCACACAAAGCAGCTTGTCAGCTGCTTTTACATAGCAGTAAGCCGAATGAATATCATCACTGCTTTCCTCTATTTCCGCCAGAAAATCCTTCAGTGCTTCATAATCCTGCTCTTCTTTCATCAGCTCCTTCAGATCTGCATTTGTCGCACTGTAAACACAGGTCAGATAGGCCTCCTTCATCATGCTATCGAAAAGGTCTGCCCTGCTTTTCAGACTTTCGGTCACAATCTCCTGATAGTTCTTTTTTATAATCGCTGTCGATCGCTGATAAAATATAATTCCCATGATAATGGTAATCAGCATAGACATGCTCAGGATAATCAGTATTATTTTTTCCCCTAATCCAAATTTAATCCGCTCATCCATATAATATTTTTGCTCTGCCTCGCTATTCGCTTCCCTTATTATGTATTTTTCCGGTAAAGTCTTGTTTCTTCCATTACATTTTATCATAACCATGCCAAAAAGGGGGCAGTCGTCACTGCCCCTTTTCGCTTATCCTGTTTTTCTTTTGATTACTTATACAGGTTCATCATTTCCCGTATAAACTGCAATTCTAAATTATTTGTAGAAGTCCGGGCTCTCTGTCAGTGGAACGAGCTCAATAGCGCCGCTCTTCTGGGATTTCAGGACTGCATCTGTCGTAACTGCTGCACAGTAGCCATCCCATGCGGAAGCTGCTGCTGCACAATATGTATCATTATTGCAAGCGTCTGCCCATGCCTGGAACTCACGGTCATAAGCTTCTGCGAAATAGCCAAGACCATCAGATGTCATGCCTGTATAATGTGTATTGGCTGTACAAACATCTACACGTGCAGGACGTGGCAGTGTAGCTGTACCATCTTCGCAAAGAACCTCGCAACGGATATCGTAACCATACTGGCAGTTTGTCCAGATCTCGCAGCTGATGACCATACCTGAAGATGTCGTCAGCATAACGATCTGCGGATCATGCAGGTTCTCATTTTTGGAATGACGTGAGCATTTCGGGAAGATAGACTGCGCTTTTGTAAAGTAATCGCCTACCAGCCAGCTCATGGTATCAATCTCATGGATTGCTGTACCTGTAACTGCTACGACATCATCATACTGTGCAGGATAGTTTGCATTACGATGTGCGCAGTGTGCTACCAGCGGCTCGCCGAGTTTGCCGGATACAACCAATGCCTTCAGCTCTTCGTATGCAGGATCAAAACGACGGTTGAAGCCCATCTGGATCAGGCTCTTGCCGCCTGCCATCTCAGCATCAACGACTTTACGAGCGCCTTCAGCGCTTGCGGAAAGTGGTTTCTCGCAGAAGATATATTTGCCAAGCTTGATTGCCTCAAGGCAGTACTCCTCATGTGTAGAGTCGATGGATACGATAACGATGGCATCTACTTCCGGATCATTGATCAGTGCGTATGGGTCTGCAATGTAACGAACACCTTCGTATGGTGCGATGACTTCTTTCGCGCGCGCCTCGTTAATATCAGAAACTGCGACTACTGTTGCTCCGTTGATTTTGTTCATGATACGCAGAAAATGCTGTGTTCCCATTGCGCCTACACCGATAATACCTACTTTTAACATTGTAAAATCCTCCTGTCCTTTTCTTTTTATATTTTTTGTTTTAAGTTCTAAATTGGGGGTTCAGTAATTTTTCTTTATCTTTAAAAATCCTGCGGATTTCTAAATTCTTTTTCTATCTGCAGATGACTGTTCCTGATCGGACATCCCATATCTGCTGTTTTTTTACTCTTGTGATCAGATACCTGCTGTTTTCTTAATATAATCTCTTGCCTTCAGCGCATACTCGAACGGATTGGCTTTTGCAGGGTCCTGCTCAGCTTCTACCAGGAACCAGCCTTCATAATGTGCCTCATTCAATGCGGCAAATACACCCGGATAATCAACGCATCCGTCTCCCGGTACAGTAAAGCAGCCTTCCAATACGGCCTTTCGGAATTTAAATCCCTCCGCATAAGCTTTTTCCATCATTTCCGGACGAATATCCTTCAGATGTACATGACCGATACGCGGACCGAATTCTTTCGCTGCTTTGACCGCATCTTCTTTGGAAAATGTGAAATGTCCGGTATCAAAGCAAAGGTATACATATCTCGGGTCTGTGTTATCCATCAGGCGTTTGGTCTCCTCAAAGGTCTGAACCACTGTAGCCATATGGTGGTGGAAGCACATTTTGAAACCACGATCCGCAGCGATTTTTCCCAGCTTGTTCAGACCTGTACAGAGCTTCTCCCACTCTTCATCTGTAGCAAGCGGTTTGTTATCGCCAAACATGGAACACTCTTCCGCGAAAAGGCATCGTGTCAGTTCACAAACATTGATTCTTCTCGCGCCTACTGCTTCCAGGAAATCCAGTGTCTTTACAAACTCTTTTTCTGTCTCCTCATAAGGCTGTGAACAAAGAAATGTAGAACACCACATGGATGCAATCTTGATTCCGCGAAGGTCCAGTGCCTTGTTCAGTTCTGCCGGATCTGTCGGGAATTTTCCGCCAACCTCTGTTCCCTGAAATCCTGCCAGTGCAGCCTCCGAAATCATTTGTTCAAAGGTAAGCTTGCCGCCAAGCTGTGGCATATCATCATTGGTCCAGCCTATTGGTGCGATACCAAGTTTTACGTTATTGAACATCCTGTTCTCCCTCTCCTTTCGTACTTTTCTTTTATCTTTTTCGTACGTCTCTTTCGTTTTTGTTGATGTAAGTATAGAAAAAAACAGCCTCTTTTTTAACGAGGCTGTTTTTGGGAAAGTGCGTTTTTTTTATGCACTTTCTGATATGAAAATCGAAAAAAAAGACACCTTTTCGGGATTTTGCTTACGGCTTCCGAAAAAGGTGTCTTTATCTTTGTTTTATCGTTTCTTTCGCAAGACGACAGAGCACTCAGTAATTCGAGACCAGCCTTAGCTTGCAGTATGGCTGAGTGATGCGCACTTTCCCCACTAAGCTCAAGTCTCGCTCCTGCGAAGCATTACTGATAATCAGCAAATGTCGTAACCGCTGATGCGCCTTCCAATTCTGTAGAATCGAAATATTCTCCCACAGTGATCGTATATTCACTGTCGCCTTCTACATATACTGTACCGTCTGCACCCTGGATGCTTACTGTTTTTCCATTCATATCCTGAATCGTACCGGCATTTTCCAGCTTTGTCACTGTGCTGTCAGCGGTAACTGTCCAACTACTGTTTTCATCAATGTAGACATTGCAATAACCATCGCCGCCGTTACCGGCGTTACTCTCATCATCTACGATCGCACCTGTCAGTGTACTTCCCTCTGTCATATAGAAATCCAATGTACTGATGCTATCCCAGATGACATCACCGGACATTTCCTGAGCAATGGCTGTGAAGCTACTGTCAGCGCCGTTGTCGCCGGCTGTTCCCCATCCTCTCTGGTTGGCATTGCCGGTACATTTCAGGAAGAAATCATTTTCATCCGCATATGTAATATCTACGTCGTTCAGTACAAAGGTAGACTCAGTATTGGTCGTATAGAACATACCACCGTTGTTTGCTGTCAAAGTACCGCCATTCATCTCGAAGGTAGAATTTCCCACCTCAGAATCACCGGACATACTCTGGTAAAGAATAACATTCCAGTCGCAATCATTCTGCTCGGATTCCGGCATATTTCCTGACAGATCACAGTCGAAAAGATGAATAGAGTTCAAACCCTCAATACAAATCGCCTCAGAATTATTGGCCGTCAGGCTGGCATTATTCACTGCGATATCTGCTGTACTGTAGATGGCCGGTGAGCCTGTTCCGTTGGAGGTATAGCTGCCGCCGTCTACCACCATTTTTCCGCCGCCTCGGTCACTACGGATCGCTGCGGAAGATTCGCCCTCTGTCGTTGCGCTTACATTTGTGGCATACAAAGTACCACCGCCGGCTGCGTGAATGCCGCCGGATGTATCTTTATTGGTCGATATACTTGTATCTGAAACGTTTACTACCGCATCGCCGTAGGCAAACACACCCGCGCCGCCGGCAGAATCTGTGGTAATGGTGCTATTCGTAATATTGGTCGTTCCGTCAGTTCCCAGAATAGCTGCGCCGACACCGTAAAAGCTGGAATTATCCCCGCCTGTACTATCTTCACTTGTGCGGTCAACCCTTATGCTGTCCAGATTTACCGTTACATTTGCGGAAGTCAAAAGCGCTTCTGTATCCGCTGTAGTAGAGTTATAGCTATTTCCTGTGATATCTGTATCCTCTGTGAATTCCTCCAGGGCACTGTATACCACATCTGCGGAGGACTGGCCGCCCGGGCCTCCCATGCCGCCCATGGACATGACCGTAATTTTTTCTACTGATCCATCATCGGCAAAGGTGATCATCACAATATCTCCCTCTGTGATATCTTCCAGGGAAATGGTCTCCTCACTCTCTTCCATATTTCCACCAGGCTGACCGCCCTCTCCGGCTTCTCCGCCGGGCTGCTGGCCATCCGGTGCACCGCCTTCACCATCTGCACCTGCTTCACCTGCCGGCTTCTCCGGTGGTGTCTGACCGTCTGCTTCTCCGCCTTCGCCTTCTGTGCCTTCTTCGCCTTCCGGTTTCTCCGGTGGGGTCTGGCTGTCTGCTGTGCTGTCTTCACCATCTGCGCCTGTCTCACCTGCCGGCATTTCCGGTGGGGTCTGTCCGTCTGCTTCTCCGCCTTCTGCACCTGCTTCGCCTTCCGGTTTCTCCGGTGGGGTCTGTCCGTCCGCTTCTCCGCCTTCTGCACCCTCGCCGCCCGGCTGACCGCCCATCTGGCCGCCGCCCATGCTCTGGCGCACGATCTCTGTATCCTCAGTAACCGTAATCTCTTTTTCTTCACCTGTCAGATCCAGCATAGACATATCGCCGCCTTCGCCTGCTGCCATGTCGCCACCTTCCGGCATTTCCGGTGGGGTCTGACCATCTGCTGCATCACCCTCACCTTCCGGCATCTCCGCTGCTGCCTGCTCATCTTCTGCATCGCCTTCTGATTCACCATTTGACGCTGCTGCTTCCTCATTTTCCGCTGTAGCTTCATCATCTGATGCTGCTTCTGCAGTTTCTTCTACACCTTCATCATCTGACGCTGCCTCCGCAGCATCAGCATCACTCTGTGCCGCCTCCTGATCCTGTCCGGCTGTCTCTCCGCCTTCATCTGCTGTGCCTGCCTCGCCTTCCGGTTTCTCCGGCGGGGTCTGTCCGTCTGCTTTTCCGCCTTCGGCACCTTCTCCGCCAGGCTCTTCCATTTCTTTCTGATTTCCCACAGCGATGGTAATCGTATCCCCATCGACGGATTCTACCTGTCCGTACAGCACATCTCCTGTGATGTCACCATTTCCCTGTACACTGTCAGATGCGGTTTCCGTATTAGAGCCACAGCCTGTAATGGTCGCTGCACTCATGGCTATTCCCAAAACAATTGCTAAATATCTATTTTTCATAAAAATATCCCCTTTTCACATCTTTATACTGTAGGTAAATTACCCTTTGAACATTAAATACACCTAAAATCCTTTATCTGTAAAAACATTCAAAAAACACGCAAAAACATCTTGTATCCTTTTTACAAAAAAAGTTTGTTCATTTTGTGACCATTTGATAAAAGCTTCATGAAACATCTGCGCCATTGCCCGGCTTATTGCCCCTTAAGCGATTGGCCGATTTTTTCTATAGCAAAAAATCCCGCTGCAACGATTTATGATGCAGACAAAAGCAAACATCATCGCGCATACGGGATTCCCTGAATGTATTTCTGATCCTGCCGACAGCAAAGAGATCAGCAAAGAATTCTCACTGTATTTAAAAACAAATCATTATTTCCGTACCCTCTCCCAGAACACTGGTCAGTTCAATCGTGGCGCTGTGAATCTCGGCAATGTGTTTCACAATAGCCAGGCCCAGTCCGGTACCGCCGGTTTCCCTGGAACGGCTTTTATCCACTCGATAAAAGCGTTCAAAAACCCTTTCCTGGCTTTCTTTCGGAATACCAATGCCATTATCCTTTACCCGGAAAATCGCATGTCCCTTTTCCTCCTGCACCTTTACCTGTACGTATCCGTAATCCTTATTATAACGAATCGCGTTTTGAATCAGATTTTCCATCATTTCCTTGATCAAATGGCGATCTGCATTGACCATGAGTGTCTTTCCCTGACATGAAAGATAAATTCTCCGCTGCCGGGCTGCCACAGCCAGATTATCACAGCATTCCCTGGCCAGTTCATAGAGATCTATTTCCGCGAACTGCTGCCGCTCACTGTGATCCAGCTCAGAAAGACGAATGATATCATTGATCAGTGAGAGCAGACGTTCTGCATTACGTCGTATCTGCCGGGCAATGTGTCCCTCCTGCTCTTTGCTGATCATCTGATTTTCGATCAGCTCCGCATAGCCGGAAATAGCTGTCAGAGGTGTCTTCAGCTCATGGGAAACATTGGCCGTAAAATCCTGACGCATTTTGGCTGCCGCCAGAATATTCTCATGCTGCATGCGGATCTTATCCGCAAAGGGCCGTAATTCCTCATAATCCGGCTGTTCTACATGCTCATTATCCTTATCAATATTCTCTGCCATCAATTCGATCGGCCGCAGGATCTGCGCCGTCAGATAATGACTGATCAGAATGCACATTCCCAGAATCAGCACTGCGATCAAAGCGATTACCGGCATAGCTGCCAGAAAAACACTGGTAATCGTTCTGGCATTTGTCGCTACACGAAGGACTGTTCCATTCTCCAGGCGCACCGCATAATAAAAGGTATTCATATTAAAAGTATCCGAGTGACGAACAATTTCCCCTTCGCCGTTCTCTAATGCTTCTTTAATTTCAGGACGATCCAAATGATTTTCCAGTACAGTGGGATCCGTATCATTGTCATAGAGTACAGATCCGTCCGTATCGATCCAGGTCAGTCGCAGATTCGGATTGCTGCCCGCCCCGAAATCTTCCATTTGCTTATCGGATGTCTCATCATAGATATCCTGGAAAATCCCGGAAGCCTCCAACATCCTTGCATTAATCTTTAAATCCTCCCGTACCCTTTGCTGGAAGAGATTATAAAATACCAGCGTGATACCCACCGTTGTGGTAACAATCGCAATGATGGCTACCCATGCCACACGAAGATTAATCTTCTGTCTCATTTACTGCCTCCGCTCCTAACCGCAATACATAGCCCACATTACGTACTGTACCAATCTGTTTGCCACAACGGCCCAATTTTTGACGCAAGGTTTTAATATGCATATCCACCGTTCGGGTTTCACCGGCATAATCTGTGCCCCATACAAAACGCATGATAGATTCTCTGGAGAGCACCAGCTCTGTATTGATCATCAGATAACGAAGCAGTTCATATTCTTTATAGGTCAGCTCCACCGGATTATCATGCACTGTGACCACATGTCGCTCATGATCCATGGTGATGCCGCCCGCCTGCAGAAGCGTCACCTCCTGCGCCTGGGTTCTGCGCAAAAGCGCCTTTACTCTGGAAAGCAATTCCAGGATAGAAAAAGGTTTTTTGATATAATCATCCGCTCCGTTATCCAGACCCTTAACCATGTCAATTTCTGTCGTTTTTGCTGTCACCATGATCACCGGAATCCGTCTGGTTTTAGGATCTGTTCTAAGTTTTCGAACGATAGAATAACCATCTTCATCCGGAAGCATTACATCCAGAAGCACCAGATCCGGCAATTCTTCCTGTATTTTTTCCAGAAAGCTTCCTGCCCTGTCAAAGGTCTGCACTGTATAGTTGCTGTTTTTCAGCGCAATGTTTTCCACTTCACTGATACTCCGGTCATCTTCTACAATATAAATTAATGCCATATAATATCTCCTATCAATTCTTTATTTATCAAAGCGCACACCCTGCTGTAAAGCAAAACAGGAGGGGCCGCCACCCCTCCTGCTCTCATTGCCCGTTACTATATTTTATCTTTCTGGGAAACATTCGCAATACTTTTCCTAACTTGCAGAACACATTTACGCTTTCTGCGCATCTCCTGCCGCATAAGCCATTTTGATCGCATGATCAGAACAACGCTCCAAATCTGTCGCCATATCAGTAAAAATAACACCGCCGGCCGGATCACAATGCATTTCCATCAACCTGGCAATATGGGAATTGACAATATCCTTCTGTACCTTATCTACTTTCTGCTCGAATTCTTTGGCCGTCGGAATCATACGCACCATTTCTTTTTCAAAGATAGCCAGGCACATATCGATGGAATCCATGGTTGCATCTGCCAGCATATGCAATTCTGACATTCCCTGCTCGGAAATCACAGCTTTTTTATTGCGCAGCTGCGCCGCATATTCTGTGATATTTTCTGCATGATCGGAAATTCGCTCAATATCTGAGGCCACCAGCATCATCTGTGAAAGCTGTGCCCGGACCTTCGGTGTATAATTCATGCCTCGCAGCGCGATCAGGCGTTCTGTAATCTTATCGGTCAGATAATCCACGGTATCCTCTGATTCCAGGACACTTTCCGAAAGCTTTTCATCCATTTCGAAGAAGCTCTCAATGGCATCCTGCATGCTGTCTTTTGCGATATGACCCATGCGCGCGATCTCCATTCTGGCCTGATAAAGTGCCACAGAGGATGGCACATCTGTCCTCTCTGTCATATAGTGAAGCTTACGATCTTCCAGCTTCTTACTCTCCTCCGGCAGCAAGGGGATAACCTTCTGGGAAAGCCCTACGATCATACCGGCAAAAGGAAGCTCTATGAGCACTGCGAGAATCGCAAAAATCGTATGCGTATTGGCCACCTGATGACTGATGCTGCCCGGCGTCAGATTCTGGACCAGGCTAAGGAAGCCAGGAATCAGATTGATCAAAAGAATCATGATCGCCGCCCGGATCAGGTTAAATAAAAGATTCAGGACTGCTGTACGTTTTCCGTTTCGATTAGTGGTCAGAGAGGCCAGGATATTCGGTGTGACAGAACCGATGGCTGCGCCAATAACCAGATATACTACAATATCATATTCGATCAGTCCCTGCACCGCAAAGGTCTGAAAAATAACAACGGATGAAGAAGAGCTTTGCAGCAGCGCAGTAAAACCTACGCCAAAAAGCACTGCAATGGCCGGGTTGCGCAAGGTGGTCAGAAAGGAAATAAACTCTTCACTCTGTGACAAAGGCACGATCGCCGATTTGATCACGGAAATACCGAAAAAGAGCATACCAAAGCCCATGATGATGGAACCGACATACTTCACCGTATCATGTTTCAGGAACAAAAACATGACTGCGCCGATAAAGAGAATCATCGGGGCATAGGCGCCCAGGTTAAAAGCCGTGATCTGTGCCGTGATGGTGGTACCGATATTGGCGCCCATGATGACACCGATGGCCTGCGCCAAAGTCATAAAACCGGAATTAACGAAGCTGATCACCATCATATCCGTTGCAGATGAACTCTGGATCAGCAGCGTTACCAAAATACCCACCAGCACAGCCTTTACTCTATTCGCTGTCGCATGCTCAAGGATAGATTTCAATCTGTCACCGGCAGCATTTTTTAAGCCGGTGGACATGATGCTCATACCATACAGAAATAAACCCACACCACCCATCAGGCTGAAAAATTCATAGATTGTCATACATATCTCCCTTTTATATTTTGTCTCATCACTTATATGCAAAATTTTTCATCATTTGCATAGCTGTAACTGCTTCGATTCCTTTCACTCCGGAATGTCCGCCGGCATTTTTGCCGCGTCCCGGTCGATTGCTGAGTGCTCTTCCACGGAATCGAAGGGTCATGCTAAATTCAGGTGACTATACCATTTCTATGTAAAAAGGAGATAGGTACTTTTGTAAAATCTGGGTAAATACTATGTGTAAAATCCCCCACCTATAGAAACCCGAAGGGCGTACAGCGTAGGAGGGGGATTCCCTTCTGCCTTAAATTTACTTCTCTGCCGGCATCGGCAGCTGAGCCAGAACCACCGCCGCAAAAATGAGCAGGCAGCCCAGCAGCTCTCGTGCGCCTAGGGTCTGCTGCAGGATGACCCAGCCTGCCAATACGGAAAAGACAGATTCCAGGCTCATCAAAAGGGAGGCCACCGTCGGATTCATCCCCTGCTGTCCCACAATCTGTAATGTATAAGCCACGCCGCTGGAAAGTACGCCCGCATAGAGGATAGAAATCCAGCCACCGGGGCTTTTCAGCGTCTGCGCCCAGGCCAGTATGCCCGCCGGTGAATGCTGCATTTCCAGGAAAAACATAGGCACAATGCCCAGCACACCGGCTGTCAAAAACTGAATACAGGACATACGTACCGCATCCACAGAGGACACGAAGTGATCAATGGTCAGGATATGACAGGCGAAAAGCAGAGAACAGATCAGTACCAGAATATCCGAAAACTGCATCGTCAATGAACCCGACATGCAAAGCAAATATAATCCCACCAAAGTAATTCCCACGGCAAGCCAGATGACCTTGCTGCATTTTTTACCCAGAAAAATACTGAGGATCGGTACCAGCACGATGTAACAGGCAGTCAGAAAGCCTGCCTTGCCCGCTGCTGTACCTGCATTAATTCCCAGCTGCTGAAAGCAGGAAGCGAAAAAGAGACAGCAGCCACAGGCAATGCCCGCGATCCACTGCTTCTTCCATTCTTCCTTCGTCTCCGGCCTGCGCTCCGTCAGCTGCATTCGATCCAGCGCCCTGATGACCGGCAACAGAACCACTGCACCGATCAGATAACGTATACAGATAAAAGTATATGCCCCGACAGCCTGGCCTCCTGTCGTCTGTGCCACAAAGGCCACGCCCCAGATAAAGGCTGTCAGCAAAAGCAATAAAGTATTGCGGATTTTCATTCTTTCCATGATAGTTCTTTCTCCTGTTTTAATTATGATGCCTGACCGGTCCGTGTCTTTTTCAAATCACAGTGGAATTTACCTTTTCTCTCGTCCGTCACAGACAGCTGTCAATGATGGCGAAGGCCCTGGCGAGCTGCGTCACATCAATATTCGAATAATTAATGATAAAGAGATGCTCCTTTTCCCCGACCTTCGTCAGATTATACGCAGACAGAGCTTTGATGCGAATGCCCCTTTCTGCCAGCTCAGCCACCAGCTGCTGATCCGCTTTTTTCGTTTTCAGATGTAAGAGAAAATGCAGGCCTGCATCATTCTCTATGATCTCGCAATGCTCCTTCAGGACACTACTCTCAATGCAGTCAAAAATCTGCCGTCGCTGCCGGCTGTAATATAAGCGCATACGGTTGATATGCTTTTCGAAATATCCCCGCCTTATGAAGGCCTCCAGTGTATATTGTTCAAAATTGGATACCGTACAGGAATAAAAGGACAACTGCCGGTAGAACTGATTCGCCAGGTGTACCGGCAAAACCATATAGCTGATACGGATCGTCGGCGTCAGCGACTTGGAAAAGGTGTTCATATAGATGACCTTTTCACAGGCGTCAATGACGAACAAGGGCGGAATCGGCTTACCATTAGGCCGGAATTCACTATCATAATCATCCTCGATGATATATCTTCCCTCCTTCTCATTCGCCCAGGCAAGCACCTCATAACGTCGGTTGGCCGGCATGGTAATGCCCGTCGGGAAATGATGATTGGGACTGATGTGCGCCACGTCCGCGCCTAAGCGTCGTAATTCTTCCACAGAAATCCCCTGCTCATCCATGGCCGCAAAACGACATTCCACATGGTGCTGCCGGTAAATCTGCACCTGCTTTTTATAGCCCGGATTTTCGGTACAGAATGCCTTCTCATTGCCCAGGAGCTGAATGAGCAGACCATACAGATACTCTGTGCCCGCGCCGATCACAATCTGGTCCGGATCCACCGCCATTCCCCGAAAGGAACGTAAATGCCCTGCGATAGCCTCCCGCAGCGCTCTTATGCCGCCGGTCGGTGAAATTTCCAGCAGCTCCCGACTGCGGGACAGCATGGTCTCCCGGCACATTTTGGCCCAGACAGAAAAAGGAAACTTATCCGGGTTTATATGGTTACCGGACAAATCTATTTCATAATCCGGTGCCGTTGCCGGCAGCTGAATATCCAGAGAAAGCTTTTCTGCCCCGGGCAAAATAGCCATGCCGGAAATATCAGCCACATAATATCCCTTTTTGGCTTTCGCATAGACATAACCTTCGCCGATCAGCTGCTCATAGGCATTTTGAATGGTAATGGTACTCACACCATTATTTTTCGCAAAGTTTCTCTTCGACGGCAGCTTTTCACCCGCCTTCAGATTCCCGTTTATAATATCCTCTTTAATACAACGGTACAAATATTCGTATACCGGTCCCTCTACCTGAGAGAAATTATAGGTCAGCATAAAAACGCCCTCACTTGCAGCCGGATCAAAATCTGGCATCTAAATAAATGTCATTTTGGTTATTTTTTTATGACCAGATTTAATATACTATGTATTCCATCATAAGACAAGAGAATCCTGACGCAATGCCGGTATGGAATTTTTATGATACGGGGTTTCGAAGGCTGGGAAAAATGGGCGCACTAACCCCATGTGGGTTAGTGTGGACACTTTTTCATAGCTTTCGAAACCCAACAAAACCGAGACGTAGGGATGCGACTGAAAGGAGCAGACCGGGAGTCGAGGTTTTGTAGCCTGGCGAGATGCTTCAGTATGCGTAAGAAGTGTCCAGTGGACACTTCTGTAGCTACGAAGTGAAGCCAGGCGTCGTATCATAATACGTGGAGGTAAGCGCATACGTAGCGCTTGCCATGTCCGTTTCGATTAAAAAGGAGACATTCATCATGCGCAATAAGCAAACGAAAAAAATGGTCATGGCAGCCCTCATGGCAGCTCTGACAGTAGTGGCCACCATGGTCATCCGGATTCCGTCCCTGGGACCGAACGGCTATGTCAATATCGGCGATACCATGGTATTACTCTCTGCCTGGATCCTGGGCGGCTGGTATGGCGCCGCTGCAGCAGCTATCGGTTCTGCCATGGCAGACCTTTTCTGTGGCTATACCTTTTATGCCCCTGGAAGCTTTGTCATCAAAGCAGCCATGGCTCTAAGCGCTTCCCTGCTGCTGAAAGCCTGGCATGCATGGACACAAAAAAAAGCAGCCCGGAATATATCCGGAACTGCTAAAAATATACATTCAACTACCGGATACCTGCTTTCCGGCATTCCTGCCGAATTGCTGATGATCGGTGGCTATTTTCTTTATGAATCACTGCTACTTGGCTATGGCTGGGCCGCTATGGCAGCTGTGATCAGCAACTGCTTCCAAGGCATCAGCAATATCATCCTCGGCACGATTCTGGCTGTGGCGCTTTCGAAAACGCCCATTCCCGGAATGCTGCTGCAGGAAAATCAGTAAATTTCAAATACACCTCCCGGCGGAGTTTTTTTATATATCATGATCTATGGTGATTACAAGCGGATGTGAGGAATCATATCCGCTTTTTATATCCCAGCTCCCAGAAAGCCAGTGATGCTGCCACGGATACATTCAGAGAATCCACACCATTCATCATGGGAATCTTGGCCACATAATCACAGGCAGAGATGGTGCTCTCGGCCAGGCCGTCGCCTTCTGTGCCCATGATAATGGCCAGGCGTTCCTCCTCCTTCAGCCGGGGATCATCGATATTCACATTATCCTCCCGCAAGGCCATGGCTACGGTCGTAAAGCCCTGATCCTTCAGCATCTGAATACCCTTTTCCTTCCATTCACTTTCCGTTCTGCAGATATAAGACCAGGGCACCAGGAAAACATTTCCCACGCTGACACGAATAGCCCGTCGATACAAGGGATCTACACAAGCAGGTGAAAGTAAAACCGCATCGATTCCCAGCGCCGCTGCAGACCGAAATATCGCGCCTACATTTGTCGGATTCACGACAGCTTCCAGCACAGCGATCCTTCGCGCGCCTGTAAGAGCTTCACGAAAATCTCCTTTTTCCTTCCTGCGCATGGCGCAAAGAATTCCACCCGGCAATTTATACCCCATATAGTCCTGCAGCATTTTTTGCTCACCCACATACACGGGCACATCACCAAGCTGCTTCTGCAGGTTTTCGTCCATATTTTTTCCCTGCAGAATGACTACAGACATGGGCCGGTATCCCTGTCCCAGTGCGCGCTCGATCACATTGCGGCTCTCTGCAATAAAAATACCCGGTTCCGGCTCGAAATAGCGCAGCAAATGCACTTCCTTATTACCCACATATATCTCCAGAAGAGATATATTGTCCGCATTAATCTGTATATATTCCTTCACATTTCTCTCCCTGATTCTAATACTTACCGCGCTCTGCTATTTCTCATTCAGACCACAGATGAAAAACCTTTCTAAAACCATGTTCTGATTATATTCCCCGGATATGTATTTTTCTATAAAATATTCACTATTTACATATTTTTCTACAACTGAACACACCTCAAAAAAACAAAAAATATCCCCTTGCCAAGGCTTGCGGAAGGAATGTAACCGTCCGCAGCCGTAACAAGGGGATATGATTTATCTATTTTTACTTTCCATTCCTGCAAACGCAGGAAAGCTGTTTTCTCAATGCGCTGCAAGCACACCCTTTCTGCGGCGCGCACCCTGCAGCAGGTTATAGGCAGAAGCCATCAGCAAAGCCACTGCTGCCACGATCAGTACTGTCAGACCTGTACGAATATCTGTCACATTTGCGATCATACCAATGGCAGAAGGGGCGATAACCGCACCCATGCTGGTCATCAATACAAAGAAGCCCATGCAAACCGGATAGCGCTCGAAAAGATCTCCCGCATTGGATACGCAGGTACCGTACATACCGGACATACCCAGTCCCAGTCCAACCGTTGCCAGGATCATACAGCCGAAGCTATGACTGCTGACCAGCCATACCAGAAAGATTGCCTGCACCATAGCCAGGATCATCAAGAGCTGTTTCGGCTGAAATTTCTTAGAAATCGCACTGCAGCTAAGACGTCCCAGCAGTAGGGAAATCCACAAAGTAGAAGTGACGATCTGCGCAAAGCTTTCTGTCATCACGGCAGAATCTACGAAGAATGTCGTCAGCCAGCCCATCAGAGAAGCCTCGATACACTGATAGAGGAAGCAAATGATCACACAGATCCAGAAGATTTTCTCTTTGAAAAATCCAAAAGATATGGGCTCCTTCTCTGTGCTTTTTGCTGCGCGGGTATTTTCCAGCTTCATAGGCAGCATCAGGATCACACCTGCAGCAGCAATGATCACTGAAATCGTAACCGCTGCTCTCCAGCCGGAGGCATCAAACTTACCGCAAAGCAATACGGCGATCGGCGCCAGACAGGCACCCACTGCAAAGCAGGCATGCAGCAAATTCAAAGGACCGGCACTACCCTTGGCCAGACGGCTGACGATCAGATTATTATAATTGGTGACCGCGCCTTTATTAATACCTACCAGAAACATAGCTGCCAGAAGCCAGATTGGATTACCGCTCATGAGCAGCATAGCCATACCCAATGCCAATGGCGCTGTTAAAGTAATAAAGCAATTTTTCAAGCCGAACATCATCGGCAGAAAACCTGCGCCAAGGCCGGCCACTGCATATCCCACGGAAGTCATAGACAGCAGCATGCCGCCCACCTGATAATTCAGACTGTATGCTTCCTTTAATGCCGGCAAAATCGATCCCAGCATAACGACCACAATACCCTGCGCGAAGTAGGCATAAAAGGTATTCAAGACTACATAGCTATTCGCTTTTCCGATACTCCGGAAAAAGCCCTCTTTCTTTTCCATGATGTTTATTTCTCCCTCATATATTCCGAAAGCAAAATCCTAAATTTCATCAAGGATTCGCTTATGCTTTGGTCCGGCTTGGCAATTATCGAATAATTGCTCTTCACAAGGAATTATTATAAACACAAGAATCTGAAATTTCACCCTGTTTTTTATACAGTTTTTATAATTTCTCTATGTATTTTTTATCTATTTTGACCAGGTCCGCTGATTATTTATACCCATATATTCAAGTTTCATTCCTGACACCGCAGGCGTGCTTTAGCAGAAAGTCTCGTACGCCCTTTTTTCGTACTCTGCGAACCCGATACACCATAAGCAAAGCGGCGGTCAAGGGATTTTCTATCCCTTTTACCGCCGCTTTATTCATATCAGCTAAGCAATGTCTTCCGTTTTTTTCAGTAGAATTTCTCGATTTCTCCCTCGATAGCATAGCGTTTCCGGAAAAGCTCCAGATCCTCCTGATTTCTGATCAGCATGATTTCTTCGAACTTTCCGGTCTCCTTGTCCATAAAACCGGCCGCTTTTTCACTGGTACAGATACTGGCCTTGATCATGGGCACCTTATGCTCCTGATCATAAGCTTCCACTTTTACTTTTTTTCTGAAGAACATATCTTTATCTCCTTACACGTAAACCTGCTTACTTTCAACACTGACACCGAAGGCATGTACCAAGCCTACGCAAAACGACCCGGCAGAGGGACTCCCGCTGCGTTGCGTTTTTTATCAACCCCTATCCAGGCAAAGCGCCCCGGAAGGGAACTCCCGCTGCGTTGAGCTTCCTCTCGAAATGATCCCGATTATCTTAGAGCTCGATCACCTTTGGCGCCTCTGTAAAGGAAGAGAAAGTTGCTGTGGCATCCCGGAAATACAGGACCTCTGTGTTATCATCCTCTGCAGAATACATAGCCTGCAGATTTGGATACTGATCCAGCATATGCTTCTTCGCCTCGACTCTGTCATCACGGATCAGCTTACCTGCCACGCGAAGCCATTTGCCTTCGGCAAAAGCGCAAATCTCTGCTTTTGGATTAGCCTGCAGCTGTTTGGAAACATTTTTCACCTTACCGGTCTGGATATAGAGCTTGCCCTCGAAAAGATCGATCGTACCGAAAGGTCTTACTCTCGGCTGATCACCCTCTACTGTTGCCAGATAATATGTACCGCAATTTTTCAAGAACTCATAAACTTCCTGCATGATTTTTCCTCCTGTTATTTTTTATTTTTCGCTTCTCTGTTTATTCGGGGAGAGGACATCACCTTATAACAATCTCAGTCCTCGAATCCGAAATGATACTGTGTCAATCCCAGTTCATCACGCAACTGGATCAGTTCCTTCTGAATAGATTCGCCCACCGGCACACCCTTGTCCTTACGATCCATCCACGCTATATATTCTTTTTCGCCGGCTGTATAGATTCGCTCCTGTCCCGGCGCCTTGCGGGATGCGCGTAATTCTCTGCAAATCTGGCCACTTGTATGACGGAAGGTATCCAACCCCATGAAAAACTCCGGATTAATGACAAAGAAGAAATGACCCAAACGATACATTTGCGGATTTCCCTCCTCATCTACACCACTTAAAGCCTTCATAAAAGGTCCGCCGGAAAGTGCGCTTGAAAGCATTTCCACAATGGTTGTAAAACCATAACCCTTATAGCCGCCGGTTTCTTCACCCAAACCGCCGATGGAAAGCAGTGCCGCATTTCCTGCACGCATGTCCTTTAAGATTTTTGCAGAATCCGTCATTGTTTCTCCCTGCGGATTCACCACCAGGCCAGAGGGTGTCTCTTTGCCGGACCGCTCATAATATTCAATTTTTCCGTTTTGGATAATGGACGTTGCGCAATCGAAATTAAAGGGAAATTCTTCATCCGTAGGCATGGTAAAAGTCATCGGATTCGTACCCATCATCGGCTCCACACCAAAGGTCGGCGCTACAGACGGACGGGCATTGGTTCCTGTGATACCGATCATGCCTGCCTTTTCTGCCATCGTACTCCAATAGCCTGCAATGCCATAATGTGTAGAATTAAAAATCGTGCCGCCGGCCAGTCCGTAAAGCTTGGCCTTCTCGATCAGCATTTCCATCATGCGATGGCTGGCCACCATGCCCATACCATTATGGGCATCCATGACTACGGTGGTCGCTGTCTCCTTTACGATTTCAATCTCGGTTACCGGAAGCAAAGTTCCTTTTTTAATACGATCCAGATAAATCGGTTTGAAACGGTTACAGCCATGACTCTCAATACCACGTCTGTCACTTTCCAGAAGCACATCTGCGCAAATCTCCGCATCCGCCCGCGGCACGCCATACTTCTCAAATACATCTATCATAAAATCATTCATTAATTTCCAGTCAACATACGGTCTTGTCTCCACGAGGCAAAATCTCCTTCCTGCACACTCATATCTGACGCCGATGCATCGGCGATATTTTCATAGAAAACGGACATAATTCCTTACTTTCTATTTAAATATACCACATGCCACCCATAAACGCACGCTCTAACTCGCTTAGGAACGCCTCGGACCTTTTTTCCGCAGTGCAGCTGAGCACAAAGTACTCTCCCACCGCCCACATTTAAGATCTGCCGGCCACACTTAAGATCCGCCGGAACCATATTTTACTTAGCGAGCCAAGGCTGAACCTTGTGTAATAGTGTACCTGGCAGGCTTCGACTGCACAAGACGGAAAAAAGGGAGCTGTCACAGCTCCCTTTTTGGAAAATTTTGTAATTTTAAGTTTTTTATCTTCTTCCTTTTTTCTTCCCCGCATTTTTTGCCAGTTTCGTCTGTCGTCTGTTCTTCACTTCCTCAGACTGCGGCTTAATCTCGCCGGCTCTTGTCAGTGCCCACTTGGTCAAGCTTGGTCCGATCAGCTGATTGATCAATACCGCAAACAAAACAATATTCCGGATCAGTTCACCATCCCCCGGAAGCTCTGCTGCCGTTACGCACATACCCAGCGCTACACCGGCCTGCGGCAAAAGTGTGATACCGAGGTTGTCTACTACCTTTTTATCACAATGCATCATTTTTGCAGAATACTTGGTTCCGAAATATTTACCTGCCGCACGGAATAAAGTATACAGGACACCAATGACTACTGCACTCACCTTTGTAAATACGGTCAGCTCCAGCTGCGCACCGGAAATGACGAAGAAAAGCTCCAAAAGCGGTCCTGTCCAGCGGTCCGAAACCTCCATGATTTCCTCGGACAAAGGACACATATTACAGAAGACACTTCCCAGCATCATGCATACCAGCAAGGAAGAAAATCCAATTGTCACCGGGCCCACTTCAATATCGATCATGGAAATGGCCACCGTCAGAAATACAAAGCTGATGGACATAACCAGACGGTTGGTATTGGAGTGGAACATCTCCTCCAGCTTTGTCAGCACAGCGCCTGCCACTGCGCCCAATACCAAAGACAAAATAATCTCGATCAGAGGGTCCAGCACGATCGTATAAACATCCAGGACACCGCTGCTGATGGCCTTGGCAATACCAAAGGAAACCGCAAATACAACCAGACCCACCGCATCATCCAAAGCAACGATTGGCAGCAAAAGATCTACCAAAGGACCCTTCGCTTTATACTGACGGACAACCATCAGGGTTGCTGCCGGTGCGGTAGCTGCCGCAATCGCGCCCAATGTGATCGCTGCCTGTACAGAAAGTACACTCGGCCATATAAAATGTACCGCCACCAATCCGATATCCGTCAGGATCGTGGCTACAAGCGCCTGCAGAATACCGATGACAGTCGCCTGCTTGCCGGTTTCACGCAGCTGTGAAAGACGAAATTCATTACCGATAGAAAAAGCAATGAAGCCAAGCGCTACATCGGAGATTACACCGATTTGATCAAACTCTTCATAGGTTTGAAAACCGACACCGGGAATGCCCAGCGCACCGATAATACAAGGCCCGATCAGGACACCTGCCACCAGATAAGCCGTAACATCAGGCAGGTTGAAATGCCGTACCACCTTTGTACGGGTCAGCATCAGACCCATAAACATAGCGATCGAAATAGATAACAGAATACTCATAATTTTTCCTCTTTTCCGTCCGAGAAATTTTCCCCGCAAACGTTCTTAATTTTACCACTTTCAAGATTAAAAAAAAATATGTATTTTGCTATCTTTTAAGGCTTTCCTATGTCTTAAAACAAGTTTCGGTTTGCGTGCTGTCAGCACGCCCTTTTTCAGCTTTTGTATTATATACTTTTATATTATAAAATCTATCTGGTAAGTGGCCAGGAGTTCATTGATCTCTGTCACAGATCGAATGCTTTCATTTGCACAGATGATCAGTGCTCTGTCAAGCCTGCTGCGCGGGTCCAATTCTGCCTGACCGGCCAGCCGCAAGGCTCTGTTAATTTCTTTCCGCTCCATTCCCATGGCAAGGCAAAGTGCGATCAGTTTGTATTTTCCCGGATGCTTACGCCGTCCGTTTAAGATCTGATCTCCATAGCTTCTGGACATATTAGACAATGCATAAATCTTTGCCGGTGTCAAAGAAGGATGCTCTGCCAGATAGGCATTGATATATTTTTCCAGTGATTGAAAGGAAAAGCGGATGGGATGTTCCTGTTCGAATTTTTGAAATTCTTCCCTGCTGGTGCCGATTTTTTCAATGGCTTCCAAAAGTCCTGTCGTACTTTCCATAGTATTTTCTCCTTTGCGGAGAAAGTATATCAAATTTTTTATCTTCTATACGCCCCTTATAAATCGTTACTCCACAGATAGTAGAAGGTGAACTTATGATGGATTTTGAATGTCGCTATGTATTTTCACAATACGAAGAAATGCTCTCGCTGCAAAATCGCGAACATGTTTTCCTCGTACGCCACAGAGAAAGCGGGAAAATATACGTAAAAAAAGTACTGCAGATTTATGACAAACAGATCTATCTTTATTTGCAGGCGCATCCTTCTCCCTATTTTCCTGTGATCCAATATCTTTCTGAAGATACCACTGAAAAGCGCTTATACCTCCTGGAAGAGTATGTGGAAGGTCCATCTCTGGAGCAATACCTGGATAGCCATGGACCCCTGGCGCTGCCGGCGGCGCTTGCCATTCTCGAACAGCTTTGCCTGGCTGTTTTACAACTGCATTCACAGACACCGCCGATCATTCACCGGGATCTGAAGCCTTCGAATATAATCATTTCTGAGGATCTTTCTGTCAGACTCATCGATTTCAACATCGCGCATTACTTCGCCCTGAGGCAAAATCAGGAGACTGCTGCCTTCGGCACTCACGGCTTTGCCGCGCCGGAGCAGTATACGAACAAGCCTGCCGACAGGAGAAGCGATATCTATGCGCTTGGCGTATTGCTGAACTATTTACTGACCGGTCAGCTGCCCTCTGTAGAGCTTTGCCCTAAGCCTGCGGCCGGGATCGTGCAGCGCTGTACGGAATTTGATCCCGATGATCGCTATCCGACTGTATCCGCACTTTTAAGGCAGCTGCGTCATCTGCAGAGCCGGGGCATTTCGCGCCGGCGATTTCTGCCACCGGGCTTTCGCAGCGGCAATCCTTTGAAAATGCTTTTTGCTCTTTTCGGATATGCAATGATCCTTTATATTACCTTTTCCCTGCGTGTTTATAATGCAGCTTTCCAAAGCCTTGCTCTGCCCTACTTGTATCTGCACCGTATGATCTGGCTGCTGGCTGCTTTTGGCTGTCTCTTCTTATGGACAAATTACGGCGATCTTCAGCGATTTCTGCCGCTATGCAGGACAGATAAAAAAAGAAAGTATTTCAGCTGCATGATTTATTCCATCATTTATGTCGCTCTATTGACGCTTTTACTGGTGATACTCATGCAATAGGTCTTGCCCATTATCCCTATCCGTATTCCTGTCAATACAGCAGGAATCCATTTCTATATAAATGGGGCTGCCGCAATATACCGTTATATATAATGCGACAGTTCCATTCCTTTCTCAGGAGACACCAGGTTCGCATCGTATAAAAAAGGACCTCCGTATGCCCGGCAAAATTCGATGAGCCTTCACCTGCCGGCACAGGAGGTGACAGCTTCCCTTAATGACAAAGCTGTCCTGCCAGGTGTATGAAATTTTCCACAGAACTGTAACGAAAGGCATCCTTTCTCCAGACCAGGGTGATCGGAATCGCTGCGATTTCATTGACCACCAGCGGCACAATAGACGGATCTACCTTTACCAGCTCCTCTGACAAAAATCCACAGGCCGCATTTGCATGCACAAAGGAAATAATAGAAAAGGTCTGGCTGGTATAATGAACGATCTGCACATTGACATTATATTCCTTCAAAAGCTTCTTAATATACTGCGTCTGATTATAATGATCCTCTAAGAGGACCAGCTTCTCATCCTGCAGCTGAAATATATTGATGGCCTCCTGTTCTGCCAGGCGATGCTTTTCATTTACGCAAAGCATCAGCCGGCTGTGGGTCAGCACCAGATAATCATAGACACCTTCATCCGGCAGGTTTCTGGTCGCGCAAAGAGCCAGATCGATATCACCCCGGTCTAATTTGTCATAAAGGCCGGAATTGGAATCCTCCATCGTACGTAATGTGATATCCGGATACTGCTCATTAAATGCGCGGCAGAGAAGCGGATATACCGTATTTCCGCCCATGGCCGCCATACCGATCCGGATATAATTTCTTTTTTTCACTAAACTCTGCTGCAGCTGTTCCAGCTCACTATACTGCTGCATCAGCTTCTGTACACCGGCCAGAAAAACCCGGCCTGCCTCTGTGATCTCCACACTCTTCCGATGCCGCGCGAACAAAACCACGCCGCATTCGTTTTCCAGCTCCCGTATGGATGTGGAAATCGCCGGCTGTGAAACATGCAGTTGTTCAGAAGCCATGGTAAAGCTTTTATATTTACATACGGTAAGAAAATAATTCAGCTGATTCAAGGTCATAATACTTCCCCCCCAATTTTTCTCATACTGCTCACCTTTTCAAGGCAATGACAATTCCATGCTCCCGCTGCCACCGAAGCTTTTATTTCCATATTCTCTCTTGAATAAGAAAATTCTATCATGTTTTAACATTTTTTTCTCGTTTTCCCTCCGTATTATAAATAAAATTTATAATTAATAAGATTTATGTATTTTACAAGATACAATTTATCCCCTAGAATAAAAACATAAACGAAAGGAAAATGCAGCCGGCAAGCATGATTCGACGTAGACCGTGAACTTAAATTTAAAGGAGAGAGTAAAGATGAGCAAAATTTATAAGATTGCTGTTATTCCGGGTGATGGAATTGGTCCTGAGGTAATGGATGAGTGCGTTAAGGTATTGAACATTGTGGCTGAGAGAGACAGAAGATTTTCCTTCGAGTTCACTACCTTCCCATGGGGATGTGAATATTATCTGGAGCACAAAGAGATGATGCCTGCAAACGGTATTGAGATTCTGAAAGATTATGATGCGATCCTGCTGGGTGCTGTAGGTTACCCTGGTGTACCGGATCACATTTCTCTGCGTGATCTGCTGCTCCGTATCCGTCATGATTTCGATCAGTATGTAAACTTAAGACCGATCAAGCTTCTGGCCGGCGCTCCATGTCCTCTGGAGGGCGTAAAACCGGAAGATGTAGATATGATCTTTATCCGTGAGAATAGCGAAGGTGAGTACAGCGGCCAGGGCGCATGGCTCTACAAAGATACACCTAGAGAGGTCGTTATCCAGGATGGCGTTTTCTCCAGAATGGGCTGTGAGCGTATCATCCGCTACGCATTTGAAATTGCGAAAAAAGAAGGCAAGACACTGACCAGCATCAGTAAGGGAAATGCCCTGAACTATTCCATGGTTCTGTGGGATGAAGTATTTAATGATCTGAAAGCTGAATATCCTGAAGTAGAGACCTACTCTCTGCTGGTAGATGCTGCTGCTATGAATATGATCAAAAACCCGAAACGTTTCCAGGTTTGTGTAACAAGTAACCTCTTCGGTGACATCCTGACAGACCTTGGCGCTGCCATCGCCGGTGGTATGGGACTGGCTGCAGGCGCCAACCTGAATCCTGAGAGAAACTTCCCGTCCATGTTTGAGCCAATCCATGGTTCTGCGCCGGATATCGCCGGAAAACAGATTGCTAACCCATTGGCTTCTGTATGGTCTGCTTCCCAGCTGCTGGATTTCTTCGGTTATGAAGAGTGGGGCGCTGCTGTCCTTCATGCGATCGAGCAGATTCTGCCGGAGAAAGAATATCTGACACCTGACCAGGGCGGTACAGCAACTACCTCTGAGTGTGGTGACCGTATCTGCGAGATCATGAAAACCATCGAGCTCTTCCCTGCATTAGAGGATTGATCCGCATCCGGCCATGCTACAAAACCCCGTATCATAAAAAAACCATGGTAAGCGTCTATAACTTACCATGGTTTTTTGGATTATCCGATCACGTCATATCCCTGATCTTCTACTGTTTTCTTCAGAACATCATCTGCTACAGCTGCATTCAATGTAAGGATTGCTGTGCCGCTCTCATGACTTACAAGGGCGCTGTCTACTTCCGGAAGAGCCTCCAGTACCTTCTTTACTCTGGCCTCACAGTGAGGACACATCATACCTTCGATTTTCATTGTTTTTTCCATTTTTTGTTTCTCCTTTATATTATTTTTTATGGTTGCAAAATCAAAATCACCTGTTTGCTTTAACTTGCGGTCATGCTTTGCATTATGAATCTTCAAGGCATTTAATCGCAGCGCATTGGATACCACGCAAAAGCTGGACAGGCTCATGGCTGCTGCGCCAAACATTGGGTTCAATTTCCAGCCCAGAACGGAAATAAAGACGCCCGCTGCCAGTGGGATGCCGATGATATTATAGAAGAAAGCCCAGAAAAGGTTTTCATGGATGTTCGTGAGTGTAGCCCTGCTTAAACGGATAGCCGCTGCCACATCTGTAAGTGTATTGTTCATGACTACAATATCTGCCGCATCGATCGCCACATCGGTTCCCGCGCCAATGGCAATGCCTATATCTGCGGTCGTCAGAGCAGGCGCATCATTTATGCCATCGCCTACCATTGCCACGCGCCCGGCTTCTTTCAGTTCCCGGATCACAGTCTCTTTTCCGTTTGGCAGCACATCCGCTATGACATTGCTGACACCTGCCTCTTTTCCGATGGCCTCTGCCGTTACTTCATTATCACCGGTCAGCATGACCACATGAATACCCATATTTTCCAGCGCACGGATGGCCTCTGCGCTATCTTCCTTGATGACATCTGCCACCGCGATCACGCCCAGCAGCTGTCCTCCTTTGGCGAAATACATAGGCGTTTTACCCTGGGCAGCCAGCTCTTTCGCCTGTTTTTGCTCTTCTTCTGACAGAGTCAGTTTTTGACAAATAAACTTCAGGCTGCCGCCATAGATTTTCTCTCCCTGTGCGTGAGCTTCAATACCATTGCCCGGCAAAGCCCGGAAATCACTGATCTCCAAGTCCTGCACCGCAGCAATATCCATCCTTCCATACCCGGCTTTATTCCTTCCTGCAGGAGAGTTACCACCGATATTTTCTGCGATAAGTACCCCTTCTGTCTCTCCTTCCTCCACCATCCGCACGATGGCCTTGGCCAGCGGATGTTCACTTTTTTTCTCCATGGCATAAGCATAGGATAGGAGCTCTTCCGCGGAAGTATTTTCCGCAGGCAGGATATCGGTCACTGCAGGCCTGCCCTTTGTGATCGTACCGGTCTTGTCCAAGGCGATGATCTGTACCTTTCCTGCATTTTCCAGCGAAACCGCATTTTTAAACAAAATACCATTTTTTGCGCCCAGTCCGTTTCCCACCATAATAGCCACCGGGGTAGCCAGACCCAGTGCGCAAGGACAGCTGATTACCAGCACAGAAATACCGCGGGCCAGGGCAAAGCCCGGCTCCTTTCCTAAGAGCAGCCAGATCAGGCATGTGACAATGGCAATGCTGATTACCGTCGGAACAAAGATTCCTGATACCTTGTCCGCGATTTTTGCGATCGGTGCCTTGGTCGCCGCTGCATCACTTACCATTTTTATAATCTGTGCAAGGCTGGTATCCTCTCCGACCCGAGACGCCTCGCAGCGTAAAAATCCCGCCTGATTGATCGTTGCTGCCGAAACCGGATCCCCCGCAGCCTTATCTACCGGAATGCTCTCGCCGGTCAACGCTGACTCATCGACTGCGCCGTCGCCTTCCAGGACAATACCATCCACCGGTATTTTTTCCCCCGGCTTTACCAGAAATATATCACCTTTTTTCACCTGGGCTGCCGGAATCACCTGCTCCAGGCCCTTTCGGATCACCGTCGCATTTTTCGGCGCCAGCTCCATCAGGCCACGAAGGGCATTGGTGGTTTTTCCTTTGGATCGCGCCTCCAGCATTTTTCCCACGGTGATCAGAGCCAGGATCATGGCTGCGGATTCGAAATAAAATTCATCCATGTAAGCCATCACAGCATCCATATCTCCCCGGACCTGGGCGCCGGTCATGGCAAAGAGCGCATAGGTACTCCATAAAAAAGAAGCGGAAGAACCAAGCGCTACCAGTGTATCCATATTCGGCGCGCCATGGATCAGTCCCTTAAATCCGTTGATAAAGAATTTCTGGTTGATCACCATGACGATTCCTGCCAGCAAGAGCTGCGCCAATCCCATAGCCACGTGATTCCCTTCGAAAAAGGCTGGCAGCGGAAAGCCCCACATCATATGTCCCATGGAAAAATACATCAGGACGATCAAAAATCCCAGTGAAGCGATCAATCGTCTTTTCAGCTTCGGCGTTTCATGATCCTTTAAGGCCTCTGCATCCGCATCAAAGCTGCCTGCGGCGGCTGTATTTCCCTTTCCTGCAGCAGCGGCTGCTCCCTTGGGCGCAGCCCCATAGCCTGCATCTTCTACGGCCTTGATAATTTCCGCCTGGCTGGCAGTTCCTTCCACTCCCATAGAGTTGGTCAGCAGACTGACGGAACAGGAGCTGACACCGGGAAGCCCGGAAACTGCCTTTTCTACCCTGGCACTGCAAGCCGCACAGCTCATGCCAGTCACTGTAAATTGTTCCATACTCTTCCTTCTTTCTATTCTTCCGCCGGTAAACTTTCCCGGCTCACTTTTATCGAACTTCCAACACGATCCGGACCTTTCGGTTCATTTTAGTCAAACTCGCAAACGCTTCGCTTTTTGCTCGTTAAAAGATCAGCTGTTCCGAAGCCTTCCCGGGCTTTTCCCTCAGCGCATCAGCTTCTGCAGGGTTGCCAGCAGTTCATCGATGGTCTCATCCTTTCCCGCCCGTATATCATCCGCCACACAGCCTCTGATGTGAGAAGCCAGAAGCTCTTTGTTAAAAGCATTGAGCGCTGCATTGGCCGCCGCCACCTGCGTCAGTATATCCGTACAATAGGCATCCTTCTCCAGCATACCCTTAATACCGCGGATCTGCCCCTCAATGCGATTTAGCCGGTTCATCAGTTTTTTATACTCCTCCGGAGATCGCTTCTTCGTCTTTGCTGTACAACAGCAAGTCATCTCTGTATTCTTATCCTGTTCTGGCATTCTCTTTATCCTTTTTCCATTTCTATATAAAGCATTGACAAGTCTCCTCCCGTGACGCCCGGGCCGGGGCAGGGTTAGGAACAAATATAGCTAGCCCCGGCATGCTTTCTTTAGTCATCGGTCAGTCACTTTTCAGATATGCAGCAGGGTCATGTAGCTTCTCGCCACATACCCCCAAGGGGTATTCCCTTCTCTATCATACCCCTCACGGGTATATGCGTCAAGTTAAACAAAGATAACTTTTTAAGCACAAAACAGGCCTTATGCCGTCGAAGCCTGCTCTGTACACGATTTCACAAAGGTTACCTTTGCTTCGCTAAGCTAGGTCAAACTCGCTTCGCTTTTATATATGTCCGAAGGCTCGCAGGCATAAAATAAGGACAGAAATCTCCCCCTTCTTGAAAGGGGATTTCTGTCCTTACAGGCCGGCTGCTTCCTAAGCAGCCCCTTATTCTTCATTTTTCTTTATTTTAACTGAATCCAATGGATTCCTTCATCCGTAACGGTAATATAGTCTTTACTGTTCACAGCGAAAAATTCCTGCGGCGTTCCTTCATAGCTTCCCTCGAAACGTTTTTTGCCTGTGATATTGTATACACAGAATTTCTCCCGCAGATAAAGCGATATCTGATCATCGACGATTTCCACCTCATCGTAGACGAAAGAAATATCCTGGCTAAGCATTTCTTCCCCGTCCATCTTATAAAGCTTCATGGTATAGGGGTTAATCTCGCTATCATTCTCCAGCATCAAACCGATGTATTGCTTATTATGGAAGACACTGACAATGTCATCCTTTACCGTAATCTGTTTCTTCTGCTCCGGCCGCTGGTTTCCTTCAAAAATGATAAAGCCCTTATCTGCAAAGGCCAAAACCGTATCACTGTCGATATATTCTACATCGGGTATGATATCTTCCGAATACTCTGTCTGGCTGACAATGTTATCTGTCTGATTATCGCCGGCCTCATCAAAGCTGTAGAAACACATATTGCTGACCTGTACGCCGCCGCTGTACAAAAGATAAGGCACGGCCAAAATCTCTCCATCCGGAGATACGGCTACATCCATGGGATATCCCTGCTGATTAATTTTCGTCAGGATTTCCGCAATTTCCTCGCCATTACTTTTATAATATTTGATCCAGGTATTACTGCCGTCATCTTCAATTGCGGCTACCGTACCTTTTTCGGACACAGATGCTTTCACGATCGGCACATCTACCGAAAAAACGTCCAGCACCTCATCTTCATTAAAGACCTGCATGGAAAGACCATTTCGATCATAGATGACACCGTAATCACTGCCGATGGCCACCTTCGGAAGGCTCATATTATAGCTTGCTTCCCAAAGTACTGTCTCACTATCGCTAAGCAGCATGGCACCATCTGCGCCGTACTGCAGCACATTTCCCGCAAAAGCGCAATAAGAATAGGACAATGTGTCGTCCTGTGTACGTTCCGCCGTAATATTATAAGAGTCAAAGCTCTTATTATGAAGCGCATATAAAACCCCGAATATGACCAGTATGGCCACAATCACGATCACAGGAATAAAAAGCAGCTTTCGCGGTATTCTTCTATTTTCTTCCATAACTGAAGTCTCCTTTTGGCAGCGTGCTCCCGGAACCGCTTCCTTCTATCGTCTTATGCCTTCGGTTGGGCAGAGCTCTTCCTTTCCGAAAGCATGCGAAGCTCCTTAGGAGAAAATTTATTTTTCCCCATCTGCAGCGTGCTTTTGCAGAAAATTTACTTTCCCCCGCCTCCTGACACCCGAAGGGCATATACCGCAGAAGCGGGACATCACCTTATGGGTTATAGATCCACTCTGCCTTCCAGGGCCCGCAGCAGGGTAACCTCATCAATATACTCCAGGTCACCGCCCACCGGCACACCGCTGGCGATTCTGCTGACACGAATGCCCGTCGGTTTGACCAGCTTGCTGATATACATAGCTGTGGTCTCACCCTCCAGACTGGAGTTGGTCGCGATGATTACCTCATCCACATCTCCCTCCAGACGCCGCATCAGCTCCTTCAGACGGATATCATCCGGTCCAATGCCCAGCATAGGCGAAATTGCCCCCTGCAGCACGTGATAAACGCCATCATATTTCTGGGTTTTTTCATAGGCCGCCAGGTCTCTGGCATTTTCCACCACCATAATCTGCTTATGATTACGTGCTTCATTACCACAGATGGGACATACTTCACTATCTGTCAGAGTACAGCAGATTTTACAGTAACGCACATTTTTTTTCGCACTCTGAATCGCCTCCGAAAGACGATCTACATGCTCCTCCGGCATATTCAGAATATGAAATGCCAGCCGCTGCGCAGACTTGGGACCGATTCCCGGAAGCTTTCCCAGTTCCTCGATCAGCCTGCTGATATGACTGCTATAGTATTCCATTACAGTCCGAATCCTCCAAGACCACCGGCCATTTTGCCCATGTTTGCAGAGACAGCTTCCTCAACCTGGCGAAGTGCTTCGTTTGTGGCTGCCACGATCAGATCCTCGAGCATTTCGATATCATCCGGATCTACAACCTCCTCTGCCAGTTTCACTTTTACGACCTCACGTTTACCGGATACAGTAACCTCTACAGCACCGCCGCCAGCAGAAGCTGTGAAATCCTTCTCCTCCAGCTCTTTCTGCTGCTGTTCCATCTGACGCTGCATTCTCTGCGCCTGTTTCATCAGATTGTTCATGTTACCCGGCATACCGCCGCCAAATCCACCTCTTTTTGCCATTGTTCTGTTTCTCCTTTTTGATTAATTCTAGTGCATCGTTTCAGACGGAGATTCACCTTCGCCTGAGATATATCTTTTTCCTTTCTGAGAAAGTTTTTCCCCACCTATAGAAAACGGACATGCTTCCTCGCATTCGTTCGGAATCACCACAGATTATAATACCTATGCATGAAATACGCTTTACTCATATTCAATATCCATATTGATCTGACTGCGCACAGCCTCTTCTACAGAAATCTCTGCCAGTCTCCTGCCTTCGCCGCTCTCCCGCAATACAATGCTCACGTGTGTGTCTACACCAACTTCCTGCACGATCAGCTGACGTATTTCGCTTTCCCATTGGTTCTTTTCCGAAGGATCGAACATCAGCTGCGCCGATCTGCCGCCAAGCTCCAGATAGAGTCGCGGGTCCTCTTCCCTGGGATTAAACTTCGGTTTCGCCTTACGAAGCTCACTGCGGATCAAAACATTCGCCTGGTTTGCAATCTTTGGCCAGATGGCTGCGATCTTTTGCAAATCCTGCGGCGCTGCCTTTTTCACCGATGCCGCTTCCTCCACTGCTCTGCCGCCGCCTGCGCCGTAAGCATTGCCATTCGCCGGCATGCCGGACATATGATTTCCCATCGGCATTCCGGCTGCAGCAGGAATACCTGCAGGCATGAAATTGCCCTCAGCAATGGTTTTCTCCAGTTCCTTCACTCTTTGCAGCAATGCTTCCAGATCCACATCCATCTCCGGTCTGCAAAGCCGGATCAAGGCTGTTTCTACCAGCACGCGCTTCTGATTCGAATAACGAAGGTTTCCGGACAAATCTGAAAATATGCGGATATAGCGCATCAGGACTGCCGGTTCCACCATGCGGCTTTCTTCCTGCAGCTGTCTTAAATTTTCTGTGGATACATCCAGCACATCCTCCAGCTTTTCGGAGCTCTGTACCAGCAAAAGATTTCGCATATACCAGATGAAATCATCCACGAAGCGATTCATTTCCTTACCCTGCTGCACCAGTTCTTCCAGAATTCCGATACTGCCTGCCGCATCACCGGCGATCACGCTTCGCAAAAGCATACTGAAGGTGTCGGTATCAATCGTACCCAGCACTTCCAGTACCTTGTCAAAGGTTAGTTTTTCACCCAGATAGAAGGCGATACACTGATCCATCAGACTCAAAGCGTCTCGCATGGAACCATCACCCTGCCGCGCCACATAACGAATGGCTTTCTCTTCTGCCTCCACATTTTCACGTTCCAGAAGATTACGCAATCTATCTGAAATCGTCTCTACGGAAATTCTCTTGAAATCATAGCGCTGACAGCGGGAGAGAATCGTTACCGGAATCTTATTCGCCTCGGTCGTTGCCAAAATAAAAATGACATATTCCGGCGGCTCCTCCAGCGTTTTCAGCAAAGCATTGAAAGCGCCTGTGGAGAGCATATGCACCTCATCCACGATATAAACCTTGTACTTACCCTGGGTCGGTCTGTAGGATACCTCTTCACGAATTTCACGGATATTATCCACGCCATTATTTGAAGCTGCATCGATCTCGATCACATTGGTAGAGGTCGCATTCAGAATAGCCTTGCAGGTCGGGCATTCATTACAGGGACCGTTTTCTGTCGGATGCTCACAGTTGACTGCGCGGGCAAGAATTTTCGCAATGGTGGTCTTTCCCGTACCACGCGTACCGCAAAACAGATATGCATGTCCTATTCGATTGGCACGCAGCTGGTTTTTCAGCGTCGTCACAATCGCGTCCTGTCCCTTTACCTCATCGAATGATGGCGGACGGAATTTACGATACAAAGCAGTATATCCCATATGCTCACTCCCTGACCTTCTGTTTAGCTCCTGCGCTTTTTCCTGCATCCCATTGCCAGCGCAAGGCGTATAATCGGCATTAGTATAACATAGATTTTTCCGAAAAGCACCTACCGGAAAAAACTTTCATCGGGACAGGGGGGTAGGGACAGGGG
>R14__coassemble_270_pt1 | contig 40820 bp, 35 predicted proteins | sample R14__metabat2_high_PE_005 | metagenome-assembled genome bin R14 | reverse complement strand
CCACTTTTTCTAAATTTAGTATGTCATTTTCCCGCACGGATGACCTACCATATCTACTCCTTTTCCTTTTGGTAGGTTCTTTTCTTCCTTTTCTTCCTGACTGGAGCAATGAAATATTTTTTGCAAAGGTCTTGCAAAGGACAAAAAGAAGGCCGATCATACAATCAACTTAAAAGAGGCAGGATACCCTTTTGAAAGACCAGGCTTAGATTCGTACACTTTTCCACACAAAAATTCAATCATCTATAAAAAGTAGCTTGGATATGTGCATAAAAAGTGGCGCCGCATTTACGATTCAAAAATCGTTAATGCGACGCCTCCTTCATAGATTATTTAATTTGATCTCTACGCAGATTATGCAAGAGCTGCTGTGATGATAGCCATAGAGTAAACCTCAAGAGCGTTACATCCACGGGACAGGTCGTTGATCGGTGCGTTCAGTCCAAGAAGGATTGGGCCGTATGCATCGAAGTTACCCAGACGCTGTGCGATCTTGTATCCGATGTTACCTGCATTGATGTCAGGGAAGATGAATACGTTTGCATGTCCTGCAACCTTGGAATCTTTACATTTCGTACGTGCTACACGTGGAGAAACAGCTGCGTCGAACTGAAGCTCGCCATCGATCGGGATGTTCGGATATTTCTCTTTCGCTTTTGCTGTAGCATTAGCCATCTTTGTAACATCCTCACCTTTACCTGATCCCAGAGTAGAATAGCTCAGGAATGCAACCTTAGGATCTACACCAAAGATCTTAGAGCACTCAGCTGTCTCGCCTGCGATCTCAACCAGCTGATCCTCATTAGGATCGATATTGATCGCGCAGTCACCCATAGCGATAACTTCGTTCTCACCTGTAGCAGATGGACGAACCAAAATAAAGCAAGAGGATACGCATGTGTTGCCTGGTTTTGTCTTGATGATCTGCAGTGCAGGACGTACAGTATCAGCTGTTGAATATGTAGCACCGCCGAGCAGACAGTCAGCAACGCCCATCTTTACCAGCATTGTTCCGAAATAGTTTCCGCCTGCCAGGATCTTTTTAGCCTGCTCAGGTGTCATGCCTTTGCTCTTACGAAGCTCGCAGAACATCTCTACCATCTCGTCAAAACGATCATAGTTCTCAGGATCGATGATCTGTGCGCCACGGATATTATATCCTGCTTCCTCAGCTGCAGCCTCAACCTCTTCCGGTTTTCCCAGAAGGATAGGTGTCAGGAAGTTACTAGCGAGAAGACGGGAAGAAGCCTCCAGAATTCTAGCGTCTGTTCCCTCTGTGAAAACGATTGATTTAGGGTTTTTTCTCAGCACGTCGATCATGCTACCAAATCCATAAGCCATGTCTTTAAATCTCCTTTACTCAATAAATTTAATGCTAACCGGCACACCCTCCTGCGCCGGTCTCGAATTACCATATACAAAATTTTATGACAATTCGAATTGCTTTCATATACTTTTTTTATTATAACATCCGCTTTACCTAAAAAAAAGTATTAATTCAAGAGCAATTTTTATTTATTTGACAAGCGTTTCATTCATTGCTCCTGTCCGGTATCCCACGAGATCCATCGAAATATAGGAAAATCCAAATTTTTTTAATTCCTGATAGATGTATGTACGATTTTCTTCCCGCAGCAGCAGTTCAAACTGTGCAGGCAAAACTTCAATTCTCGCCATATCTCCGTGAATCCGCACGCGAAACTGCGTGAAGCCAAGACCCATCAGCAGCTCTTCCGCCTGATCTACCATATGCAGTTTTTCTTCCGAAATACGCTCTCCATAAACAAAACGTGAGGCCAGGCAGGCAAAGGATGGCTTGTTCCAGGTCGGTACATGGAAATAGCGTGACAGCACGCGGATATCCTCCTTGGTCATTTCCGCCTCCCGCAGAGGACTTTTCACCTGTAGCTCTGCCACAGCCTGCAGTCCCGGGCGATAATCTCCCAGATCATCCATATTTGATCCCTCTGCCACGGCATCCATACCGTTTTCTTTCGCCAGGGCAATTATTTTTCCAAACAAATCTTTTTTACAGATATAGCATCTGTTCTTTGGATTCTCTGCAAAGCCATCTACCTTCAGCTCCTCAGCCTCTACCACCAGATGCCGCACACCCAGTAGCTTGCAGTAGGCTTTGGCCTCTTTCAGTTCGCGTTTGGGAAATAAATAAGACCGGGCCGTGATGGCCAGGCAATTCTCGCCGAGCGCTTCCTTTGCCGCATAGAGCATAAAGGTGGAATCTACACCGGAAGAAAAGGCGATGGCCACCTTGCCCAGGCTTTGCAGGTAGCTTTGCAGATGAGCATATTTGGCCAGCTGGCGTCCGGTAGGATGATTTTCATTCATTACTGTCATAGCTTTCTCCATTTCTTATTTTAAGGACGAGAATACGGTTCTCCAATCTTCCAGGGACCGCTCGCGCTTAGGTCCTCGCCTAGCGGTACTAAGTTCATGCTCCCTTACGGTCGCATTCACTAAGGACCGAGGCTGTGGATGTCCCCTTCCAGATTGGAGAACCGTATTCTCTGGTCTTCTCTGGTTTTTAATCACCTTTATAGCTTACTATTTTACTATAAAATACCTAAACAAGATATCTTCTTATAAATTTTACTCTTTTCTCCAATCTTCCTTACGAACAGATGCCGGCCAGGTCTTTGATGACTTCACCTGCGATGATGAGGCCGGCGACGGGCGGGACGAAGGCGTTGCTGCCGGGAGTGCTTCTGCGGCTGCTTTTTCCCTCTGTGCCGGTGCTGCCGCAGCCTTCGGCTTTAATATCCGCCTGCAATCCTTCATCTGCTGCCGCTTTGATCGGCAGCTCTTCAGAGTAAACCACCTTTAGCTTCTTCACACCCCTCTTTTTCAATTCACGGCGCATAACCTTGGCCAGCGGGCAGACATTTGTTTTATAAATATCCGCCACGCGGAAGGCCGTCGGATCCAGCTTGTTGCCGGTACCCATGCTGCTGATGATGGGGACGCCAAACTCCTGCGCCTTCATAACCAGAGCAATTTTGGCCGTTATTGTATCCACCGCATCTACAATGTAGTCATAGGATGCGAAGTCGAAGTCATCTGCATTCTCCGGCAGGAAAAAGCAGGGATGCATCTCCACCCGCAGTGCCGGATTGATTTCCAGAAGACGCTCCCGCATGACATCTACCTTCATGCGATCGATGGTTTTCGTCGTGGCAATGATCTGACGGTTCAGATTGGTCAGACAAACCTTGTCATTATCGATGAGGTCAATGGCACCTATGCCGCTGCGCACCAATGCTTCACACACATAGCCGCCCACGCCGCCAATCCCAAACACAGCCACCCGTGCCCCGGAAAGTCTGTCCATCGCCTCACGTCCCAGAAGCAGCTCCGTTCTCGAAAACTGATCCAACATATATCTCACCCCCGATTGTTCATGATCAGCATCTGCAATCTGTTCTCAACGTTGGCAAAGCTGACATCCGGATCGTAATCCAGTGACAGGATCTGCACCTCCGGGAACATTTCCTTTAGTTTCTTCACGATACCTCTGCCCACGATATGATTTGGCAGACAGCCGAAGGGCTGCAAAATAATCATTGATTTACAGCCATGCTTTGCATTGTGAATGATCTCTGCCGGAATCAGCACACCCTCACCGGTATCGAAGGTGTGGTGGATAATCTCATCCGAATCCTTGACAATATCCTGCATTCTGGCTGCTTTCTCATACAATGGATGACGCTGGGCAATCTCATCTGTGGCCTTATGCGCCAGGTCAAAGAAATCAGCGGAAATACAGGTCATCATTGATTTATTTACAGGTTGTTTAACTTTATATTCTCTAATCTGAGACGACTGATAAAAATAGGTCTTACGGATAACATCCGTCATTTTTGCTTCAATGATCTCGAAACCATTATTCTCCAGGTACATTTCGATATCATGATTTGCGCCCGGATGGAAATTCAGCAAATATTCACCGACAATGAGTACCCTCGGCTTTCTCTTCCTGCGGTCATACTGTACGGAGCACATCACGTCGATGGCTTTGGAAAAGCCTTTTCTCGCGCCCGGTATACCGCCCTTTTCCAGACCTTCGATCAAAAGATCCATGGCACGCTCAAAAGCCGCATCTGCTGCTCCCTTCTGCAGTTCATAAGGACGCACCTTGCGAAGAATCTCCTCCAGAGCATCGATCATCGGCAGGGCAAAGGCCAGACGCAATGCGGAAACCAGGTTCATCTTAAAGCCCGGATGCAGGTCATGGTAATCCACATCATCGTTGGTCAGAATTGGTACCTGCGGGAAGCCGGCGTCATCCAGGGCCTTACGCAGCAGTGCGCTGTAATGGGTCAGACGGCAGTCACCGATATATTTACCCATGGCGATGGCCGTGGTATCCGGATCATACTTGCCGCTTTGCAGTGCCTCCAGCGCTTCACCGATAACGATCTGGGCCGGGAAGCAAATATCATTATGTACGTATTTTTTACCCAGACGGATAGCCTCCTCGCGGCCGATCGGCAGTGGTTCCGCCTTAATATGCTGTCCCTTCATAGCCGCAGACATAATTCTGGAAAAGGCGTGGGATGTATTTGGCACCAGGCAAATACGCTCCTTTACATCCTTCTTTGTGAATTTCTGTGGATAGGGATCGGTCAGCTCATGTACCTGCAGCCTCACCCCGCTGCTGCGGCGTCGGTTGATGGTCTCCACAAAGGAACGGATACGGATACGCAGCGGTCCCTTGACATCTGACTCATCTATTTTTAATACCAGCGGCACCTTGCCGGAAATTTCTTTCATGATACGGATGATCTCGTCAGAAAGATAGGCATCATGGCCGCAGCCAAAGCTAACCAGCTGTACGTACTCCAGATAAGGCTTGGAGGCAGCCAGCACAGCGGTGGAAAGCATACGGGCATGATAGTTGTTTACCACATCGATACGACTGTTGGAGAGATCTACCTCCGTCGCATGCGGTACACTATCTGCTGTCAGCACGGAAATGCCCAGCTGCGTAAACATGTCTGCGATATCGTGATTTACCAGGAAATCATTCTGATACGGGCGGGATGCGATCACCACCGCATATTTATCCTCCCTTTTAACCTGATGAATCACTTCGTTTCCTTTTTTCAGCAAGCTTTTACGGAAATGCTTCTGGGCCAGATCAGCTGCCGCGATGGCTTTCTCACAAAGCTTGCGGTCGATGCCGAATTTTTCTTCCATATATTCGCCCAGCTGACGACTTCTATCCTTCTCTGTGTGCCAGTGAAAGAGCGGTGCCTCCAGCTTTGACTTGCCCCTGCCGGTTGGATCATCCGAGTTCCGGATGACGATCGGATAACCTTTGACCACGGCGCACATGGACTCGCTGGTCTTTTCTGTATTTTCAGATTCCACTGCCGTGATGGAAGGGAACCAAATATAATCTGCTCCCTTTTTCTCCAGCCAGCGTAAGTGTCCGTGCACCAGCTTGGCCGGAAAACAAATGGTATCCGAGGTGACAGCCTTCAAACCTTCCTCATACATGCGGCGATTACTCTGCGGTGACACCATAACCGTAAAGCCCAGGGACTCCCAGAAGGTACGCCAGAAGGGCAAAGTATCCCAGAAAGCCAGTACCATAGGAATACCAATGATTTTTTTCTGATCCGGCGCAAGCTGCACATAGGAATAATCCTTAATCAGCAGCTTCTGCCGTTCCTTAAACATATTGACGGTGCCTGCGGATTCAGATGTTATCTCCCGCAGACGTTTTTTTACGTCCTCATTGGCCAGGTCACCGATGACCTCGCCTCGTTTACAACGGTTGTTGGTAACCCAGGAATCACCATTGGAGAAATGCAGGATACTACGATTACAGTGATTTCCGCAGAAAGGACAAAGCTTGTCATTCTCCTGCTCATAACCGAAGTCATCCATAGCCGCAAGACCGATGAATGTACTCTCCATATGTTCCTGATCATATTTTTCTTTTGCGATCATAGCTGCGCCGATGGCGCCCATCAGTCCCGGATATGGAGCACGGATAATTTCTCTGCCGGTATACTGCTCCATGGCACGCAAAACGGCGTCATTGCAGAAGGTACCGCCCTGTACCATGATTTTTTCACCCAAAGCCTGCAGGTTATAAACGCGGATAACCTTTGTAAATACATTCTCAATGATAGAACGACAGAGGCCTGCCATGATGTCTGCCGGCGTCTTACCGCTGCGCTGCTCTGTGATAATACTGCTATTCATGAATACCGTACAGCGACTGCCCAGCTTGGCCGGATTTTTCGCCGCAAAGGCGTTGGCTGCGATCTCGGATACCGGAATCTGCAGATTATTGGCAAAATTCTCCAAAAAGGAGCCGCAGCCTGAAGAACAGGCCTCATTGACCACTATATTTGTGACGATACCCTGATCCAGCCATATACCCTTCATATCCTGACCGCCGATATCCAGAATAAAAGAAACATCATTGGCGTATTTGGCTGCTGCCTTGGCATGGGCCACCGTCTCCACCGTATGCATATCCGTATGGAAGGCTTTGTTAAACAAAAGCTCTCCGTAGCCAGTGGATGCCACTGCCCGGATTTTCAATTCACAGCCCTTCGCCTGAAAGGCATCCCGCATCTCGATCAGGGCCTTCTTTGCCACCATCAGAGGCTCGCCGTTATTACGGCTGTAGAACTGCCAGATGACATCCTCATTCTCGTCCAGCAAGACAAATTTAGTCGTCGTGCTACCCGAATCAATACCCAGAAAAGCGTTAAACTCTCCGCCGTGATCCTCCGGTACCTCATTAGGGCAGACCATCAGGGGATGTCTCGCCAGAAAGGCCTCATGCTCTTCTTCCGATGTAAAATATAACTGTCCGCTCTCGGATTTCTCCTTTGCGGAAACATTCTCCCTATCCAGGGTTTCAATCAGCTCCCTGATCTCCCGCCGGCCGCTCTGCTCATTACCGGAAAAGAGGCTTTCATAGGAGAGGGCTGCGCCGTAGGCGATCATAATCTCCGGACGCTCCGGCCGGATACATTCCTCCGGGGTCAGCTGCAGCTTCTCACAGAAAACCTTTACCAGCGTCTTATTAAAGGTCAGCGGACCTCCTTCAAAAATCACCGGTGGATTAATATCCAATCCCTGCGCCAGTCCGCCGATGGTCTGCTTTGCAATGGCATGGCAGGCCGAAAGCGCCAGGTCCTCCTTTGAAACACCCTGGTTTAAGAGTGGCTGAATATCCGTCTTTGCGAAAACGCCGCAGCGGCCGGAAATATCCCGGGGCATCAGGCCCTTTTCCGCATAGGAATCAAACTGCTCTGCGGAGAGCTTCAGGATCGCAGCCACCTCATCAATAAAGGCGCCGGTACCGCCGGCGCAGCTGCCATTCATACGCATCTCGGAAACTGTTCGTTTTCCCTGCTCATTCATGCGGAAGAAAATAATTTTTGCATCCTGACCGCCCAGCTCGATGGCTGTATTCACCTGCGGATAATCATTCTGAATGGCAATGGAGTTGGCCACAACCTCCTGCACAAAGTTTAATCCCAGTGTATCCGCGATGGGCTTCGCACCGGATCCTGTCATAACCGCGCAGATACTGATATCTCCCAGCGCATCCTTTGCCAGCTTCAGAATGTTTTTTACCGATTCATACTGACGGGCATGATGTCTCTTATATTCCGAAAAAAGAATCTTTTTATTCTCATCCATGACCACGATCTTTGTCGTCGTGGATCCCACATCAATTCCTGCATAAATCATGCTTTATTCACCATTCCTTTAATTATTCGAATCTTTATCTTTTTTTCTTTGTTGAGTAATCATAGCAGTTTGCCCCACCACTCGCAAGCAAAAGATGTCCTTGGGGACGGGGTCAGTGGCTCATTTTAGACAAAAGTCTCCATATTTGTATCATCCTTTCTCCGTATCCATGTTTGAATTGACTAACCGCAATCACCCTCTATATAATTTTGCTCTGAAAATAACCTATAACCATAAATAAGCGGAGAAGAAACTATATGATCATGCTTTTTCTCAAGGTCCTGCTGACAGAGTTTATCGCTGAGATGGGTGATAAGACACAGCTCATGCTGGTGGCTATGACTTCGAAATTTAAATTAAAGGATATTATTCTCGGCACTGCTGTCGCTATTTTAGTACTGAATGGTCTGGCCGTCCTGGCCGGCGGTCTGGTGGGTTCTTTGATCCCGGACTGGCTGATCAAGCTCATCGCAGCTCTTGCCTTTATGTACTTCGCCATTACTTCGATCGGCGGAGAGGATGAAGAAGAAGAGAATGTACAGGAGAGTAAATTTAAGCTGGCGCCGGTGGCTGTATTCTGTACCTTCTTTATCGCAGAACTCGGTGACAAAACACAGCTCACCGCCATTACCTTTGGCGCAAACGAGGGCTTAAGCGCCGCACTGATCGTCTGGATCGGCTGCTCCATCGGCTTGTTTGCCGCAGATATCATCGGTATGATGGTGGGATATCTTTTGAACAGCAAGACACCGGACGGCTTCCTGAATATACTGGCCTTCTTTATCTTCGCGATTTTCGGTATCCTCACCCTGCGCACGGGATTGATCCTGCTGCTGGGCGAAGGAAGCGCACTGACCCTGCCGATCCTGGCAGCCGCTGTGATCCTATTTGTGATCATCTGTGCGATACGCTTCTTCATGTCTGCAAAGAAAAAAGCCTGAAAAATTGGGGACCATCCAAAAAGGCGTGCAAAGCAGGAAGGGGACATCGCCTTACGGGATTATATCTACTCATAGAAAACGAACATGATTCCTCACTTCCGTTCGGAATCACCACCGATTATGATACCTACGCATGGCTCCCCACATTCGTGCTCCCGCCATGCTACAAAACCTCGACTCCCGGTCTGCTCCCTTAAGGTCGCATCCCTACGTCTCGGTTTTGTTCGGTTCTGCAATCCATGAAAAAGTGCGCACACTTCGCCTGTGGCTTCGTGCGCCCATTTTTCATAGCCTCCAGAACCTGGTACCATAAAAATACAAGAGGCTGTCATCAGAGCACAGATCGATTATGATCTACCTTCTGCGACAGCCTCTTTTGAGAGGATTTCATGTTTATTTATCAGATATGATATTCTTCGTATTCACATTCGCAAGGATTACCCTTACAGAAATAAATGTCACCTCTGGCCAGATTTACAATCATAGAAAATACTGTGCCCATCCTTAATCCCGGAGCCACCTTCGGATCATCATGTCTGCAGATACTGCACGGATATTCCACATGATCCTTCAGCACATCCATCACATCCTCCACGCTAATTCTTTCCGGCCGCTGACGAAGACGCTTATCAGCCCGTCCCAAACGTATAAAGCTATCGGTCAGCTTATACTTCGTGGTATCTTTACGCGGTGCCAAAGGAAGACGCGGACTGATGAAATGATTCGTATGAACGATGATACCCTCCTTCGGATACAATACATCGAAATCTTCATTTTCAATCTCTACGTCTACACACTCACCATTCTTGTGACCCAGCATAAAATTAGCGCAGCATCCCAGCGGCATTCTGGTCAGTTCCTTAATTGCTTCTGCCAGTGTTTCACAATCCGCCACGGCACGCATGGCCATATGCAGCGGAATCCCGCTCGGTGACTGATTTGTGGACAAGGCATTCAGATAACAGTTAATGCCGGCACTGTTAAAGCTGGTTTTACCGATTATGCCCGCTTCTGTTACCATAAATATAGTCGGTTTTCCATTTCTCTGCCTGATTTTCATCATGATCATATTCTCACGCTGACTGGTCTTCCAATCCCAGTTATGCGCACAGATTGCCTCCCCATAGAGAGCTTTATCTGCTGTGATACCAATGGAAGTACATCCGCCATCCTGCTTATCAAACTCTTTACCGACGAAAACAAGCTCACTTCGGCAATTCAATGCCAAAATATCCTCAAAGTCAAAACCTGATCCGTCTGCTACACCTTTTATTTCTTCCAGATAATCTGCGTTATACTCCCGAATCGGTTCAATAAAGTGCTTGGAAAGCTCCTTCGCCCGCTCCCATGGCAGATCTGAATAATCCATAAACATTTGTTTATAGCAATCTATGCTCCCCTGAATCTGTTTCCGGAAAATCTGTCCATGTTGAAAACCTATTTCATAAGAGCTTCCTTCGATTTCAGCATATTCAAAAATTCCCACGCCTTTGCCTCCTTCCTGCTTCAGCTCTGTGCATCAGGCCTCTGCCTGTTTTTTCTCTACCCACTGACGGAAAGTAATCGTCATCCAACCATAAAAGAGACCTACGGTAAGATATACCATCTCTGTGATGAAACAATTCATATAGGTTGCACCCGGCACGTAATTCATAAACATAAAAAAACATCCACAGGATATATAGCATGCCGCCAGGTGATTACAATACCCCGGTCCCAGCTCATAATAGAACAACAGCCATGCTGTGATCAGAACTGCAAACACTGACGCAAAACTTCCTGCAAAGCTGAAAAATCCACCCAGGAAACAAATAAATATACCTGCAAGAATACCCACCACAAAAGCAATAAAGGATTTGATGCCTCCCTTGATATCACAGCCGGACATAAAATAAGTCGGCCATCCCAAAAATGCAATACATGAAAAACCTACATTTGCCGCCGGCGGCAGCATTCCGTGAAAGAGGATGTCCAGCAGCTGTACCGAACATGCCTGCAAACCTACAAACAATGCAATCGGAGTTAATTTAATTATCCTATTCATATAAAACTCCTTTCTTTATCCCCTACATTAATGACAAAAACTTATCCAAAGATTTTTTCATCAACTCCGGGGATATTCCCTGTACAATAAATACGATCCGCGAAGAATGATCTTCGTCCGGCCATTCCGCCAGATGATGCGGTGGCGTAATATGACTTTGCACAGTATTGAGAACAACCGGGCCCTTTGCCCCCGGGACATTCAGGAGACCCTTAATTCTTAATATCTGTGGGCCATATTTGTAGATCAAGGCAGATAACCAGATGGAAAAAGCCGTCCAATTGAGCGGCTCTTCCGTCCGAATCGTAAAAGTTTCAATAATTTCCTTTCCCTGATTCCATTCATCATGATAAGACCTTGCAGCAGCCGGTTTTCTTTCCGGAGAAGGCATCATTTTGCGAAATTTGGAAGGCTTGGATTGCACGACCCTGATATCAGGTAAATGCGAAAGCCATGCCTGTACCTCTGTCGATTTGGTTTTCGGATCAAAAGGATCAATATCAAACAAAAGCTCCCAGAGATTTTCTTCCCTGTTCGAATCAATAACCATGGCCAGCGGATTTACTTCATGGATCATCGCCAGCGTCTGCTCTATCTGTTCTTCTGAGGCAATATCCGACTTGGTCAGAATCAAACGATCCGCAATGGCTGCCTGGCGCAAACTTTCCGGATGCTTTTTGATCTGCTCTGCGCCAAAAAGCGCATCAATGGTGGTGATGATATTGGCCAGTCGCGTCTGACGCAATAACATCGGATCACCGGAAAGCGTCTGTGCGATTGGTGTCGGATCAGCTAAACCGGTTGTCTCTACCAGAATCCGATCAAAGGGTGGTATTTCATTTTTGTATCTTCCATCGATCAGATTACGGATTCCCTCCTGCAGATCTGTACGCATACTACAGCAAATACAGCCATTTTTCATAACTACAGCTGTCTCTGAAATATTACGCACAAACAGGTGATCCAGGGAAACCTCACCCAGCTCATTGATAATGACCGCCACACCGGCGCCACCTTCAGATGTCAATAATTTCTGCAGAAGCGTGGTCTTACCGCTGCCCAGAAAACCCGTAAGAATCGTAACCGGAATTCTTTTGTCCATCATAAGCCTCTGCTCCTTTCTCATCTGACCCATTCATACATTCTTCCTAAAATAAGTCAGCTGCTACCGGTCCGGCCATTCAGAATATGCTAGTCATGCAAAAGTTCCAGATAAGCCTCATCCAAAGGATCCACCTGCCGTAATCCGATCTGATCTGCCGTCATCCATACATGTGACAGATTATCGACGATTTTCGTCATACCTGTCGGACTGCGCAAAATCAGCTGTTCGCCGAAGTCACTGATGGTAGCTCGACTCGGTGACAGCAAAATATTTACCATTTTTACTAGTTTCGCCCGTTCACGAATACGGGTTTCGCCCGCCTCTGCGCCGATTCCCGATGCATTTCCCACACGATCCAGCCAGTCAGGAGCACCACTTAAAACACCACATGCTGCACACATATGCGTACTCCTCCTTTCTTCCATTAATTGGAATTATTCCCTGCAGGACAAGGTCCCACAGGGAATATCATCGTTATACGGGTATTATACTATATGTGCTCTTTTATTCACATTTAAGTCGGATAAGATCCTCTTTCCTGTGAATTTCTGCCATTTAAATTTCTTACATTAAAGTCCCTGCGGACCGCCGATCTCCTCATCTTTTCCGGAGCCAAACGGGCACATCTCACGGAATGTCTTTGCCATTGTCTCGAATGTACAGAACTCAACACCTTCATGTTTTCTCATATGATCGATCATTCTCTCCAATGCAACCAGTACATGCGGATGTCCTGATGCATCCGGATGGATACAAATCGGAAAGATTGCATAATCAAAGTGACGATATACCCAGTCGAACTGATCCATCCAGATCTCTTCGAGCTGACTTCCTGTAATCCAGCCGTGGCTATTAGCAGAAGCTTTTACGAACAGCATTGGCGGTGCATCATCCAGATGCCAGCTGCATGGAATCTCTACCATATCAACCTTCTCGCCCGGAATCCAAGGTTTCATCCAATCCTCTGCGTTCTTTGTATAATCAACCTTTGTCCAGCTGTCACCTACACGCAGATAATGCGGATGATAATCGTCTTCCATCAAAGAGCTGTCATAGAGGAATCCTCTCTCATTCAAAAGTTCTACTGTACTCTTACTCAGCTCCCACCATGGTGCCATATATCCTACCGGTTTCTTTCCGCTCATTTTCTCAATAACGGAAATTGTCTTATCCAGAACAGCTGCTTCCTGCTCTCTGGTCATTGCGATCGGATTCTCATGCAGATATCCATGCAGACCAATCTCAGCGCCGGAATCAATAATCATCTGTGCAGCCTTCGGGAAACTCTCCATTGCATGACCTGTAACACCCCATGTTACCTTGTCGCTGATGCCATTTCTTTCAAAGAGGTCCAGCAGACGCGGAACACCTCGTTTTGCTGCATGAACACCTCGCGAAATATCACATGGTGAATCTGCGCCGCCCCATGATCCGATCCAAAGTGCAACTGCGTCAAAATGTGGATTAATACAAACCTGAATTTTCTTATTTGTTACGCCTTTCATATACCTTTCCTCCTTTGCATTTTACTCTCTTTATATGTTTTATCGTTTTAACCAAAACGAACATATACATTTAAATCTGTGTTACCATATCTTCCCAGATCAGACGTCTGATCGGGGATGTCTCGTACTGACCATTGGAACCGCCATCTGCTTTATCCAGCGAAATAACACTGATAACTGCATTTTTCTCCGGAAGCATGACACAATACTGACCAAAAATACCCCACATATATCCTGCCTTATTAACCGGATCCAGCCATGTCTGATAGCCATATCCTGCCGGTGCCGGCGGATCTCCCGGAATAAATTCACCTGTCTCTGTGGAGAATGGTGTAAACATATCCTTCACATACTGCTCACTTAAGATGCGTTTTCCCTTATACTCACCGCCATTTACCAAAAGCTGTCCATAATAACCCATCTCATCGATGGTGATAGACAAGCCATTGGCTGCAATGGTGTGTCCCTTCGGACAATCTCCCCATTCTACGTTTCCGATGCCAATCGGCTCAAATAAACGATAACGGAGATATTCTCTCATATTCTGACCGCATTTCTTTTCAATCAATGCACCCAGCATGTATGGATTCGCATTGTTATATTTGAAAACAGTACCCGGCTTATTATCAAATTTTCCATTTGTATAGAAGAAACGAACCCAATCATTATTGAACTTGCGCTCATATCCATCTCTCCACATCATTGTTTCACTTAAACCGGATTTCATGGTAAGCAGGTCTTTTACAGTGATATCGATTGCATTCTGATTCGTCACATCATAGGAAGCCTCCGGAAAGCTATCGATCAAACGCTCATCCAGCGTGATCAGGCCATCCTCCAAGGCCATACCGGCTGCAGCTGCAATATAGGTTTTCGCTACAGAATAGGTTTCAAATCTCGGTTTTGCCGGAAATCTGGTCCATTCATCTACCACTTCACCATCTTTCCGGATCTGAACCCCCAGAATATAAAAGCCATTTCTGTTCACATCTTCCATGAATTTATTCACCAAAGACATCTCGCCACCTCCTTTTTTTAAGAACGTCCAGCCTCTTCACGCATCTGATCCTTCTTTTTGTTGGCAAAATACAAGACCATATTGGCAGCAACCACGATCAGATTAATGAAATAAAAAACCAAAACATAGTTGATATTGTTCCGAAGTATTTTGGCGGTGATACCTGCCACATATCCTACCTCGATCAAACACAGGAAAAGAATACTGGTCCCTTTTGCTGTACCCGAACTCCAGGCTTTACGAAAATTAACCGGCCAGGATGCGCCAAAGCATAATAACATTAAAATCTCACACACATTCGCCATACGCTTTTACCTCATCACTTGTTCAACAATTTGTTTTGTGAATATAATATACACCATCGCTGAATTTTCAGAAATGTTTGTTTTTCTTTGCACTATGTTTAGTTTTTTCTAATCGCACTCCTTTTATTATTCATACAAATACAAAAGGCAAAAAAATACTGACACAGGTTACTTTCCGGTATCCTGTATCAGCACCCTTCTTCATTTATCTCTGTTTCTTTTTTCTAGCAATTCGACAAATTGCTGTACCGTACGGCTACACTCCTTATGATATCCGATTCCCAGCTCTACTCTCTCGTCTATATCCAAGGGCAGATAGATCATTTGCGGAAAGCTGTATTCATAGGATGAATACATTAAAAGCACAGCATCTTCGATCATGCATTTCGCATATAGATTACTGTTATACTCACTGATATCTACCAGCTCAATCTCCGGCTCATTCTGTTCGATATAATCTCGGACCCGATCCTGTGTTCTGGAAATTCCCCTTCGATAAAGAATCAGACGCTCCCCTCGCAGATTTTTCATCGTAATTTTCTTCCTGCCGGCAAATTTATGCCCCCGGGGAAGCCCGCAGATACATTGTGCTTCACCAAGCTTCTGAAAAATCATATCTTTATCATCCACGTAATAATCCAACATATATTCCGCACATATATCAAACTCTCCCAGCCGAAACCTCGCAAAATATTCATCAATTGTAAAGTCTTTGAATTCCAGCTTGATGTGCGGATACTGTTTCGAAAAAGCAATGCAGGCTTCCTGTAAATAATATGCTTTAAAGTTAGGCAAGGCACCGATGATCAGACGCTCCGTTCCCTGGGCATGCAGTTCCCTGCATTCTTGGATCGTTCTTTCGTATTCCCGGATCATAACCTCCATATCATTTAGGAGCTTATCTCCTGCAGGTGTCATGCGAACGCCATTGACAGACCTTTGAAAAATCATAAATCCTAATTCATTCTCAATCTGTTTTACCTGTTGAACCAATGCCGACCGTGAAATATGTAATTTATCCGCAGCCTTCGAAATGCTGCACATTTTTCTTATGGTTAACAGACGCATTGTATTTCTTTCATTAAGCATTGCAAATCCCCACCGTTTCTGTTCACTTGTTCAACAGATTCACTTTTAAGAATCATAACATATCTGCATAAATTGTGGCAAGCCATTTACCTTTAAGCACAATAGGTAAAACTTGACACACAATTTTTTTAATACTAAAATTTTTATGATAACAGGTTCTGAAAAACTTTTTTCTATCTTATAATTTCATCGGAAGGATACAAAAATCATCATGCAGCCTAGAGATTCCAGAAAAATCAAGAAAACCTCCGCACCCGATCTGGTCAGCGAAGAAATCAAGTCCATGATCTTACAAAACGTCTGGAAGGTCGACGAAAAAATCCCTTCCGAAAATGATTTGGCTGAAATCTATGGCGTAAACCGCTTCACCGTCAGGATGGCCCTGCAAAAACTGAATACACTGGGCATCCTGCAGACACGTGTCGGTGACGGTACTTACGTGCGGGAGTTTGATTTTGGCGAACATATGAAAGAAATTTTTGAATTCTACATGTCAGATGAGCTTTTAGATGATGTCGCAGAATTCCGTACGGTGGTAGAAACAGCATGCCTGCGTCTGGCATTGGAACATGCCGACGAAGAAGAATTACAGAATCTGAGTTCTTTATGTGCTGACTTTGAAAATAAAGCCAACGAATTTCTGAATACACCTTTGGTTTCCGCCAAACGGAAACTGGTATTTCTGGAATTGAATAATCTGGATATCGAGATTCACAGTCTGCTTTGCCGCATGTCGCATAATGATTTACTCTACTATTCCTTTACGACAGCCAGAGAAGCCATTCGTGAGCATATGTCCACCATAGGTTACCGCCGGCTGATGGCACTGACCAGTATCGATGAACTGCAAAGCCTACAGGATCATTGGGAAATTTATAAAATTCTCCGTGACAAACCCGCAAACGCTCTTGAAGGTCTGTCTGACCTGATCACACAGCATGTACATCGCTAACCTATCTCATTCTGAGTCAAACAAAGGCCGGCAGTTCCTGTGAACTGTCGGCCCTTTCTATTTCTTCTTTATGAATTCAAATGTGCGGAATCGGATCAATCCTCGTCTGCTTCCTCATCGTCATCATCATCGTCGTCATCTTCTTCTGCCGGAGCTGCTTCCTCGACATCTACCTCTACTTCATCGTCTTCATCCTCGAAGTAGTCATCGAAGTCATCCTCAAAGTCATCATCCTCGAAGTCATCCAGATAATCCGGTGTCATATAACGATATACTGCGTATGCAATAGCTGCAACTGCTGTGATCGCACCGATGATAGCCAATACCCACAATAATTTTTTCTCTGGTTTATTTTCCATGATTTTTCTCTCCCTTTTGAATAAATTCAAACAAGTACATTAAACCCATCTGCGACCTGTTCGTTGAATTGCCTTATACTTTTACACCAAATGTACCCATCAATGCAAAAATAATAAGAATTTTCTGAATCCATAATATCATATCTAAAAAAATTTTACTACCTTAAAAGCAGAAAAAACGGAGATGATTCCTCACCTTCCTTCGGAATCATCAGGGATTATGATGCTGCATTTAAGATTAACTTAAGAATGTTCAGATTCTCAGGAAAGGTAAAAGCTCTAAGATGACATCATCAAGAGAACACAAAGAACTCAAACATCAAACCAAATAAAATACAAAACTTTAAAAGAAAAGAAACTACAAAAAAGGAGAAATCATTATGACAAAATTAACAAAGGTATCAAATTTCATTCTCAGAGGAACCATCATTGCAGCCCTTGGCGCAACTATTATTCAGGCATCTTCTGCCTTTTCCTTCTTCAAAGGCATTGACACAGTAAATACAACTGCAGAGGCATGGCTTTCCAAGGCAGGCAGCATGAACTTCTCACAGATCATCAGCGCAGGAAATATCATTACCCTTCTGCTGGCTGCCGCAGTGATTCTTTCCATCGTATCCTTCAAATGCTCCGGCACAGTAAGTTCCGTCTTCAGAACAATTACACTTTCCGGAATGGCATTGCTTTCCTTGTTCACAGCAGGCATCTTTGATACAGCAGCTATTACTTTCAAAAGCACCCAGGGTATCGCTTCTGCAGCAGAACTGGCCAGAATCCAGCCGATCATCGAGCATGTCACATTCCACGGCAGCTCTCAGAGCCAGCTGGCAGGAGGTCTTGCCGTCATCGGCCTTACACTTACATGTACAGTCGCATTCGTACTGGCTATCCTCTTCATCACATCCATTGTATCAATGGTAAAAACAGTAAAAGCGCCGGTATGTGAGGCATAAGCATAAAGGATTCCAATTCAGCAGGTATCACCATCAGGGTGGTACCTGTTTTTTTGCAAATCCAAGAGAACTGTTTCCAGCTATATTTTCCATCAGATTTTTATTTGATTTCGGAAACTACTTTTCTGAATACAAAAAAGCGTAACACTGACGACTATTTCGTTAATGTCACGCTTTTATTTTTTCATATTCATTTTTGAGCAATAAAAAAATAGCGAGGGGGGGATTCGAACCCTCGACACCGCGGGTATGAACCGCGTGCTCTAGCCAACTGAGCTACCTCGCCATAGGATACGAGCTTCGGAAAGATTTATGGGGCCTACAGGGCTCGAACCTGTGACCCTCTGCTTGTAAGGCAGATGCTCTCCCAGCTGAGCTAAGACCCCTTGAAAACTGTCTCACCGCAGCTCGCTTAGATAATATAGCATTTATACGGGCATATTGTCAACAACTTTTTTTAATTTTTTTTATTTTTTTGGGACAGATTCGCAACATATTTATAGAATTCAACTCTCGCCGGATGATATACTATGCTTAGCTAACTATTTCCCGAAAGAGCTTTGAAAGGGGTGTGCAGATTATGAAGGTTGTAGCTTTTACAGGAAGTCCGCGTGTCGGCGGCAACACAGATATATGCCTGCAGATCATGAAGGATGAATTTGACAGGCAGGGCATCGAGATGGAAGTAATCCGTGTCGGAAATAAAGTAAAGGGCTGTATGGCCTGCTACCAGTGTCTGGAAAACGGTGGTCATTGTGTGCAGAATGATCCGGTCAATGAATGGGTTGAAAAAATGGTGGAGGCCGATGGTATTATCCTCGCTTCTCCTGTATATTACGGCGGTATTGCCGGCGGCATGAAATGCTTCCTGGATCGCGCCTTCCTCTTCGCCGGACCCAAGCTTCATCATAAGGTCGGCGCAGCTTTGGTTACCCTTCGCCGCTCCGGTGGTCTGGAAACCTACCAGCAACTGAACGCCTACATGAATACCATGGAAATGGTCATCGCCACCTCTGATTACTGGCAGGCAGTACACGGTCTGGATCCGGGCGAAGTCAATGAAGATACTGAGGGAATCGAAGTCATCGGCAAGCTGGCCCGAAACATGGCATGGCTTCTGAAGGTCATCGATGCCGCAAAGATCGATCCGCCGGAAACAAACCCCCGCACCATGACCAACTTCATTCGCTAGGTGGCTTGGGGACGGGGTCGATGGCTCATTTTTAGTGACCACCGCAAGATATCTTTCAGTGAATAAACTATAGAAAAATCCCGCTGCCGCGACTTGTAAGGCGAACGAAAGCAAGCCAAGTCGGCGCAAGCGGGATTTTAATAAACTCTCCCAAATCAAATTTCACCCGGCATTGTAAACTCCGCTGTGGCTTGCGCCTCGCCGACTGTCATATGCAGAAAAAGCACCTTCCTCCGGATCATATCCGGCCACAGACACACTGCCCCACCAATAGCCCGTTTTCTTCCAGACAGCGTTTCCGGAAACAGGAGCAATATCCTGCTCATCATACCAGGCTGTGCAATCTCCATACTCCATATAATAAGCATCCGAACAATAGAGAATCCTGCTTCGATCAACCGCATCCTGTGGCTCCAGATCATATTTCAGCAAAGATGTAAGCACCTGGAACATGATGCCCGGAATGTTATTTCCGCCCGGTGTACCGACCGCCATCCGAAAACCATCTTCTCCTGTCACGATTACAGGTGCAGTGAAGCTGCGGCTTCTCTTCCCTGCTTCATATTCATTTACACCGCCGGAAAAATTATCTCCTGTATTATTCAGGAAAAAGCCATCCGTTTGCGCCTTGTTTCCCCAGAAGGAGGACAGGGTATTGGTACAGGAAACGATCAGGCCATCCCCATCCATAACAGAAAAAGATGTCGTTTCCACACACTCCTCTTCACTCTGCGCTTCCTCTACGCCCTCCTCATCCTCTGTTCCCAGCATTTCCAGGATCGTACCTTCACTCACGAGCTCCTGCTCATCCACTGCATAAAAAGCCGGATCAGAAATAGATTCATAGCGGGAATGATATGCTTTTTCGGTGATTTCTTCCAACTCCTGCAGATAAGCTTTCATATTCTTTTCCGGATCAGCCATATTCATCTCTTCCGCCATCTCCAGCATCTGGATAACCGTTGTGCCGGAGTAAGGCGCACCGGCACCATAAATCGTATATCCTTCATAGCTCCCCTTTACAGCCTTACTTTTATTCACGGTATACTCTGCCAGATCCTCCATCGTCAGAGCAGAGGCCGCTGCGATATCTTCTGCAATCTCGCCGAAGTAAAAAATTTCTGTCCCATTCTCTTGTATCTGTCGAAGCGTGTCAGCCAGCTCCTTCTGAACCAGTACATCTCCTTCCTTTAAAAACGCCCCGTCATCCCGCCGCAGATAAGTATATCCCGCCAATTCATCCCCGGCATATTCCAGCCGCCTTTCCATCTGCGCATTGATTTCAAATCCATCTTCCGCATATGCAATGGCCGGCTCCATCAGGTCTGCCAGCGGCATGGTAGCATAATCGTCATACACCGCCTGAGTTCCTGCGACAAATCCCGGAACAGAAACCGCATCATAAATCGCACCGGCACCGGCACGATAATCGTAACAGACACACTCCCCGCTATGACTGTCATACACCAGCATACAGCCGCTTCCGCCAATGCCATTGGAATATGGTTCTACCACAGCCAGCGTATAGGCCAGGGCCACCGCTGCATCGACGGCATTGCCGCCTTCCGAAAGTACCTCCATAGCCACATCTGTAGCCAGATCACTGTTTGAACTAACGGAAAATGCGGAGGCAGCCGTTTTTTCCGCCGCCTCCGTATTTTTTTCCGATACACATCCGCTGATACTCGCCATGCTCATGATGAGCGCCAAAAGCATGGCAAGCCTTCCTTTTTTTAATCCGTTACACTGCATAACTCTATATCCTTATTATCAAGCAATGCCAGAAATGCTACACTATCATAATATCTGGCCGCATCTGTCCATGTCGCCGGGTTGATCGTTACCATGAATGCATATTCCTTATTCTCTATAGTCTGCAGCCATGGCTGGTCACTCTTATACGGAAGCAAAGTGATTTCTCTTACTGCTGTAGTACCGCTGTTTTCCCAGGTATATACCATATCAATGCCATTATTATGCAGATATTGCATCTGGTTTTCATTGAGAGAGCCGTCATCACAGACATAAGCCACCGCTTCTGTTCCGTAAGTTCGCACCTGCTGCAGAAGATATTGTGTCTGGTCCTCCCAGGTACGATTGGTCTTATTGATTTTCGAACCGATCGCCACCTGCCAGCCATTCGCAAGCAGCTCCTGGAAATGCTCCTTGGACAAATATTGTCCGATACCGGGCATTCGATCTTCTTTGAAGACGATCAATCCTGTCAGGCCCCGCTCCTTCATCTGCGGGTAAATACTTTCATAGAGTGCTTCGCTGCAGCCGTCAAACACAAGACTTGCTTTCATCTGCGCCGTCGTTGTTCCATCAGCGCTGCCTGCTGCCATACCTGTGGAAGCGTCCCTTACATCTGTTGTGCCCGCAGCTGTGTCTTCGGAAGTAGCCGCTGTAGCTGTCTGTGACAGCTCCCCGCCACCGCCGTTCTCTGCGCTGTTTATCGCAGCATTTTCCCCGTTCTCGCTTGCAGAATTCTCCGTCTGTGCAGCGTCAAATATGCCACTATTCTGCGATGTATCCGTAAAAATCTTTTGACCTGTCTTAACGACCAGATATCCATCACTGTCCGTTTCCAGCAAACTCTCATCCAATCCCTTGCTTACCGTTTTGTTAATGCGCCATTTATAAAATGCATTATCTGTCACATGCGGACTTCCCTGATCAATTCGCACCGGCAGCAGCTTATAAGAACAGCTTCCGTCCGCCTCCTTGACAAACTGAATGATCACGGAATCTTTCTCAAAGGTCAGGTTCTGATCAAAAACAAAATTCCCCAGGCTATAAAAGATCATGCCATTTTCATAGCTCTCTGCTCCCTGCAGTACATGCGGATGGGAGCCAATGACGATATCTGCGCCGGCATCCACCAGCTGATGGGCATATTCCCTCTGCGTATCTGTGATGCTCGTAGTTCCCTCATTACCCCAGTGGCAATATACTACCGTAAGATCTGCCTCCTTAGAAGCCTGATTTACAACCTCATTACAGCGATCATAGGACAAAGTATAGAGCGTTTCTGCATCCCTTTCCGCCTGAATATTGGTAAAGGCTGCAAAGGCAATCTTCAGACCATCCGCTTCCGTAATGATATACCCCTTATCTTCTTCCTCTGCCTGCTCCGTCTCATCCTTATGAATACCTGCATATGCCACATTATTTTCCTCAAGGTATTCCTGCATATCCGCCAGCGCATCCTGCCCGTAATCCATCACATGATTATTGGCAAAAGAAAATACGTCTATACCTGCTTCCTCGGCGCTCTGCAATGCCTCCGTCTCACTGCTCAGATTTATGGTGCGATTCTCTTCTTTATAGGTATTTTCATCATTAACCAGCAGTGCCGATTCATAATTAGTAAATACCTTATCCGCTTTTTCAAATATCCCCTCTACACCCTGAAAAACAGATGCATATCCTTCTTCCCGGCCTTCCATCTGGATGTATCTGCCCAGCATGGTATCACCGGTAAAATCCATCACCAGAGAAGTATCCGCCTCTTCCTTGATCACAGGTGTGCTTTTTCCTGTCTTCCTCTGACCGACCAACATAAATCCTTCAAACAGAACTACTGCTACTAAGAAAATCAGCAAGGGCTGCGGCCTTTTCAGATTACGGATACGGATCTGCATTTTCTGCCTTGGCTTCAGCAGCTTCAAACGCTCCGTTTCCGTCGAAAAATCATACTCTGTCTTATCAAATTCTGTCATCTCTATGCCCCTCCTAGAACACTACAAAAAGCAGGTTCACAATACCGCAGGTCAAAAGGGCTACGATAATGGATACCGGAAGTGTATAGCGGATTCCCTGTTTTGCATAGCTATTGGCCAGAAGGCTTGGAGTGATGACACCGATTCCCCGAAACTCAATCGCTGAAAAAGGAAGCACCACCGGAAACATCAACTCAATGATCAGTTTTATAATGACACCTACGATCAATGTCGCTACAAATTTCCTCTTTCCGAACAAAATCACAAATTTCGGAAGAATGTAATTTATGATAAAAAAGATCAGAAAGCTTGCAGCATAGATCAGGAGTACCTCGGCGACATTATCAAAAGACAAGGCCAGATATCCGGGTACGACCATACCACCCGCGGAGATACCAAATAATTCTTCACATAAGAGGCTGAGGCACAAGCCTACCACCAATGCCAGATAAAAATATGTAATATTCATAATGCTCTTTTCCTCTTTCCTCAGGCCACGAAACTTCCGACCTTATTTCAAACCCCAACGCATCTCTATCGCACTCAAACACCACTTTTCTGAAGCAGGCGTTCTATAAACTCGCCGCCTATTCCATGGATATTACCTACACCGAAAATCACACGTCCCTTCATAATGGGTTCCAGATAAGCCATTACTTTATCGACGTTTTTCCCTTCAATGCATTTAAATTCCTTTACGTTCGGATATTTACCCGCATTGTATGCTTTTACACAATCTCCTGTTCGTTCACCGATGACCAAAAGCGTCATATTCGGAATATAAGGGAAGAAGTCTTTGACAAATTGCTTCGTACGGTCGACACGGTCAGGCCGGCAGTTCATCACCACGATCGGATTGTCCCATGCATAATCAGTGGTCTTTACCACCTCCCATATATCCAGGCTGGAGGATGGCTCATTAGCAGCAAAGCCGTTTACAAATACCGCGCCTTCCCGAATTTCTGTGATCCGCAGGGCACCCGGATCCGGATGTGCCTTCAGCATGCCTCGAAAGGCGATATCATCAGGAATACCGAGCGCTCTGGCCGCCGCAAGTGCCACAGCGCAATTGTGATCGAATAATTTGTATTCGAATTGCTTTAGAAATTCTTCGGATATTTCACTATCATTGATCAACTCTACTTTTGTATTTCTTTCCGTTGCCACCTTCATAAACATTCCTGTATATTCACACATAGGAATAACGGCAATACCGTTATAAGGGATGGTATTGGCAAAGGCCATGGCAATCTGCCTTACCGTCGGACCCATTTCGTCCAGATGATCCTCCAGTACATTGACGATCACAGTCATATTTGCCTTGATCATCTGATGCTGATAGACTCTCTGATATTCCGGATTAACCGCCATACATTCACATACCAATGCATTGGCGCCGTAATTCGCAGCTTCATTGATGACACCGATCTGCTCCGAAAGGCTGACACCTCGCGGCTTTCTCTTTACTTCTTTTTCTTCCTCCGCATCCCAGTAGATCATGCGGGCAGCCGTTCCCGTTGTCTTACCGATGGTCTTATAGCCGGACTCATTCAGAACGGAGGTGATCAGCCTGGTGGCCGTCGATTTCCCACGGATTCCATTGACATTAATACGAATTTGAAACTGTTCGAGATTACTGTCATTACGTCTTTTTTCTCTGATTCCCAGATACAAAAGAAACAAAGCCACGACCATACATATGGCCAACAAAACAGGTGTATCCATAAAATCTTTTCCTTCCTTTGAGCCATGGGGACGGGGTCAATGGCTCATTTTTCACGATTCTCAAATCATGCGTCTCATAAATTGCAAAAAACAGTATATATATATATATATATTCAAATGAGTCCCTTGATTTACATCATTCCTCGCAAAAGCATTCCTTGATTTGCATCAATTCCTTCAGGTGAAATTTTCTGCACGCAATTTTCAAGCAAAAAAAGACCATCACCTAAACGCTTCTTTCATCGTTCATGTGATGGTCTTCTGCTTTCATATAAAGCGGACATGATTCCTTATATCCGTTCGGAATCACCGCAGAGTATGATGCGGCGTAACGGTTCCGCATTTTATACTCTCATTTTTATACTTATTCTTTTATTTACTGCGCAAATGTATAGGAAATGGAATCCGCATATTTATAATAAATCTGCTGACCTTCCTCCAGTCCTTCCAGGATTTCTACATTTGTGCCGTCTGACAATCCTGTGCTTACTTCCACCGGATCCGTCATCTCATCCTTTTTCTCATCGTAGCCCGTGTAAACAAATACACTGCCCTCTTCCTCCTGCAATGCGCTTTCCGGAATCATGACAACATCTGATTTTTCTTCCACGGTAATGGATACGTTTGCATTCATACCCAGGAGAAGATCTTCGGATTTGTCCAAAATAACGGTAACGGTGTATTTCGTATTACCGCCACTGTTTTCTGAAGCGACATTTCGCTTCTGGATTTCTCCGGTAAAGCTCTGGCCCTCCAGAGCATCAAAGGTAACGGTACACTCCTGTCCCTCCTTGATCTGCAGGATATCCAGCTCATCGATGGTGATATTGACTGTCACCTGATCGTCAGCTGTCAATGCGCAAAGGCTGGTTTCGTCCAGGAGATACTGATTTTCTTCCTCTTCTGTTTCTGCTGCCAGGGCTTCTTCACCCGTGACCAGACCTGCAGACATACCGGACACACCTGCCATAGCCGCAGAATCACTCATACCGGAAATCATTGCGCCGGCCATATTACCCGGCATAGCCTGACTCTGGCTCTGATCCTGACCGGATGGGGCATCCTTATCCTGTCCCGAAGGCATATCACCGCTGCTATCTGCAGCCAGCTTCCAAAGCAGGTGCATGGTAACGGTCGTTGTTCCGTCAGTAGTTGTGGTCTCCGATGTCCCCCACTCATAGGTGTACTTTGTCGTATCATAATTTACCGGCTTAATATCATACTGCTGGCCGTCCGCCAAAGCTTCTAATCCTGTCCAGCTATTCTTCCATTCCTTATTGGCATCCTCTGACAGTTTGATATTATCACGCTTCTTATCATCTCCTACCTTCAGCTCCAGTTCGATTTCTGTCGGCAGATCTGTCGTACTATTAGCTGTATCCAATACCACTACAATATTATAGCTTGTGGTCTGGCTCTCACTACCGCCGGTATCTTCTGCGGAAGTTCCACCGGAAGCATCTGTCGTTCCGCTCTCTGTAGTGCTGCTGCCGCCGGAAGTGCTTTCCCCGGATGTATTACCAGCCGCAGAGCTGCTGCCGGAAACATCCCCGGAAGCTGTATTTTCAGTCATGTTTGAAGCTGCTTCCGTCTCAGAAGCCATATTTACTTCTTCTAAAGCAGCATCACTTTCACTTGCCAGTACCGCCTGCGCAGCTGCAGTGCCGCTATTTCTGCTGTAAGTATTTCCTGCCATGCTTGTCTGGCGGAGCGTACAGACGGTAACATTTGCGCAGCTTGCCTGATTTCTTCCGGCATTTCCGCTTGCCTGCTGTGTCGATGCAGATGTAGCTGCCGTATTCGCTTCTTTTTTAACCGCTGCACTATCATCTGCAACAACTTTTCCGGAAGTTGAAACCGGCTCTTTTTCATTTACACCTGCTTTGGCTGCTGTCGTATCTGCCTTCACCGCATCAGAAGAAGCGGTCTTTGAACTTGTCTTTGATGTCTTAATATCCTCATTGAGATCAGAGATCACGCCATCTGCCTTTGCATAGACGTAGCCGCTGCTTGCGATTTCTACCAGACTACTGTACTGTTCTTCCAGCTCTTCACGATCTGCGAGCAAGGTCTCATAGGCTGCCTCATAATCCAGATCTGTAATCGTCATCAAAGTATCACCTGCATCTACCACAGATCCGACAGACACATCAATATCATCTACGGTTCCCGCATAGCCGGTGATTTTCTGTCCGTTATAAACGCCCAGTGTACCTTTGCCAAGGGAAGTATCTCCTGAAGTCACCTTTACCTCTGTGTCGTAATCGAAATCATCCGCATCCACAGTCACAGTGATGGCTTTCTTTCGAACATCTACAATCTCACCATCCGCGCTATTGCCGTCTCCGTCGGTCACGGTGACTGTATCACCTACGCCCAGGTCACCCTTATAGTCGATATCCACAGAAAGACAGCCATCCAGGGAAAGCAGCATCAAAGCGCCATGATCATACATGACATCCACTACAGACTCATCTTCTTCTGCAAAGATAGCCACAACGGTAGCATCATTGCTGGCCTCGATATCCTGATCACCGGCGGAGTCCTTAACCTCTGTCATATCCTCATCGATTTCTTCCATGAGTTCCTCGATCTGGCCCATGGCAGCAAGGACGGAATTCTTATCAACGGCGGCAATTTTGTCACCTTCGGAAACCTTATCACCGTCTTCTACGTAGTATTTCGTCACCTGGATATCACCCGGTACGGTAACATCCTCCTCCTCCAGAGATGCTACGACACCACTGCCCTGCAAAGCCTGACTGATATCGCCCTTCTCTGCGGCTGTTTCCATCACTTCCTCATCCACATTCATACCGCTGCTGTCAGCGGCACCGCTGCTGAGCTTATTCAAGACAATTACAATAATAAGCAGTACCACAAGGAAGATGGCAATGACGATACGGTTTCTTCTGGTCTTACGCAGACGCGCCTCTACCGGATCCTCTAACTCATATGTTTCCTCATCCTCTGTTTCTGCATTTACATTTTCTTTTTTCTTCGCGCGCAGGAAGAAAATCAACAGTAGGATATCTGCAATGCCCAGAATAATAGCGATTGGAATACATGCGATTCTCCATGGTGCACTGTTTGCGCCGGGCATCTCCATTCCCTCAGACATATTTTCACCGTCAGGCATCTCCATTCCTTCAGGCATATCTTCGCCGTCAGGCATCTCCATTCCTTCAGGCATATCTTCGCCGTCAGGCATCTCCATTCCCTCAGGCATATCTTCACCGTCAGGTCTGCTCATCTGACCGGATGCATTCTCATCATCAGAAGCATCTGCTGCATCAGATTTCTGATCTTCTTTTGCACTATCACTCTTTTGATCGCTGTTCTCTTCTTCGCCATCAGCATCCTCAGCATCCGGGCGGGCCGGGGCACCTTCTCCCTTTGCCCCGCCCATTGGCCCGCCTTGCTGACGCTGTTCATCAGAACTGCTGCTTACTTCCTGACTATTTTCTGTATTGCTGCCAAAGGAGGCAAAAGAAGCCGCTTTGGGGCGGGATAAGGCAAATACCGCCAGATCAGCCACCAAAAGCAGGGTGACAATGATCATCGCAATCAAATATATTTTTCTTTTTTTCTGCATATCCTTCCTCCGTCAGCCACTATAACGCAGGGCATCGATTGGTTTCATTTTGGCCGCTTTATTGGCCGGGTAAAGTCCGAATACCACGCCAATGAAGAAACAGAAAATAACCGCCACCATAACAACCTTGAAATTCATATCGAAATTCAGACTCAGACTGGAAACGATGATCGCTGCCACCTTCAATACACACCAGGACAAAAAGATGCCGACGATACATCCCATCATACAAAGCACAATAGCTTCGATCAGGAACTGTAAAAGAATCGCACCTCTGGATGCGCCAATGGCTTTTCGGATACCAATCTCTCTGGTTCTCTCTGTAACTGTCACCAGCATGATGTTCATGATGCCGATACCGCCAACGACCAGAGAAATCGCTGCAATACCGCCCAGCAGAATGGTCAGAATAGATGTAATACTACTCATAGCCTCTTCCATGGCATCAGAGGAAATAATACTATAAGCATCATCATCCGCATCGAAACGCTCATAAAGAATCTCATCCATTGTGTCTTCCACATCGTCCATAGTATAGCCATCACCCGCCGTCATATAGAAGGAAGTGATTTTCGATGTGGTCGTTGTACTCAGGCGAACCAGAGATGTATATGGAATATATACATCCAGACTCTCGCCCATAAAGGAAGCTGTCAGGCTCTCGTCTGCATCCAAGACGCCTACGATGGTAAATTTCATGCCATTCAGTGAGATTTCATCCCCGATACAGTCTGTATATCCTACCAGTTCCGTCGCTGTATCCTGACTGATCACGCAGACCGTATTATGATTTTCTATATCTGTGCTTTTCAGAGTTCTGCCCAGCTGCAGCTGCAGATTCTCGATGTCAAAATATGCGCCTGTGGTACCGTAAACAGTTACGCTCTCTGTTGCAGAACCATATTTTCCTGTAACGGATTCCTGGGCTACCGGCGCCGCCAGACCGATTTCATCCTTTGCGCTCCACTCCTCCAGGTCATCCAGTGTCACCGGATTATTTTTGTCATCGGAAACGGTGACGGTCAGCATATCACTTCCCAGGCTGGAAACCGTATCCGTAACACTGCTGGTCGCGCCGCTTACCAGGCTGACCAGAATAACCAGCGCCATGACGCCGATGATGATACCGAGCATGGTCAGAACGGCACGCATTTTATTTCCGGCAATCGACTTGATCGCCATCTTAAAGGACTGAAAAATCATTCCTGCATCACCTCCGTTACCTGTCCGTCTTTAATAAAAAGCTTTCTGGGCGCCTGGTCTGCCACCGTATTGTCATGTGTGATGAGTACAATGGTATTTCCCTGGGCATGCAGCTCATGAAAGATTTCCATAATTTCCTTCGTGGTCTTGGAATCCAGGTTTCCGGTAGGCTCATCGGCCAGAATCAGCGATGGTTTGGTCACGATGGCTCTGGCAATGGCAACCCTCTGCTGCTGACCGCCGGAAAGCTCTGTCGGATAATGATTCGCACGGTTGGTCAGCTGTACCCTCTCCAGGGCCGCCTGCACACGCTTGGCCCGCTCTGCTTTTTTTACGCCCTGATAAATCAAGGGCAGCTCCACATTCTCCTCCGCTGTCAGCTTGGGAATCAGGTTAAAATTCTGAAATACAAATCCTATCTTCTGGTTTCGGATCTTCGCCAGCTCATTTTCTGTATATTCCTCGATCGGAATTCCATCCAGCTTATAGCTGCCTGAATCAGATACATCCAGACAGCCGATAATGTTCATCAGGGTAGACTTACCACTTCCGGAAGGACCGATGATACCGACGAATTCGCCCTCAGCGACATGCATGGTCGCATGATCCAGGGCATGCACAACCTCATTACCGATCTGATAGGATTTCATGATATTTTTCATATCGATCATATCTTTTCTCTCCTCATCTGTTACGATTCACATTTCTCTATCATTAGAAAAGCAAATCCTATCTGCCGCCGGGCATTCCGCCGCCGTTACCACCGCCGGATGGCATACCGCCGCCATTTCCGCCGCCGGATGGCATTTCGCCGCCGCCGAAGCCGCCACCGCCGTTGCCACCTCCGGGCATTCCGCCGCCGAAATCGCCAAAGGACATCTCATCCTCTGTCTCGGTATAGTAAACTGTATCGCCTTCTGCCAGACCTTCTTCAATTTCGATATAGGTGCTGTTGGAAAGTCCTGTGGTAACCTCCACCATATTTCCCAGCTCACCGCTCTCTTCATCGTAAGAAGTATAAACATAAGCTGTAGAGCTTGTCTGGTGTACCGCTTCTACAGGCAGCAGCAAAGCATCATCTTTTCCCTCGATGGTAACCACTGCGGAAGCGGACATGCCCTCCAGCATATCCTCCGTCCGGTCGATCACCACTGTAGCCGCATAGGTCGTTACACCATCTGCGCTGGTACCCACTTTATCAATCTCTGTAATGGTTCCCGTAAAGGTCTGATCGTCCAGTGAATCAATGGTCACCTCTGCCTCCTGACCTACAGAAAGAGAAAGAATATCAGACTCATCCGCACTGATCACCATCGCCATGGTATCAATCGGTGAAATCGAGAAAATGGTATCACTGCTTTCATCTGAAGTAGAGGTCACAGTCTGGCCCGCTGCACCCATCATAGCATTGTCTGCCGCAGTTGTTGTAGTGCTGCCGCCATCCTCATCACTTTCTGTAACAGAAACAATGACACCTGCATTCTTCGCATAAACTGCGCCTTCTTTATAGATTACGACCAAATTCTGCAGATCCTCTTCTAAGTCTTCTCTTTTCTCCAGGATATTCTGATAATCCACCGTATCTGTAATATCTGTCAGCTTCAGCAAAGTTTCTCCTTCACTGACCTTTTCATTTTCGGAAACATAAATATAACTAACGGTACCATTGTAGCCAGTCACAGCGATGGATTTGTGAATATAAAGTTTTCCCTCTGCTGTTTTTCCGTCACCATAAGCTACCGTTACACTGTCATCCAGGCTTGTTCCGTTATCTGTGATGAGAATAGTCGCATTTCCGGCCCAGACAGAATCCACACTGCCTGTATAGGAGCTGCCGTCAGAAGTCGTTACGGTAACCTCATCCCCTGCCGCGAGGTCATCTGTCTCAATATCCACAGCCATATAACCATCAAGGGAGATCAGCATCAAAGCCTCATGCTCATACATAGTATCTGCCAGCGCCACATCCTTCTCGGCATAGATTTTTTTCACACGTCCGTCTACGCCGCTTGTGATGGTAGAATCCGCATCGTCTTCTTCCAGCTCGGCAAGCTCATCATCCAACTCATCGATTTCGTCCTGAATATCTGACATGGTCTGCATGACCGTAACACTATTTACAGAAGCCAGCATGTCCCCTTCTTCCACCTGGTCGCCGGCTTCCACATAAATATCTGTCACTTCTACAGAAGAAGGAATCGTCGTATCCTCCGCATCCTCATTCGCCAGTGTACCTGAACCGGATACGGTGGTCTTAATACTGCCCACTGTAACCTCTGCTGTCGTGATCTCCGAATCCAATGTGTCAGCGAACTCCTGTCGCACCTTTGATCTGGCATAACGCACTGCGGCAAATATACCAATCACCAAAAGAATAATCACCACGAATATAATCACCAGTTTTTTCGTGCTGATCGGTTTCTTTCTTCTTCCTGAAGCCATTCCCTATACTCCTTTTTTCTAGTATTTTTCAAGTCTCCTTCCTGCGAGACCCATTCCGCACGCGAATCCTTTTCGCCCTGCTTTCCGCACAAAAAGCGGTCTTGATTCCTCACATCCATTCAGAATCACTACGAATTATGATGCGGCATAACAGTTCCACGCTTCGCGTGTAACGTCCCTGCTGCAATGCAGTCCCGGATTCGCAAGCAAGACAGACAGCGGCTAATTCTGCAGTCTGTTCTCCATATTCTAGGAAAGAAACTTGAACTCAACTTAAAAAAATCCGGTCTATGACCGGATTTTTTGTGTCTAAAATGTGAAATATTTCAAGAAAGAAAGTCCTTCAGACCCTGCATCTCCTCCTGCATGACCCTTCGTCCTTCATTGTATACCCGCATCAGTTCCTGTGGTTTCCGCTCCATGGAACTTATATTCAGTGGTGAGGATGGTCTGATGACAAAAATTTCTCCCGCTTTTTCCTTCTCTTTAATATATTCCAGCGTTTCATTATAAAGGATATGACGCTTTGCCACCGCCTCGATGATCTTCGGATATTTCCGCAGGACGATTTTCATCAGAGGCAAAAGTTTATTTTTCTTCTTTACATAGTCATGGGGCTGAGTCAAGACCACTACATTCCGATTGTAACCCAGGCCCTCCAAGTGACGAAGGGGAATGGAATCCGAAATACCGCCATCCAGCAGCATCTGCTCACCGATGACCACAGGTCTGGATACAATAGGCATAGATGCGGAGGCCCGGAACCAATCCATATCCTCCCCTTTGCCCTTGCGGCACTGATGATAAACCGGCTTACCCGTCTTAAGGTCACTGCAGGTCACATAGAAATCCATAGGATTCTTTTCAAATGTATCTGTATCGAAAACATCCAGCTCAAAAGGTACCCGCCGATAGCAGAAATCCACGCCGTAGAGGTCTCCTGTCAGCAGCAGAGAGCGAAAACTGCAGAAACGCCATTCCTTACTGAATCTGGTATTATAACGGATCACCCGACCATGCTGCTCTGATTTCAGATTGCAGCCGAATACCGCACCGGCCGAAACGCCGATGGCGCCGTCAAAGCTTATATTATTTTCCATCATGACATCAATGACGCCGGCAGTATACATACCACGCATAGCGCCACCCTCCATGACAATACCTGTTTTTATCAATCTATCCATAATTTTTATTAAATCTGATGTTTTATTATCCATTGCAGCAAATCTTCGCAGGCAATCCCATCATTTGCTACATCAAGTATTATTTCATATAATTCTCTTTGTGTGTATTCTAATTCTATTCCATTCAAGCAAGAAAGACCAGCATTGCATGTGCGCCGATTCTTTTATTTCCATCAAACATAGCGTGATTTTTTATTAGTCCAAACCCTAGTCTGGCTGCTTTTGCCTGTATTGTTGGAAATAACTCCTGCCCATCAAATGTTTGAAAAGGAGCCTCTAACGCCGATTCCAGCAAACCCTGATCTCTGATTCCTTCCATACCGCCCGTCTGTTCGAGAAGCTGCGTATGTAGCATCAAAATCTGCTTTTTGCTTAATCGTATCATTTAGACAAAACCTCATATGCTTCTCTATTTTTCTTCAGTAATCTTTGAGATATACTAAGCACATCTTCATCAGATGCCACCATCTCTTGTTCTGCTTTACTAAAGTCAATCACTAAATATCTCGGTGAATTGTTTTTTAAAATTAATACGGTTCCTTTTTCGTCTACAAGCCTGGCAATTCTTGAAAAATTTTGATTCGCCTCAGTGATAGAAACCATTGCTGTTGTATCTACGTTCATATGATCACCTCCTGTTTTCATTGTAATCTTTACATAGGATAAATTCAACCTATTGTATTATAAAATATTATTAAAAGATCGGCTGCTTCGCAGCCTGCACGGTACTGGTCTTATACCCCGCACAGTGCTAAAGATAGCCCATAAAGGTGGTGGGTTATCTTTAGCTTTTATATACCGAAAAGGCCGACGGCACAGAATACTGTTCTGCGATTTCTTCTGCTGTCGCCAGAAAAACCTCCTCTTTCGACTTCGATGCAGGTGCCTCAGAAAGTTCATCCGCATATATCTCATAGCCGATCATATGCCACTCTTTATGGGTAAAAATATGCTTTCCCTCCCGCAGCCTGCGAATCCGCAGCGGATGAAAACCAAGCCCTTCCACATACTGCAAGGCCACATCCTCCTCCAAATGTCCTGCCGTATTGGGGAATTCATAAAGTCCCGCCAAAAGTCCCTTGGCCGGCCGCTTGCGCAGGGCAATCTTTCCTTCATAGTGAATGAGAAAGACCGTAAGCTCTTCGATTTTTCTGGCCTTTTTCTCCGGCATCACCGGAAAATCCATCTCTCGTCCGCAGGCATGCGCCCGGCAAAATTCCGCCCAGGGGCATTTTTCGCAGAGCGGCGTGCTATTGGGCAGGCAAACGCTCGCCCCCAGATCCATCAGGGCCTGGTTAAAATCACCGGCACGCTTACCGATCGCTTTCCTCTCCTTTACAAAAGTAGCCTGCTCTGCCTGACTTTCTTCTGATTTATATTCTTCTGACGTAATTTCCTTTACATCAGCATACAAGCTTTCTGTCACGCTATCATTCACGCCGGCAGTACAGTTCCCCTTCGAAACCGCTTCCTCTCTACATATATGCCTATCTTCGCATATAGCATCATCCCCGCGCATCATCTCCAGATAAAAATGCTCTGCCGCTGCCTTCGCCGCATCAGCTTTAATATTTTCTCCATAGGCGCACATTCTGGAAAAAATCCGCAGCAGATTTCCGTCAAGGGCAGGCAGGCATTCGCCAAAGGCAATAGCCGCAATGGCCGCCGACGTATAAGGACCGATGCCCGGCAGCGTCCGAAGCTCGGCCGCGCTCTCCGGCATTTTTCCGCCATAGTTCTCCTCGATTACCACCGCTGCCTTATGCAGATTACGCACGCGGCTATAATAGCCAAGCCCCTCCCAGAGCTTCATATACCGGTCCTCGGTTGCCTCGGCTAAGGCTTTATTATCCGGCAGCTCCTTCATAAAACGCAGATAATATTCCTTTACCGCCTCCACTCTGGTCTGCTGCAGCATGATTTCCGACACCCATGTCTGATAAGGCGTCGGATTCTCCCGCCAGGGCAGACTTCTTTTATTCTGATCATACCAATGGAGCAAGCGCTCTGCTTTTCTATCCATTACCTTCATTTATATTTCCACCTGGTCAAACTTGCGACCTCTTTCTTTGCTGCTCTTTAAAAGATTGCTGTATTCATTATATTTCAAACCAAATGTTGTGACCAGCATATTATGGATCAGTATTTTTGAAGAGTTTTTTTCTTTATATAAAATAGAAAAATCCCGGTGCAGCGACCTTTGTGGCGAGCATATCATCAAGCCAGCCCTGTCGGAGCACCGGGATTTTCTGTTTATTTCTTAAGTTTATTACAAGCTCTTCAAGTATTTAACACCCTTTGCGGCGTCATTTACCAAAGTATCGATATCCTTTTCATCTTTCAGCCCTCTCCAGAGGGATACTGCTCTGGCACTTGGTGAGGTACTCAGAACGAATGGTTCCATGACCATCGGTCCTTCAAAGCCGATATCATTAATCGTTTCTGCGATTGCTTCCCAGTCAATGGTGGTTTTCTTTTCGCCTGTCGGAATCTTTCGGTTGGACTCACCCAGATGGATGTATCCCAGATGTCCTGCCTCATAGCATCTTCTGATGGCATCAGGAATATAATCCTCTTCAATACACATATGGAATGTATCGATCAGCAGCTTGCAGTATTCATTACCAACGGCGTCACACATAGCCACACCTTCCTCAATGGTATTGATGGTATACTGCTCGAAACGGTTTACGATCTCAAGACAAAGGAGTATGTCTTTTTTCTTTGCGTAATCAGCCACTACCTTTAATGATTCAATGGCATTTGCTGTACGCTCCTTCTTTACTGCCTGGATATCATCACCTTCCGGTTTTGCATTCCAGATGCCGTAAGGAATACCGGAAAAATATTTAACACCCATTTCTTCGCAAAGATCGATCATCATACACAGCTGTGCAATGCCTGCCTTACGGATTTCCGGATCGGAGCTGGATACATCTTTATGTACACGAAGTCCTGTTCCGTTTACAGTGATCTGAAGTCCGGCATCTTCGATATATTTGCGAAGCTTCTGTCTCTCTTCCGGTGTCAGCGGAACGAAATCCGGCGCTTTCAGCTCAATGGTATCCATATTTGCTTTCTTTGTCAGATCAACGATCTCATATGTATTAAACTTGGGATTTGTGCCTCCCCAGTATGCAGTTTGCAATCCAATGTTATTTTTCATAACGCTTTCCCTTCTATTATGCTTCGCTATCTACCAGGATTTTTCCCTTTACGGCACCCGGTGTTTTGTACATTTCAAATCCTTCTGCGATCTTTGAAAGAGGAATTTTCTTAAATACCAGATCATCCTCCGCTTTCAGCTGTCCTGTACCGAAATAATGCGCTGTATTCGTCCATTCATGTCCCGGGAATGGTCCTGAGAAGGATAACCATGAACCTGTCATCATGCACTCTTTACGATACATGATCTCCCATTCCTCCGGTGTAAATGTCAGATTTCTGGTTGGTTTACCGACGTAAACGATATTTCCTTTATTGGCTGCCAGATTCAGAGCCATTTTTATCGTAGCCTCCGCACCACAGATCTCATAGACATAATCGAAACCTCTGCCTTCTGTCAGCTCCATAGCTTCTTTCATGAAGTCCGGTTTGCTTGTATTGACACCTGCTGTAGCGCCATATTTCTTCGCCAGCTCCAATCTCTGATCTGCGATGTCGAAAACAACGGCCTGCTTTGCGCCATAAATCATTGCGAACTGCATCAGCATGATTCCGATGGTTCCTGCACCGATGATCGCTACATTTTTTCCTCCCTGGAAAGGTACTCTTTCCAGACCATGCAGCGCTACGGTAGCCGGCTCAAACAATGCGCCTTTTTCAAAGGATACATCATCCGCATACGGAACTGCACAGAACTCAGGAACAGCTACATATTCCGCGAAGCTTCCCGGCTGACGTGTTCCGATAAAGCTATAATTCTTACAGAGTGCGTAATCACCCTTTTTACAATCCTCGCATTCCATACATGGAACCAATGGTGCGCCTGCCACTCTCTGACCTTTTTTCAGTTTTGTAACGCCTGCGCCTACATCGGCTACAGTTCCTGAAAACTCATGTCCCAGAATGATTGGATAAAAATGTGCACCATCTGCATTTACGCGGGGCACATCTGATCCGCAGATGCCCGTATATTTTACCTTGATCAAAACTTCGCCTGCTTTTGCTTTCGGCATATCAATTTCTTCGTATCTTAAATCTTCCTGTCCGTGTAAAACGCCTGCTTTCATTATTTTTACCTCATTTTATAGTTCAAGAGCGCTTGCGGCGCTCTTGAATAACCTTCTATAGTTTACAATTATCCGTTTACCGTGCGAAACAACTTCCCTGCTTACAGCTCTGCCTCAACCTTCTTCAGAAGAGCTGCAACCTTTTTCTCTGTCATAGCCTTATTAACACCGGAAACCAGACCGAATACACTCAAATATGGTTTCTCCAGCGGTTTACGATAGTTAGCTGTAGTAAATACGATATCTACATCTTTCTGTTTTGTAGGAACCTCTGTAATCGTTCCCTTGAAGATACGGATGTTTACACCTGCATTTTTAGCGATCTCTTTGATTGCTTCCTGTGCGATTGTTGATGTTGCTACGCCTGATCCACATGCTACTAAAACTTTAACTTCTTTTGCCATAACAATTCTCCTTCTCTTTTACGCTATAATCTGTTTATGTATTGGTTTGGTGTTTTTGGGTTTGGTATTTTGACTTATTATGTTTTTATTTATCCGATCTTTTCCTGTAAATAGGCGATGACCTCTTCTTCAGGCAGCTCTCTGCACTTTGAAATAGACTCTTCGTCATCCAGGAAAAGCATCATATTCTGTAAAACCTCTAAATGCTCATTTGGATCCTTGATCGCCAGATTAAAAATCATATCTGTTTCGATTTCTTCCAGATCATCATCCATTCTTCTAAAGGTGACCGGCTTCTCCAGTCTCAGAAAACAGATGGTATTCTCTTTAATTCCCTCTACCTTTGCATGGGGGATTGCTGTCGGAATTTCTGTCGGCAGGCCTGTCGGGAATTCTTTTTCTCTTTCAATACAACTCTCTGCAAAGTTTGCAGGAACGATACCAGCCTCATAGAGCGCTGTTCCGCAGAGGCGGATCGCCTCAGAAGCATCTGAGGCGTCGCCGCGAATTACTAAATAACGACTTTTCATATTCATCACCTATTTTTCTTATGAATTAGAACATCATTGCAATTCTATGAATGATAGATACGAGCAGGTTACCTGGGTTCCATCCGAAGTGAGATGCAGTTACAAATCCACCGAAGTCAACTGTTGTAACAGACATCATCTGTGTAGCCTCCGGAATGAACATATTTGCGAAGAAGAGTGTCAGATACATCATAACGATCATACCGATCAGAGATCTGAACAGGTTTCCTTTAGATGCCAGTACACACATTGGTGTCATGTAGCAAACCTCTGCCAGAAGGCTCAATGGGAAGAATCTCATATTCGGTACCAGGAATACCAGAAGGATTGTTACAGGAATCATGATTGCTGTGATTGTGATACATGCAGGATCGCCAAGTCCAAGGGCGATATCCATACCGATGTAGATTTCTGCGTCATCGCCGATTTTTCTGGTAGCATACTCATTTGCTGCCTGTCCGATTGGAGAAAGGCCTTCCATCATGATGGATACCATTCTGGGAATCAGTACCATTGCTGCTGCAATACCCATTGCCATTGTGAGGATTTCCTGTGGTGTAAGTCTTGTAACCAGACCAAGGAAAACACCTACGAAGATACCGATCATAGCCGGATCGCCAAATACGCCAAGCTTATCTGCGATTTTGTCCATTTCCAGGTCTACTTTGTTCAGTCCCGGAATTTTGTCAATGATCCAGTTGATAAGTTTGTTGATCGGATATGCCCATGCGATGAAGCAAAGACATGTACATGTTGTTCCCTCTAATCCGAAGAACTCGCCCCACTCATCTGCGCACCACTGTCCGAAGTAAAGAACTACGATACCGCAGGCAAATGCTACCAGGAATCCGAGGATTGCGCTTCCGGAAAGTGCGTATGCCAGTGCACCCGGTACTAAGAAGTGCATGAAGTTCCAGATATCAACATTTAAAACTTTTACTAATTTTGTTCTTACCAGAATCAGGTTTGCTATAACGATAGCCGGGATAACCAGAACTGCGAAAGGTGTGGTCCAGGATGCAGCTCCCAAAGCGGCAAAACCAATTTCCAATGTATCATAGCCGCTTCCCATTGCTTCGTAATAATCCATTGCCGGCTGTACAGAACTGATCAGCAGGTTAACTGCCAGACACAAGCCCTGGAATCCGATACCTACCATCAATCCGGATTTGATCGCACGGCCGACTTTCATTCCAAAGAAAATACCTAAGATTGCGATAACTACAGGGAGCAGAACCGCTGCGCCCAGATTTACAAATTCCTGAAAAAAGCTAAGTAAAAAATCCATTGTAACCTCCAATTATTTTTGCTGTATTAAGTCTTTCTCCTCTTTCTTAATATCTATCAATACGTTCTTATTTTAGATCTATCTCGAATTGGCCAACCTTGATATCTCTTCCTTACAATTACATATTATCAATGATATCAGGAGAAAAACAGTGAAAGGTTTTTCTCCGCCGGGAAACTTTTTAGACTGATAGAAAGCTTTTCCCAAGCCGGAATTTTTTTCGATTGGTATAATTCTTTTCCCTGTCGGGAAAAGAATTATACTTTCAAATAAGTTTTATGCTTTGCCTACGCTGCCTACGACTTCCATCTTCTGCATTACGTATTTCTTTACTTCCTCGATACCGCATGCGCCATATTTCTTCGGATCATATGCGTTTGGATTCTCTGCCAGGTATTTCTTAATTCCGTTGGAGAATGCGATACGAAGGTCTGTTGCGTAATTTACTTTGCAGATACCACGGCTGACACAGTCACGTACCTGATCATCCGGCACACCGCTTGTGCCGTGCAGTACCAGCGGAATATCTACGACCTCGCGGATCTCGCTCAGGCGCTCTACGTTTACGTGTGGTGTTCCTTTGTAGATACCATGGGCTGTTCCGATACCGATGGCCAGGAAATCTACACCTGTTCTCTCTACGAACTCTTTGGCTTCCTGCGGATCTGTGTATGGGTTGTCATCACCATTCTCCAGGTCATCCTCTTTTCCGCCGACCTTGCCAAGCTCACCCTCTACAGGAATGTTTCCTGCATGGCAGGCATCTACAACGCTCTTTGTCAAAGCGATATTATCTTCAAAGGAAAGCTTGGAGCCATCAATCATGATGGAGGTGTAGCCTGCGCGGTATGCTGCCAGAGCCAGCTCGAAGCTGTTGCCGTGATCCAGATGCATAGCAACCGGTACAGATGCATTCTCTGCTGCTGCCTTTGCATTTGCCATGTAGAGATCCAGACCTGCATATTTGATGGTACCAGGTGTCGTCTGCATCAGTACAGGGGATTTGGTCTCCTCTGCTGCTGCAATAACTGCCATTACCATATCCATGTTTTCTACGTTAAATGCGCCTACTGCGTAGCCGCCCTTCTGTGCGTCCAATAATAACTGTTTAGATGTAACCAGTGCCATATTTATTTCCTCCGTATTTATGTCGTTTTCTCTTCTGTTTTCTTTGATGCAATATTTTTATAATCTGTTAGCAGAAATTTTACTTTTTACCAATCAGCTTTCAGATTTCCTTCACGGTCACCTTCTGCAGCAGATCTGCCATGACAAACATGTCAAAGCTGCCC
>R14__coassemble_265_pt1 | contig 41111 bp, 27 predicted proteins | sample R14__metabat2_high_PE_005 | metagenome-assembled genome bin R14 | reverse complement strand
CTACCCCCCTGTCCCACCCTACCCTTTATGAGCACAATAAACGGACAGGAATCTCATTCATTTACAGAACGGGATTCCTGTCCGCTTTTATTTCTTTATCTTACTATGATTTCAGACCGGTCGCTGCGGATCAGTCACCGAAGCTGATACCCATCATCTTAGCCTGCTGGATCTCCTGGCAGGATGGATCAACGATTTTCAGCTTGCCGGCTACGTCTTTCAACGGAACCTTCTTACATTTACCGTTTACAATACCTACCATGTAGCCATACTCTTTGTTCATGATCAGGCGAGCACCCTCTACACCAAGTCTGGTAGAAAGGATTCTGTCGTATGGACAAGGATCGCCACCGCGCTGTGTATGTCCCGGAACAGTTACACGAACCTCAATACCTGTTTTCTCGCGGATATCCTCTGCTACTTTATAGGAAATAGAAGCATATTTCTCATTCATCTTTGCAATTGCTTTCTTCTGCTCTTTCTTTCCGAGCTTAGCAATTTCCTTCGGAATCGCACCCTCAGCTACTGCCAGGATTGTGAAGCCGCTTCCTCTTTCATTACGTTTGTTGATCGCATCTACGACTTTATTAATATCGTATGGAATCTCCGGAAGAAGGATGATATCTGCGCCGCCTGCGATACCTGAATAAAGTGTCAGCCAGCCTACTTTATGTCCCATAACCTCTACGATAAATACACGACGATGGGAGGAAGCTGTTGTATGGATGCAGTCGATGGCGTCTGTAGCGATATTGATCGCACTATAGAAACCAAATGTCATATCTGTGCCATAGATATCATTATCGATTGTCTTTGGCATATGAAGGATATTCAGACCTTCCTCACGAAGCAGATTAGCTGTCTTCTGTGTTCCGTTTCCGCCGAGGATTACCAGGCAGTCCAGACGCAGTTTATAGTAATTCTGTTTCATAGCTTCTACTTTATCCAGACCATTCTTATCCGGCTCACGCATTAATTTAAATGGCTGTCTGGAAGTACCCAGGATTGTGCCGCCACGTGTCAGAATACCGGAGAAGTCTTTATTTGTCAGAAGACGGAAATCACCATAGATCAGTCCTCTGTATCCATCCATAAATCCATATACTTCAAGGTCCTTTACATTATTTGCAAGACCTTTTACGATACCACGCATTGTGGCATTGAGTGCCTGACAGTCACCACCACTTGTCAATAATCCGATTCTTAACATAATAATACCCGCCTATCTATAATAAATAATACAAAAAGGTTACATCGTTTTTTTATTATAAACTATTCACAAAAACATATCAAGTATTCTGACGAAACATAGGAAAATTGTTCAAATCAGCATACATTTCTCTACATTTCACCATAACATAATCACATTTTTTCTTTCCAATAGTTCTGCAAATACAATTTCGGCTGTTTCTGCTCTTATCTGACTCTGCCACATCCCGTATGCCGGACGGTCTTCGCGGCAGTGCAAGAAGGCCCGGGCTTTCTTACAGCGGCGTGATCGATCGCAAGGCTCCCCGGAAGGGGCTGCCACTGAATCCAAAAAGGCCTCGGGCTTTCTTGCCGCAAAGTGGCCGAGCGCAAAGCGCTCTCCCACTGCCTTGTAGCTTCTTGACTTTTCGTTCAAAAAACAGTATACTGATGAAGTCCGTGCAGCCGGGGAGTTAGCGGTGTCCTGTACCTGCAATCCGCTACAGCAGGGGTGATACGAATCTGAGGATCTTTCATTGGGGAGCAGCCTTTTATAAGCGGTGTTGACGTTTGGGTCTTGCGCAACGGGAATCTGTGAACCGTGTCAGGGTAGGAATACAGCAGCACTAAGCAGACACTCTCGTGTGACGCGAGGGCGCCTGGACTGAGCTGGCTGTAGAAGTAACGTCTTTGATGGATTTTCGAGGTGCCGTGCACGGACATTAAATATGAATTCATACAAAGAGTCATGGGAAATTCCCATGACTCTTTTTTGCAGATTTTCCGCTTATTACAGACTATTCTGTCTTTTGCATCCCTTTCGTCCGTTGCTGCTTTCCGCTGCTACAGACTATTCTGTCTTTCACATCTCTTTCGTCCGTTGCTACTTTCCGCTGCTACAGACTATTCTGTCTTTCACATTTCTTTCGTCCGCAGCCACCTCAACAACTTCCCGTATTCTGTACAGACTCTCCCTCACAGACTACCTGCTGTCGGCAGGCATCAACTCCTTTTATTCAGAAATGACCTGTTCGGAGATCCCATTGAGTTGGCTCAGCAATTCTTCCCGGGTATTGCGCGACGGCTCTTCCAGCACCAGATCAAGAAGCTTCTGCAGCATTGCTCCAAGGGCCGGACCTTTTGCCACGCCCGCTTCCATCAAATCCTTCCCTGTGACTGCCAGCTCCTTCACCGTCAGACAAGGCTTCTCTATGAGAATCTGCTCATACAGCTTATAAGCATCCATCACCCGCTGCAACTTCTCTTCTTTTTTATACTGACTCTGCGCCAAAACATCCGCATACTGCAGCTGCAGTAAATACGGAAATAAATCCACACCCACCACAGATACAGCCTTGCGTACCACTGCCGGCTCTGCCTTGAAAAACCAATCGTGGTAAGCCACCAGATCCCGGATGCGATCCATCGAAGAGCGATCCATACGCAAACGGCGCATAATCTTTACAGCCTTCTTTTTTCCCACCTCATCATGCCCTGCGAAATGATCCTTACCTGTCTCATCTGTCCATTTCACATCCGGCTTGGCAATATCATGGAAAAAAGCAGCATATCGCAGGATTCGGTCCTCCGGCACATGCTCTACCACGCCTATAGTATGCATACCCACTGAAAAGCAATGATGCGGATTCACCTGTTCTGTCTCCATCATCAGATCAAATTCCGGCAGAAAAATTTTCGTCAGGCCCAGCTCGTAGGCCTTCACCAGCATTTCCGGATGCGGCGAACAGAGAAGCTTGGTCAATTCCGTGCATATTCGCTCCGCACTGACCCCCGTCAGATCTTCTGCCTGCGCTTTGATAGCTTCCTTTGCCGCAGGATCAATCGCAAATCCCAACTGTGCCGCAAATCGCACAGCCCGCAGCATGCGCAGCGGGTCTTCACGGAAGCGTGCTGCGGCATCTCCTGTTCCACGGATTACTTTTTGCTGCAGATCCTGCATACCACCATAGAGGTCAATCAAGCCCTCTTCCTCATTGTAAGCCATGGCATTCATCGTAAAATCGCGGTGCAACAGATCCTCTGCCAAAGTCACGACCTGATTCGCATCAGCTTTACGGCTTTCTTTCGATTCATTTCCTGCTTTCGAGGGCTTTTCTCCCGTCCGATAGCTTGTCACTTCATAGGAATGCCCGCCGATCAAAACAGTCACCGTTCCGTGGGCCAATCCCGTATCCACCGTCCGCCGAAAGATTTCCTTTACTTCTTCCGGACTTGCGGATGTAGTCATATCCCAATCGTCCGGGTTTCGTCCCAGGATAAAATCCCGCACACATCCGCCTACTATATAAGCCTCATGCCCTTTGGCATGCAGAATATCCAGCACACTCTTCGCTGACGCCGGTATTTTGATCTTCATTAATCATCCCTCACCTTCCGGGCAATTGCCCTTTTCTGCCGGATCATACCGGCTGCAAATCTCACTCCGCTCATTCTTCCTGTATAAATCTATCTCTCGCTGAGTTAAGTTTTTCTCTAAGCCCTACCTGTGCAAAGCGCCCGGAAGGAAACTTTCACTTAGTTAAAGAACACCTCCGGCCTTTTTGCTTCGTCATAGCGGAGCAAAAGTTCTGCTCCCATAGGCCTTGCCTGCGATCCGCACACTTGCACACAAGACCTTTTTTCTCAGTGTACCACAGAATCAGTTCTGTTGGTCCGTGAAAAGAAGGCCTGCCACTTTCCTTCTGCATTAAATTTTTTTATTTTTCTGCAAGGATTTTCCCTTCTGATTCGTATTATTAATAAAAGCAATCCCCAAAATGCTATAATAGCTCAAAAGTATGCTCAGAAAGGGGGCAAGGCACTTGCGAAGTCAGCAGGATGTAAACCAAACAATTGAAGAATATGCCGATATGATCCAGCGTCTTTGCCTGGCGCATCTGAAAAATCCGGCGGACATGGAAGATATGTTCCAAAACGTTTTTCTGAAATACATGACCTATGATGGCAAATTTGAATCCGAAGAGCACAAAAAACACTGGCTGATCAGAGTGGCCGTCAACGCCTGTCACGATTATTTCCGGACACATTTCTGGAAATCCAGAGACCCTCTGGATGTACTCGATTATTTGCCTGTAGATGCACCCAGAGAAGATTATGATGTACTCGACGCTGTCATGCGTCTGCCCGAAAAATATAAGGATGTGATTTATTTGTTTTATTATGAAGAATATACGGTCCCGGAAATTTCGGAAATTCTGAATAAAAAGGAAGGCACTGTTTATTCGCTGCTTTCCAGAGCCAGGACGATTCTGCGCAAGGAGTTAGGAGGTGATTTTTATGAATAAAATCTATGATGCATATGAAGAGATTCATGCGGATTCCCGACTGATCGACTCCACACAAGCATTCCTGGAACAGATACGTTTTGAAGAACTCTCATCAAAGAGTGAAGCAGAAGCTTCCGGCTGTCATAAAACGGCCACCCCGCAAAAATCTTCCGGTCACCGAAGGGATTTATTCCGCCCTGCCATGGCCTTACTGACTGTGCTGATCCTGCTCTGCGGTATGGTCGGCATCAATGCCTACCAGATTCAGGCTAAACCGGTTTCCTACATCAGTATCGATGAATGTCCTTCCATTGAGCTTTCACTGAATCGTTCTGATAAGGTTCTGAAAGCCACCGCATACAATGACGATGGTCAGAAAGTACTTGATCAGGTAAATGTCACGGGAAAATCCTATGAAGATGCCATAGAAGAAATCACGGAAGCCGAATCCCATCTCGGCTACCTGAATTCTGCCTCTTCTCTGGTATTTACGGTTATGTCCGACGATGACAGCCGGTCAGCAACAATCCGAAACAAGCTGATTACCTGCAAATCTGACCAGGCCTGCGATACATCCACCACATCAGCTTCCACAGAAATATATGACGAGGCCCATGATAACCATATGTCCTTCGGCAAATATAATATGTATCTGAGCCTGTCAGCCTATGACAGCACGATCACCGCCCAGGACTGTGCATCCATGACGATGGAAGAACTGAATGAAAAACTCCATGAGCATGAGTATGAGCATGCCGCTTCTTCGGGAAGCACGCATGACCAGACTGCCGACACTTCATCCGACTGTGCCGATACTTCTTCCGGCTGCGATGATGCTTCTTCCGATTGTAGTGATGACAAGGCTGCCGGCAATTGTGACGATACAGGATCCGATGATTGTTCCGATGACTACACAGATAGCTGTCAGAGCCAATGCGACGACACCGCGGGATATGATGACTCCTACGATGACGGATGCTACGATGATTACACAGAATATTGTGACTCCGGCTATACAGAATCCGCACATGATGCAAGTGAACATGGTGAATCCGGACATGGCGGTCATGATCATCATTAAATACGGTAAGGCTTCTCTTTTTCCCTGAAAGACTTCTCCCTCGCTGATTGACAATACCTCTATTTTATTTTAAGATTATGAGGTTAATGGAATTTTTTATAATAAAATTTTAAAAACAGTTCAGTATGAAAACCGAATACACTGAATCAAAGATATTTGATTTGAGAAAAATAAAACAGAGGAGTAAATCACGATCATGGCAAAAGAGAAAAAACTTGTCGAAGCGATTACCTCTATGGAAGAGGATTTCGCGAAATGGTACACAGATGTTTGTGTCAAAGCTGACCTGATCGGCTACACAAGCGTAAAGGGCTGCATGGCCATCAAACCAGCCGGCTATGCACTTTGGGAAAATATTCAGGCCGACCTGGATGCCCGCTTTAAAGCTACAGGCGTGCAGAATGTATACATGCCAATGTTTATCCCGGAGAGTCTTCTGCAGAAAGAGAAAGATCACGTAGAAGGTTTTGCGCCGGAGGTTGCCTGGGTAACACACGGCGGACTTGAGCCACTGCAGGAGCGTCTTTGTGTACGTCCTACATCCGAGACTCTTTTCTGTGATTTTTATGCAAAAGATATCCAGTCCCACAGAGATCTGCCGAAGCTCTACAATCAGTGGTGCTCCGTAGTCCGCTGGGAAAAAACAACCCGTCCTTTCCTTCGTTCCCGTGAGTTCCTGTGGCAGGAAGGCCACACAGCGCACGCAACTGCAGAGGAAGCTGTTGAGAGAACAGAGCTGATGCTGAACGTATACGCTGACTTCCTGGAAAGCGACATGGCTATTCCGGTCATCAAAGGACGTAAAACGGACAAAGAAAAATTTGCCGGCGCAGAGGCTACCTACACAGTAGAAGCCCTGATGCATGACGGTAAAGCGCTGCAGTCCGGTACAAGCCATAACTTCGGTGATGGTTTTGCCCGCGCTTTCGGCGTACAGTATACTGATAAAAATAACACACTGCAGTATGTACACCAGACATCCTGGGGTATGACGACACGTCTGATCGGCGCTCTGATCATGGTACATGGAGATAACAGTGGCCTGGTCATCCCGCCACGTATCGCGCCTACACAGGTTATGATCATTCCGATCCGCCAGAAAGCAGAAGGCGTTCTTGAGAAGGCTGCAGAAGTAAAAGCTGCACTCTCTGCTGCAGGCATCCGCGTTATGGTCGACGATTCCGACAAGAGCCCGGGCTGGAAATTCTCTGAGCAGGAGATGCGCGGTATCCCGGTACGTGTTGAGCTCGGACCGAAGGATATCGAAAACAATCAGGCTGTTCTGGTTCGCCGTGACACACGTGAGAAATACACTGTAGCCATCGACGAGATCCCTGCAAAAATGGCAGAGCTCCTGGAAAGCATCCAGAGCGATATGCTGGAGCGCGCAAGAGCACACCGCGAGGCACATACCTACGATGCAGCTACTTACGAAGAGTTCAAAGATATCGCAAACACAAAACCTGGTTTCATCCGCGCTATGTGGTGCGGCGAACAGGCATGTGAGGAAAAGATCAAAGAAGATACTACCTGCACATCCCGCTGTATCCCATTTGAGCAGAGCCGGATCAGCGACGTATGTGTATGCTGCGGAAAACCGGCTAAGAGCATGGTATACTGGGGCAAGGCTTATTAATAAGCTTCTTACGGCAGGCTTTAAGAAGGCAGACTGGCAAGAGGTTTGAATTCGTCATTTTTACCAAAGCCATCATTTCTTCCTGCGGAGCGCTTTTGGTACATAAAAAGAGACTTTTGGCAATAGTATATGGTCAATTCGGGAGCAAAAAATTCCTTCCCGCAGAAAGATGAAATTTTGTGAAAAGTTCCGAAAATGTTTTTTCTCACCTTTTCCACTTTCCAAGCCATGCGTATTGTTGTATGATAGAGAGGCACAAAATATTGTGCCTCTTTTTTTGCGTATATACCATATTTTGTGTTTCATAGTATGGTTTTTGCCGAAAAAGAAACCATATAAAGTAATCAGCCGCTTCGGGTTGATTCATTAGAAAACAGCATTTTTCCGATTTTGGATACGCATATTCCGGTCAAAGCAAATCCGGGACCGGATGCCGCATGGCTTCCTGTCCCTGCAGCAGCGCAGTATTCAAACCGGTCTTATTTTTGAGAGGATTTCCCATGACAAAAGCAGTAAAAACAGTAATCATCAAAAGAAACGGTGAAGAGGTTTCCTTCGACGTCACAAAAATCGTCAACGCGATAAAAAAAGCGAATAAAGAAGTGGCACCGATTCATCAGATGAATAAATACCAGATCCAGGCTGTGGCTGATAATATCGCCAATGAAGTCCGGGTTTCTCCGCATGCAGTACATGTAGAGGATATTCAGGATATGGTAGAAACCGGCATCATGGAGATGCGCGGCTTCGAGGTGGCGCAGAAATATGTGCGTTACCGCTACAGAAGAAATCTGGCCAGAAAATCAAATACCACAGACGACGGCATCCTGGCTCTGATCGACCAGGCCAACGAGGAGGTAAAACAGGAGAACTCTAATAAAAACCCTGTCATCAATTCCACACAGCGTGATTATATGGCCGGCGAGGTCAGCAAAGACCTGACACGCCGTATCCTTCTTCCGGAGGCCATCATCAATGCCCACGAAGCCGGTATCATCCACTTCCACGATTCTGACTACTATGCCCAGAAGGAGCATAACTGTGACCTGATCAACCTGGAAGATATGCTGCAGAACGGTACCGTGATCAGCGAAACGATGATTGAGAAGCCGCACAGCTTCTTTACTGCCTGTAATGTCACCACGCAGATCGTGGCCCAGGTAGCCAGCAACCAGTACGGCGGACAGTCCTTTACCCTGTCCCACCTGGCACCTTTTGTCGATATCAGCCGTCAGAAAATTAAAAAAGCCGTCATCAAAGAGCGCACTGAATGCGGTGAATCTCTGGATGAGACAATCATTAATAAAGTCACAGAAAGCCGTCTGCATGAGGAGATCAAGAGCGGTATTCAGACCATTCAGTATCAGCTGATCACCCTGATGACCTGTAACGGACAGGCACCATTTGTCACTGTCTTTATGTATCTGGATGAGGTTCCGGAAGGACAGACCCGTGATGACCTGGCTTCCATCATCCGTGAGGTTCTTCTGCAGAGAATGCAGGGCGTAAAAAATGAGAAAGGTGTATGGATCACACCTGCTTTCCCGAAACTGATCTATGTGCTGGATGAGGACAATATCACAGAGGATTCCAAATATTGGGACCTGACTGTTCTGGCTGCGAAATGTACCGCGAAACGTATGGTTCCGGACTATATTTCCGCGAAAAAAATGAAAGAATATAAAAACGGCGATGTTTACCCATGTATGGGCTGCCGTTCCTTCCTGACACCGGACACAGAAGGACTGGACCCGGGTCACAAGCATAAATATTACGGTCGTTTTAATCAGGGCGTTGTTACGATTAACCTCGTAGATGTAGCCTGCTCCTCCAACGGCGATATGGATAAATTCTGGACCATTCTGGAAGAGCGTTTGGAGCTTTGCCACCGGGCACTGCGATGCAGACATGAGCGCCTCCTGGGCACCGTTTCCGATGTTGCGCCGATCCTCTGGCAGTATGGCGCGCTGGCCCGCCTGAAAAAAGGTGAAGTCATTGACAGTCTCTTGTTCGGCAATTACTCTACGATTTCTCTGGGCTACGCAGGTCTCTATGAGATGTGCTACCGCATGACCGGCAAATCTCATACTGACCCGGATGCGAAGGAATTTGCACTGGCTGTTATGCAGAAGCTGAATGATAAATGTGCCGAGTGGCGCGCTGCTGAGAATATCAGCTACTCCGTATACGGCACACCAATGGAGTCCACTACCTATAAATTTGCCAAGTGCCTGCAGAAACGTTTCGGCATCATTCCGGGCGTCACAGATAAAAACTATGTGACAAACAGCTATCATGTACACGTTACAGAGGAAATCGATGCCTTCAGTAAGCTGAAATTCGAATCCGAATTCCAGAAGCTTTCTCCGGGCGGCGCTATCAGCTACGTAGAAGTACCGAATATGCAGAATAATATCCCTGCCGTACTCTCTGTCATGAAATATATTTACGAAAATATCATGTATGCTGAGCTGAACACCAAGAGTGACTTCTGTCTGGAATGCGGCTATGACGGTGAGATTGAAGTAACTGAGAATAACAGCGGTAAACTCATCTGGAAATGCCCGAACTGCGGCAATACCAATCAGGATATGATGTTTGTCGCCCGCAGAACCTGCGGATACATCGGCACACAGTTCTGGAACCAGGGCCGCACCCAGGAGATTAAGGACCGCGTACTCCACCTGTAACCTGTAAAGTCAGCTTATGAAATAAGGAGCTTGTAAGTTCGTAAAAGCCTGATTAAAAGGCGGGAAATTTTACACAACTAAAAAAGCATCGCATAAACGATTATTAAATCGTAAATGCGATGCTTTTTTTGTAGTTTTATCGTTCTTTTCCCTTAAAGAAGAGTCCCAGCATACCCGGACCCACATGGGCACCGGAGAAAGGCTCATGCTGGCAGATCACCAGCTTAGCCGGTTCCGCAATGGCCTTTACCTTTTCCGCTAAGGCTTCCGCATCCTTCAGGCAGTCACCATGCGAAATGCAGACCACCTGTTTGGCCGCGTCCACAACCTTCTCCGCATATTTACCCGCCAAAGCTTCAATGGATTTCTTGCGGCCTCTTACCTTTGCGCAGGAGATGATTTTTCCCTCAGCAGATCCATACAGGATCGGCTTGATGCTGAGGATTGTACCGATGGCTGCTGTTGCCCCTGTGACACGTCCGGTATTCTTCAGAAAATTCAGATCATCCACAGTAAAATACTGACATATATGCGGTACTTCCTCATCCAGGATTTTCGCCGCCTCTCTGACATCTACATTCTTTTCCGCCAGCTCTGCCGCATGCACTGCCAAAAGACCGTTACCAAATCCACATCCGTGAGAATCCACGATATGAATGAAGCGATCCGGGAATTCTTCCATCAATTCCCGGGCAGCATTGATCGCTGCATTATAGGTGCCGCTGATACCGGAAGACATGGCCACATAGATGATATCTTTTCCCTGTTCCAGCTTTTGCTTAAAATATTCCATAAAAAGATGTGTATTCAAAAGGCTTGTTTTCACCTTCCTGCCAGCTGCAAGCTCAGTATAATATTTATGTCCGTCAAAGCTGTCCACATCGCCCTCATAAACTCTTGGCTCACCATCCACCGTATAATTACAGGGGAGCAATTGAATCCCCTTCAGCATACTTTTCGGCAGATTTGCAGTTCCATCAGAAAATACAATAAACGACATCGATACTCCTCCACTCATAATAGGCTTAGTCACCATTATCCACGAAACCCCATCAGCTCTCTCTATTTCGTGAAATGTACTTTAATCTGCATAACCTCACTATCTGTAGCCACACGCATATCCGGACCGTAAACACCGATACCGGAGGATACGAATTCATGCAGCTGGTCCACCTGCTTATATCCCCAATAGTTCTCCCATTTAAAAGGCATGGTCAGAGTCAGCGGGAAGAACTGGCCGGCATGGGTATGACCGGAAAGCTGGATATCCATGCCATTGGCGGCATTCTCAGAAATCTCATCCGGTTCATGGCTCAGCATAATACAAGGTTTGCTCTTATCCAGATCACCTGTGAGCTCTTCAATCGTCATACGGTCTGAGGTACCATCGCCGGCGCGCTCTCCATCCAGACGACCAATGAGATAAAATGCATCATCAATGGTAACTACCTCATCCTCCAGCATGGTAATACCGCAGTCCTTTACGAACTCTTCCACCCGTGGATCACGGAACTGCTCACTCGGCGTAGTAACAGAAAAACCGCCGATCAGCAGGGCAGACACATCATGATTTCCATAGATACCATAGGTGCCGTAAGTACTCTTCATGGAGCTGATAATCTCCGCCAGACGCTCCGGATCATCCAGTGCCTCATATTCATTATCCACGATATCACCACCCATGATGATAATATCCGGCTCCAGCGCATTTACCTTTTCTACCATCTGCTCCATCATATCGCATCCGATGCTGTAGCCCAGATGGAAATCAGAAACCAGTACAATATTCAGATCTTCACGGCCTGCACAGGACTTATCCACCGTAATCTCATAGGAGTTGGTGGTAATTTTGTTCGCATGATCCAGACCATAAGCCGTAAATCCGATGGAGAGCAAAAATACCAGCGCACTCAGGATTGCATAAAGTCTTGGATTCTTCTGCACTTCTTTTTTCCTGATCTTTTTTACCAGTTTAAAAATCAGTACCAGAATATCTGTCACCAGTGTAAAGAAGAAAAGATAGATAAAGAATCCCAGCCAATAGTTACTGAATTTATGGATTGCCACCTGCAGATCACTGTGCGGCAAAAATCCGCCCAAAAGCAGGGTAGACCATAATACGATTAATATAAGGCTCAGCGGAATCAACACAATCTTTTTTCCGAGAAAGCTTTTCGTTCCCCGGAAGCAATGGGCCATCCGCCAGATCACATATGCCATCATAAGCATATATACAAACAGCATCAATAATGCCAGCATAAGAAATAACCTCCTGATTTTATTCTCACAATCATCATCGCCAGAACGAAACATGGTCTGCTTAGCAGATCAAAATCCGGCGCCAGGTCTCACCTGTGTTCGACTTGAATTATGATACCTCTTCTACAGATACCATCAGCTGCAGGGCATCCCCGCTGTCGGATAAGGCCGTCTCTGCAGCCTCATGCTCTCCTTCTACCATACCGGTATAATCTGTAATTCCCTCACCCTTATTAGGATGTCCGATGGAATAAATCATATCACCCGTAAAGGAAATGACCAGCAAAAGCGCCACCGGCAATCCGATCTTCACCGGAACCCGTCGGAACATATTGTCCAGGAATGGTCCCAGGAAATAAACGACCGCTACGCCGCCAAGTCCAAAGATCAGAAGTCCTTCTGCGCAGACACGGCCATGAATATTCAGGAAATAGCCTGAATAATCCCACCACTTAGTTCCTCCATTGAAGGTTTCCAGAAGATAGGCCGCTGTATATTCCAGGCTACCGCAGAGCACAACCGCCGCAACAAATTCTGCCAGCGGATTTCGCCGCAATTTATTCAATATCATAAGGATCAATACCCCGCCGGCGCCATAGATCGGCAGCCATGGACCATGCATGACACCTCGGTTAATGAAAACACCATCTGCATGCAGATGAAGAGCTACTTCCCAGGCCCAGCCAATGATACACATGGTAAAAAAGATAAATATCAGCGACAATACCGAATAGTGTCTGTCGAAATGCATGGATGAAACCTTTTTAAATTTAACATCCTCACCCTTGATCGTATACAGACGTCTCGGGTACATTTTTCCGTGCAGGATTGCCTGAAATCCTTTGATACTGAAATTTTTTCCCTGAATACGCTCATATTCTCTGGATTTCTCATCTATGATCAATGTGACGCCGAAGACATTCTCCATAAAGCCAAGGAAACCTTTTCGCTTTTCATAAGTCTCAGGAACCACCAGATCCTTCACATCACTGTAAGCCTCTTGCAGTGTCTCCGGGGAGGCTTTTTCAAAAAGGTATACATCGTTCAGCTTGTCCGCATTGGGGATATTTTTACGCTTGGCTTCCTCACGAAGATATGCATAATATTCTGCATCAACTGCCTCCATATAAGGGCTGGCATAAAAAATACCCACCAGTCCGGAAGTTAAAAAGCTTAATATACGCCATGGCAGGAAGGAAAGATCCAGCACAAAAATTTCCCACTTATGACCATCCATCATCCTTCTGGAAAGTGTGATCGCTTCACGCGCACCGATGGAAGGATTCTCCGCCACAATATAAGGCACCTGACGATAGGAATAGCCCTTAATAAAGCCGCCGATCACGGTCAAAGACCATAAGGACTGAAAGATATCACAAAGGAAAATCGTCTTTACCACACTCCAGGTCTTTCCCATCTGTATATAAAAGAGGAAACGTTTCATCGGAACATGATCATAAATTCGTAATTCCATGAAAACACGCTTAATCGTCACCCACAGCATATTAAATACAAACACCCACACAAAGGTGAGGAAGGCGCCGCCCAATAGAATAAAGATAATCCTGCTTATGGTTTTCGAATGACTGATGGAATTCAGTTCCTCAAAAATTCCCACCAGCACACGGCCGGAGGCCACGTTATTAACCATTTCCGCCAGTACACCACGGGAATGGCCCATAGATACTATAGCCAGTTTATTTTCTCTTGCCTGATCTGTCGAATAGGCCGTTTCCGTTTCTGTTGCCGCGGTCTTTTCGTCACCCAGCGCCATCTCTGCAAAAATCGATGACAAGGTTGGGTTGGATCCTACTACCTCTGCCTCTTCCTCTACATTTGTCGTAATGAAGGTCACGTTACTTCCGTAATCCAGACCGGTCATCGCCAGCAAAAGACAAAGGACCAGAAAAAACCAATAACATTTTTTCAGACGGGCTTTACCTTTCTTTTTTAATTCTCTTCGTAATTTTTTTTGCATAAATATACCCTTCCTGTTTCGCAAGTCGATCTCATAATTACTTCAGCTCAGCGGGAGAGCGCTTTGCGCTCGGCCACGGCGTGGCAAGAAGGCCTGCGCTCTTAAATTATTTCCATTCAAAATATCTGTGAAATTTATGAGATTACAGATTTTCGCTCTTCATCCAGCATATCTGCGATCAGGCTGAAATATTCCGCATAGGGTGACTCAAAAGCACTGCATTCATCATAAAATTCCAGCAAGTCGACACTGGTAAGCGCCCCGATATAGACACCTGCCAGCTGGTCAAGCTTATCCACCTTCGGGCGGGCCTGCAGCGCTTTCATAATGCTGGTCTCTGCCACGCTGTATTCTGCCGGTCCGAAAACAATAGAACCATGCAAATAAAGCGTTTTTCCCTCTTCCGTCTCCAGCTCCAGCTCAGCATCATAGGCAATGCCCCTGGCATTTAAAGCCGCTTTGGAGCTGCTTCTCTTTTTAATTTTTGTCTCATCAAATGTAATCATTTTTTTCGTTTCCTTTAATCTGTATGATTTTTTTATACAGACAGTCATACGGAGCAAAAGCAGAAATGTTTTAAACCCTTAAAAAGGATATGCATAATCCGCTCCACTGCTTGCTCATGCCGGCTGTTTGTCATTTCGTCAGAAATGCCTTAACACATAGGCAGGGCACTGCTGCTTACTTCTATATGTCTTTATATTGTAAAAACGCCTCCGTGGCAGCCCCACCAGCTGCGCTCTGTGTAATTCATATACATATCATGGGGCGACATGCCAAGCTCCTCTTCCAAAATTTCATAAATCTTTTTCACATATGCTTCCACCTCGGCCGGATCTGCCGGGCCAAAGCTGTTCATATTAATAAAAGCACCGTTCTCCAGCTCTGCATCGCCCATCTGCAGATAGCAGTCATCACGGATTACCGTCATCAAGGCATCCTGTGTTTTCCCGCTGATCATCACGACATTCGCAGACAAAAAATCCGCCAATACCTTCTTCTGCTCCTTCGTGATCTTTTTAGATAAATTCAATTCCAGACTTGGCATAGTTCTCTTCTTCCTTTCACCGTTCTATCCCTTCGGATCTGTATCCGTCATAAAGCTAGGTATCATCTTATTATAATCTAATTTCCCCCTCTTTGCACCAAAAGTGAACAGAAAAGCAACATTTTTGCTGCTATTATTTATGCTATAATGAATACAATATACAGATACATTTACTTTGTAAAATCACATTACAATTGATTTTATCTATTTCTTAGAAAAGGAAGCATGCAATGACTGATCAGGAATTAATCCGAAGCATCTGGCCCCAATGGGAAGCTATCGAAGCCGCAGGACGGGGTTCCTTTGGTTCCGTCTATAAAGCACGGCGGGCCGACCTCTCCAGGGACTATTACTCTGCGATCAAAATCATTCACATAACGCCGACCCAGGATGAATATTTCACCCGCAAGGCCGAGCTTGGCAGCGACGAAAATGTTCTGGACTATTACCATAACTACGTCAGCTCCTGTACCAAAGAGATTGAAATGATGATGGAACTGCGCGGCGTACAAAATATCGTCTACGTAGAAGATTATGCCATAAAAAAAGAGGATTCCGGCTTTGGCTGGCATATTCTGATCCGCATGGAATACCTGACCTGTCTGACCCGGCTTCTGGCAGAAAAAAGCTTCTCCGAGGCAGAGATTATTTCCCTTGGTATCGACCTTTGCAATGCCCTCTGTAACTGCGAGAAAAATAAGCTTTTGCATAGAGATATCAAGCCGTCCAATATTTTTATCAACAGTCAGGGCGTCTATAAGCTTGGCGATTTCGGCATCGCCAGACATATGAGTACGGCCAACTCCGGCATGTCCCAGAAGGGCACCTACGATTATATCGCGCCGGAAATCCTGCGAGGACATACTTATGATCACCGGGTAGATATCTATGGACTGGGGCTGGTTCTTTACCGCCTTTCTAACAAAAATCTCCTGCCCTTTGTCGATCCTTCAGATATGTCCCATCCCTTCTCCAAGGAAGCTGCCCTGGCCAAACGTTTCAGCGGCAAAGAAGCTATGCCCGCTCCCATGCAGGCTTCCGCAGGACTCTCCGCTATCATTCTGAAAGCCTGCGCCTTTGCGCCGGAAGATCGCTATGACTCTGCAGAAGACATGAAAACTGCCCTGCTGCAGCTGCAAAAAGGGCAAACAAACGATCAGGATGTTCATGAAGCCTGGTATTTCAGCGAGCGTGAGAATGTAAAAGATGACGATGCCACCTACCTTTTCGGCGAAGAACATGGAGATGCACAGAATGTCTCCGACATTGACTGGAATTTAAACGGGACAGATCAGCCGTCCGGTAAACATACAAACCGGGCACATGGCAATTTTTCTGATCAGGCTTCCGGAAAAGGCAATGGCCCGACGCAGAAAACCTACCAGCGCTATCAAAGCTATTCCGCAAACAATGCTACAGATCACAGCGGCAGTACAGAAAGCCGCTCTGCCACAAAGGCAGCTGCCAAAAGCAATGCCGGTAAAAGCAGCGGCGTAAAGTCCCCTGCCAAAGCAAAGGAGTCATCCACTTTAGGAATGCTCTTTAAGATCATCCTTGTCCTGGCAGTGTTTTTCCTTGGGCGTCATATTTACCAGACAAAAATCTCCCAGGTACGACTCGTTAAGCGCGATGACAATGCCATTGCCTGGGAAAAGGTCTATGCAGACCTGACAAGCGAAGATGCGATGGAAAGTCCGATTGATTATGAAAACGACTCTTTGTATGAGATCCGTGATGCTCTGCAGGAGAAGGGCTGGAACATCGAAGACGGAAGCAACGATCATCTTTTCACCGCCACCTATCCGATTCCGGCGTCTTATGATACTGACACTGAAAATGCCTCCCTGGAAATTTTTGTCCAAGTTGATGACAGCGAAACCTATGTCTCCTTTGAAGACAAGGGCTTTGTCGCCGATCATCCATATTTTTATATGACCACTGACACAAATGGGATATCAAGCCGTCCCGGTGATCTGCTGGAAATCTGGCAAACAGCTGCCTCGGAACTTGTATGCGATTGTATGTATGATGAGATCGTAAGATTCACCGATGCTTCCGACGATATGCTGGCCTTTGCCGATACGACAGAGGACGATGATCTCCTGGCTTACCGTTGGAAAAATGGCAAAGAACGTTCTTCCATCAGTTATGAGCCGTTGGATATGGCTGCTTCAGACACAGAATACGTATCCTTAAGTTTTGATACGCACCTGTCAAATACGTCCTTTTTCTTTGGGGATAACAGACCATCACCACAGCTCACGCTGACCCAGTATTCCTACGCCTCCGGAGACAAACGCATCTTCGAAGTGAACATTCGCTATATCCATTAAAACATCCATGGCAAGCGCTACATACGCGCTTCCCTCTATGTATTATGATACAAGGGAGATTTACATATGAATTACGCAGAAATCAAATCCTATGACACTGCCAACGGTCCCGGCGTACGGCTGAGCCTTTTCGTCTCCGGCTGCACCCATCATTGCAAGGGCTGCTTTAATGCAAAAACCTGGGATTTTAACTTTGGAAAACCCTATACAAAGGAAGTAGAGGACGCAATCCTCGAAGAAGTGAGCGGCATCATGTACCAGGGCATGACCCTTTTGGGCGGTGAACCCTTTGAACCGGAAAATCAGAAGGGACTGCTTTCACTGGTAAAGCGTTTTAAGGAAGAAAATCCGAAGAAAGACCTCTGGTGCTTCACCGGTTATTTATACGACGAGGATCTGCTGGGACGTATGTGGGACACTGTTCCTGAAACCAGAGAAATTCTGCCCCTCATAGATGTTTTGGTAGACGGGGAGTACATGGAGGAACTGCACAGCCTGGATCTGCTCTATAAAGGCTCGTCCAACCAGCGGACCATCGATGTGCCCAAATCCCTGGCCGCAGGTGAAATCGTCACCTGGGATCCGGGCATGACCTCCATGTCAGCGCGCATGCGACTCTAAAAAACGGACATGGCAAGCGCTACGTATGCGCTTACCTCCATGGATTATGATGCACCTACGCATGGTCATCATGACACAAGAAAACAATAATTACGGGGCAGATCATTACTGATCTGCCCCGTATCATATCGTATTTTTCATTTTTATCTCAGATTGTATAGCGGACATTCGCACTATGCTTCTGCTACTTGCTCATGAACGCAGGCTCCGACCCGATTTCTCTGCTCACTCCACAATAGAGTAACCCAGCATGATCTCCCGGTGCACTGCTTCCGGATTCGTCATCTCTTCCAGCAGTATTTCCGCAGCCAGCTTACCGCTTTCTTCGTAGGCAAAATGTCCCGTCATGATATCATGTCCGGCGATTTTGACCAGACTGGAATCACCATGTCCGGCAAGCCTTACCTCTTCCGGCACAGCTATATGCTGCTCCTGCAGATAGCGAAGTGAACCTGCTGCCAGCTCGTCTGTCGCACAGATAATGGCATCCAGATTGGGATAGAGCTCCAGAAGTTCAGCCGCCTTTTCATAGCCGGAAGAAATCCGGAAATTCGCGACAACGCGACGATCTATACATTCCTCCAGACCGGCTTCCCTCACAGCATCACAAAAACCTCGATAACGATTCATACCCACTGCCTGATCCTGTGGATTCACACCCATAAAAGCCGGCGCCTTTGCGCCTTTTTCAATGATTCTTTTCGTCACATCATAAGTCATGTGATAATCATCATGATAAACACAGGATAAACCGGTAAAGCGCTGCCCCACGATCACCAGCGGAATATTCATATTTTTTATGATGCGCTTATGCTCTGCTGTAAACATCGTTCCGCATAGAATGACACCATCCACCTTTGTCTCATCGAAATTCTGCAGATAGGTAATCTCCCGCTCCAGATCATTATGCGTTACCGTCAGAAGCAGCTGATAGCCTGCTTCATCCAGCACATTCTGAATTCCTTCTATGACTCTGCCCAGTGCCGAGGATACCATCTTTGGCACGATGACACCAACCATTTTTGTTTTCTTGGTACGCAGCGTCTGGGCATGAACAGAGGGCTGATAGCCCGTCTCCTCTACCACCTTACGGATCGCTTCCCGCTTTTCATCTGAAATATAACCATTATTAAAATAGCGGGAGACGGCCGCCTTGGACACTCCCGCCATATTTGCGATATCTGCTATTGTCACAAAACCTCTCCTCTACATTTGAAACGAAATATTTTCTGAGGCTTTGTCTTTCTGTTCCTTATTTCAACATAGCCTCTACTTCTTCTCTCTGCGGCATTACACGCAGGGCACCTTTTCTGGTGGTTACAATGGATGCAGCCGCATTGGCGAAACGAAGCATCTCTGTCAGCTCAGCATCTGTATACTCTCTGAACTCATGCTCCAGTACATAATTCAGAATGCATGCGCCAAAGGTATCGCCGGCACCTGTTGTCTCGATGGTATTCTCCTGAATACATGCAGGAACTTCTATTCTCTGTGTTTTCGTATAAGCGCGGCTTCCGTCACCACCCATAGAAAGAAGAATCAGCGGAATATGATACTCTGCCTGCAGTTTCGCGATACCTGCATCGAAATCTTCCTCACCTGTAAACCACTGAATCTCATTGTCAGAGATTTTCAGAATATTGCAATGCTGCAGGCCATAAGCCACCTGCTCATGGGCATCGTCAAGACTCTTCCACAGAGGCTCACGAAGGTTCGGATCAAAGGAAATAATTGCGCCTGCTTCCTCTGCGATCTGAATTGCTTTCTTTGTAGCAGCACGGCATCCCTCATGTGTCATAGAAAGTGTTCCGAAATGGAAAATTTTTGCCTCCTGAATCAGAGCTGCATCTACATCATCCTCTGTGAGCATCATATCTGCGCCCGGATTACGATAGAAGGAAAACTCTCTGTCGCCGCCCTCTTTGGTATGGACAAAGGCCAGGGTCGTATTTACTTCAGGATCTCTCTTCAGGCCGTCAATGCCGATACCTACAGAAGAAACAGCCTCTTCCAGCAGATCACCGAACATATCCTTACCCAGCTTACCGATAAAGTTTGTTTTCTTTCCCAGATTGTTCAGCATAGACAGTACGTTACATGGTGCGCCGCCCGGATTTACCTCCAGCAGACGATTGCCCTGTGCGCTTAAGCCTGTCTCTGTAAAATCGATCAACAACTCGCCTAATGCTACTACATCATATTTTTTCATCACAATTACCTCACATTATATCTTTTGCGTTTCCTATTGTAAAGGTTTGGCACAAGCTTGATCTTCCGCTTTTCTCCCACGAACGATGCGCAAATGCAGTGCCGGCTTATGGCATTACATTTACCCCTCTCTTTATCACAGAATACAAGAGCAGAATAAGCCTGCGCCTCCTTCATTATCGTAATTATATTCAGATTTTCTTCAGGTAAATAAAGCTGTGGGCCGGGATGTCGACGCCGCGGGCTTCTCTCTTCTCGCCGGTAATCATATTTTCATAAAGGCCATCATCCTCGTTGATCCAGGCTGTCTTATCGAACTCGCTGAAATTAAAGATACCGATGATTTTGTCACCATCATAGTAACGGCCGATGGAAAGTACTTCCTTCTCCCAGGTATCCAATGTCCAGGTATCTGCTGCCGCCATAAAGGCCTTCTCTGTCTTTCTGATCTTTTCCAGCTGATCCAATGCCTGGTATACGCGACCCTCCACGGTCTCCGGATTATTTCTCTTCTCTGCATTCTCCCAGAGCATCTTTCCTCTGTGCAGATAACGGGAGTCCTCTACCTTCTTCGGATCATCTTTATATGTATAATCATTGACCTGTGCGATCTCATCTCCGCTGTAAAGCACCGGAATACCGGACTGCATAAACATATAAGCATGCAGCATGATGTCCATGTTGATCGCATCATTCATCATCGCCTCATCCTGTTCAAAGCCGGCACGTTCGATACCGCAAAGGGATGCTGTGGTACCGCAGAAACGTGCATCACCGGATACCAGATCCTCATTATAAAGCTCGCCACGACTGTTGCTGTTGCCTGTCCAGCCACGGAAATAGTCATTCAGATATTTCTTATGAGGCACCTCCTGAATTCCTTCCTTGGCCAGTGTTGCATAATCCAGACCCCAGCCGATATCATCATGGCAGCGCAGATAATTCAGGAAGAGATAATCCTTTGGCAGGCTGTTTACGATATCCAGCTGCTGACGCAGAAGACGTGTGTCTCTGGTCGCTACTGTATGCCAGGTCGTCGCCATCGTTGTTACGTTATAAAGCATATGGCATTCCGGTTTCTCTACCGTTCCGAAATAGGGTACAACCTTTTCCGGCTCCATAACAACCTCGCCCAGCAGCAAAATGCCCGGGCAAACAATTTCACCGATAATACGCATCATACGAACGATAGTATGTACCTGCGGCAGGTTACGGCTCTGTGTGCCCAACTGTTTCCAGATATACGGAACCGCATCGATACGGATAATGTCGATACCGCAGTTTGCCAGATACATATAATTATACATCATCTCGTTGAATACACGCGGATTTTTATAATTCAAATCCCACTGATAAGGATAAAATGTCGTCATGACATAATGACTCAGTTCACGGCACCATGAGAAGTTGCCCGGTGCTGTGGTCGGGAATACCTGCGGAGTAGTTTTTTCATACTGCGCCGGAATGGTGTAGTTATCATAGAAGAAATAGCGGCTCATGTACTCGCCGTCACCCTGCCTTGCGCGAACTGCCCACTCATGATCCTCTGATGTGTGATTCATGACAAAATCCATACACACATTCATATTTTTCTTATGGCAGGCTGCTGTCAAATTCTGCAGATCCTCAATGCTTCCCAGATCCTCGCGAACCTTACGGAAGTCAGCCACCGCATAACCACCGTCAGAACGACCTTCCGGTGAGTCCAGGAATGGCATCAGGTGAATGTAATTCACATTGCTCTCCTGCAGATAGTCCAGTTTTTCCTCGACACCCTTCATATTGCCGGCAAAATTATCGATATAAAGCATCATGCCCAGCATATCATTACTCTTATACCAGGATGGATTGGCCTCGCGCTCCTCATCCTGCGCTTTCAGATCATTATTTCGTGCCAGATAGTATTCACGCATCTGATCCAGCAGCTCTGCAAACATATCACTGTTGTTATACAATTCCATATAAAGCCAGCGCAGCTCATCATGATGCTTTTCCAGACGTTTCAGATACAGCTCATCTGTCACTTTCTTTTCTGCTTTTTTCACCGCCATTCTAAAAACCTCCCTAAGACAGGGGACGGTCCTTTGTCCGCGGGACAGGGGACGGTCCTTCGTCCCAAATGCGGAACGGGGGACGGTCCTTCGTCCCAAATACGGAACAAAGAGACGCACCTTTGCCTCTTAAATTATGTCTGATTTTCTCTTTTTTATCTGTGATAATCCCGTCATATCACCTAAAAGTGATGGATTATCTTTATTTTTTATACATTTATTTCATCGTATACTTAAATTAATTCTAACAATTTTTGCCTTTTTTTCTCCACCCCACCATGTAGCTATTATATGGCAAAATGTACCCTTTTCTCTTTAACCCGGGACAAACGGGACAAAGGACCGTCCCCCGTCCCTAATAAGAGGACCGGATTCCCCATGCCGCGGGGCATTTCTACGGGAAATCCGGTCCTGCTAAAGGAGATATTGGAGTATGAAATGAGGTAAACTTTGCGAATCCGGTTTTCACCAGATCTCGCTTTGAATCAGATGTCTTCTGATATTAACCGGGGGTCAGATAGACATCAGCTCGTCGCCTGTTTTAGTAGCGCCTGTTTTCAGCACCTTGAAGCCATCATAGTCCTCGCTATTTGTCAGCAGGACAGCTGTGACAGGGCTGTAACCGGCTTTTTTGATTTTTTCAATATCGAATGCGATCAGCTTCTGACCCTTCTTTACCTGGTCGCCCTCAGCGACAAAGAGTTCAAAGCCGTCACCTTTCATATTTACAGTATCTACGCCTACGTGGATCAGCAGTTCCATATCTTCCGGTCCTGTGATACCTACAGCATGTTTGGTATCTGTTACAGAAGAAATCTCGCCGTCAAAAGGTGCTACGACCAGGCCAACTGCAGGGTCGATACCTACACCGTCACCCAGAACACCTGAAGCAAAAGTATTATCCGGGATTTCTTCTCTGGCAATTGTTCTTCCCTCTACAGGAGCATACAGCTTCTTAGGATCAGCAGGCGCAGCTTCTGCTGCAGGAGCCTCTTCTTTTGCCTCTACGACAGGAACTTCATCTACTTCCTCTTTCCAGAACATATATGTGAGAACGAAAGCAATACCACCGGCGATAGCCAGCATAATGATGTACTGTACAGTACAATGTGTAGTGATCAGGAAGCCAGGAATACCTGTTACACCGTAAGCAGAACCATAAACACCGATCATTGAGCCTACAGCAGCGCCAAAGGCAGCGCCTACCATACCGCAAACAAGTGGTTTTACGAAACGAAGGTTGATACCGAAGATAGCCGGCTCAGTGATACCAAGGGATGCGGAAAGACCTGCAGGCAGTGCCAGAGATTTGGTCTTAGCGCTTTTTGCTTTTACGAATACAGCTACACAGCTCATACACATTGCAAAGTTTGCAGAACAGGAAACCGGCAGCCATACGTTTTTACCGTTCTCAGCGATCATACCAGCCTCAAGAACGTTAAACATATGATGAATACCACAGACTACTGTCAGCGGATAAATAGCACCACATACGAAGGATCCGATTCCAAGCGGCAGCTGCAGCAGTGCTTTTACAACTGTCAGAATGTTGTTCTCTACAACGATGAATACAGGTCCGATAATTGTCATTGTAAGGAATGCAGTTACGAATACAGTTACAAGAGGAACGACAAAGAGGTCAAGCATCTCCGGAACTACTTTGTGCAGTTTCTTCTCAAGCTGACACATCAGCCAGATAGCGATGATGATCGGAATGATATGTCCCTGATAGTTTACCTGACGGATGTCAAAGCAAAGAATGTGCCAATACTGAATCTGACTCGGATCAGAAGCAGCTGTCCATGCGGACAGAAGATTCATATGCATCAGCAGCATGCCGATGGTACCGGCCAGGAAAATATTTCCGCCAAATACTCTTGCCGCACTGATCGCAACCAATACAGGCAGATAAACAATGGCTGTGTTTGCTACCAAATCCATCCAGCTGTAAATATCGCTTCCTGCGAATGCCGGGAAGAACTGTCCGAGAGCCTCTACCAGACCCATCATCAGACCAGCTGCTACGATAGCCGGCAGAATCGGCACGAATACATCGCCGAGCGCTTTCACGATTCTCTTCGGCAGTGGCTGTTTGGCTGCTGCTGCAGCTTTTACATCATCCTTGGTTGCCGCTGACATGCCGCTGACTTTCAGAAACTCATCGTATACTTTATTTACAGTACCTGTACCGATGATCATCTGCAGCTGTCCGTTACTCTGGAATACACCTTTGACACCCTCAATGTTTTCCAGTTTTTTCATATCAATTTTACTATTGTCTACAGTTACCAGTCTCAATCTGGTAGCACAATGTGCGGCACTTACCAAATTTTCTCTGCCGCCAAGTGTCTCGTAAATTTCTTTCGCACACTTTGCATAATCTAATGCCATGTCATTCTCCTCTTTCTTTTCAAACGGATAGCTCTATAAGCCTGATTCTCTTCTTCGCCTTTTCCTGACTTCTCCTCCGGAAAGGCCTATGCTTAATCTATAGAGCTCATCCAACTTCTATTTCACAGGAAAGGCCCAATGTAAAAGCATCTTTGCCCTCCTGTATGCATCCTCGGGATGCCCGAAGCAGTCTCCTGATCCGGTTCCTCATCATCCCTCAGATGAAGCCATATCTGTTTTGCAAATCATTCTCAGCCCAGCAAACCACAGGTAAGGAAACCTTGATATAAGCCATCCTCTTCAACAGAAGGACAGACATAATCTGAAATCGTTTTCATCTCTTCTGTACCATTTTCCATACATACTGCGAATCCAACCGTTTCCAGCATTTCCTTATCGTTCATGCTATCACCAAAGCCAATAGAATCCTCCACCGGAATCTGCAGATATTCACAAACCCGCTTTACAGCGAGACCTTTGTCAAAATTCTTTCCTACAAGCTCGCCGTTGATAAATGCATCCTTCTCTTTTCCGAGAATAACGACATTCAGCATATCCTGCAGCAAGGCTTTCGGTTCTTCCAGGTTCTCCTCCGTCGGCGCCATCATGACCATTTTATAGATCGGCTCTCCCTGATATTCCGCCATAGGCCGAATATTCAGTGATGATTCAATCTGCTCACGCCAGCGTAAAAGTTCACTGTTTCCATCGCCTTTTGCATTGGCTGTTTCCTGCAGAAAAGTTTTAAATCCTTCATCCGTGTAGGAACCGCCCTTACACTCCACTGTCCGGAAGACACCATTTCGTTTCAAAACCTCTGATGCGAAATCGCTCTGCTCCTTCGTCAGTGGTGAATCGTAAATGACCTCTTCATTACAGACAATGTAACCGCCGGAGCTGGCTACGTAGCCGTCAAAACCATACTCCAGTACCGGTTTCAGCATGCCATAGTTTCGTCCGCTGCACAGCAAAATATAATGTCCCTGCTGCTGCGCCTTGCGAATTGCCTCTAAGGCGGAAGCCGGCGGCTCGTTCTGACCCGGCACGGTAAGGGTACCGTCAATGTCCAAAAAAACAACTTTCTTATTCATATTTTTTACCTGCTTGATTAATAAGTGAAATCGATTTCATTTGTTGTATTTCATTATATTCATTTATTTTTTAATGTAAATCGGCATTATACTCAAAAATACAAATATTTTTTGTGAATTTTATATGAAATCGTTTTCAGTTATGATTTCTTTGTCTGAACTGCAAACCTCGCCTCCCGGACTCTTCCCTTACAGTCATATCCCTGCGCTTCGCCTGTCACCCCCACTGCTATTCCTATTCCGATCAGGCCTTGCCCTTACCACATATGCTGCACACAAAGGTCCTCCGGATCTTTGCCTGGCATACATAGCATCATTTTGTTGGCGTTCTGATGGAGACGAAAAAAGAGGACAACCCATTTCTGAGTCATCCTCTTCTTCTGCACTTAAAAATCCTTTTTTTATCAAATCCTGCAATAGATATTTTCTATCTGCGAAAACCTTTGCACGATTCGTTTCTTATGGAAGGCGATGCGGTTTTTCATCACCAAAGGACAGCCTGCTGTCCCGCTTACGACTTATGCGAAGTATCTGTCAAGGAGTCCCTTGAATGCTTTGCCATGACGAGCCTCGTCACGAGCCATCTCATGAACTGTGTCATGGATTGCATCCAGATTCAGAGCTTTCGCACGTTTTGCCAGATCTACTTTACCTGCTGTAGCGCCGTTCTCAGCCTCTACACGAACTGTCAGGTTCTCTTTTGTGCTGGCAGATACACACTCGCCAAGGAGCTCTGCGAATTTCGCTGCATGCTCAGCCTCTTCCCATGCTGCTTTCTCGTAATAGAGACCAACCTCAGGATATCCCTCTCTATGTGCTGCACGTGCCATAGCCAGGTACATTCCAACCTCTGAGCACTCACCTTCAAAGTTAGCTCTCAGATCTTTTTTAATATCTTCCGGAACGTCTGCTGCTACACCGATCACATGCTCAGCTGCCCATGTCAGCTCGCCACCCTGCTCTACGAATTTAGAAGCCGGAACCTTACATACCGGACATTTCTCAGGCGGAGTATCTCCCTCATGAACATAACCACAAACGCTGCATACCCATTTCTTCATAATATTTATTTCCTTTCTATATAAAATTTCTTAGAGATAATAGTAATGATTACTGTTTTTATTATCTTACCAAAGACCATACAAGATAGTCAATTCTAACAATTCATGTTCTTGAATAAAAACATTCTTACTTTTTCTATGAAGGAAAAACCTTTCATCAATCGTTCCTATCTCTGCTCTGACTTCTTTCCCTGCTTTCTCTCTGATTTCTCTCTAACTTCTATTCCTTACATTCACTGCATATCCCGGTAAATGTAATACTGCAATTCTCCACAATCCCGCCTAGTTCAGAGGATACTTCCTGCATGATTTCCTGCGTAGACAAATTCATCACATCTACAATTTTCCCGCATTTCTTACACACAAAATGATTATGTGGTTTAATTTCTCCATCATAGCGGTCCGGTCCGTCGATGGAGGAAATCTTCTGAATCTCTCCCAATTCTGATAATAAAGCAAGATTTCGATATACTGTGCCCAGACTAATATTCGGATATTCTGTCCGGATATCTGTATAAATCATATCTGCAGTAGGATGGTCAGTACGCTGTGCAAGGTTGGATTTGATCGACGCCCGCTGCCGACTATACTTTAATGTCGCCATTCTATTGCTCCTGTTCAACTTTTAATTAATATTAGTAATTATTTCTAATATTATTATACTAACAAATTCCACCTCAGAGAGTCAACACTAACCATACAAAGTAGAAACACGTCACTGTCACCGATGCTGTACCTTGCACAATGCAGTTGCATTCTTGGCTACTCTGATCCGGGTTATGCAATAGGCATGCGAGAACATCCCGGGGCCTTCTTGTCACGGCTTGCTTGACCGTAAAGCGCCCTCCCACTGAGATGAAAAAGTCCCGACGCTGTGGCTGTTGCGGCAAGCATATTTAGCCAGCCGGGCCGAAGCAAACGGGACTTTTCTATATTATTTACAAACTATATCTAAAAGATCAGCTGCAAAGCAGCCAATCTTTTAAAGAACAAGCTGCGAAGCGGTCACGCCTTTGATTTACCTTTCCCATTTCATTTGCATAATGCCGGCGACATTTCCGGAAACTTATGAGAAAATAGAACAGATTTTATCCCAGATGCCGGCGAACCAGTTGATAATAGAATCAATAATACTGTCAGCTTCCACATCAGAGATACCCAGATCCAGACCCTGCTCTTTCAGTTTCTGGTAAAGATCCTTCACCTGTGATTTCAATTCATCCGTATCCAGATCCAGCTGACTGATCTTTTTCATAAGCGCAAGGATTTCATCAATCTGCTCATCTGTCAGCTCGATATCCAGCTCTGCGGATACCTTAATGATCAGCTCACGGATATCATCTTCATCTTCTACGCCTTCTGCGACAGCTTCCTTTACGGTCGCGATCAGCTCTGCAGCTTTCTCCTGATCACCGATGGCTTCACCAAGGCCGCTGGTGGTTACCAGCTCATCTGCCGCGGTGTCTACACCTTCTGCCTTCAAAGCCTCGCCTGTCATCTCTTCGTAGGCCTTTGTAACTCCCAGAAGAGCTGCCGTTCCGGAAATTCTTTCCGGTCCGACTACCACGACGTCTGCATTCTTTACACCGGCTGTCACCAGCGCATTCTGATACATTTCGACAGTACAGTAAGAAATGTTCTGTGTAGCCACATTGATTCCGTTTCCTTCACCTTTGGCTACTACCTTCGCACTGGAAAGTGAATTTCCGCCTATAACATCCTGGGGCAGATAAGAATCAAATGCCTCATGCTCCTCATCGTTGGTAACGGTCAATACTGTGCAGTTGGCCAGGTCGGCTTCTGTCAGGTTCATCAAAGAAAGCACCTTTGCCCTCTGATCTGAACTCAGATCTGCGCCAAGTGAAACACAGGTATCTCCTGCGGTTAAGGCTTCTGCCTTTGCTGCTGAACCGATCATCGTCGTCGCCAGAATGGTTCCGCAAAGCAAGCCTGCTATTATTCTGTAATTTTTCATACTCCCATATTCCTTTCTTTTGGAATCAAAAAGTTTTAGTTTATTTTTCAGTCTTATAATTCCGGTCTGTATTTTCTTTCATAAAAAACGGACATGATTCCTCACTTCCGTTCAGAATCACCACAGATTATGATACCTACGCATGGCTCCGCACATTCATGCTCCCGCCATGCTACAAAACCTCGACTCCCGGTCTGCTCCCCTTAAGGTCGCATCCCTACGTCACGGTTTTGTTCGGTTCTGCAAGCCATGAAAAAGTGCGCACACTTCGCCTGTGGCTTCGTGCGCCCATTTTTCATAGCCTCCAGAACCTGGTATCATAAAAACATACTGACCATGTCCTTTTCAGGTCATGGTCAGTATAGCACGAAGTTTTTATCTGTCAAATCCATTTCACACTATCTTCACATATGAAAATTTGATAAAAAATGCATAGCGAAGACTTTATTTTTCTGTCAGCGCATCTGCCAGTGCGGCAAATTCTTCCAGCGAAAGCGCCTCTCCCCGGATGGTTTCCGGAAATCCGCATTTCTGCATTGCAGCAAGGATACTTTCCTTATCAAATGGCAGCGCCTTGTCATTTTTCAACGCATTCAGCATGGTTTTCCGTCTCTGTCCGAAGGCTGCCTTGATCAGGCGGAACATGAGCTGCTCATCCCTGACCTGCACCCTTTCTTCCGCAGGACGAATCTGCAGGTTGATCACTGCACTGCCCACATTTGGCCGTGGCACGAAACAATTAGGCGGCACATTGGCAGCGATTTCCGGCTTCGCATAATACTGCACTGCGGTAGATAAGGCACCATAATCCTTGGTACCCGGTTTCGCCTGCATACGTTCTGCCACCTCCTTCTGCACCATTACTGTAATCGAAGTAATCGGCAGCTTCTCCTCCAGCAGCTTCATCAGGATCGGCGTCGTAATATAATAAGGCAAATTTGCCACAAATTTTACTTTTCGCCCGGCACTTTTCTCTGCGATCAGCTCTTCCAGGTCAATCTGCATGATATCACCGGAAATCACTTCCACATTGTCCCAGTCCTCTAATGTTTCCTCCAGAATCGGTATCAGATTTCGGTCAATCTCCACCGCCGTCACATTTCCTGCATAATAAGACAAATATTGCGTCAGCGTACCGATGCCGGGACCGATTTCGATGACGAAATCGTCCCGGTCGATATTTGCTGCCGCAATAATTTTTTCCAAGACATGTGAATCCAGCAGAAAATTCTGTCCGAATTTTTTCTGAAAATGAAAACCGTATTTCTGAAGAACTTCTTTCGTTCTATTCGGCTTGGTCAGCCATGGTTCCGTTTTCAATTATTTTCAAAATCCTTTTCCTCAATAGTGATCAAACCATTTGGATTCTTTTTACGTTTTCGTCCGAAACGTCTGCCCTTTCCGGATTTCGCATTCACAATGGCACCGTCCATAATGGTTTTTACTTTTGCGATCGTCATTGGCTCTTCAAAGGACTGTTTATTACCGATGATCGTATAGAGAGCCAGAACGCCCATATCGTCCATCTCACAGCCATTCTCAGAAGCATATGTTCTGGCAAAGGTTACCAGCTCATCATTCGTAAATACCGGGATATTAATAACTGTATCGATTTTCTTCGCAAAATCAGGATACTTCTTCAGGAAGGCGCGCATCGCTGCCTTCTCATCCTCCAGGATCAAAATCATACAGTCTGTAGAAAAGTCCATCGCCAGGCTCAGCGCATTGACGGTCTCCTCACTCATCAAACTGCAATCTTCGATCATCAGGAATCCGCCGGAAAGCTTACGAACCACTTCCGCAGGGTTCTTGGTATTCATATTCTGGCCATGAATACGAGCAACCTTCGCTGCTGTCAGCTGCAGGTCCTTACACATGGTCAATACCAGGTTCTCTGTCAGTTTTGATTTACCCGTTCCTCTGGCGCCCATGACACCAATGTTTCCATGAGAAGATGTACGCTCACCGGCATGTACATATACACCATTGATTGCTTCGAGGATCTGACTATCCATACCCGGAATACGCGCAAAGTATGTGAAAATCTTTCTCTGCTCATCATTCATACGGGTTGGGCGCTGCTTATTCAAAATACGAATACGGCGCTCATCCGGTGTCTCCACCTTCAAAAGCTCATCCAGAGAAATCGGTACGGTGTTCTGTCCGACCTTATCCAGATTGATCGTTCTGGAACCGGCCACCTTCTGCTTCGGTGTCTCCACCGGATCCGGAACCTCAAGCTCCATATTATAGCCGCCCTGCAATACCGGCTTGGCTGCGGCTTTTGCAGGCTTTTCAACATTTTCAGCAGCTTTGGCTGCTTTCGCATTTTCCTGCGGCATTGCCTTCTTTCCGGAAGCTTTAGCAGCTGCAATAAGCTCCGGCTTCTCTTCAGCAGCTTTCTCCGAAAGTACTTCTTCGGAATCAACTTTTTCTTCTGCAAATTGCTCTGCAGAATCAAACAATCCCTCTGCTGCCTCTTCATAATCACTTGCATCCACAGGAAGCTCTTCCACTGTTTCAGCAGACACTTCCGGCTCTGCTTCGGCAACCGTTTCCTCCACAGGAATAACCTTTTTCTCCGGTTTTTCCGGTTCCTCGATGGAACTCAGGATCGCAGCGATTCGATCATCCATACTGCGGCGATTTTTCTTTACTGCTTTTACCGGCAGCTCTTCTTCCGGCTCCGCAACGGCCTCTTCCTCTTCTTCTGCAGGCAGCTCATCGACATACTCATCGCCGGCCACTGTCTTAATAGCCGCTTTAAACTGTGCTACCTCCTCTGCTGTCGGTGCAAGAGACTCAGAAGCTTTATCCTCCTCTTCCTCTTTGCCGAATTCGCCGGCCTTAAAAGCCTCAGAGAATACTCCTGCTGTCTCTGCCAGAAGCGCGTTCAGATCGAAATCCTTCACCTTCGTGGAAGTTTCCGCCCTCTTTACCTTCTCACGTTTCGGCATAGAAACGATGGTTTCCGCATTTTTCGTACCGGTAATGACAGTCTCACTGACTTCTTCCGGCTCCAGATCAGAAATGCTCAGCATATCCAGCGGCATGGTATTATCCATCTGCTGTCCCTCTGCATCTCTATCACGTTCAATATCGGAAGCATATGCGCTCTCCTCACGAATTCCTTCGAAGACGGAGCGAATGCTCTTTTTCAAATTATCTCTATTAACTGTACGGTTTGGCTGTGCTGCGGAATTCTTTTCTGCTTCTCCGGACACCTTTGCCGTCTCAGTTACCTTATTTTCCGTTTTTGTAGTTTTTCTCGTTTCGGATCTGCTTTCTGTCTCTTCTCCGTTGCGCTTATTCGCATATGCTTTTTTCTGCTCGGAGGACAATGGACTGTATTTCAGCTTCAGGTCCATCGCTCTCATGACATACTTGCCTTCACCAAACCATAAGATCAGGTCATCGCAGGCAGCGACGCACTTATCCTTCTTTCCGCTCAGATCGTAGAGTGTTGCCAGTTCAAAAGCCCACTTTTCTGTGTACTCTTTTTCACAGTATGCTTCCAGTACAGTAATCTGCGCATCCAGCGGCGCTTTTTTCGCCTTGAAAATTCGATACTGAAGCAAATAACGATTATTGTCATCGCCAGCAGCTTTTACGAACTGATCAAAATAATCCTCAGCTTCATCCAGCTGTCCCAGTTTCAGGGAAACCTCTACCAGTCTGCTGAGAACATTTCGTCCAATCGAGGACCTTGTCAAGGCGAGTTTCAGGATCTGCTGTGAATCTTCATACTGTTTTACAGCATCATAGACATCTGCCACCATGCTCAATGTCTTAACGCTTTTTACTCTTTTCCAGTCAATCTCTTCTACGATCGGAAGCGCCTTTTCATAGTCCTTATCGTTCACGTAGCTGGTCAGTTCTTCCAGTTTCTCCCTGTATTCGAGTTTGTCCAACTTCTTCGCCCCCTGTCTCGCTCGGCAATAGTTCCGATCATTGATGATCAAATATTACCATTCAAAATCTTTCACACGATATAAACCCGAGAAAATCCCCTTTATTTTCTCCGGTCTTGAATATGCCAATATCAGATGCGAGAAAACTCACATCTGATATCGACCTTTTTATTCAAGTCTCGCCCCTGCGAGACTTGGCGCGGATTCGTGTCAGCTTCAGCTTGTCAGAAGCACAGAAATCTTTGATTTCGTCTTGCTTCTGCATACCCAGTAGACATCTTCCTTTTCGAATCCGTGTGCATCCCCGCGGAGCGTTTAACTCAGAATGGGATTATGTCCCTTCTGCGTTAAAACTCTAGTACTATTCTACTACAATTTTAAAATTATTTAACTACAATTTTATCCATTTTCCAGATATCGTCTACGTATTCCTGGATTGTACGGTCAGAACTGAACTTGCCGGCCTTTGCTGTATTTGTCATAGCAGCTTTTGCCCACTCAGCTTCATTTCTGTACTTAGCCTCTACCTTCTCCTGTGCAGCAGCGTAAGCCTTGAAGTCTGCAAGGATGAAGTAACGGTCTGCAGGCTCTCCGCCGTTAGCGTAAAGCAGAGAATTGTAGATCTCACGGAACATGTCCATATCACCATTAGAGTATGTACCATTGATCAGCTGCATCAGTACCTGACGGATCTCAGGATCGTTGTTGAAATACTGCATCGGATCATAGCCGCCCTCACGCTCGTAACGCATAACCTCGTCTGCCTTCAGACCAAAGATAAATGCATTCTCATCGCCGGCTTCCTGTACGATCTCTACGTTAGCGCCATCCAGTGTTCCAAGTGTAAGAGCACCATTCAGCATGAACTTCATGTTACCTGTACCTGAAGCCTCCTTGGAAGCTGTAGAGATCTGCTCAGAAACATCTGCTGCTGCGAAGATCCACTCTGCGTTAGATACACGGTAGTTCTCGATAAATACGACTTTGATCTTGTTATCGATAGAAGCATCGTTATTGATCACATCTGCTACGTTGTTGATGAGCTTGATGATAGATTTAGCTCTTCTGTAGCCTGCTGCAGCTTTTGCACCAAAGATGAATGTTCTTGGGTAGAATGGCATCTCCGGATGCTCTTTGATCTTATTGTACAGATACATGATGTGCAGGATGTTCAGAAGCTGTCTCTTGTACTCATGAAGTCTCTTAACCTGTACATCAAAGATAGATCTAGGATTAACCTCTACACCATTGTGCTCCAGGATATATTTGGCCAGACGAACCTTGTTCTGGTATTTGATATTCATGAACTCAGCCTGGGCTTTCTTATCGTCCACATATACCATCAGTCCTTCGTTCTTGGAAAGGTCTGTGATCCATTCACTTCCGATATGCTCTGTTACCCAATCAGCAAGGAGTGGGTTACCATGCAGCAGGAAACGTCTCTGTGTGATACCATTTGTCTTGTTGGAGAATTTCTCAGGCATCATCTCATAGAAGTCATGCAGCTCTCTCTCCTCCAGGATGTCTGTATGCAGTTTTGCTACACCGTTTACAGAGAAACCACCAACGATTGCCAGGTTTGCCATACGAACCTGTCCGTCGTAGATGATAGCCATCTTTTCGATCTTTCTCTGATCATTCGGATATTTCGCACGAACTTCCTCACAGAAACGTCTGTTGATCTCTTCAACGATCTGGTAAATTCTAGGAAGCAGTCTGGAGAAAAGCTCGATCGGCCATTTCTCGAGAGCCTCTGCCATGATTGTATGGTTTGTGTAAGCACATGTCTTTGTAGTTACATCCCATGCTTCTTCCCATGTAAGACCTTCCTCATCCAGAAGGATTCGCATCAGCTCTGCAACAGAAAGTGTCGGATGTGTATCGTTCATATGGAAGCAAGCTTTCTCATAGAGCTTACGTACATCGTCATGACCTTTTTTGTATTTCTCTACAGCTGTCTGCAGTGTAGCAGATACGAAGAAGTACTGCTGTTTCAGACGAAGCTCTTTACCGGACATGTGATTGTCATTTGGATAAAGAACGTTACAGATTGTCTGTGCAAGGTTCTCCTGCTCTACAGCTTTGTGGTAGTCACCCTTATCGAAGGAAGCCAGAGAGAACTCATTGATTGCCTCTGCATCCCAGATACGAAGTGTATCTACAACGTTATTGTTATATCCAAGGATCGGCAGATCATACGGAATAGCACGTACTGAAGAATATCCTTCCTGGCTGAAGAAGTTACGTCCTGTAGCCTCATCATAACGTACTGTTACATAACCACCGAATTTAATCTCTTTTGCATGCTCAGGACGTTTCAGCTCGAATGGGTAGCCGCCATCCTCAAGCCAGTTATCAGGTACCTCTACCTGACGACCGTCTCTGATTTCCTGTTTGAACATACCATAGTGGTAACGAATACCACAGCCATAGCCTACATAGCCAAGTGTTGCAAGGGAATCCATGAAACATGCAGCAAGTCTTCCCAGACCACCGTTACCAAGTGCCGGATCTGCCTCTTCGTCCTCGATTGCGTTCAGATCAATATTCATTTCCTCGAGGGCTTCTTTTACTTCCTGGTATGCTGTCAGGTCAAGCAGGTTGTTTCCAAGGTATCTACCTGTCAGGAACTCCATGGACATGTAGTATACGATCTTTGGATCTTTCTCTTTGATTACTTTCTGTGTTTTCATCCAGTTATCAATAACAGCATCTTTTACTACGTAAGCTACCGCCTGATAGATCTGGTGTGTAGTTGCGTTCTCAAGGTCTGTTCTGAACAATGTTCTCAGAGCCTCTTTAAACTCAGTTTTGAATTTCTTTTTCTTTAATACTGGATTAATCATTTTTTCTCCCTATTTTTCTGTTTTGGATCTGCGCTGTGTCTTCCCGGGACAAGCGCAGATTCGTTTACCTGGTTACTTTCCTTACTCTTTACTCAATTTTTTTACTCAATTTTTCTTTACCGCAAGAACTACCTGCTCGCCGTTGATGTTCCAGCTCTTCTCATAGCCCTCTGTCTCTCCGGCGATGATCTCATCTGCCAGAACGACTTTGCGGATGTTTTCACTGTATTTGTTCAGCAGCTTCTCGATCTTTGCGTTATCTTTCGCATATACATTGATGCGGTCCATAACCTCAAAGCCGGCTTCTTTTCGCATTGTCTGGATCTTACTTGTCAGCTCCAGCACAAAGCCTTCCTCGAGAAGTTCTTCTGTCAGCTTGCTGTCCAAAACAACAGTTACGCCATTGTCGGTCTCTGCTACCAGCTCCGGATCCTCTGCTGTCTCGATCAGAAGGTCAGCCTCTTCCAGCTCTACTTCCTGTCCGTTCAGCTCGATTTTCAGGACGCCGTTGGCGCGCAGCTCTTCCACTGCTGCATTTCCGTCCAGAGTCGGCAATGTTTTTCTCAATGCGCCCAGAAGCTTACCAAACTTCGGACCGCATGTACGCAGATTCGGTTTGATATTATATTTCACCATATCTGCAAACTCCAGTGACTTGATATTTAATTCATCCTCAATGATCTCTTTGTAGTAATCATTCAGGTCGAAATCACATTTTACGTAGATGTGAGCCAGAGGCTGGCGGTTCTTGAGGTTAGATTTGTTTCTGGCAGCACGGCCGAGAACAACGATCTGCAGCAGGTGCTGCATATCCTCTTCCAGCTTCTTATCGATCCACTCTTCCTTTACTTCCGGATAATCGCAAAGGTGAATACTTTCCGGTGCAGACGGATCCACTGACTTCACGAGGTTCTGATAAATATCCTCTGTCATGAATGGAATCATCGGTGCGGCAGCCTTGCTGAACTCCACAAGAGCTGTGTAAAGTGTCATATTTGCGTTGATCTTATCCTGCTCCATGCCTTTTGCCCAGAAACGAGCACGACATCTGCGGACATACCAGTTACTCATATCATCTACAAAGGCTTCCAGTGCTCTGGCAGCTTCCGGAATTCTGTAGTTGTTCAGATGATCATCTGTCTCCTTGATCGTGGAAGCCAGTCTGGAGAGAAGCCATTTGTCCATAACGGAAAGTTTCTCATAGTCCAGCTCATATTTGGAGGCATCAAACTCATCAATATTTGCATAAAGTACGAAGAAGGCATATGTATTCCACAGTGTTCCCATGAAACGTCTGCTGTATTCGCTTACAGTCTTTCCATTGAAGCGGTTCGGCAGCCATGGCGCACTGTTAATGTAGAAATACCAGCGAATCGCGTCTGCGCCGTATGTCTGCAGGGCATCAAACGGATCAACCGCATTTCCTTTGGATTTACTCATCTTCTGTCCGTTCTCATCCTGTACATGACCAAGGACGATAACGTTCTCATACGGAGATTTGCCAAAGAGCAGAGTGGAGATCGCCATCAGTGAATAGAACCATCCACGTGTCTGGTCAACAGCCTCAGAAATGAACTGGGCCGGGAACTGCTCCTTGAAGATTTCCTGATTCTCGAACGGATAGTGATGCTGGGCAAATGGCATTGCACCTGAATCGAACCAGCAGTCAATAACCTCCGGTGTACGATGCATTGTCTTTCCGCACTTCGGACATTTAACTGTGACCTCATCAATGTATGGACGATGAAGCTCGATGTCATCAGGACAATCTGTAGACATGGACTTCAGTTCTTCGATGCTGCCGATGGAGTGCAGATGTCCGCAATCCTCACATTTCCAGATGTTCAGAGGTGTTCCCCAGTATCTGTTACGGGAAATTCCCCAATCCTGTACATTCTTCAGCCAGTCACCGAAACGACCCTCGCCGATTCCTTTCGGAATCCAGTTAACTGTGTCATTGTTAGCCAGCAGCTGATCACGAACTGCTGTCATTTTGATAAACCAGGAGTCTCTTGCATAATAGATCAGTGGTGTATCACATCTCCAGCAGTGCGGATACTCATGCTCGAATTTCGGCGCTGAGAAAAGCTTGCCTTCCTTATCCAGGTCTACCAGTACCAATGGGTCTGCTTTCTTTACGAAGGTGCCTGCATAAGGTGTCTCTTTTGTCATATTTCCCTGTGAATCTACGAACTGTACGAATGGCATGTCGTATCTGGCGCATACACGGTTATCATCCTCACCAAAGGCCGGTGCGCAGTGTACGATACCTGTACCATCAGACATAGTTACGTAATCATCACACATTACATAGAAGGCTTTCTTTCCAAGCTTTTCTGCCATCTCGCCTGTGCAGGCAAATAATGGCTCATATTCTTTATATTCCAGATCCTTACCTGTGTAGCTTTCCAGAATCTCATAAGCCTTCTCGCCTTCTGCTGCCAGCGGTCCTAAGACCTTGTCCAGCAGAGCTTCTGCCATATAATAGGTATATCCGTCGACACATTTCACTTTGCAGTAGGTATCCTTGGGATTCATACAAAGTGCCACGTTGGACGGCAGTGTCCATGGTGTTGTGGTCCATGCCAGGAAATAAGCATCCTCACCAACGCATTTGAAACGTACGACTGCAGAACGCTCCTTTACTGTCTTATATCCCTGGGCAACTTCCTGTGCGGAAAGCGGTGTACCGCAGCGAGGGCAGTAAGGTACGATCTTAAATCCTCTGTAGAGAAGACCTTTATCCCAAATCTGTTTCAGTGCCCACCACTCGGACTCGATAAAGTTATTATCATAGGTTACATATGGGTCATCCATGTCTGCCCAGAAACCAACGGTGCCGGAGAAATCCTCCCACATACCTTTGTATTTCCAAACACTTTCCTTACATTCTTTAATGAATGGCTCCATACCATATTCTTCGATCTGATCCTTGCCATCCAGGCCAAGTTTCTTCTCTACTTCCAGCTCAACCGGCAATCCGTGTGTATCCCAGCCCGCTTTACGAGGTACCTGATATCCCTTCATTGTACGATATCTCGGGATCATATCCTTGATTACACGTGTCAGCACGTGGCCAATGTGTGGTTTTCCGTTGGCTGTTGGCGGTCCGTCATAAAATGTATATCTCGGACATCCTTCACGCTGCTGCATACTTTTCTGAAAAATCTGCTCAGCTTCCCAGAATTTCTCGGTTTCTTTCTCCCGGTCTACAAAGTTGAGCTTCGTGTCTACTTTCTGATACATAGACTCCTCCTGCTTTTCAATACCTTCATTTACTTAGATTTCAATGAATCTATTCTCATTTATATATATCAACATACATATGCCGTCCTAAGCGGCAGGCCGTCATCTAATCAACCGGACCAATCGCAGAACAGCGAAAATCAATCCCGCCGGTATCCCCGGGCGCGATCCATTTCATCGATGTATATCTTCCATTTATATTGTATTTTTATGCCTTTTACCGCCAAAAATACCTTATCATAAATTCAAGTCTCGCTTCTTGTGTTTATCATTAATTTTTTAAGTATAGAAATGATTATCGCCTCTTGTCAAGACATTGCGCTCATTTGATGGCGTTTTTTTCTGCGTTTTTCACGCAACTCATCCTTTTTTCCGCGAATCATTTCCAGTTCCCGCTCATTGCTGACTTTGATTGTCTTTACCACGTAAAGACCTCCGTCATCATTATGCTTCATGCGGATTTTGCCCTTCATATAGCCATGCACGGGACAGATAGCCATGGCATAATAATTCTTTGCGCTGGCGGAAAACCAACGGATTTTTTTATGACAATTGCGTCCGCAAAGACAACAGTGTGTGGCCTTTACCTCCGCATCCATCATGGCGACTTCTTTCGTTTCAAACTCTCTGGAGACATATTTGGAATAGCCGTTGTAGATCATATGAATCTCATCTGTCTTCGCCTTCGGATTCTGATAGGTATCCACCGAATCGTAGGCCAGCACCACATTGATATCGATCTTTTGAAAAATCTCTGCTGTATACCAGGCATCCGACAAGGCTCTGTGAAAGGCCTGATTTTTTTCCAGATGCAGATAATCCGTACCGTACTCCAGTGATCTCCTGCTTTTCATTGTCTCAAATTCGACAGCAAAAAGCTTCTGCACATCATAGTAATGAAATGGACCCTTTAAGAGATGAAGTACATTATAAAACTTCATATTTCTCTGCAGCTCTGTCAGATCCACGCTTCCCCAGGTACAAAAGGCCGTATCACTGCCGGTCCAGGAAAGAAAATCCTTTACTGCCTCCGGAAAGGGAGTTCCCTTTTCCAGATCCTTCGAGGTCATCTTTACGATCTCTTTCGTCCGGTAATGCAGTTTTTTATAAACCTTGGGTTTGATCAGACGATGGAAGGTATCTACGATTTCCCGTTCACTATTCAGTTTTACTGCACCAATCTCAATAATCTCGAAGGGAAGCTTCCTATTCTCATGTCCTTTACCGTAAGGGCATTGATTCCATTCCAGATCAAATACTACATAATTCACCGAAAAAACGCCTCTGTATCATCAACTGTATGATTGACTTTGTTCTGATTTCTGTTCTGATTTAACTTTGTTCTGATTTTCGCTATCGCACCTTTGGTTTCCATAGCTTTGATTTCCACTGCTTTGGTTTTCACTGCTTTGGTTTTCACTGCTTTGGTTTTCACAGCTTTGGCTTCCACTGCTTTGCTTTCCACAGCTTTGGCTTCCACTGCTTTGCTTTCCACAGCTTTGGCTTCCACTGCTTTGCTTTCCACAGCTTTGGTTTTCACTGCTTTAGTTTTCACAGCTTTGGCTTCCACAACTTTGGTTTTCACCTTTGTAAGAAAGACGTCAGTCTGACACTGACCAAAGCGATGCTATTCCCAGGTCAAACATTGCCCATTTGTATGAAAGATGTTAGTCTGACACTGATCAAAGCGATGCTATTCCCAGGTCAAACATTGCCCATTTGTATGAAAGATGTTAGTCTGACACTGATCAAAATCGCACACCAAGTCCCCATGGGCGTTGACTTGAATTTTCCCGGCAAATCAGAAACCCTTATACCTTCTGCCTCTTAAGCCTGTCTGAAATTTCGCCTTTTCTCCGTATAGAATTCATGACAAAATCAATAAACATTATAGCTATATTCCTTCTAAAGTGCAACTGCTTTTCATACTGCAAGGCCATGAAATTACACCGAAAATGGCTTTATTTGCAGGTTTTTGCGGGTTTTGCGCTTTCAAAGAGCTGCATTATCGTTTTTTCGAAATCACAGCAAATTCAAATCTCTCTTCTGCATGCACCGTAGACCACCTCTGCTTACCTACTGTTTTCCCTTTTCCTTTCTTCCGGTAGGTTCTTTCCCTGCTCCTATGACCTACTATCTCCACGTCTTCTTCTTCCTGGATCTATATTAAAAAAGTGGACACGATATATAACTACTCGTTACAATAAAAT
>R14__coassemble_259_pt1 | contig 41739 bp, 34 predicted proteins | sample R14__metabat2_high_PE_005 | metagenome-assembled genome bin R14 | reverse complement strand
TTTCCGGTGCCACTCTGTCCATCTCACTAAATGGCACCATTCCTTTCGGAATCATAATCTTCTTCGGTTTCTTTATAATCGGAATTTCAAATAATCCGTCAAATTCCGCGCCCTCTACTAATTCAGGATTACAGCCATCTGTTATGACAGCCAACTTCTCTTTTTCTTTTGCTATTTGTTTTCGAGTCTTTTTTACCGACATATTTTTCCCTTTGCAATTATCGAATGTTCGTTAGACTTAATATCAAACGCGCTATTTACATTGGCTATACAAATTCCTGTTACCAGGGGTGTGTTATCAATTCAGTCAATACTGCTTATCTCATGAAGGAAAGCTTTTCTATGTTCCGTCAGCTCAGCAACCTTTACTCCCTTTTTTCTGGTGTATTCCATGAGACCTCTTAGGTCCATCTTCTGTTTGATCTGACTAAGCATGATCGGTTCCGGCATCACTGTACGTTCATCTATATTCACAGATGACACTCACGAAAACCTTTCCAATTTCCCTTCAGATCATGATCCTTGTATTTGGTTTCCAGCGGAATATCATTCTGCAGTTTATCGACCACGTCTTCTATAAGTTCTATATCCAAGCCGCGTTTTCTGGCCAACTTTAATCCTTTTTTAAACTTTCCTGTGAGGATTACTTCATATTTCAATCATCTAAATCCTCCAGAGCATCTCTAAATGATTGATATCTTTTTGCAGACGGATCTTGGCTTAAATTCTTCGCTTCTGCCATTGCTTCGATCACATCCTGCTTGTAGCGTGGCATTTCTACTGCAAATGGCAATCCATTGCGAAGTACACACTGCTTTAAAAATATAGTTACTGCTCCTGACATATCCAATCCCAAATTGTTAAATAACTCAACTGATTGTTTTTTTAACTGCTCTTCAATTCTAATTTGAGTAGGTACTGTAGCCATAATGGTCGCCTCCAATCGATTTTTCACTCTCGTTTCCTGTTTATGTATACATTGTAAACCAATTCGCACACAAAGACAACTCAAATAGTTTCTAACTATAATAGTTTTAAAAACACGACGGGTGCCACCAAACGAACGACCAAACGAACTTAGAAACACCTAAATGTACAGATGAAAATGCCTCTTTTTTTTAGGTTTTTGCATTTGAGTTGTTGTGTTTTCAGAGTTTTTAATTCCGACTCAAAACCACCTAAAAAACCACAAAAAACTCCCAACCCCAAAAAACAAAAAAAACTTAAAAACCCCAAAAATGGCTTAAAATCAAGGTTTTCGCGCACCATCAATAAAAATCCAAAAACAATTTTTATTATCTTCGAACCCCAATCCCTACAAACTCTATAAACTCTATAAACACAAAAAAATGAAATAAAAACAAAACAAAATGAGCCCCAACAGATCTCTCTGTCAAGGCTCAATATTTACCTCATATTTTGTCCCCGGATGGAAAATGTATTTTGCAAAAAGTGTGGGGACGGGAGTAGGATTCTTCAAGATGTTTTATTCGAACTCAATTGTTCCCGGTGGCTTGCTGGTCAGATCGTAGAATACGCGATTGATGCCGCGCACCTCATTGATGATACGGCTCATGACTGTCTGCAGCACAGCGAAAGGAATCTCCGCTGCCTCTGCGGTCATGAAATCGATTGTTCTGACAGCGCGGACTGCTATGGCATAATCATAGGTTCTCTCGTCACCCATAACACCTACGGAACGCACATTGGTCAGTGCTGCGAAGTACTGATTAGGCATCCAAGGTGCTTCCACGCCATGCTCTTCTTTATATTTGCGGGCAGCCGCATCTACTTCTTCTCTGTAGATGTAGTCTGCATCCTGTACCATACGTACTTTCTCGGCAGTGATTTCGCCGATGATACGGATGCCAAGTCCCGGACCCGGGAATGGCTGGCGGAATACCAGATACTCCGGAAGACCAAGCTCCAGACCTGCCTTACGCACCTCATCCTTAAAAAGATCTCGCAATGGCTCAATGATTTCCTTGAAATCCACGTAATCCGGCAAACCACCTACATTGTGGTGAGATTTGATGACTGCGGATTCACCGCCAAGGCCTGATTCAACGACGTCCGGATAAATAGTTCCCTGGGCCAGGAAATCTACTTTTCCAATCTTCTTTGCTTCTTCCTCGAATACACGGATGAATTCCTCACCGATGATTTTTCTCTTACGCTCCGGATCTGTCACACCGGCCAGTTTTCCGTAGTAACGCTCCTGAGCATTCACACGTACGAAGTTGATATTGAAATTGCCGTCGGCTCCAAAAACAGATTCTACCTCATCACCTTCGTTTTTACGCAGCAGACCATGATCTACGAATACACATGTCAGCTGGCTGCCGATGGCCTTGGCCAAAAGGGCTGCTAATACAGAAGAATCTACACCGCCTGAAAGGGCCAGCAAAACTTTGCCGTCGCCTACTTTTGCGCGGATTGCTTTGATGGACTCGTCCACGAAGGAATCCATTCTCCAGTCACCTGCACACTGACATACATTATATACGAAGTTAGAAAGAATCTCTTTTCCGCGTACAGTATGCAGTACTTCCGGATGGAACTGAATGGCATAAAGGTTTTTCTCCCTGTTCTCAGCTGCTGCCACCGGACAATCATTGGTATGCGCACAGATTGTAAAGCCCGGTGCAGTCTTTGAAATATAATCAAAATGACTCATCCAGACAATTCCCTGATCCTCGATACCTGTAAAGAGCGGAGATGTGGTATCAAAGAAGGTTTCTGTTTTTCCATACTCACGGACCGGTGCCTTCTCTACCTTGCCGCCCAGCACATGCTGCATCAGCTGCGCACCGTAGCAAAGTCCCAATACCGGGATTCCCATCTCGAAAAGCTCTTTCGTATAAGTCGGCGCACCTTCTTCATAACAGCTGTTGGGACCACCTGTCAGAATGATTCCTTTCGGATTCATAGCTTTAATCTTTTCGATATCGGTACGATAAGAATAAATTTCACAATATACGTTACACTCGCGCACTCGTCTGGCCACCAGCTGATTATACTGGCCGCCGAAATCAATTACGATAACGGTTTCTCTTGCCATTTTTTCTCCTATCCTGCATTTCTCTCTTTCGTCCGGGGTCCATTAACCCGGAATTCTCAGACACATTTATAATTGGTGGATTATTCAAGTCTCGCTCCCGGGAGACTTGCGCACGCCTCACACATGCGTTTTCCTTTATTCATAGCTTTGGATCAGCTGAATATTCGCTCTCTCCACTGCACTGAGGTCATTAAAGGTTAATGAACCCGGTGCATAAAGCGGTGTATACCATTCCTGACTGTCGAAATATGCCTGCAGATCATCTGACTGGAATGTCTGTCCGTGTCTTGCATAGATCTCATTTCGCGCCAGACGAAGGTCGCCTGAAGACATCCAATTCACATCATCATCGGAAAGATACTCTGAACTACTATTCGGAATCACATAGCTATTATCATAGTATGTCTCTTCCTCATCGTCTTCTTCATATACTTCCTCTTCCTGCTGCTCCTCTTCCTCCTCCGGTTCCGGGGTCGGCTCCGGGGTAGGGGTAGGTTCCGCTGTCGGTTCCGGCGTAGCTTCCGGTGTAGGCGTTGGTGTCGCAGTCGGGGTCGGTGTAGGCGTTGCGGTCGCTTTCGGGGTCGGCGTCGCTGTCGGCGTTACCGCTGTCGCCACACTATCTGCCGAAACAGAAGCCACTTCTGCCCTTTCATAATTTTTCACTTTATTATAACGTACAAGTGAGGCAACTAATACAATGGCCAGCACGATCACAGCTGATGCAATACCTGTCAGGATCATTCGCTGGTTTCTCTGACGATAACGGATTTTCTGATGACGCGCCTGTGTACGCTTATCTTCTACAACCAGACGTTCATAGCGCTCATTCTTCTCTTCTTCGTCTATATTTTCCTCATCGAAAAGCGCATCTACATCCACATCCAGATCGTAGGTATTGGTCATGTACTCGAAACTATCTTTATTCCGCAAAGGATCCGCAAGCGCATCTGCTGCCTCTTCTGCGCCGGATTCTGCTGTGGCCGTTACAGCTTCTGCTGTGGCTGTGGCCGCTGCCGCTGCCGCCGCTGCTGCTTTCCGCGCTTTCTGTCTCTGTTTTCTGCGCTTATTTTTTCTGGAAGCCGCACTCTGGGACTGCCGGCTTACTGCATCACCTGCTTCTGTACTCTCCTTGTCATCTGCTGCCTCCGAAAAGACATTCTCCACAGCCTCCATTTCCGCTATGTCTTCCGCCGCTTCAACAGTTCCTGTGTCAGTCTCTTCCTCCTTTGCAATATCTTCATCCCTTACAGCATCTTCCTCGACTTCGCCATCCAGCTGTCGCAAAATTGCGTCTGCTTCTGCTTCGAAATACGCATTACGTTCCTCCACTGAAACCTCTTCAGCCACAGCCATTGCCTCCTGGGAAGCTGCTTCTTCGGCAAGCTCCTCTTTCGCCGGCATTACCTGCGTTGTGGATGTATCTACCTTCGGGAATACCTGCGTTGTATTCTTCTTTCCTCTGGATCTTCTGCGTCTCTTGCGGGAAGCTTTCTTTTCTGCCATCAGCTCAGACAAATCCTGCGTATCAGCAACTGCTGCTCTTTCTCCGGATACTGTCATACCTGCAATTTCTGCTGTTTCATTTACCGCTGTCGTATTTGCAGACTCTGTTGCTTCGGCGGTGGCTGTTAAATCTGCATTCTCTACTGTCTCACCAGACATTGGCATATCTGCATTTTTTGAATCTTCAACTGCAGGGATGACCTCTGCAATTTCTGCACCCACAGCAGTCTCAGTCAATTCTGACTCTTCTGCGACTTTCACACCTGCTGTCAAATCCGTCTTCTCTGCTTCATCAGCGACAACTGCCCTGCCCTCTGCCACAAGGTTTTCAAGGTCTTCAGCTGTCTCAGCTATTTTCAGATCATCTGCATCGTTTGCAGCATCCTCTGCTTTGCTCATTGCCTCTCCCAGCGGTGGAATCACAAGCGTGTGTTCACCATTACCGAGCCCGCTTACCATCGTCCTCTCTTTTTCAGAAGACATCTCCGTATTTTCAGGAGCAAGGCGATTCTCTGCCACAGCCACTATTTTCTCCTCGCGGCTATCCCGGGCGGCTTCGTCGACCTGACGATTTTCCACAGCTGCATCCTGCTGCTTCATCTCTTCTGTCTTACTGAAGTCTATTTTTTCACCACAGAAAACACAGAATTGTCCTTTTTTTGGAAGCTGATTTCCACAATGTGGACAAATCATAGTATCCCTCCTAACAATTTTATTCATAAAGAGACTATTCCCTTATGTTAGTCATTTGGATTAATCATATATCCAAAGGCAATGTTACGTCAAGCCTTAAGTTCATATAGCTTCGCACAGCAAAGGGGAGAGGAATATAGATTCCTCTCCCCTGATTTTGTTGGTTTTTATTTCAAGAATTTACTTTTCGCAGATTATTTACGAGCCATAACTTTCTTAGCTGCTGCTACGATATCCTCAGCCATAAGGTTGTACTCTTTCTGCAGGAAATCCTGAGGTCCTACCTGACCGAAACGATTCTGGATACCAACGAACTCCTGTGGAACAGGGCTGTTCTTGATCAGAAGGTTAGCGATTGCAGAACCAAGACCTGTAGCTACCTGATGGTTCTCAGCTGAAACGATGCATCCGCACTCAGCAGCTGCTTTCAGAACGATCTCCTCATCAAGTGGTTTCCATGTAGGAAGGTCGATAACGCGAGCGTTGATGCCTTCTGCTGCAAGGATCTCATTAGCTTTCAGAGCCTCATCTACCATGATACCGGAAGCAAGGATAGCTACATCGTTACCCTCTTTCAGCTCATAGCCTTTGCCAAGCTCGAAGTCAGAACCATCAGCGTAAACTGTAACGAATCCTTTACGGATCAGACGCTGATAAGATGGTTTACCGCAAGCTGCAAGTTTCTTTGTCAGAGAATATGTCTGCGCATAGTCAGCTGTATCTACAACTACCATGTTCGGGATATTCATATAAAGACCACAATCTTCGAATGGCATATGTGTACCACCGTTGAATGCAGCTGTTACACCAGGGTCAGAACCGATGATGTGAACAGGGCACTCCTCATATGCAACTGCCAGGAAAGCCTGGTCGAATGCACGACGAGAAGAGAAGCATCCGAATGAATGCATAAATACTGTAAGACCTGTTGCAGCCATACCTGCAGCAACGCCCATACCATTCTGCTCAGCAATACCTACGTTGATTGTACGCTCTGGGTATGCTTTAGCAAGTTTTGTAGTATTGATACAGCTCTCAAGGTCACAGTCAACGTGGCAAACTTTGCTGTCAGCTTCCATAAGCTCCATCATAGCTGCTACATAACCGTCACGGTTAGCGCGTTTATCTTTCTCATGTTTTCCGATTAATTCAATACTCATGCTCTAAATCCTCCCTTCCTTATGCGTTCTTGATCTCATCGAGAGCAGCCTGAGAAATGGCAATAGCCTCTTCCCACTGTTCCTGAGATGGCTGTGAGGAATGAGCACCTGTAGACTCTGCGAAGCTAGCGCCTTTACCTTTAACTGTGTTAAGGATAATAGCTGTAGGCTGTCCTTTGACTTCCTTAGCTGCCATCAGAGCGTCATAAATCTGCTCAACATCATTTCCATCCGGCAGGTCGATTACGTTGAAACCGAAAGCATCAAGCTTAGCGCCGATACCTTTACCATGGCTCATAACGTCTTCTACTGCACCATCAAGCTGACGTTTGTTGTTATCTACGAAAAGTACGAAATTGTCGAGTTTGTAATGAGCTGCACACTGTGCACCTTCCCAAACCTGACCTTCATCACTCTCACCATCACCAACTGCGCAATATACAGTTCCTGGCAGGCCCTGAATCTTCTTACCGATTGCAGCACCAACAGCCTCAGACATACCCTGTCCAAGAGAACCTGTTGTCATATCTACACCGATTGTCTGAAGACGGTCTGTATGAGATGGGAATTTAGTTCTAGGCTGGTTCAGCTGATATGCATCCTCTACCGGGTAATATCCCTTCAGTCCAAGTGTTGCATACATAACAGGACCACCATGTCCCTTAGAAAGTACGAACCAATCACGCTCATCCATCTTTGGATTCTTCGGATCCACGTTCATAACTTCACCATACAATACAGCCATTGCATCTGCCATAGACATTGAACCACCAACGTGACCAAATCCACGTGAACCGATGATCTTCAAAGTCTGGAGACGAATTTCAGCTGCGAAAACCTGCAAGTCATGTTTTAACTGCTTATCCATAGCTACCTCCATTCTTAATATATGTTTCCAATATTATACGTATAGTTTATCAGATTCTTTCAAGCATTTCTACTATATATTGAACATTTCTTTGGATTTTTTTTGAACTTTTCCAAACTTTTTTTCAATATGTTGCACAAAAATGTTTCAAAAATATCATGCAGATTTCCCGGTAAATTTCCTTTCCGGTGACTGTTTTCAACACTCTGAACTGTGATATTCTCCCATAGCTTTCATATGCTATATACCCTTCTGCTTATAGGGCATAAATGAAAACTCTCTGCTCCGAAAGCTCTTCCTGCATCTGTATCTGTCTACTTAGCTTCCTCTGCCGACGTAATTGCAGCTTAATCTGCAGCTGACTGCTGTCCTTCTGCATCCCGATCTGCAGCTGCCTGTTTTTTCGCCTCTGTATCCTGATCTGCTGCTGACTGCATTTCCTCTTCTGAATCCTGGTCTGCGGCTGACTGCATTTCCGCCTCTTCATCCTGATCTGCTGCTGACTGCTGCTTTTCTGCATCAGCGTTCATAGCCCTTTCCGGGTTCAGCTTAGCAGGAGCCCCCTCGTCACTTTCTGAGCCTTCTTTTACAGTGTTCCGCTCTTTCCGGCGGAATAAACCGCTAAGCAATGCTTTGGGCCGTCTCACCTTTTTCATAGCCTTTTTTCCGCTCTGACTGCCGCTCTCTGCCTCTTCTTCTATGGTTTCCTCTCCCAATCTCATCCTTACCAGATCGTGATATACGAAATCGAGGATTGCAGCAATCGGAATCGCCAGAAGGATACCGATCACGCCGAGCATTCTGCCGCCGATAATGATCGTGATCAAAATCCATACGCCCGGTACACCGAGTCCGCCGCCGAAAAGCTTTGGCTTCACGATATAACCATCGATGGTCTGCAGCACCAGCGTAAAGAGCAGAAACCATACGCAATACCAGGGACTTACCAGAACCAGGATCACGCCACCGATAATGGCACCGATGATAGGACCAAAGGTAGGTGCCAGATTCGTCACGCCCACAACAACGGAAATCAATACTACATAAGGCATACCTACCATAGTCATAAATATACCGTTGACTACACCTACCAGGATTGCTTCCACAATGGAACATCCGATATATTGCATGAGGATCGCATTACATCTCTGCCAGAAATTCACACTGCTGCGCAATTCATTCTCCGGAATAAACAAACGCAGAAAGTCCTGGATTGCTCTGATCATCCGCTTTTTATCCAGCAGGAAATATACAGCCAGGATAAATCCCACCAGGATGTTAAAGACATTCATACCGATACTATAAGAGGTACTCAGAATATCATTTAAGGTATTCGGCAGCGCAGATGTCAGCGAATGGAGCATATTCGTACCCATGTTTGTCAGAAAACTGATATCGATCTGCGCATTGGCTGCCAGTTCCTCCAGATGATCCAGCAGTTTATTAATGGTATACATATAGGTCCGCATGTTATTGATCAAAGTACTTAAACTCTCTACGATCTGCGGCACCAGCTTATATACCAGGATAAACAAGGCCAGAAAGACGGTAACTATTGTCAGCAATACCGAAATATTGTTTTTGTTTTTTTCATTAGATATGCCTTTCAGGATATTTTCCTGAAACCAGCTGGCAATCGGATTCAGCACATATGCGATTACTGCGCCCATGAGGATCGGTGAGATCACATGAAAGAATTTCCCCGCCACCGAAAATACGATGCCGATATTCGACAAGGCCAGGTAAAGCACCACAGCTGAACAGGTGGCAATCGGGTAATACACCCATTTTTGATTCAGGTTATTCTTATCAAATTTCATCTGTTTTTATTTTTCTCCTGCTTCCTCACTCACCTGCCGGTCAATGACTGCGGTCGTCATCGCCGCCTCAATGCCGCCTGCACCGGTGTTACTCTTTATGCACGGATCTATCTCCGGCATTTTTTTCGGCGGAAGTGATCTGTCAATTGGGGTAGCATCGCCAACACCCAGCACCTCCCCGGCAACACCAAGTGCCGAAACTACACTTGAAATATCCGATGGCACGATAATTTTCGTCGCACGTCCGTCTGCCACATCCTTCAGCGCTTCAATACCCTTCAGCTTCAGCACACTGTTGCCGACGCCCACTGCATTGAGTTTTTCCAGTCCTTCTGCTTCTGCTTCATAAACCAGCCGGATGGAACGCGCACGACCCTCTGCCAAAGCAATCTGCGCATCTCTTTCTGCCTCTGCAGCCAGAATCTTCGCCTGCTTATCACCTTCGGCACGGGATACGACCGCCTCCTGGTGTGCCCGCGCTTCAAGGACCGTCTGTCGGCGTTCACGTTCTGCACGCATCTGCGTTTCCATAACCGCCTGGATAGATGCCGGCGGCTGGATATTTTTGATCTCCACACGGGTTACCTTGATGCCCCACGGATCTGTCGCTTCATCAAGCACAGACTGCATTCTGTTATTAATTTCATCTCGACCTGTCAGTGTCTCGTCCAGCTCCATCTCACCGATGATATTTCGCAATGTTGTAGCTGCCAGATTCTGCAAGCCGGCAATCGGATCCTCCACACCATAGGTATAAAGCCGCGGATCAAATACTTTGCAAAATACGACAGAATCAATCTGCATGGTAACATTATCCTTTGTAATGACCGGCTGTGGCGGAAAATCCAGCACTTTTTCTTTTAAATTCACTTTTTGCGCCACACGCTCTACGATCGGCAATTTGAGATGCAGGCCTGCATCCCATACACATTTAAATTTTCCGAAGCTTTCAATAACATAAGCCTGCGCCTGCGGAACCATTCTGATATTTCTTACGATAAATATGGCCAAAATTATTAAAATTACCAGAATAATCATTTCTAATCCCTCCCGTTCTACTTTACCTTTGTCTCCACAAGCAGCCATCCGAAGAGATGTAGCTCCTGAGAGAAGATTTCTGACAATGCAAAAATCCAAATGTATTATATCGCAGCATATTTTATTTGTGAATGTTTTTCACACTTAATTCAAAATTCAAATTTCCTGCGTAAAAGTCTGCCACCTCACCTTTGGCTTCGTGCGTCCGTTTTTCATAGCCTTCAGTAACCCGTACTATAAAAAAGCAGCCCCGGAGATGCTTTTCTGGAGGGGCATCCGGGGCTGCATAAAGCAATATCTTAAATTTCAGAATGCTTTTTCAAAGTATAATAAACTTATTTATCAAAGTGTTACAAGCTCATTTTTAATGAAGGACTCTTTGCACTTGAATGCGATATTTGTGGATTTTGTTCCGTCATATACGTTTGGTGTGGCATTTGTACCTACGCCATTGTTTACATAGTCACAGAATACTTCCATCTCTTTAATATATGCATCTTTCCAGCGTGTAATGAAGTCCTGATAGCACTCCTGGCATACGCCATTCTCGCTGAATACCTGTACCAGGGAGTCAGCCGGTGTAGCGCCGATACGAAGCATACCCTTTGTTCCCAGGATTTCTGTCTCTACTGCAGAACCGTGTGCTGCTGTACGTCCTGCGAAGAAATATGCCATAACGTCATTCTCCATCTGGATCAGGCAGGATACGTTATCTCCGTCATCCCACTCTTTATACTGCGGAAACTCATAGCAGCCGCCGATTGCCCAGAGTTTCTTCGGCTCTGCGCCTGTCAGCCATCTGATCAGGTCGATATCATGAATAGACATATCAATGAACTGTCCGCCGGAACGCGGTGCATAATCCAGTGTTCCCTCGATAATCGCACGCGGATCCTGTGAATAGCAGCGAACCAATACGATATCGCCAATATCGCCGTTCTCGATTTTTTTCTTTGCTACCTGATAGGAATAATCGAAACGTCTCATAAATCCAAGCATAAATACCTGATCCGGATGAGCCTCGATGATGGCCTCTGCTTCTTTACATTTCTCAACTGTCTCAGCAAGTGGCTTCTCGCAGAGTACATGCTTGCCTGCTTCCATAGCGATTTTGATCATATCTACATGTGATGCTGTGTTTGTGAAAATACAAACTGCCTCTACCTCAGGATCGTTTGACAGTGCTGCAGGATCGCTGTATACGTTCTTTACCCCCAGCTCATCTGCTACTTCCTGTGCTCTTGCGATATTTCCGTCGCAGATAGCTACCAGCTCCATGCCCGGAACTCTTGTAGCGATATTGCATGCATGCGCATAACCCAGACGACCTACACCGATTACACCAACTTTAATTTTCTTCATGATTCATACCCTTTCGTTTATTTTTTTATGTTTTTAAATGACTTCCCATGCAATTTGATACAAAGCTTTTTTATTTTCTCTTCGTTTTTGTATCTTTCCTTGTAAATAATATAGCACTTATGTCCAAAATTTTCTTTCGTCCCTATGTTTTTTTGTGCTTTTTTATGTATTTTTATATTTTAGTTATTTTGCTTTTCGGGAACTAAAAAAACGCAAAAACTCCAATTTTCCATGGAAGCTTTTACGTTTTTTTGTCTGCTGTAATTTTTTTCAAAAATAGTTTTTTCGCTGAATTTTAGTTTTTTTGCTCACTCATATATAAAATCTCTCATGAGCTTTTGTTCTGACAGAACATATCAGCAGTATCCGATACGAAAGGATAGATGTTTCTCCCTGATCAGATCTCACCGTTTGTTTTTCCCGGATTTATTTTCTTTCTCTTATTTTTCTGCTGTCCCTGCTCTTTCTCCTGCACCACATACTGCTTGCGGTATTTGGTCGGCGCCATACCTACATTTTTCACAAACTGCTGGTTAAAATAACTCTGTGATTCGTAGCCAACTCTCGCTGCCACCTCAGAGATTGGCAGCTTTGTGCTGGCAAGCAAGGTCTGAGCCTCACCGATTCTTCTGCGCAAAAGGTACTGCATCGGTGAATAACCGGACATTTCCTTAAACACATGGGACATGTAATAGGTACTGACATGCAGGGCCGCGCTGATATCTGTCAGTGTCAACGCTTCTCTGTAATGGCTGTCAATATACTCCTGCACTCGTTTTCCCAGCTGATAGGTCTTTTCCGCCCGCACATTCTGCATGCGTTCAGCATAGACGGATTCTTCTGCTGAAGACACCTGGTCTCCCACCGGAATCTCCTTTTGTATGATGCCGAGAGCCATCACCAGAAAGGCGCGCATCATTTGCTGACAAAAATTTTCAACCGCAGATTTATTGGCACCCTCCTCCTCTGTCAGAGATTGGAACATGATCTCACAGATCATACGCATTTTTTCAAACTGGTCTCCGGTTTTATAAATATATGGACTGTCATCCGGAATCAGTGCATTTTTTCGCAAACCTTCCATACAAATGCCGGCCACGGCCAGACAATAGGTCGCCACTTCCTTCCCCGAACCGGAGATCTCATCATGCACGACACCGGCATTATAGATGAGCAGATCCCCTTTCCTGATCTTATGCTTTCGGTTACCGATCAGATATTCACTCTCTCCGTTTAGGATCAGTACGATTTCCACATGATCATCGTGGGCATGCATGATCCTTGGATAATTGCTGGCAGACTCTCTTTGCTCACTGATATATAAAAGTGTAGGGTTATTTGCGCCCGAGAACACCGGCTTACATTCTCCTTTGATGAAACATTGTACATTTAACGGATTTTGCTCCATCTTTTTCTCCCTTCTCACTGTAAAAAGCCTTTATGGCAAGTGCCAGCTACAAGCTTTCCGCCGCATATTATGATGCGGAGGAAGCTTTCTTCACAATTCCGATAATTTCATATCAATTATCTCACATCAGATACAATAATTGCACTGGAAATATTTTTATTCTCTCATTATAATCAAATTGCTTTTGATCTATCATTTTTATTTTTCGCATCTTGGGGAGGCACATATGATTAGTTTCGAAAATAATAAGGCAATTGAGGATTATTATAAAATCACTAAATTACTCGGCGTACCCATCACTGTCGCAGAGGGGGAAATCCTCACTGAAAAAGATATGCGGGCCACACTCGCATCTGTCGAACGCTACAATCTCAAAGGCAAACACATAAAAAATGTCATTGCTATGATCTCGTAAATTTTACCGGTCCTGTCAAGACCGGACCCATTAAAACAAGCAATAAGCCGACATATAGATTTTATATCAGCAGAAAAGGCTTTGTACTCAGCCATCCGCATCCGGAATGCTAAAGACTTTCCGAGCTTAGATGCAAGCAGGGCTGCCCTGCGATACCATCCCAGGTACCGTACGGCAGCCCTTTTTATCCGTTTTGTCAAACTCACAAACGCTTCGCTTTTTGCTCGTTAAAAGATAAAGATCAGTTGATCATAACCTCATGTCCATTCATATCAAACATGATCTTGCTCAGCCGGAAGCCCTGCTGCGCACCTTCCCGGGCGCTGATCTCCAACTGCTCTATCATAATGTTTTTCTCTGAATAAGGATATCTCATGAGCTCGATCGGTCTGCCCTTCATCGCCTGATAATAGAACATTTCCGAACTATCCGCGTGAGAAGAATAGAGGGCCAGCTTACCCATCTTTTCACCACTCATATCGTAAACCATATAACCCCAGAGAAGCTCTTTGGCACAGATCTGGATCATCACCTCTGCGGCGATATCCACATATTTCGGAATATCAATCCGCAGTACATTGATAAATGTATTTCCAAAGAAGGCCAGAATCTCTGACTCCTCCTTCACACCGCCCTTGATTGCCTGCATGGTCTGCATATTCAGCACACCTTCCATATCAAAAACAGTAATCTCTCTGTGAGAATCTGTCACAATATCCAGAGAATTGTCATTCAGGGCAAAGCACCATCCCAGATAATCACGGTTTCTCTCCATCACTTCCATAGAAATCAGGCGGCCTCCCTCCTTCAGGTAAGAGGCCAATTCCTCTGCCCAGGCGTTATATACCTCTTTTCGCATCTGACCCTGCTCAAGGATAAAGAGATAGTCGATATCTGCCAGCTCCGGCAGGGCATGCGGGATTGCTGTATCCGCAGAAAGAACTGTATCAAAGCTCTCTTTGGGCAGTTCATCCTTCTCCTTACAAGCCACCTTTACATTCTCTACACCCAGCTTCTCACAGAGTGCTTTCGCAATGGCAGCCATTCCTTCTGTTTCACAAAGAAGTGTAATTTCTGATAAAGGCAATTCTCTGCCCAGGAAGCAGGCTACAATACCGCGATCACTGCTGATGAAAAGGATTTTCTCGCCGAAGCTTTCCTTGTGATCCAGGATCCAGCTGCACTGCTTACGCAAAATATCTCCCTCACAGGCACCTGTATAAGCTACTGCAAGCTCCGGTGAAGCGTCTCTCATATTCTGCAGCGTATCCCATGCTTCTTTCGTTTCCTTTTTCAGTTCAATACATTTGACCCACTCGCCATAGGCCTTCTTTAAATTCCGGGCTGTTTCTTTTCCGAAACGTGCCTCCATACGGTTAAACAAACCATTAATGTCCTTTGCCGGATCAATTTCCAGCTCAATCATATATTTCAATGCAGCATCCTGCGCTTTTCTGGCCATTTTCTATCTCCTATCTTTCTCATACAATTACCGCAAAAGAGATTCTCTCTGTTATAATAAAACAGCTATGATTTTCTTTCGGTTCAGGAACTATTATACGTAAATTACATTTTTTTATCAACCACCTCCCGAAAGTCAATCCGGCAGGATGCTTACATCACCTTCTGACACCCAAGGCGTGCTTTAGCAGAATGTTTATTTTTCCTTTCTTTAAACACCCGAAGGACCTATGGTGCGGGAGGAAAACATCCCCTTATGCGTTATAAATTCAGACAAATATGCATCGGAGAAAAAAATGAAAATATTATGTGTTGGTGAAATGCTGGCGGACATTCTGGTGACATCAGCGCCGAAAATTATTTATGATAATAATTGCTCCACGGTGGGCGAAATCCTCGTGAAGCCGGGCGGTGATGCCTTTAATAATGCTATTGATTTTTCCCGCCTGGGGCATCATGTGAGCTATGTGGGAAAGCTCAGTTCTGACGCCATGGGACAGTTTCTGCTGCAGGAAGGCCTGCGGGAAGGCATCGATATGTCCCATGTCATTCCTTCCGATCTGCCACAAACCAAAATGACGATCCTGATCAATGCGGCCGGTGACCGGCATTTTCTCTATTATCCCGGCACCGGCGCAGACCTGCGATTCGAGGATATTGATCTTTCACTGCTGCAGGGCTGTGATCTTTTGCAGGTGAGCAGCACCTTTCATATGCCGGCCTTTGACGGGGAAGGAACGGCCCGTCTCTTTCAGGCTGCCCATCAGGCAAAGGTCCTCACCTCCATGGATATCACAAAGGATTTTTCCAATCGCTGGAATGAGATCATTGCGCCCTGCTATCCCTATCTGGATTATTTTCTGCCCAGCATTGAACAGGCGGCTCTGGTCGCAGGAAGTAAAGACGAAAAAGAAATCGCCTCCTTCTTTCTGGCCCGCGGCGTGAAACATGTACTTGTGAAGCTCGGCAGCCGGGGCTGCTATTATCAGGATACTTACAAGGCCTTCTACTGCGACTGCTATCAGGTAGCGGTGAAGGAAACCACCGGCGCCGGCGATGCCTTCGTAGCCGGTTTTATGACCGCCATCCTGGATGGCAAAAAGCCGGAAGAAGCTGCTCTTTTCGGAACTGCCTGCTCTGCTCATGTCATACAGGCCGTCGGCGCCACCAGCGGCATGCCCAACCGCAGCGCCCTGGAAAGCTTTCTCGCCTGCCACGCCCGGCCTGCGATCAGCTACGTTAAGTGAAGCTTTATCCACCTATGTCGCAGTGGCTTCGCATGTTCATCTCTTCTCCTTCATTTTTCAGGGCACAGAGAGAAATGATACATATCTCTGATGGCGCCCATAGTGGAGGGTGGCGTGACAGATCCTTAGTAAGACTTATGCTTTCGGGAGATGAATTTCGCTTATGACGAATCTTCCGAAAGCTTAGTCGCACTTAGGATCCGGCACGACATCCCGAGAACGTTGGCAACGGAAGAGATATGTATCATTTCTCCCGTCCTGAAAGCAAGAAAAGACCATCGCTTCCGCGATGGTCCTTATCTTTTGCTGCTGTATGAATTTTTTAGATCCTTCCGGATCGCTGTTTTACTTGTATGAATTTAAAATAAAAGAAATGTATATCTTTCCGCTTGGTCTAAAGCCATCTTTCGGAAAATTATTTCTTCATCTGAGCTGCAACCTCAGCTGCGAAGTCCTCGTTCTTCTTCTCCAGACCTTCACCTGTCTCGAAACGAATGAATCCTTCAACTGATGTCTTAGCGCCGTTTGCTTTTCCTGTCTCTTCAACGTACTTAGCAACTGTCTGTTTTCCATCCTCGGCTTTAACGTAAACCTGATCAAGGAGAACAATCTCTTTCATCTCTTTGTTTACACGACCTTTAACGATACCCTTGATAACTTTCTCAGGTTTCTGAGACTCTTTAGGATCGTTCATGATTGCTGCGAGAAGGATAGCTTCCTCTTTCTCGATGTAATCAGCCGGAACTTCTTTTCTGGATGTATATTTAGGTCTCATAGCTGCGATCTGCATTGCAACGTTTTTACCCATCTCGATGATAGCATCGTTTACAATGTCAGATTTGATCTGTACGAGAACACCAATCTTTCCACCCATATGTGTGTAATCTACAACTACACCATCAGCTGCCTCAACTGTCTGGAAACGACGGATATTCAGGTTCTCGCCGATGACAGCGATCTTTTCTGTCTGGATATCTTTTACAGTCTTAGCTGCATCTGTTTTCCATGGCTCAGCCATGAATGCATCCATATCTGCTGCTGCAGAATCGATTGCCTGATCAGCAACCTCTGCAACGAACTCTCTGAAGAGCTCATTCTTAGCTACAAAGTCTGTCTCGGAGTTAACCTCTACGGCTACACCTTTCTTTCCATCCTCTGCAACTTTAACCATTACAAGACCCTCAGCTGCAATACGGGAAGCTTTCTTCTCTGCGGAAGCTTTTCCTTTCTCACGGAGCCACTCAACGGCTTTGTCCATATCGCCGTCTGTCTCTGTCAGAGCTTTCTTGCAGTCCATCATACCGGATCCTGTCATTTCTCTTAACTCTTTAACCTGTTTTGCTGTAATAGCCATTCGTTTTTCCTCCTTGCATTTAACATGCAGAAAAATTACTCTGCCTCAACCTCTTCTGTCTCAACGTCCTCTGCAACACCCTGTTTTGCTTCGATAACAGCATCTGCCATTTTGGAAACAAGCAGTTTGACAGCACGAATAGCATCATCGTTACCTGGGATAACGTAATCCAGTTCTTCCGGATCACAGTTTGTATCGCAGATACCCAGAAGTGTAATACCAAGAGTATGAGCCTCCTGTACGCAGATTCTCTCTTTCTTAGGATCTACTACGAAGATTGCATCAGGGATTCTCTTCATCTCTTTGATACCGCCAAGGTTCTTCTCGAGCTTCTCCTGCTCTTTTCTGAGTTTGATGACCTCTTTCTTAGGCAGAACATCAAATGTTCCATCCTCAGCCATTGTCTCAATGTCTTTCAGTCTCTGGATTCTGCTCTTGATTGTCTTGAAGTTTGTGAGCATTCCGCCGAGCCATCTCTCGTTTACATAGTACATTCCACAACGTGCTGCCTCAGCTGCAACTGTTTCCTGTGCCTGTTTCTTTGTTCCTACGAAGAGGATAGTTCCGCCATCAGCTACGATATCTGCTACAGCTTTGTATGCGTCGTCGATCATGCCTACGGATTTCTGCAGGTCGATGATGTAGATGCCGTTACGCTCTGTGTAGATGTACGGAGCCATTTTAGGGTTCCATCTTCTTGTAAGATGTCCGAAATGAACACCAGCCTCAAGTAACTGTTTCATTGAAATAACGCTCATTTTTTTTCTCCTTTGTGGTTAAATAATTTCTTCCGCATGATTCCGTTCACGGGAACCTGTTTGAGCTTTCAGGCACCACTCCCGCAAAATTCTCATGCGTGCTTTTTAAACAACGCTCACATTCTATCATATATACTATGCATAAACAAGCGTTTTTTTCGCATTTTACAGGGATTTTCAGCCCTGCGATCCCTTAATGGGCCAAGGCATTTCTCTAGCATATATACTTAGCCTCGATCAAATAATGTATTACGCTTTTTGAATAAAATCCCGCCGGCGACAATGGCCAGGATCACCTGCACAGCGGTGATATAGCGCAGGGTCTGCGGATGCGCCTGAAAGTAGCTGATCTGCATATTATAGATGGCCGCATAAAGATTGATCAGCATATGGGCGCCGATGGATACCAGCAGAGTACCGCTCTTTTCGTATAGCCATGCGAAAAGACAGCCTACGACAAAGGCAAAGAGGAACTGTACGATATTCATATGATAAATTCCGAATAAGAGAGCTGAAAAGAGGATCGCTTTTCGGACACCCACATAGCTGCGGATTCTTCGATATGTCAGGCCGCGGAAAACCATTTCCTCTGTCAGCGGTCCCAGGATCACCGTCGTTATGATCAGGAGAAGCGGATTCTGTCCCTGAAACATACTTTCCGCGCTTTCCTGATAGCTCGTGAAAATTCTGGAAATTCCCACAAGGTCGATCAGACTGCTGCAAAGCTCGGCAATCGCAAAGGTAAAGAGAATCGCGATCACTGCATGCTGCCATACTGTCCGCCGCGGATCGATGCCATACCGAATCTCATCGTATTGAAAACTATGTCGAAGGCCAAAAAGTGTCAGCACATAAGCCAGCAAGGTCATTAAAAGATCACTATATTTATTCCAGTAGTAAATAATAGCTTCACTGATACCCGTCAGTGAGATCACTGCGCTGCCGGCAATGGAAAAGATTAGCAGCGCTGCCATCAGCATCATCAAAATAAAAAAAGTCGGGAAAATACATTCCCAGACTATCTGTCTTCTCGTCCTCTTCATATTCACCCAATTAAATCCTTTTTTATAAGCGGCGCAGCGAAGCTTTCGCTCCGCCGCTTATGATTTTTCCTTGTTATTCCCTTTGTCCGGGCAAATGTAGCTTTTTCCCTGCTGCCATTTTAGCCCCGAAAGCGTTACCGACAGCATTCATCACTTTCGCTTGGATGAAATTCCCATCGGCTTATCTTACATACGATCCGGTGCTTCGAAGCCCAGCACATCTATCGCATCCTCAAGTACCTTTCTCACCAGATCCAGGAGCAGCAGCCAGGAAGCCTTCTGCGCCTGATTTTCCTCTGCGAGAATCTTTGTGCCATGATAGAAGCTGTTAAAGGCATTGGACAGCTCATAAATATAAGCGCAGATCTTATGCGGCGCTTTTTCTGCATAAGCATTTTCCATAGCCTCATTGTAGCCGGCCAGCTGCAGCATCAGGTTCTTCTCTGCCGCATTGGCTGCCGGAAGGATCTTTCCTGCGACCACACCACCCTCTTCTTTATACTTATTCAGAATGGATTTGATTCGAACAATCGTATAGAGGATATATGGTCCTGTATTTCCTTCGAAAGAAGTAAATCTGTCAATATCGAAAATATAATCCTTGGAAGCCTGGTTGGACAGATCACCGTATTTGATCGCGGAAAGTCCTACGATCTCTGCTGTCTTCTGCGCATCTGTATCCTTTACGCTGCGGTTTTCCACGATCTTTTTGAACATCTCCTGATCAATGTCTGCAATCAGATTTTCCAGACGCATGATACCACCCTCACGGGTTTTAAAGGGCTTACCGTCTTTTCCGTTCATTGTACCGAAGCCAAGGAAGGAAGTCTTTGTTTCATCTGTGATCAGCCCTGTCTTTCTCGCTGCACGGAATACCTGTGTGAAATGCATTTCCTGACGTTTGTCTACGACATAGAGAATTTCATCCGGCTTATACAGCTTCATACGCTCGACGATGGTAGCCAGGTCTGTGGTTGCATAAAGGGAAGAGCCGTCTGATTTCAGCAGAATACATGGCGGTACTTCTTTCTTATCTGTCTCTTCCTTTACATCGATGACCAGGGCGCCCTGATCTTCTCTGGCAAAGCCTTTGTCCTTCATCATCTGAATCATATCCGGAATGTAAGGCTGTGCATCAGACTCTTTTTTCCAGAGATCAAATTCGACATTCAGATTTTTATAATTTCTCTTCAGGTCAGTGACGGAGACACGCATGATATGATTCCAGAGCGCCATATAGCCGCGTCGACCCTTCTGCAGTTCATTGGTCGCTGCCAGCGCTTTTTCTTTGAACGCCTCATCTACCTTGGATTTACCGCTGGCTGCCGGATAAATCTCCTCAAGCTCACTGATGGTAAAAGGCGCCTCTGCAGGATATTCTCCTGTGAAGCTCTCATCGAAATAAGGCAGCTCCGGCTGTCTTTCCTGCAGCTCTGTGATGATCAGGCCCATCTGCAGACCCCAGTCACCCAGATGTACATCACCGATTACCTTGTCACCCATACGGCGTCCCATTCTCTTAATGCTCTCACCGATGATGGCCGAACGCAGATGACCCACATGCAATGGCTTGGCTACGTTTGGTCCGCCGTAATCGATAATGATTGTTTTCGGTGTTTCCTTTTTATTCACGGACAGCTCCGGATCCTCTGTCATTTCCTGCAGGTAATCTGCGAGAAATTCTTCTGCGATTTTGATATTTATAAATCCGGGACCGGCTACGGAAACCTCCTTGCAAAGTGCGCTGCCGCTTAATGCATCAGCTACCTTTACCGCAATATTCCGCGGTGCTGTTTTATAAGTTTTGGCTGCTGCCATAGCACCGTTACACTGGTATTCGCAAAGGTCCGGACGATTAGATACTGTGACCATCGCAAAGGAAGTATCGATTTCAGCCTTTGCAAAAGCTGCTGCCACCTCTTCCTTAATTCTATCAATCAACCGTTTCATATATTCCTCCGTTTTTCGTTTAAATGTATTGCCGGCTCTGTTCCCTGCTCCGCTTTAAACTATCTTCGATGTAGATGGAACTGTTTTTATAGCAATACTCAATGATAGATTTGCGGGTGATTATGCCGATAAATACATCATCGTCGTCAACGACCGGCACGAAATTCTGCCGCATGGAGACTGCGATCAGGTCCTCTATATTGCTATTGACCTTGATCGGTACCATATCGATCCGCCGCCAGATCTTCCGTGTCAAAATAGATGCTACATCATGCATACTAATGCCATCCTTGGAAGTCAGCGTACGTAACACATCACCCTCTGTTACAACGCCCTTATATTTTCCTTCTCTGTCGAGCATCGGAACCGCAGTATATTTTCTCGTTTCCAATGTATTCAAAGTCTCTCTGAGTGTGTAATCCTCATATACATAGGCTACCTCACTCTTTGGTGTCAGAAAAAACAATATATTCATAAAACCCTCCAGTCACGGAAGCCCTCTCCTTCTCCCGTAATACACTGCTATGTCTTTTCGACCACTTATTTTCTTAATCTTTTTTCTGCGCACAGTCCTCTGAAGGCCTTTCCCTGAAAGCGTCCAAAGCCTGAATCCACTGCAGAATATCCTTCTGTACATCCATGTAATCCAACTCATTGAGAATTTCATGCCGATCATCCTCGTAGAGCTTCATCTGCACGTCCTCAAGACCCAGGGCTGTATACAGGTCATAAACCTTCTGTACACCCTTTCCCATATCGCCGACAGGGTCTTTGGCACCGGAAAGGATCAGCATAGGCAATTCCGGCGGAATTTTCGCCAGCGCTTCTTTTTTCTGCGCCTTTTCCATACCCAGAAACATGTGGTAATAAGCATTGGTGGTGAATCGGAAAGTATTCCATGGGTTCAATGCATAGGCATCGACTATGGATTCATCTTTGGTCAGCCAGTCATAGGGGGTGCGCGCCGGTGCGAAGGCCTTGTTATAGGAACCCAGCACCATCTTTTCCAGCAGATTGCTTTCATAGGTCCAGCCGGCTGTTTTTCCAAGGCCGCCCGCGATGGTCTTCGCCATCTTCAGAAGCGCATCTGACTGGTAGCCTGTACCCATAATGATCACCCCTGACAGATCATGCCCGAAACGGGTAATATACTGACGCGCCAGGAAGGATCCCATACTGTGCCCCAGCATAATATATGGCACATGCGGATATTTCCGCATTGTATAGCGATGCAGATTGCGGATATCACCGATCACACAGGCGTTGCCGTCCGGCTGGGCGAAAAATCCGTGGTCTGCCTCAGAAATGACGGAGGCACCATGACCCAGATGATCATTGCCCACCACATAAAAGCCCTGCTCTGCCATAAAGCCGGCGAAGCGGTCATAGCGGCCGATGTATTCGACCATGCCGTGCAAAATCTGGATCACGCCTTTGACTTCACCCTCCGGAATCCATTCCAGAGCATGAATTTTCGTCTGTCCATCCTTTGAATTATAAACAAAATCTCTTCTCAAATTTTATTCCTCTGTCTCTGGCACGGAGATAGAAAGCTCTTCGAGCTGTTTCGCATCTACCGGTGCCGGTGCATTGGTCATCAGACAGGAAGCATCCTTTACCTTCGGGAAAGCAATGACATCACGAATGGATTCTGCCTCTGCCATCAGCATCACCAGACGATCCAGTCCGTAAGCCAGTCCTGCGTGAGGCGGTACACCATATTTAAATGCGCTCAGCAGGAAACTGAACTGCTCCCAGGCCTGCTCTTTGGTAAAGCCGAGAACCTCAAACATTTTTTCCTGAATGTCATTCTGATGAATTCGTACGGAACCGCCGCCGATCTCGTTACCGTTAAGTACGATATCATAAGCTTTCGCGCGAACTGCACCCGGATCGGAATCAATTTTGTCCCAATCCTCTTCCATAGGCATGGTAAACGGATGGTGCATTGCCATGAATCGATTTTCTTCATCTGACCACTCAAGCAGCGGGAACTCTGTGATCCATACGAAGCGATACTCCTTCGGATTCAGAAGACCCATCTCCTGGGCAAACTGCAGACGCAATGCGCCCAATACATTCCAGACGATCTTATTGCGGTCTGCCGCAAAGATCAGAAGGTCTCCTGCCTGTCCGTCCATTGCCTCGATCAGCTTCTGCTGCTCTTCTTCGCTGACAAATTTCGCGAAGGAGCACTTCTTGCTGCCGTCCTCTTTTATAGCGATATAAGCCAGTCCGCCTGCGCCGTAGCCCTTGGCAAATTCTACCAGCTTATCGATTTTCTTTCTGGCCATGCCGCCCTGTCCTTTGGCATTGATACCGCGAACAGAACCGTCTTTTTTCTCCAGCGCATTACGGAATACCACAAAGTCCATATCCTTTGCGATATCAGAAACATTTACCAGCTCCATACCGAAACGAAGATCCGGTTTATCAGAACCGAAACGATCCATAGCCTCCTGCCAGGTCATTCTCTGGATCGGTGTCTGCACCTCTACGCCAAGCGCCTCTTTAAAGAGGTATTTCAGATATCTTTCATTGACGTCAATGACATCATCTACGTCTACGAAGGAAAGCTCCATATCGATCTGGGTAAACTCCGGCTGACGGTCAGCACGCAGATCCTCATCGCGGAAGCATCTGGCGATCTGGATATAACGATCATAACCGGAAACCATCAGCAGCTGCTTAAAGAGCTGTGGTGACTGCGGCAATGCATAAAAGCTGCCCGGATGCACACGGCTCGGTACCAGGTAATCTCTGGCGCCTTCCGGTGTGCTCTTTCCAAGCATTGGTGTCTCAATCTCCAGGAAGCCTTCTTTATTAAAATACTCTCTGGTAAGGTAAGCCACTTTAGAACGAAGAATCAGGTTCTTCTGTACGTCAGGACGGCGCAGGTCCAGGTAGCGGTGTTTCAGACGCAGTTCTTCCTTGGTCTTACTATTCTCTTCTACCGGGAATGGCGGTGTCTCTGCCTCAGCCAGGATACGTACATACTCTGCAACCACTTCCATGCTGCCTGTCGCCAGCTTTGTATTTACGGCGCCGGCTCTTTTCTGTACTGTACCGGTTACTGCTACAACGAACTCACTGCGAAGCTTTGTCGCTTTCTCAAATCCTTCCTCATCGATCGGACCGTTTTCAAAGATCACCTGCATGATACCGCTGCGGTCACGCAGATCTACAAAAACGATACCGCCTTTATTACGGCTTTTCTGTACCCATCCCATCAGGGTAACCTTGCTGCCGATCATTTCCTCTGTCACTTCGGCACATCTGCAGGTACGCTGCATGCCCTTCATTGACTCTGCCATTTTCAGTACTCCTTATATTAATATTCTTAGTATTTATGTGTCACAATTTTCAATATATGATTTTCCAAAACAGACCCCTCGTTTTTCTTCTGGGATATGAATCACATCGGTCGTCCCTTTTATATCCCAGACTTTTTATTTAAGTGCATCTGCATAGAAGTCTACAAACTCTGTATAGCCTTCTGCTTCCAACTGCTGTCTCTGGAATTTTTTATTTTTCTTCATAACCAGAAGATTGACAGCCTTACCCTCTGCACGCTCCTTCATTGCGCTTTCTACCGCTGCCTGAATCTGTTCCGGGGAAAGCTTTTTGTCCAGGAGATATGCTTTTTTCTGTGGTTTCTCCGGCACCTGATAATTACGCTCCAGGAGAAGCATAACAATACGCTCAAAACCGATAGAGAATCCGCAGGCCGGTACCTTCTGACCGATAAATTTACCGATCATCTCATCATAACGGCCGCCGCCACCGACGGAACCGCCGAACTCATCCATAGAGATTTCAAAGATCGGACCGGTGTAATAGGACATACCGCGCACCAGTGTCGGGTCAAAAGCCATTTTGAAATCAGCGGATTTGACCGCATCCACGCTCTTGATGATGGTGGTCAGTCCCTCCGCATAAGCAGGATCCAGGAAACCTTCCAGACGTTCTTTCGCGGTCTGTACGCCGGCTACATCCGGTGTGATCACCTTGAAAAGCTCCAGATATTTCTCGATGGATTCCTCTGCAAAGCCCTGGGATTTCAGATCCTCTGCTACGCCTTCCAGGCCGATCTTATCCATTTTATCCAAAGTGATAAATACGTTGTCATAGGACTCCTCCGGGAATCCGCTGTAGGCTGCCATTGCTTTCAGGATTCGTCTGTCATTGATGCGGATCGTGAAATTATGGAAGTCCAGCTGACCCAGCAGGGTAGTCGTAGCCAGGATCAGATCGATCTCAGCGATATTCGATGGCTCGCCAAGGATATCGATATCACACTGCATAAACTGACGATAACGTCCTCTCTGCGGTCTGTCTGCGCGCCATACATTTCCCATCTGCAATGCTTTAAATGGGGATGGCAGCTCATTTGCATTATTGGAATAGTAACGGCAAAGCGGTACTGTCAGGTCATAGCGCAGTCCGCCGTCCACCAGATCCAGTTCCTCTTTTGCGTCCTGAATGCGAAGCTTTTCACCCCTTTTCAGGATCTTAAAGATCAGCTTCTCGTTTTCGCCGCCCTGTTTGCTGTTCAGATTCTGGATGTGCTCCACGCATGGTGTCTCCATGGATGTAAAACCAAACTGTGCGTAAGTTTTTTTGATCATAGAGATCACATAATCACGGATTTCCATCTCTGCAGGCAGAATATCCTTCATACCGGTAACCGGTTTTTTCTTTAATGCCATTATTCATAGCCTCCTGTAATTTTCCTGTATATTTCAAGAAAGGTACTTGTCTATACCGACTCGTTTCCTTTCAATCATTTCATCTATTCGTTCGATATAATTGCGCAGGTCTTTTACATTCTCTACGCGATTGATCGTCTGTCCGCCATTGGTGACGAATTTCGTGGAAGCTCCGCATCCCGCTGCCATAATAGTCTGCTTCTCTTCCATAATAAGAATATTATAGATACCGTCCTTTCCCTCGCGGGCATAGCCGACATTTTCGAAATTACCGGCGATATTTTTCTGACGATATAAATAATAGGGATGCATATGCATTGCCCGCGCAGCCTCTGTGGTACTGTTCATGATCTCCACTGAATTATCAAAGGAAATATCCTTATACTGATCTTTAAATAAGGCCAGTCTGGTGGCGCGCTTCAAAGCCAGTGAATGTACGGTCAGGTTGTCAGGGTCCAGCTTTATGATTTCTTCCAGTGTATGCCCTATTTCCTCTGCGCCTTCGCCCGGCAGACCCACGATCATATCCATATTGATATTGTCGAAGCCAAGCCTTCTGGCCATAGCGAAGCGGTCAATGGTTTCCTCCACCGTATGCCGCCTTCCGATGACGTCCAGGGTTTTCTGGTTCATGGTCTGAGGATTGATGGAAATTCTGCTAACCGGATATTCCCGCAGGACACGAAGCCGGTCTTCAGTGACCGTATCCGGTCTGCCGGCCTCCACTGTAAACTCCCGCAGGTCATCCATAGGAAAACGCTGCGTGATCGCAGAAAGCAGGGTATCCAGCGCCATCGCATCGATCGAGGTCGGGGTTCCGCCGCCGATATAGATGCTGTCCAGCCTTTTTCCTTTCATTACCTCCGAAATCATATCCAGTTCCCGGAACAGAGCCTCAAGATATGCCGGCACATGACTCTTCCATTGTCCGATCAGATGTGATCCGAAGGAACAGTAGAGACAAATACTCGGACAAAAAGGCACATCCACATAGAGGCTGTAGCCCTCCTGCGGCTGTATCTCATCGAGCAGCTTTTTCTCCCGAAGGGCTACCTCCAGCGAAAGGGCTGTTTTTTCGTCACTCACATCATAGTTTTCCTGCATGTAGGCCGCCGCTTCCTTTGGCGTAAAGCCTTCATCCAGTTTCGTACGGATAATTTTGACCGGACGGATGCCTGTCAGGTTTCCCCAGGGCAGCTTTCTTTGTGTCATTTCCGTTAAACTCGAATAAACCAGCTTTTTCAGCTGGTTTTTCGTTTCTATACGATCCGTCGGATCGCGAAGAAGACAGCTATGGTCAAACAGGCTGAGGATCTGCTCCTGCCCGGCCGCAGGCATCTGCTTTTCCTTTCCCGCAGGAATTTGATTTTCCTGTACAGAAGCCGAAAAGTCAATCCTTTTTTCACTATAAAAGACACGGAAATACATCTCCCATTCTCCGGGAAAAGCCCCTGCTTGCTCCGTCTCATAGAACATTTTTATGTCTTTTTCCGGATAAAATGCCTTGATCAGATTATAGACATCGTATTCAAAATTTTTTTCATTAAAAAACAGAATAATTTCTGCCAAATTTATCTCTCCTTAGGGTGCCAGCGGATTAATCATTTTTTCCCGCTCGATCGTCGTAATGGAATCATGTCCCGGATATACCACTGTCTCATCCGGAAGAATCTCTAACATACGGCGCACACTGGCCGCCATATCTCTCGGGCTGGAAGTCGGAAAATCTGTTCTTCCGAAGGAACCATGGAAAATCGTATCTCCTGAGATCAGTACTTTTTCGTTTTCAAAATAATAACAGCAGCTGCCGTGGGTATGTCCCGGTGTATGATACACCTTAATGCGGAAACCGGCAATGTTCAGCACGTCACCCTCTTTGACCAGCTTATCTGCATGGGTACTGTATGCATGACTCCAGTTTGCGGAAAGATTCAGCATGGGATTATCCAGCACATCTTCTTCCATTTCATGGGCATAGGCCTTGATCAGGTACTGTCTTCTGATGGCATCCACCGCCAGAATATGATCAAAATGTCCATGGGTGAGCAGTACGGCCACCGGCTCTCCTTCAAGTTCGGTCACCTGCTGAATGATTCTGGCCGCCTGGTCAGCCGGATCCACTATGATCATCTCTTTTGTCTCTGTATTTTTTATCAGATAACAATTTGTCGCTACCATTCCTACGACAATATTGTATATTTCCATTCCTGCCATTCTTTATCTCCTGTCAGCAAAATTTTTCATCCCTTGGAGCGATCTACTTCCAGTACGCTGTTCACCTGACGGATCTTATTCATCAGGTCGCCAAGCTCATTGCGGCTCTTCACATCGAAGGTCAGATCGATCGTGGCGTAGCCCTGTCGATTGGTGCGCACATTGATGGCGCTCAGGTCAATGCCCCGATCCGCAAAGAGGTGCGAGATATCCACCAGAAGACCGGTACGGTTATTTGCATAGATGGTAATCTCGACAGTATAAGCCTGCTTTCCTTCATTCTCTGACGCCCAGTCTGCTTCGATCAGACGATCTCTCTCTGCTTCCGGCAGACTCATGATATTAACACAATCCGTACGATGAATGGTAACACCTCTGCCGCGGGTCACAAAACCCACGATCTCATCTCCCGGAATTGGGCTGCAGCACTTGGAAAAACGCACCGATACATCATCAATACCACGAACCTTGATACCGCCCTTATGGCGGCTTTCCTCTGACATTGTCTTATGGATAGCACTCTCCGGTGCGCCATCAGGACCATTGGTCTGCTCCAGAATGTCAGCATCGGTCATATGGGCCTCGCGTTCCTGTTCATAGCAGTCACGCAGACGGTTGGCCACCTGTCCTTCCTTCAGACCGCCATGACCGATTGCAGCCATGACCGAATCCCAATCCGAAAAGCCATACTTTTTCGTAACGATGGATACGAATTTCGGCTTCATAAGTTCAGCCAAAGGAAGGGTTTTCAGCTTACAATAGCTGACGAACATTTCCTTACCTTTGACAATATTTTCTTCTCTGTTTTTCTCACGGAACCAACGGTTGATCTTATTACGGGCCTGTGTACTTTTTACGATTTTCAGCCAATCCCGGCTCGGACCTCTGGAATTCTGTGAGGTGATAATATCAATACGGTCACCATTCTGAATCTGGGTCTCGATCGGCACCAGTTTTCCGTTAATGCGGGCACCTACCATACGGTTTCCGATGGCCGAATGTACCGCATAGGCAAAATCAATCGTGACGGATCCGCTTGGCAGCGCTTTAATATCACCGTTCGGTGAGAAGCAATATACATTTTCATTGAAAAGACTAAGGTCATTTTTTACCAGATCCAGGAAGTCATGGTTATCATCCGTATCCTTCTGCCATTCCAGAATCTGACGCAGCCAGTTCAGTTTCTCTTCTTCGTCCATAGAAGACTGCTTACCGTCAGATGCTTCCTTATATTTCCAATGGGCAGCAATACCGTATTCTGCCACACGATGCATCTCAAAGGTTCTGATCTGTATCTCGAAAGGTCTTCCCTTTGGTCCGATCAGCGTTGTATGCAGTGACCGGTACATATTCGGCTTCGGCATGGCGATATAATCCTTAAAGCGTCCCGGAATCGGTGTATACATCTCGTGAATCACACCCAGTGCGCCATAGCAATCCTGCACAGAATCCACAATGATACGTACCGCAAAAAGGTCATAAATCTGATCCAGCGTCTTTTTCTGATTCACCATCTTTTTATAGATACTGAAAAAATGCTTTGCTCTTCCGCTGACTTGCGCCTCAATACCCGCGTCGGAAATATGATTCTGCACCGTCTCTACAATGCCGTTGACGAAATCTTCTCTTTCATCTCTTCGCTCATCAATCTGCTTTTTCAGATCTTCATAAGCTTCCGGCTCCAGATATTTCAAAGCCAGATCATCCAGCTCATTTTTAATCTTTGCCAGACCAAGTCTTCCGGCAATCGGAGAATAAATATCCATAGTCTCGCGGGATTTCTGTTTCTGTTTTTCCGGCTTCATATACTGCATGGTACGCATGTTATGAAGACGGTCCGCCAGCTTTACAAGTATGACACGGATATCCTTCGACATTGCCAGAAACATTTTTCGCAGGTTTTCTGCCTGTTTTTCCTCTGCGTCAACCTTATAGGAAAACTGACCCAGTTTCGTAACACCATCAACGATTTCTGCCACATCATCTCCGAATTGCTCAGCCAGTTCTTCCTTGGTCATGACGGTATCCTCTACGACATCATGCAGGAGACAGGCCACCACGCTTTCCTTATCCATTTCCAGATCAGCCATAATAATGGCCACGCAAAGGGGATGAATAATGTAGGGCTCACCGGATTTTCGCCTCTGGTCTTTGTGCATTTCATCCGCCAGGCGGTATGCCTTCTCCAGAAACTGCACATCCACATTCGGGTGATAGCGCTTTACGCTCTCCACCAGCACCTCATACAGTTCAGCCGGGTCTGTAAAATCATCCATCTGACGAATGTTCGCATCAATCGCAGCTATTTCTTTCTTCTTTTTTTCGTCGCTCAATGCTTTCATATCTGTTCCCATAAAGTACCTCAATTATAGCAATAAGTTCTGACGTAATATTTTGCCTCTTTCTCTTTCTTTTTATATTCTTCTATATTTTTTCAAAATAAGGGACCGCTCCCTTTATACTGCTATAGCACCGGCGGAGTCCGGTGTTCGCTTTTTGGCCTTCATTATTTACCTTCGTAGATAATTGCGGAGTCGATATCATATTTCGCAAGTCTCTCGCGTCCTTTCAGACCGGCCAGCTCCATGACAAATACCATCTTTACTACCTCGCCGCCCAGACTTTCTACCAGCTCTGCCGCAGCCTCAATGGTACCGCCTGTCGCCATCAGATCATCCACGAGTACAACCTTCTGTCCCGGCTTAATGGAATCCGCATGCATTTCAATTGTCGCGGTACCATACTCCAGATCATAGGTTTTATTGATCGTCTTTCTCGGCAATTTACCTTTTTTACGAACCAGTACAAAAGGTTTATGAAGATTATAAGCCAGCGGCATTCCAAAGATAAATCCTCTGGACTCTGTACCTACGATCACGTCGCACTCTACACCCTCGAGCATGCTCTGCAAAGAATCGATCGCCAGCTGAAGTCCGTCAGCATCCTGCAAAATACTTGTAACATCTCTGAAAATAATACCTTCTTCCGGAAAATCAGGAATACTTACTACATAATCTTCTAACTTCTTCATGGCTCTTCTCCTCCCTTTTCGCCTGCCCGCGCATCTATCTCGGACGGTCTGTACATTTTATTTTTACTCTCGTCAAAATATCTAAATTTCAAAAGATAGTTTGGGTAATTTTAATTAATAAAAATTAGTATAGCATTATTAAGTTTTAGAATCAATATTTTCACGCAAGGGGAATGAAATCACCGGCCGCCCTTTTCGGCACAGTAAAAGATCTCATATGCGCTTTATCGATACCTGGTGATCGTAAGCTGCAGGGAATTTCGGCCCCGGTAGCTATCGATTGCCGGATAATAGGTGATGTCAATCTGCGGATGTGTGCTGACATAGTCCGCAAAAGCATCGCCGTCACCGAAATAAACCGCATCAATACGATATCCTCTCTGATCTTGCAGCAGCATTTTTACCACATTACGGTTTTTCCCGAAAACACGCGGATTACATACGCTAAGCTTTCTCTCCGCAAATATAGGTTTTGTATTAGCATTGCCAAAAGGCTTAAGTACTTCCATCTGCCGGATCAGATTTTCGGACACATAGCTGATCGGCATCTGCAGATCAATACTGACCTTCTGAATCATATCCTCCGCTGTCAGGGTGCAGCAGGCATTGATTTTGCGACGAAAATCTTCCAGCGCAGTCTTTTCCATTGAAATACCTGCCGCCATCTTATGACCGCCGAATTTCGTAAAGCATTCCTTACATTTGTTGAGCTCCGCAAACATATCATAAGCCTCGATTGAACGTCCGGAGCCTTTCAGCCCCTCTTCCGTATCTGTAATAACAAAAACCGGCTTATAATACTTCTCTTTGATCCGGCCGGCGATAATGCCGGCGATGGACTCATGTACTTCAGGCAAATAAATGACCAATACCGGATTCTCGCCGATGGCTGTATTTTCCACCTGCTCTGCCGCCAGCTCTTCACCCCTCCTTGTCATTTCCTTGCGGCTGGCATTGAGCGCGATCAGATCACCTGCCTTGCCTGCTGCCTCATCCACTTCCCTTGCCATCAGCATGGCCAGCGCATGCATGGCCGTGTTCAATCGTCCGCTGGCATTCAGACATGGTCCCAGAACAAATCCCACATGATAGACATCTACATTTGCCGGCTCCAGATGATTAAGAAGAATCAGCTGCTGCAGGCCAAGATTTTCCGTTCTTCGCAGTCTTTCCATACCCTCCCGCACGATGATGCGGTTTTCATCGGTCAGATCCATCACATCACCAATGGTGGCAAAAGCTGTATATTCCAAAAGGTCTTCCGCCTCCGAAAAAGGAATACCTGCTTCCTCATACATATAACAAATTAATTTAAAGGCAACGCCTGCGCCGCAAAGCCCCTTATAAGGATATGGGCAGTCCTCCTGTTTGGGATCCACCACTGCTGCCGCCGGCGGAAGTGTATAATGCTTCTCTTCCCCGCACATTTCATAAGGCACTTCATGATGATCTGTCACGATCACGACCATTCCCAGACTATTGGCAAGAGAGATTTCTTTGGCCGCAGCGATACCGTTATCGCAGGTTATGATAAGATCTATGCCATCCTCGCCTGCTTCTCTGATCAAACGTTCGTTCAATCCATAGCCGTCACGGATACGATCAGGGATCCGCACGTCCACTGCCGCGCCAAGCCTCGTCAGGCCCCGCCACAATATATAGGAGGACATAATGCCATCGATATCGTAATCTCCAATAATGCGAAGCTTTTTTTCTTTTAAATGCTGCCGCAAAATTTCCGCCGCCTTGACCAGATCCTTCATCAGACGCGGATCATACAAATCCTGCAGTGTTCCATGGAGATATTTCTCTATATTTTTCTCCCCCACCACATCTCGATTATGAATCAGCCTTGCGATTACCGGATCAAGCTGGAATTGCTTCGCAATCCCCCGGAAATCCGCTTTTTTCATAGTCACAAACCACTTTTCATCCATAAGACCACTCCCTTGTCAAACTTGCAACCGCTTTTATATAAGACAAGGGCTGTCGCATTATACGACAGCCCCTGCGTTCCATTCTTATTTACGACGATTACCTTTTTTCGGTTTCGTACTCTGCAGCGGATTCTTGCTGGCTTTTTCTTTCTTTCCTGCTTTGGAAACAGACTGCTTCTGATCAGCTTCTTCTGTATCAACAGCTACAGCCGCATTCTCTGCAGCGATCATTGCTTTTTCTTCCTGACGTCCTTTGCCGATCTTTGTCTTCATCAGATACCACAGCGGACCTGTCAGACATACAGAGGAGAAGGCGCCGGCGATGATACCGATGATGATCGGCAGTGAGAACTCTTTCACTGACGGAACACCCATGATGTACAGGACAAATACGGTAATAAATGTAGTAAATGAAGAGTACAGGCTTCGTGTCAGGGTCTCCGTGATGGCGCTGTTTACGATCAGATCTGTTCTGCTGCCACGCAATACCTTCTGATCCTCACGGATACGGTCAAAGATAACGATGGTCGCATTGATGGAGTATCCAAGGATCGTCAGCATAACCGCAATGAAGGTACTTCCTACGGAATAGCGGAACCATACATAGAAGGCCAGTACAATGGTGATATCATGCAGCAGGGCGATAACCGCACTGGATGCAAAACGCATATCTCTGAATCGTACGAAGATATAAAGCAGCATACAGATTACCGCAATGATGACCGCACGTACGGCATTGCTTCTCATCTCGCCGGAGATAGTGGAAGAAATATTTTCCGCTGTGATGTCATCTGCTGTTACACCGAATTCTTCCTCCAGTGCATCATCCAACTGCTGACGTTCATCTACAGAAAGCTCTCTGGTCTTAATGATGACATTGTTAGAGCTTGTTACCTTCTGGAACTGGATATTCGCATCACCTGTGATCTCCTGTACCACCGGCTCTACCTTCTCATCCAGATCAGCAAGGCTCATTTCCTCTGAGAAGGCCACGGTCGTTGCAGTACCGCCGATAAAGTCCAGACTGTAATTCAGCGGGCTTCCCTTACTGCTGTTATTGATGATCATACCTACCGGTGCGGAAAGGATCAGAATGATGGCAATAGCGAAAGTGATTGCTTTCTTTCCGATAAAGTTTTTCAGCTTACGTTCTTTAATGGTGCCGTAGAATTTTACATCACGGATACCCAGGTCACAGAATGCATAGCTGAGCAGTCTGGAGATTACCAGGGCTGTAAACATAGAAATCACAACACCCATACCCAGTGTAGTCGCGAAGCCTTTGATCGTACCTGTTCCCAGGAAATACAATACGACAGCCGCGATCAGGGTTGTGATATTTCCGTCAAAGATAGCAGAGAAGGCTTTGCTGAAACCTGCCTTGATGGACTGGCGGACCGTATGTCCCAGGGTCAGCTCTTCTCGTGTACGGGTATAAATAATAACATTCGCATCTACCGCCATACCGATGGTCAGGATAACACCTGCAATACCCGGCAGGGTTAATGTAACATCAAATGCATTCAATGCCAGAAGATCAAGCAAGGCAAAGATCAGAAGTGCCCAGCCTGCTGCCAGACCGGATACACGGAAAATCAGGATCATAAACAGAATAACCAGTGCAACACCGATAATACCTGCAACGACTGATGTGCTCAGCGCTTCCTCACCCAGCTGTGCGCCTACGACATTAGAATAAATTTCTTCCAGTTCAAGAGACAGAGAACCGATACGGATATATGCTGCCAGGTTCTTCGCTTCTTCGATACTATCCATTCCGCTGATCTGCGCTTTACCGCCGGTAATAGCTTCATTTACACGCGGGGCGCTGACAACCTCTCCGTCATAAACGATGGAAATCTGTTTTCCCACATTCTCTGTAGTAGCCTCAGCGAATTTCTCTGTACCTTCCTCTGTCATGGAAAGCTCTACCAGATATTCACGCGCGCCTGTGCTGGAATCCTGTGTAGCTACACCCTCTGCGCTGGCGATATCAGATCCGCTGAGGACCTCATTTCCGTCCTCGTCATAGAATGCCAGGGAACCCGGCTTTCCAAGCTCTTCCAGGATTTCATTGGCATCGGTTACGCCCGGAATCTCAATCGCAATACGATTGGTTCCCTGCTGGTAAACCTGCGCCTCTGTACTGTACTGATCAACTCGCTGCTGCAGCTTGTAGATCGTATCGCTCATATCCTCCGAAGAAGGATTTTCTTCTGTCGTCTCGTATGTAATGCTGACACCACCGGACAGATCCAGACCCGTACGGATATTGGCCATCGCGCCGGTGTGCTTTGATCCCCAGCCCTGGAATACCGTATATCCCAGCAGCACTGTAATGATCAGCATAATCACGAGAGTGATAATACTTTTTCTTTTCTTCATTGTCTTTTTTCCTCTTTGCTAACCTTCTGCTAAATACTTTCGGTACAGCCCGCTGTTTCCACAGCGATCAGCTGCATTCCTCTTCGCAATCTTGGCAGGATGCTTCCTGTGGTGTAAGATCCTCCGCAAGCGCTGCTTTGATCATCAGTGAACATTCAATACGCTTCTTCTGCAATTCACATCCGATCGAATAGACATCATTAATTCCACCGGTGAAATTATAAGAGTTCGCTGCACATCCGCCGCTGCAATAGAAGCGTGAGAAACAGCTTGCACATTCCTTTTTGGAATATACATTGACCTTCTTAAATTCCTGCACAGTATCCGGTCTGGTAATTCCTTCGTCTACATTTCCCAGGCAAAAATCCTCCATGCCTACGAATTGGTGGCAAGGATACAGATCTCCCCATGGCGTTACTGCCAGATACTCCGTACCTGAACCGCAGCCGGAAAGTCGCTTGTAAACACATGGACCGCCGGTCAGATCGATCATGAAATGGAAGAAATTAAATCCTCTTCCTTCTTTTTCCCGTTTGATCATCTCTTTCGCCAGAATATCATACTGCTCTTTAATATAAGGCACATCCTCTTCCCGGATCGCATAATCCATCTCAGGCGGCGCTACCACCGGTTCGATGGAAATCTGTTTAAATCCAAGGTCGGCCATATGCAGAACATCTGCGGCAAAATCCAGATTATAATGTGTGAATGTTCCTCGCACATAATACTTATCCTGGTGTCTGCTCTCCGCAAATTTCTGAAATTTCGGAACGATCAGATCATAGCTGCCGGCACCTTTGCGGAAAGGACGCATGCGGTCATTGACTTCCTTTCTTCCGTCAATACTTAAAACCACATTTCCCATTTCCTTATTGCAGAATTCCATGATCTCATCATTCAGAAGTACACCATTGGTGGTCAGTGTGAATCGGAACTGCTTATTGAATTTCTTTTCCTGGGATCTGCCGTAACGAACCAGCTGCTTAACAACCTCCCAGTTCAGTGTGGGCTCTCCGCCAAAGAAATCCACCTCCAGATTTCTGCGGCTTCCGGAATTTGCGATCAGAAAATCCAATGCCTTCATTCCGACTTCCAGTGACATCAGTGCACGTCTTCCGTGATACTCTCCCTCCTCCGCAAAACAATATTTGCAGGCAAGGTTACAGTCATGCGCAATATGCAAACAGAGTGCTTTTACCACGGTCGGTCTCTGCATAAACTGATCAATGGCCGGACGGTATTCATCCTCTGTATAAAGCATTCCCTGCTCTTTCAGCTCCTCAATTTCTTCACAGCACTCCACAAGCTCCTCTACCGGATATTTTTCCCGCAAGGCAGCAATGATGCTCTCGTCATCTTTTCCCTCTTCTCTGCATACAAGAACGTCATAGACGATGTCATCCACCACATGAACGGAACTGCTGTTCACATCAAGGACCATATTGTATCCATTATTTTTATATAAATGTATCAAAAATCCTTCCCCTTTAGACAACGATAAGAGGTGTTCCGAAAACTTATTTTCCGGAACACCTCATTTATCTTAGTTTGTGTTCTTTTTATTTCGTCTGCTCGCAAGTCTGATTTCCTACTGTACAGGATGTCTTGCATGCTGACTGGCAGGATGTCTGGCACTCACCGCATCCACCTTTTTTCACTGTGTTCTGAAGATTTCTGGTATTCAGAGTCTTTATATGTTTCATGGTTCTTCCTCCTTACATACATAATCTTGGGTCATTATATCATAGGACTTTTTTTTAAGCAAGCGTGTGTCCGAGAATACTTGACTGCAGATGACTCTTATCTGTATGCAGCTTTTGCCGCCACACCCACAACTGTTTTACAAAAACGGACATGTTTCCTCACTTCTGTTCGGAATCACACGGATTATGATACCTGCGCACGGCTCCGCGCATTCGTGCTCCTGCCTATTTATTTATAGATATGAATCATCGTGAGAATACGTACCAGCTTTGTACCCATCGGGAATTTACGCATTTCTTCCTTTGTCGTACCTGAAATTTTTACATAAAGGATCAGGTAGGCCACGATGGCGATCAGTACAGCCACCATCAAGGCGATAAATGGTCTTCTGGTCAGGCGGAACAAGCCCTGATATACCAGGTAGGCGATCACGCCCATAATAGCAGACGCAATGAGCGGCTGGATATAGGTCCTCATCCATTCATTCTTATATCCCAGATATTTACGCAATACAATGTCATTGGCAATGCAATATACGATGGCATAAAAAACATTGGCCAGCATAACCGCATAAATACTCAGCTGCGGCGCCAGGATCAGCATAACGGCCAGAATGACCAAGTTAAATACCAGGGCAATAGCTGCGTTCAGCAAGGTAATTCTCTGTTTGCCGATGGACTGCAGTACACTTCCTGTGATCGTAGAAAGGGCCGCAAACAATACATAAATCGCGCCGGTCAATAAAAGCTTTGCTGCCAGGTCCGTGGAGGATGGGAAAAGCACACCCATGATCGGATATGCCAGCACACCCATGCCCACCATAGCCGGGATGCAAAGGAACATGGTCAGCTGAATGGTTTTGTTCACATGACTGTTGGCCTCTTTGAGATTATTTAAGGCATACTCAGCGGAAACCTCCGGCATCATAGCAGATGCGCTTGCAGACGCCAATGCCAGCGGAATATTAATGATCGGAATATAGTAATTGCTATATTCACCGTAGGCGGCCGAGATCGTATCGGCAGATAAATATTTGTCCAGCATACTGGAATACAGGTAGCTGTCCATATATGCGCCTACATTATTTACAAAGGTTGTAAAAATGATCGGTGTGACCATCAGGAAAATGATGGAAAATACCTGACCGTAGCTTTCTTCCTTTCGATTAACATCCCTGCGCAGCTCATCGCGGAAATAATTGCGCTGGCTCGCATAGATGATCAGAATGACCACAAGGCCTGTCAATACACCTGCTGCCGTACCCATGGTACCGCCAACAGCGCCCCAGATAGCCGCCTGTGTGCCGCCCTGCGGCGCCAGGTTTCGGATCAGTAGATAAGCCGCAGCCACACTGACGATGGCATTCATGATCTGCTCCAGAATCTGTGATACAGATGTCGGCGTCATAGAATGATGGGCCTGGAAATATCCTCTGAAGACACCCAGGATAGCTGAAAGAAAAATCGTCGGCGCCAGCACGCGCAGGGCCGGTACCGCATTTTGCTGATTGGCCGGCAGGAGAATACTGCCGCCAAAGAATGCTACCAAAGCCGCAATACCGCCGACAATGGCCGCATACATCAAGGCACCGCGAAATACCTTGTGCGCATTTTTATACTCTTCCAATGCCAGTCGTTCTGAAACAATTTTTGACACAGCCATCGGAATACTATAAGAAGAAACCAATAAGAGAATAGCGTACAGGTTGCTGGCATATCCATAGTAACCCAGTCCCACATTACCCAAGACCTGTCCCAGCGGACGGCGATAGATCAAGCCGATCACACGGGAAATCATTGTGGCAACCATCAGGATGGACGCATTCTTTACCAAATTATTTTTTTTCAAAGCTTTGCCTCTTAATTATCTATAAACTCTATTACCTTACAGACAAACAGCTTTCGAAGAAAGCTCTGTCCTACATCTCTTTCTTTGTGTTTTCAATCTGCCAGTCAATCGGCGCAAGACCGTTCTGCTGCAGATATGCATTCACCTTTGAGAAGGGTTTGCTACCGAAAAATCCACGATAAGCGGACAAAGGACTCGGATGCGGTGCCTCCAGTACCAGATGCTTAGGATTCGTGATCATCGCTTTTTTTCGCTGCGCCGGTTTTCCCCAGAGAATAAAAGCCACAGGCCTATCCTGCGCCGCCACCACCCTGATTGCTGCATCTGTGAACTCTTCCCAGCCGATATTTTTATGAGAATTGGCCTGATGTGCCCGCACGGTCAACACTGTATTGAGCAGCAGCACTCCCTGCTTCGCCCATTTCACCAAGCTGCCGTTATCCGCTTCATAACAGCCCAGATCATCATGCAGCTCCTTATAAATATTTACCAGAGAGGGCGGAATCTGAATACCCGGCTTTACCGAAAAGCAAAGGCCCTCGGCCTGTCCCTCTTCATGATAAGGGTCCTGTCCGATGATCACGACCTTTACCTGCTCCAGCGGTGTATAGTGAAAAGCATTAAAAACCTCCTGCGCCGGAGGATAAATCCGGTAACTACGATACTCCTGATTTACTCTTTCGAATAATTTTCTATAATAAGGCTTACGGAATTCTCCGTGTAAGCTCTCTTCCCAGGCACCTGAAATTGCCGGCATAAAGCCACCTCCCGCACATGCATATTCTGCAAATTTCAAACTATCATGCAAGTCTCGCACCTGCCTGCGCAGGGCGTTTTTAAAGAAGACCTTCGAATAATCAGAGTCGCACGGACACTCCGCGTCCCCGCAGATACTCTTTTACTTCCTTCACTTCCAGTTCCTTATAATGGAACAAAGATGCTGCCAGGGCTGCCTCTGCGCCGCCTTCTGTCAGGGCATCATAGAAATGCTCCATTGTACCTGCGCCGCCCGACGCAATGACCGGAATATTGACAGCATCGGAAATAGCTTTGGTCAGCTCAATATCATAGCCTGCTTTCGTACCGTCACAGTCCATGCTTGTCAGCAAAATTTCTCCGCAGCCAAGCTTTTCTGCCTGCACTGCCCATTCCACTGCATCCAGACCCACGTCGATACGGCCACCGTTTTTATAAACGGTCCAGCCACCGGCCTCCTTTCTTCTTCTGGCATCAATGGCCACGACCACACACTGGCTGCCGAATTTATAAGCCGCATCACTGATCAGCTGCGGGTTATTTATCGCCGCTGAATTAATAGAAATCTTGTCTGCGCCCTCACGCAGAAGAAGCTTAAAATCATCTACAGTTCGGATACCGCCGCCAACCGTAAAAGGAATAAAGACGTTGGCTGCCACACGACGCACCAGATCCACAACCGTTTTTCTATGATCACTCGATGCAGTGATATCCAGGAATACGACCTCGTCCGCGCCAGCCTTATCATAAGCCTGGGCAATTTCCACCGGATCACCGGCATCTCTTAAATTTACAAAATTTACACCCTTTACTACTCTGCCGTCGTTGACATCCAGGCAGGGAATGATTCTCTTCGTAAACATCTACCTTTCCTCCTGTCAAAGTGCCGCAAAGCTTTTCAGAATTTCCATGCCCATATCAGAGCTTTTCTCCGGATGGAACTGACACGCAAAAACATTTCCCTTTTCAACGGATGCATCGATGGTCACACCATACTCCGTGGTCGCTTTGACGATCTCTCGCTCCGCTGCCTTCAGATAATAGGAATGCACGAAATACATATAGGAATCCTGCGGTACATTGGCAAATAATCTGCCCTCTCCGTGTAGATCCAGTGAATTCCAACCCATATGCGGAATCTTTAATCCCGGGCCATCCGGAATACGCAGAACTTCGCCTTTCAGAATGGAAAGTCCTTCTACACCGGGACTCTCTTCGCTTCTTTCAAATAATAATTGCAGACCCAGACAAATTCCCAGAAATGGCTTGCCGCTTTCCACCACTTCTTTAATAACGGAAACAAGGCCGAAGGAGTGTAGATTTTCCATGGCGTCTCCGAAACTTCCAACACCCGGTAAAATCACCTTCCCGGCCTTTCTGATTTCATCTGCATCTCGGGTAACGATTACTTCCGCACCCAATTTCTGTAATGCCTTCTCCACACTTTTGATGTTTCCGGCATCATAATCGATGATTGCGATCATATTATTCTCCTTTTTTACTGCGCCTCATTTTCATTTAATCTGGCCAGTACCATCTCATATCCATCATGTCCGTAATCAAAGGAACGCTTCACACGGCTGATGGTGGCTGTGGAAGCACCGGTGACCTTTGAAATATGCATATATGTCTGATTTTCCTTCAGCATACGAGCCACCTCGAAGCGCTGGGCAATGGCTTTCAGCTCATTGACCGTACAGGCGTCCTCGAAAAATGTATAGCATTCCTCCACTGATCGCAGTGTGAGAATGGCTTCAAATAATTTATCTACAGATTCATTATGAATGTCTTTGCTCATGAGATATCCTCCTGAAAAAACTGAGGACATTTTAGCACACTAAATTGTGACAGTCAAGGTGGTCGCATATGGATTGCTACGGGGACCGCTCGCGCTTGGTCCTCACCTAGCGGCACTAACCTCATGCTTCCCTTTCGGTCGCATTCGCTAAGTGCCGAGGTTGCGGATGTCCCCTCCGCAATCCATATGCTCCCTCTCGTTTCTTTTATTCACGGC
>R14__coassemble_253_pt1 | contig 42138 bp, 40 predicted proteins | sample R14__metabat2_high_PE_005 | metagenome-assembled genome bin R14 | reverse complement strand
GAAAAAAGAAACTAAAAAAATATATTTTTCGTGTCTACTTTTCTTGACTGCTACAGACTAGTACAATGTGATGCTTTATTCGCTCGAAAAAATGTAATAAAACAATTTTATTCGCCTGAAAAAATGTTGAGTATATTGTTTTTTCGCTCGAAAAAATGTATGATCAGTTCAAGGGGGAAATAATATGGAGAGATTGGCATATAAAAAATTAATTTCCTGGAAAAAGAGTAAAAACAGAAAGCCACTGATCTTGAATGGAGCCAGGCAGGTGGGAAAGACATGGTTGCTTAAAGAGTTTGCTTCCAGAGAATATGATCAGGTTGCTTATATTAACTGCGACGAAACACCTGACATGCAGAATGTTTTTACGGATTTCAATACAGATAGGCTGGTACGAGTATTTTCTGCTCTTTCAGGTGTAAGCATAAAAACGGAGAATACACTTATTATTCTGGATGAAATACAGGAGGTACCTTCCGGATTAACAGCATTAAAATATTTCTGTGAGAATGCTCCTGATTATCATATTGCAGTTGCGGGAAGCTTGTTGGGTATCGATTTGCATAGGGGAAAAGGGTTTCCCGTTGGAAAAGTTGACGAGATTAATCTATATCCCTTATCATTTAAAGAATTTTTAATGGCACTCGATAAGAATATTCTTGTTCAAAGTATGGAAGACCATAGGTGGTCGGAACTATCATCATTGTCATCTACATATACCGATTTGCTTCGTCAATACTATTATGTAGGAGGAATGCCGGCAGTTGTTAAAGCATATAGGGAAGAGCAGGATATATTCGAGGTTAGAAATATTCAAAATCAGATTCTTTCTGATTATAGGCGTGACTTCTCAAAGCATGTTCCTGCTGATCTGCTTCCTAAGGTGAATATGGTGTGGGATTCCATACCTGCTCAGCTGGCAAAAGAAAATAAGAAGTTTATATATAGTGTAATAAAAAAAGGAGCCAGAGCAAAGGAATTTGAAAATGCCATTCAGTGTCTTATTGATGCGGGTTTGATATATAAAGTTCTTCGAGTTTCAAAGGTTGAAAAACCATTGAAATTTTATGAGGATTTCGAAGCATTTAAACTATTCATTCTTGATCTGGGATTGCTGGGAGCTATGTCAGAGGTGAACCCAAAGGATGTTTTAGTGAATAGTCATGCATTTACCGAATATAAAGGAGCTTTTACGGAACAGTATGTGCTGCAGGAAATAAAAGTCCTCGGAAATAAGATTTATTACTATTCTAAGGAACGGTCTACACTTGAACTTGATTTTGTAATACAGAAATATCATGTTTATCCGATTGAAGTAAAGGCGGAGGAAAATCTGAAATCAAAGAGTCTGAAAACCATATATAATGGGAATAATAGTTTAAAACCACTTAGGTTTTCCATGGCTGATTATCGAGAACAGGAATGGATGATTAATGTTCCTTTATATCTGGTTAATGAATGGGTTCATGCAATGGAAATGTAGAGACTAAAGGGAAAAATCCTATCTAATGTGAGATATAAATATAAATCAGGAGAGGAGTTTTCATGGCGAAAGAGAATAAATTTGATTTTACAAGCGGAAATATCGTTACGAAGCTGATTGCTTTTATGCTGCCGATCCTTGGCGCTTTGATCCTGCAGGCTATGTATGGCGCAGTGGATATTCTGGTGGTGGGCAAATTCGGTACCACGGCCGGTATCTCCGGTGTATCGACAGGAAGCCAGGTGGTAAATCTGGTTACCTTCGTTATTACAGGTTTATCCATGGGTATTACGGTTCTGATTGCCAAATACCTGGGTGAAAAAACGCCGGAGCGGATCAGCAGAGTCATCGGTGGCGCGATCTGTCTGTTCGTTGTCCTTGCGGTATTGCTTTCTGCAGCAATGCTGCTCTTCGCAAGGCAGTTCGCGGAGCTGATGCAGGCGCCGGAAGAAGCACTGGAGCTGACCATGCTCTATATACGCATCTGCGGGGGCGGTATTATCTGTATTATCGCCTATAATGTGATCGCGGCGATCTTTCGAGGCCTTGGCGATGCCAATATGCCGCTGCTTTTCGTTGGTATTGCCTGCGTGGTAAATATTATCGGAGATCTGGTATTGGTGGCGGGCCTGCATATGAATGTGGCCGGTGCGGCCATTGCGACAGTATCCGCCCAGGGTGTGAGTGTTATTTTGTCCCTGATCATTATCAGAAGGAGAGAATTGCCCTTCCGTATGACACTGGGCGATATTCGTTTCAATAAAGAAGTTCGTCGTTTCGTGAGCATAGGTCTGCCGATTGCCTTCCAGGAGCTGATGACGCAGATTTCCTTCCTGGCGCTCTGCGCCTTTATTAACCGGCTGGGTCTGGAGGCTTCCTCCGGTTATGGTGTGGCAAATAAAATTGTCTCTTTTATCATGCTGATCCCGGGTGCCCTGATGCAGTCCATGGCATCCTTCGTTTCCCAGAATGTGGGCGCGGGAAAAGAGAATCGAGCCCGCCAGGCCCTGGTGACTGGTATGGTTTTCGGCGGCTGTATCGGAATTTTCGTGGGATTATTTGCCTTCTTTGGCGGAAATGTCGTGGCAGGCATTTTCTCCTCAGATGCAGCGGTTATCGCCAGAGCCTGGGAATATCTGCGCGGCTTTGCCCCGGAGGCAGTGGTTACCTGTATTCTCTTTAGCTTTATCGGTTATTTCAATGGCCATGAGCAGACCGTTTTCGTCATGCTGCAGGGATTGGCCCAGACCTTTATCGTGCGTCTGCCTATGTCCTACATTATGAGTATTCAGCCAAATGCCAGCCTGCAGATGATCGGCCTTGCTGCACCGAGTGCAACGGTATTTGGTATCGTGATTAATGTGATTTTCTTCATGATCCTGATCCGGCGGCAGAAAGCAATCACGCAATGAAGCTTTGGGCTTTCCCTAAGAAGGGAAATCCTGCGCCTCCTCTGCACGCCCTTCGATTGTCTATAGGTGGGGTATGAACAATTCAGGCGAGGTAGATATACAGGAATCAGATGCAGAATTTCGCAAAAGAGGTTTATTATGAAAATTTTATGCTACGGTGATTCGAATACATATGGCTTTGATCCATGCTTTGGAGGCACGGGTCGTTTGCCGAAAAATGGCCGCTGGACGGGGATCCTGGCTGCTATGCCGGAGTTTCAGGTGATCAATGAAGGGCGAAACGGTCGCTGTATTCCCTGTAGAAAGTGGGAATATGAAGACCTGAATGACATGCTGGCCCGCTACAGCAAGGTGGATGTGCTCACCATCATGCTGGGTAGTAATGATGTCTATATGATGTTTGATGCGACCGCAGAAAAAATCGCTGCCCGCATGGAGGCTCTTTTCGATGAAAAAAATGTCCCCATGCTGCAAAAAATGAAGGAAGGAGGGACACGCATCATCCTTATGGCGCCGCCGGCTATGTACCTGGAGGGCAGCCGGCAGGAACGTGTTTTGTCCCGGATCTCACAGGAGCTGGCAGAAAAGTACAGGGAGATTGCAGCGCGGCAGAAGGTGGACTTTCTGGACTGGAATAAATGGAATTTACAAATGGCTTATGACGGTCTGCATATCCGGGAGGCAGGACATATCGTCGCAGCAGAGAAGATGCGGGCGTTTTTGCTTGGCTGAAGCTGCAGAAGCAGCCAGTGGATTCTGTGCTGAAAAAATTAAAAATATTTAATTAATTTGATAGCTTTTATGTATTAAATATGGCATAATAGGTGCAATCCGGAACTAAATTGGATTATGTGAATCGTTCGTTATATATAAAGATAAAGATAAGCTACCACCTTTAGATGGTGGGGCTAGCTTTAGCACGGTGCTGGATACAAGCCCAGTACCGTGCAGGCTGCGAAGCAGCCGATCTTTTAACGAGCAGGAAGCGAAGCGGTTGTGAGTTTGACGCATGTAAAAAAGAAGGGAGAGAATATGAAGTATATCAAACAGTTCTGTATTATCCTCTTAATTTCCTTTATCGGGGAAGTGTTGCATTTTCTGATTCCGATGCCGATTCCGGCCAGTATTTATGGAATCATTCTCATGCTCGCAGGCTTGCTTTCGGGAATAATCCCCCTCTCGTCTGTTAAGGAGACGGGGTTATTTCTGGTAGAAATCATGCCTGTTATGTTTATCCCGGCAGCAGTTGGATTGTTGGATTCCTGGGAACTGATCAGTGATTCCATCCTGATTTATGTCGTCGTGGCCCTGGTGACTACGGTAGGTGTTATGGCTGTGGCAGGACGGGTGACACAGATGGTAATCCGCATGGGAAATAAAAATGCAAAAAAACAAATACATTGAAAGAGGGAGGAAGAGAAGCATGAATAATTTTTTCGTAGAGTCAACTTTTTTCGGTGCATTTATCAGTCTTGCAGCTTATGAAGTAGGTCTTTGGTGTAAGAAAAAATGGAAATTTTCTTTTCTGAATCCGCTTTTGATTGCGATTGTCATTACGATTCTTGTTCTTTTAGGCTTACATATTGATTATGATACTTACAATGCGGGTGCCAAATATATCAGCTATCTGCTGACACCGGCGACGGTCTGCCTGGCGATTCCCCTTTATCAGCAGTTTGAATTATTGAAGAAAAACTATGTGGCAGTCCTGGCGGGTATTGTTTCCGGCGTATTGACAAGTGTTGTCATGATTCTGGCATTATCAGTTCTCTTTCATTTCAGTCACGCAGAATATGTTACTTTCCTGCCTAAGTCTGTTACCACAGCCATCGGCATGGGTATTTCCGAGCAGCTTGGCGGTTATGTACCGGTGACAGTTGTAGCCATCATCATTACCGGTGTTTCAGGCAATATCATTGCAGAACCGGTATGTAAGCTCTTCCGCATCACAGAGCCGATCGCCAAAGGTGTCGGCATCGGATCCGCATCCCATGCCATCGGCACGGCCAGAGCCATGGAGATGGGCGAGGTCGAGGGCGCCATGAGCGGACTCTCCATCGCGGTGGCCGGTATTCTGACCGTATTTGCAGCAATCGTATTTTCCATGCTGTATTGATTGGAAGCTATGCGTTGAAAATGAATCGATATGATTGATGTGCAGCCATGCGTTGAAAATGAATCGATATGATTGATGTGCTGATAGTTTTTCAGATATAGAAGAGACTTGAAGGATCAAGACTTGAAGGATCAGTAGATGATCGATCAGTGCTTGCGAGAATAGGTGCATTCATAAGTAAGTAGTGAAGTGGATTGAGAAGGTCCGCTTTTGGAGAAAAGAGGGAATCCATGAGTAAAAAAATAGCAGTTTTATTTCCGGGTATCGGATATACATGTGATAAGCCACTTCTGTATTATGCAGGAAAAATCGCAATGAAGGCCGGCTATGAGCTGATGCCGGTGCGCTATGGCAATTTCCCTTCCGGTGTCAAAGGAAACCGGGAAAAGATGGAGCAGTCTTTTTATATGGCCTTGCAGCAGTCAGAGGAGATCCTGCAGGATGTGGACTGGGCATCCTATGATGATGTGCTCTTTATTTCCAAGAGTGTGGGAACCATTGTAGCAGCTTCTTATATGCAGCAGCATAAGGTCAAAGGAAGAAGTATTTCTTTTACACCGCTGGCAGATACCTTCCGATTCGCGGCAGGGGATGGCATCATGTTTCACGGAACGGCGGATCCCTGGGCAGAGGATACGGAAGCTATCAAAGCTGCCTGTGAGAAAGCAGGGCAGCCGCTCTATCTGACAGAGGGAGCCAATCATTCTCTGGAGACAGGGGATGTGCTGACAGATCTGCAGAATATACAGCAGGTGATGGAAATCGTAGCAGCATATATCAATACAGTGGGAGATTAACTCAGAAGGGAAGTCCTCCTCCTGCGCTGTACGCCCTTTGGGTATCGATAGGTGGTGTATTAACAAATTTTACTTAGGAACGAGACTTGAATTTCCCTTTGACACCGAAGGCCTGCTTCCTGTAGTCGAAGCCTATGCTGTACAAAATTTCACTAAGTTTCCATTTGGGCAGGAAGCGACCTACCGCAGGAGAAAAAGCTGAAATAGGTAGGACATAATGGGCAGGAAGCGACCTACCGCAGGAGAAAAAGCTGAAATAGGTAGGACATAATGGGCAGGAAGCGACCTACCGCAGGAGAAAAAGCTGAAATAAGTAGGACGTAATGAGCAGGAAGCGGTCTGTCTGAAAAAAATGAAGTGGTGTTAAGCAGATATGTTTGGAATATATGAATTATCAGAAGAAATAAAAAATCGTATTACAGGGAAGACCTTTCCGGCGGATACCAAAGATATAAGAATCACTTATGGTGATCTGCGTTATCTGACGGTGGACTACGTGAATTTCGATGGGGAAATCTGTCAGGGGGAGATCATTTGTAACCAAAAGATCGCGGAAGACCTGCTGGAGATTTTCCGAATTTTGTTTATAAATCAATATCCAATTGAAAAGATTCGCCTGATCGACGAGTATGATGCGGATGATGAACGATCCATGTCGGACAATAATTCTTCCGCCTTTAATTACCGGGTCATTGCGGGCACTGACCGCTTGTCTAATCATGCGTTGGGTATGGCCATTGATATCAATCCGCTCTATAATCCTTATCTGCCGAATAATCCGGCGACGACACCGATCCAGCCGGCCAACGGCGCGCCTTATATCGACAGGAGCAGAGATTTTCCTCACAAGATCGACCATGAAGATCTTTGCTACCGGACCTTCCGGCAGTTCGGCTTTCGATGGGGCGGGGACTGGACGAAAAGTAAGGATTATCAGCATTTTGAGAAATAATGGCTGTTGATTCTTCATTCGTAGTTTGTATAGAGGTTTGAATTCAGTGGCGTTTGGGGGCTTGCATTACCGGGTGCGAAAAAATATAATAAGAGGGAAATTGGTCATGGAGTTCCGGAGAGTATGGACAGTCGTGAGATGCTTGTGACAGGCATTGATTCCGGCAGTTTCGACGGGATGTTTCATAAAGTAAAGAGAAAAGTGAGGGAATAGATATGTGGAAAGAGATTAAAGCATCTGAGTTACAGGATAATCCGTTTACACTGATCGGCAAGGATTGGATGCTGATCACTGCAGGTAATGAGGAAAAAGTGAATGCAATGACAGCCAGCTGGGGCGGTGTTGGTATTATGTGGGGAAAACCGGCAGCTACCTGCTATATTCGTCCGCAGCGTTATACAAAGAAATTTGTAGATAAAGAAGAGCGCTTCTCTCTGGCTTTCTTCGATGACAGCTACCGCAAAATGCTGAACTATATGGGTACTGTTTCCGGCGCAGACGAGGATAAGATCAAAGGCTCAGGTCTTACCGTATCTATGGTGGATGGCGTTCCTGTATTTGAGGAAGCGAAGCTGGTCATCATCTGTAAGAAACAGTTCGCACAGTATATGGATCCGGCAAATATCCTTGATCCGGAAGTAGATGCACAGTGGTACCCTGACAAAGACTACCACACAATGTACATCTCCAGAATCGAGAAGGTGCTTGTGAAAGAGTGATCTCGTATTCTGCTTAAAAAGATCAGAGGCTGTCGCAGTATAGCTTGTTGATCAATAAATATAGAAAAAAATCCCGTTTGCTCCGATTTGGCTTGCTTTCGCTCGCCTCACAAGTCGCGGCATCGGGATTTTTTCTGTATAAAAGCGGAAAGATAAGCCGCTAGCTGAAGGAGGTGGGGACGATCTTTTGCGGTGTGGGGATCGAGCGCCGTACCACAAGCCGCGAAGCGGCCTGCGTTCATGAGCAAGTAGCGAAGCGGATTGCGAATGTCCGCTTTACGAAGCAGGGTTCTTACCGGAAAATTAAAAAGCATGTAATAAATCTTTGAAAATGGATTTAAATAGGTTGTAATATGGGCTTGGATAGAATAAAATAAAAAAAGGATGAACAACGGATTATAAACGGATTAAGAACGGATTAAAAATGGATTATATATGGAACGCAGAAAGAGAAGCGGAGGTATTCGTATGACTATAGAAGAAATGAAGAAACGAAAGATAGAGCTTGGCTATACGAATAAACAGCTGGCGATGGAGTCAGGTGTGCCGATCGGTACCTTGCAGAAAATTTTCGGTGGTTCTACTACGGCACCCCGGAAAGAGACCATTGAGGCTCTGGAGAAGGCACTGATGCCTCGAAATCTCTATAAAATAGAACCGCCGGAGGATGCAGTCGTGAGAGAAGCTTCTTCTTATCAGGTGGGTCAGAATACAGCGAAAAAGGAAAAATTGTATACACTGGAGGACTATATGGCGCTGCCGGACGATCAACGCGTAGAATTGATCGATGGAAAATTTTATGAAATGAATGCGCCGACCAGCACACATCAGGGAATTGCCGGTTATATTCATGCGAAGTTACTGGAATTCATATATAAAAATGGAGGTACTTGTTTTCCTATGATCTCGCCGGTGGATGTACAGTTGGATGAGGATGAGTATACAATTGTGCAGCCGGATGTTCTGGTCATTTGTGACAGAAGTCGGATCCTGCGGCCACGGATTTTTGGGGCACCGGACTTCGTGCTGGAAATATTATCGCCGTCTACACGGCAGAAAGATCAGATTTTGAAGCTGATGAAGTATTCCTATGCAGGGGTACGGGAATACTGGATCATAGATCCGGATAAGAAGAGATTGGTTCAGCATGATCTGGAGAACAATGGCATTCCACGTATCTATACCTTTGAAGAAAAAGTTCCAGTCCTGATTTGGGAAGGGCAGTGTGAGATTGATCTGCAGGATATGTTTGAGAAAATCTCCTTCCTGTGGGATAATTAAAGCGTGGATGTGGGATGAGCCCTTTGTTCATATGTCCCCTATCAATCCTGTTCAGGGTAATGTTTTGCGAAGAGATAAAAGAGCTTCCTATCAAATATTTAGATATAAAGGAGAGAAATTATGGTGTTGGAAACATGTTACTACGTGGTAGAGAGTATTGACGGTGATTATGCGAATCTGAAGAGAACAGATAAAGAAACAGACGAGACGAAGCTGGTAGCCCGCGCCCTTCTGCCCATGGAAATCTGCGAAGGAAGCAAGCTGAAATATGAGATGCTGCAGTACCAGCTGATCGGCTGAATTCTTGCAGGGGTTGAATTGTTATAAGGATTTCCTGGATCACAATAGGAGAAAAAGAAAAATGGGAAATCATGATGAATTATTCGAGCGGCTGGCCGGGTCCGGGTTCCGCAGTCGTTTTCGATTAAGTGAAAAAGATATGGCCTATGTGCAGGAGAAGGGTATGGATACCATTCGCCGGCATGCGGCGGATTTTGTGAAAAAAAGGCTGGCGCCGGCCTATATTCCCAATGATGGAAAGCAAACCCCCATGCGTGGTCATCCGGTTTTTCCGGCCCAGCACGCGACGGCCTGCTGTTGTCGTGGCTGCCTGCAGAAATGGCATCACATATCGCCGGGCCTTGAGCTTACGCCGGAAGAGCAGGATTATGTGGTGGGTGTGCTCATGGAATGGATCGAGCGGCAGATGGAAAAGGCGCTGCAAAAGAAAAAGGCAGCAGAAGCTGCAGGACCGAAATATGAGCAGATGCGCCTGCCCTTTTGCTAAGGCCGAAATATAGTGAGTATATAAAAGATAAAGTAAAGCGTTTGCGAGTTTGACCAGTTGTAGAATACAGTTATCTTTATAGAAGGTGAGTAAAAGCAGGCAAGCATTCGGTCCGGTTATTTAGAATACGATGTACCAGGAATGAGATTTGAATCTTTCGATTATGTAACGAAGCGAAAGCAGGAGGGTTCAAAAGATTCGGTGATTCCCGAGCTTGCTAATAAATTTCACGACAATAAAATATACAAAGGAAAAATTTAGTCTTCTATATTGCATAAAATATCGCCTTGTCATAAAATAATCGAGTTAAAAATGACAGCAGGGGTGTAACTTATGAAAAATAACTTTGGTAAAGCGCTTGCACTGGGTATTGTGGGCGCTTTCTTTTTTGCTTTTAACTTTATTTTGATCAGGGCCATGAACCTTGGCGGGGGATATTTCCTCTGGACAGCGTCGCTGCGCTATATATTTACCCTGCCGATGATGGCACTTCTGGTATGGCGCAGTAAAGGGATGACGCAGGTGCTGGAGAGTATCAAAGCCAAACCCGGCAAATGGTTTCTCTGGAGTACCGTGGGTTTCGGTCTTTTCTATGCACCGCTTTCGGCGGCATCAGTTTACGGAGAAAGCTGGTTTACAGCAGCTATATGGCAGTTTACCATCGTGGCCGGTGTGCTTCTGACACCGCTCTTTGGGGCCAAAATTCCGAAAAAGAATCTGATGTGTTCCTTTCTGATCGTGGCGGGAATTCTTTTGATGCAGTTTTCGAAAATCCGGGAAGGCGTGGAAGCCAACTGGGGGATGCTGATATTGATGATGGGTATTGCAGCATTCTCTTATCCTTTGGGAAATCGAAAGATGATGCAGGTCATTGACGGTGACGGTCTGACGACAGTGCAGAGAATCTTCGGCATGAGCCTTTGCTCTATGCCTTTCTGGATCATCTGCGCGATTGCTTCCGGCCTCAAAGCCGGCGCACCGGCGGCGAGCCAGTGTCTGCAGGCATTTCTGGTGGCCTTGCTGGCAGGTGTAATTGCCACGATTCTTTTCTTCCGGGCTACGGATATGACCAAACACGACCAGAAACAGCTGGCCGTCATCGAGGCCACACAGTCAGGGGAGGTTATTTTTACCCTGATCCTGGGTGTACTTCTGCTGCACGATGCAGCGCCGGACGCCATGGGTCTGGCAGGCATCGTCATCATCGTCATTGGTATGGTATTGAACAGTTTTATGGCCATGGGATCATGAATATATAGAAACGTATAAGGAGGTCCGGCATTTGCCGGACCTCCTTATTGTAATTGGGGTTCCTTTTTTGTAAATATGAGGACATATGTCCGAGTTTTATGCTGCCAGTGTGTACTGGTTTGTTGCTACGTTCAGTACCTGCAGATCATTTGCAGAAGATGCAGATGTTTTAGAAAAAGTAGTTGTATCAGATGTTTTTGCTGTATCAGATGCCTTGGAAGCATTTTCCAGGAAGGTCAGCTTTGAATTAATGGAAGCGATTTTTTCATCAATCGCTTTTGTATCTGTTGTTTCAGAGCGTTCTACCATGAGAAGTTTTTTCTCTGTTTCAAACCATTTTTTGGTGAGTTCTACTTTATACCAGTTAGATTTTACAGTGGAAAGCTGTGCTGCAATTGTAGCTTTCTCTTTTTCAAGAGCCTCTTTCTGGGACAGATTCCAATCATTATGGTTGATAATAAGATCTCCGGCTGGGGCTTTGAGTTTGCCATCGTTCTCTTCTTTCATATCACCGACATTCAGGTTATATACGACTGCGTATGAAGTAGTGTCATAAGAGCCATAAGACCATGATTTTGCCCAGTTCCAGAAGGAGCCAGCTAAAGTAGAGGCATTGCTGCTGACAACCTGTGTAAATACTTCGCCCTTTCTTGGACCATCCAGATATCTTGCAGTGATTACTCTTTCTGTAATGTTTACAGCTTTAGTAACCCATTTGGTAAAGAAATTAATGACTGCTGAACTTTTGATAGGTGATAAATATATTACACGTCCTTCTTCGCGAACGTCCAGGATTTCACATCTGGATTTTTCCGGTGAGAAAAGATCGCTTGTCTGGTGGTTTTCACTGTCCTTGATGCCTGTTACATAGTAGATACTGCCTTTTTTGATGGCATACTGATCTACTGTATTATCTTTAGAGAGATTTATAGAAAGGCTTCTGCTGGCCATGAGATTTCCGTAGACATCTCTGTATTCAATTTTGGTGTTATCTGCGTTTAGAGATGGATACCATGTTTCACCGGATTTCTCATCTACATATGTTCCGAAAGTCTGTCCGTTAACAGATACTTCTGTAGATGGAGCGGCTTTTTGAAGTTTGGCGATGGTTGCCTCCTTTGCCTCCTGGATGTTCTGAGACTGGTTCTTCAGCAGATCTTTCAGTGCGTTCACGGCACTGTCCAGTGCCTGGGAATCAGCTTCACATGTGCTCAGGGTTGCATGATACATATTGTAAGTCTTGTTCAGTTCAGTGATTGCAAGGTCCATTGCTTCAATTTCTTTATCGTTACACAGCCATCTGTAGGAGTTTAATGCATTTTTCGTACCTTCAATATCGGCCATTTTCTGTTTGAGATTTGCTCTGTTTATATCAATGCTGTTTCCCAGAATCTGGTAGCCGTATTCCATATATCTGGCAATATTATCCAGAAAGGCTGTTCTCTGGGACTGATTTTTTACGATATTTACGCCTTCTCCCTTGTAGAAGCTATCTGTCAGCTCAAAGATATTGGTGGCGCTGCCGGTAATGCCGCCTGCGAGTGCAGTATTCAAAAATTTCATGTAATGATTGAAGAATGTCTTACCGTTTGTGCTTGCGTCTGTCTTATCTGCAGCATTGTAAATTCCGTGCAGGCAGTCTTCTGTCTCATCCAGTTTGCTGCGGCCGCGATCACTTGCAAGGTAGTTTAATACGCTTTCGTAATTTCCGTAGTTTTCTCTGAAATCTGTTTCCAGTTTATCGACAGCATCATCGAAAGATGCCATTTTGTTTCCGTCATTGATCTGTTTCAATGTGTTTGAGATCAAGAGACCGTTTGCATTGACAGCATTCAAAACACCTTTCATGGTCTCATTGATTTTTTTCAGCTCAGCTACAGTGTCATCATCACCCTTGCTATTGGTTGCAGAAGTTACAAAGGCATCAAGGAATCCACCGCAAACCGGAACATATTTTAAAACGGCTTTATCTAATACTTTAAGTGCGACTGCCATGGTGGCATCTACTTTTTCCTGTTCAGTAGCGTATTTTTTAGATGCTACCTTCATAAGACCAGTATACAGTTCACCACCAGCCTCACTCAGATGCTTTTCGAATTCCTCACGGAGCTTTCTTACTTCTTCTTTATTTTTGTCCAGCTTTGCTTGCTGTTCTTTAGTGAGTCCTGGATTTTTGTCGTCTTTTTTATCGTCCTTTTTGTCATCCTTGACGTCTTTGTCATCAGCTTTTTTATCGTCGTCGTCCTTGTCTTTTTTGTCCTCTTTTACTTCTTTGTCGTCGTCTTTAGCAGCTTTATTCTCATCTTCTTCAGCGTCCTTGTGCTCTTCTTCTTTAGCAGCATTGTCATCAACGCCAGCTTTTGCGTCGTCGTCCTTCTCCTTTTTTTCGCCTTCCTGCTCTTCTTTTACCTCTTTGCCATCCTCTTTAGCATTTTCGCCGCCATTCTCAATAACGTTTTCTTTACCGTCCTCTTTGTCATTCTCGTTGACAATCTCTTTACCGTCCTCTTTGTCATTCTCGTTGACGATCTCATTAACGTTTTCTTTCACATCTTCTTTCTGCTCATTAGCTGCATTATCGTTCTGGTTCTGAGCGTCATTATTGTTTACATTCTCGTTTGCCTTATTTTCGTTATTAGCTGCATCTGCATTTCCGTTTTCAGGAGCGATCTGTGGTACATTCTCGACATTGGCCTCATTGCCACCATTCACATTGCCGTTGTTTTCGGATACGACATTATTATTCTGGCTTGACTGCTCGCCGCCTGCGTTGTTTGCAACGTTCTCCTGTGCGGCACTGTTATTTTCGCTGCCGGCATTATTCTGTACCTGCGCATCTGCGTTTACCAAATTTGTGTCTTTATCTCCTGCAAATACGGATGTTGCGGATCCCATGATGGCTGTGGCCATGATGACTGCGGCTGCTGTTTTCTTACGGTTGTTGCATACGAATGTTGTTACTTTGCTGTTTTTCATTTTTTTGTTTTCCTTTCTTATTGCGTTTTGATTTTGTTTTTATCTTGTTTTTGCGGGGAATGTTTTCTTTTTCGCTTTTGTTTTTCTTGTTTTTTGTGTGCCCCGTTGATGATATAAATATAAAGGCTGTGACTTAAGCAAATATTCGATTTAAATGAAGAGTCCCTGTAAGTCTCCTTAGAAAGTCCTTATCAAGGATGGCAAAGACCTTACCAAATATGTTCGTAAGCTTATGAAACTTAGTCAAAGCTTAAGCTGCTGTTCAGATCAGCCTTGACATCGGAGATTGAGCGGACACATAGTGGAGTGGAGCTGCAGTAAATCATCGGAAATTTATTGTAAAAGTTACTTTTATCTGTAGTTTTTCGAAATTTGTGTAAAAAAAACATCCCCCCCACCGGCTTGTGGGAGAGGTATTTTCTTTGCTAGAATTATTTTATCGTAGTAAATCGATGAAATAATATGATAGCGGGTTCTGCAGCAGGACGGGATGCTTCAGTCTGCGTAAGAAGTGTCCGGTGGACACTTCTGTAACTGCACTAATGTGCGGCGCCATTCGCAGGTATCATAATCCATGGTGATTCCGAATGAAGTTGAGAAATCATGGCTGTTTTTATAAGAAGGGAGTACAGTATGCATATTCCGGAGAATTACTTAAGCCCGGCGACTTGTGCAGTGATGACGGCAGTCATGGTGCCGGTCTGGGTTCATGCAATTAAAAAAGTAAAAATGGATATTCCCAAGAGCAAAATGCCTATGCTGGGCGTGGGTGCGGCTTTTTCCTTCCTGGGAATGATGTTTAATGTTCCGTTACCGGGCGGTACCACAGGACACGCTGTCGGTGGTACCCTGATCGCCTTGATGCTGGGACCGGATGCAGCCTGCATTGCGGTGTCCATTGCTTTGCTGATTCAGGCTTTGCTTTTTGGTGATGGTGGTATTCTCGCTTTTGGCGCCAACTGTTTCAATATGGCCTTTGTCCTGCCTTACGCAGGTTATGCAATCTATCGGCTGCTCTCCTCTGCAATCAAATCAGAAAAAGGCAAATACATCGGCGCGGCAGTTGGTTCTTATATAGGTATCAATGCGGCAGCGCTTTGCGCAGCGATCGAATTCGGCATTCAGCCTTATCTTTTCCATAATGCTGCAGGAGAAGCTTTGTATTGTCCTTATGGACTGAATGTGTCTATCCCGGCCATGATGGCAGGTCACCTGACAGTATTTGGCGCGGTGGAAGCAATTTTTACGGTTGTTATTTTTGCCTTTGTTATGCGTACGGCACCCGGTATGGTTAAGCAGAGCAAGGAAAAATGGAGTGCAAAGCCTTTATATGGTCTGATCCTCGTCCTGATCGCAGCTGTTCCGCTGGGATTGCTGGCAGAAGGCACAGCCTGGGGTGAGTGGGGCGCCGATGAGATCGCGGAGGTGATAAATGCAGGAAAAGCGCTGGGTTATACACCTTCCGGCATGACACAGGGTTTTGAATTCTCTGCTATTTTTCCGGATTATTCCATGGCAGGCATACCGGAGGCGGCAGGATATATTCTTTCGGCGGTTGTAGGTGTAGCCTTGGTGGTGATTTTGTTCAAAATCATTGCAGCCACAATGAAGACGAAGAAGGATTATTCGCTGGAGTAAATCATAATCCGTGGTGATTCCGAACGGAAGTGAGGAATCATGTCCTTTTCTTATGGCATAAGTAAGCAGATTGAAGGTTTAAGACGCTGGTTACCTGCATTTCCTGAAAAGTAGTGTCTGTAAAGTTTTAGATTAGGAATAAACAGGGTAATTTATTGTAGATGGAAAGTAATATAAAAACCGAAAAAATAAATATACCTACATGGATGACACAGGAGGAGCAGTATGATCCGGTCAGGGACCATGATCGCTTTATCGAAAAAAGTATGCTGGCCCTCCTTGGTGTCTTATCCAAAGCAAGAAATAACAGAAGCATTGGCGCTTATCATGCCAGTGCTTCTGTTTGTATTGCCACAAGTATTTATCTGATCATTCTATCGGCGCTTGCGCAAAATATGTTCTTTAATTATGTCCTGCTGGCAGGCTTGCTGGTATGGTTCTGTATTTTACCGGGAGAAATTTTGAAGAAAAGCTTTATGGCGGCTCTTACGGCAGCGGTATTTTCTGCTATTATCATGATTCCGGCTGTATTTATGGGAAATCCGCAGGCCATGCTGCGTATTGCACTGAAGGTTTTCTTTTCTGCCGGTCTGCTTGGCGGCATGGCAGGCATGCTTCCCTGGAATGAGGTCACAGCCGGCCTGCGTTTTTTCCATGTGCCGGATCTCTTTGTATTTACCTTTGATATCACATTGAAATACATCGTGCTGCTGGGTGAGATCAGCCTGCATATGCTGACAGCTTTAAAGCTGCGCTCGGTGGGAAAAAATCCCCATAAAGGCACGGCTATGTCCGGCGTGCTGGGCGTAACCTTCCTGAAAAGCCGTGAGATGGCAGATGAAATGTATGATGCCATGACCTGTCGTGGCTTCGAAGGAGAATACCGGCGTCCGCGGGAATTCCATTTGCAGAAAACGGATATTTTTCTCTTGATCTTAGCCTTGGCAGCAACAGGACTTTTCCTATATACAATGTGAAGTGTAAAGTGGCTGAGTGTTTGATGTTTATGAGATCAAAAATATAAGACGGCAACAGTTGCTGACAGCTTGTAAATTGTGTTCATATCAAATGCATGTGGGTCTAAGGATAAGCCCTCTGTTATCCATTAAGGATGCTTATCCGAAGATGATCATTGCAAGGACAAAGCATGAAGAAAGGCAGACAGAGGGTGTAAAAATAATTGACATTGCCCGGTGGTTAACAGAGAAGGAAATCAAATGAATCAGGAAATCATAAAATTAAACGATATATGCTTTTCCTACGAGGAGGAGGTAACTCTCCGGCATATTAATCTGGAAATAAATAAAGGCGAAACTGTAGCACTGATGGGCAGCAACGGCTGCGGAAAGACGACCCTGCTCAAACTCTTGAACGGATTGATCTTTCCGGATGAGGGAAGCTATTACTTCGAGGACAAAGAAATCTCTGAAAAAACACTGAAAGAGCAGAAATTTTCCAAGTGGCTGCATCAGAAGCTGGGCTTTATTTTTCAGAACGCAGATGTGCAGCTCTTTTGCGGCAGTGTTTATGAAGAAATCGCCTTTGGTCCGATCCAGATGGGACTTTCTCCGGAGGAAGTAAAACAGCGCTGCGAGGATGTGATCGCTCTTTTGGATATCGAAAAACTGCGTAAGAGAGCGCCCTATCACTTAAGCGGTGGTGAAAAGCGAAAAGTGGCCTTCGCCTGCATCCTCTCCATGAATCCGGACGTACTGGTCATGGACGAGCCGCTGGCGGGTCTGGATGCTGCTTCTCAGCGATGGCTGCGCAGCTTCCTGCAATCCTTCAAAGCCGCCGGCAAAACCCTCATCATCTCCACCCACGACGAAACCCTCGCTCGAAGCCTCGCCGACCGCATCATCCACATCAACGAAAACCACGCCATCGAGCGCGTAGAAATTGTGGACGACCCTCCGAAGGAGGAGCACGGACCGAGGCGGCAGCCGAGACCCTAAGCGAGAGCGGTCCCCGAACTCAATCTTGCATTATCAGCAAAGAAGGTTATACTCTCTGGAAGGGACTTCCGCAACGCCGGCACTTAACGAATGCGACCGAAAGGGAAGCATGAGTTTAGTACCGCTGCGTGAGGACCTAAGCGAGAGCGGTCCCTGGAAGAGAGTATAACCTTCTTTGCGTCCGTTAGAGAAAAGAAAGGAGCAATCCAATGAATTTATTTGAAAATTATAGGAATGGTAAAGTGAATCTGCGCACCCGTCTGGTCCTGCCGCCAATGGCCACGGCCAAATCCTCCCCGGGGGGATATATGACGAACGAATTATGTGATTACTATGAGCAGAGAGCTGCCGGCGGCAAGCTGGGTCTTATCATCACAGAGCATGCATATATAAGTATGAAAGGAAAAGCCAGCGCAAATCAGATGTCTATGGCATCCGATGATGTGATCCCGGGATTGCAGAAGCTGACAGATATCATTCATAAATATGATGTGAAAGTAATCTCTCAGATCAATCATGCGGGCAGTGCCAGCATGCAGTCCATCACCGGCAGTCCGATCATCAGCGCCAGCGCTATTCTCAATCCGGGACGAAAAGCAGGTCTGGCAGACGAAATTCCGCAGGCCTTGACGGTAGAACAGATTAAAGAAGTAGAAAAAGAATTTGTCGATGCGGCGATCCGCGTAAAAAAAGCAGGCTTCGATGGCGTGGAAATTCACTCTGCCCATGGCTACTTTCTGAACCAGTTCTATTCACCGCTTACCAATAAAAGAACCGATGAATATGGCGTAGATTGTATGGAAAATCGTCTGCGTATTCACAGGGAAATCCTGGCACAGGTAAAGGAAGCCGTAGGAGATGATTTCCTCATCGCCATGCGCCTTGGCGGATGTGATTATATGGAAGGCGGAAGTAGGATTGATGATGCTGTGGAAGCGGCGAAAATGCTGGAGAAAGCCGGCGTAGAGCTGCTGGATCTTTCCGGCGGTATGTGTCGTTTCACCCGTCCGGGACACGAAGAGGCAGGCTATTTCGCAGATCTTTCGGCCGCGGTGAAAAAAGCGGTATCCATTCCGGTGATTCTCACAGGCGGTGTAAAAAGGGTGGCTGAGGCGGAAGCCCTCCTGACAGCAGATAAAGCGGACCTCATTGGTGTGGGACGCGCCTTCATGCAGAATGCAGCCTGGGGTAATGATTGAACAAAAAACGAGGTATTTACGTTTTTGTATCGTAAATACCTCGTTTTTTATTACTGTAAAAGCTTGTTTGTTAAATATTCAATGACCCGGAGGAACTTTCATAGGATTTTCCCCTTCTAATAATGGTAAATTCTTAGTTCAGTTTCGCAATGATCTCTTTATATACCCTTGTGAAGAAGAGGATAGACAATCCCAGGGAGACGATCTCTGCGATCGGGAATGCGAACCATACCAGACTGAGCTGACCGGTGAATTTTGCAATGGCCCAGGCTACCGGAATCAGGATGACCAGCTGACGGCCAACGGAAACCAGCAGAGAGTAGAAGCTCTTGGAGAAGGCCTGGAATACAGAACCCATAGCGATACAGGCGCCGGCAAAGGGGAAGCAGATGCAGATAGTTCTCATGGCCGGAATACCCATGGCCAGCATGTCCTCGGAAGCATTAAACATCTGCAGCAATGTGCCCGGAATGCTCTGGAAGATGATGAAGCCGATGAGCATGATACCGACAGCCAGCATCATGGCGAAGCGAAGCGCTTCTATAATACGTTCTTTCTTACGGGCACCGTAATTGTATGCCAGAACAGGGATCAAACCACTGTTCAGACCGAATACCGGCATAAAGAAGAAGCTCTGCAGTTTGAAATATACACCAAATACAGCAGTCGCTGTGGTGGAGAAGATGATCAGGATACGGTTCATGGAGTATGTCATGACAGAACCAATGGCCATCATCAGAATGGAAGGAATACCGACGGCGTAGATTTCTACAATAGTAGCCTTCTTTGGCTGCAGTACACGTTTCAGGGAAAGGTTAATTTCCTTATTAAATTTCAGATTCAGCAAAAGACCGATACATCCGGCACAGGTCTGGCCGATGACGGTAGCATAAGCGGCACCTGCCACGCCCAGGGCCGGCATGCCGAAATAGCCAAAGATCATGATCGGATCCAGGATGATATTGATGATTGCGCCGGTACCCTGAGAAATCATACTATAGATCGTCAGACCGGTAGACTGCAGCAGTCGTTCAAAGGTCATCTGGAAAAAGAGACCGAGGGACAGGCAGGATACGATGCGCAGATAGGTAGTACCCATTTCTGCAATCTCGGTTACATCTGTCTGTGTGCCGATGAAAGGTCCTGCGACAAAAATACCCACCAGCAGAAAGACCAAAAAGCTGCAGAAGGCCAGCAGAAGGCCGGTATTGGCAGCTGCATCCGCGCGTTCAAAGCGTTTCTCACCCAGTGAACGGGAGAGCAGGGCATTGATACCGACACCGGTACCGGAGCCGACGGCAATCAGCAGGTTCTGCATTGGGTAAGCCAGGGTAACCGCTGTCAGAGCACCCTCGGAAAGCTGTGCTACGAAAATACTGTCTACGACGTTATAAAGTGCCTGTACCAGCATGGAGATCATCATCGGAAGGGACATAGTGATGATCAATTTTTTTACGGGCATGACCCCCATCTTGTTTTCTTTGCGTTCCATAATAATCCTCTTTCAAATCAGTTTCAGTTTCTCTTCCGCTGCATAAGGCAGGGGTTGAGATTTTGTGGTTTGGCGAGCTTCCTTAGCATGTGCAGGAGGTGACCTGTGGATACTTCCGCAGCTGTGGCAGCAGAGCCAGGTAACGTATTATAATACATGGTGGTAAGCATGTATATATCGCTGCCCATGGATGTTTTTTATAACTATATATCAAGTATATGTCACTGTTTATAGCAATGCAATACAGCGGAGATATGTTTGTAGGATTGGATAATATTTGTTTATTTCGGAAGAAGGCTCTGCGAAAATATGACGGAAAATTCTAAGACTACATAGAGGAAGAAGGTCCGGGTAGTGATATTAATGGAAGCTTTGCGTACTTTTACAGGTTTCTGGCCTTCATGGATTTCGCCTGAATAAAGTTTGCATTCTTTTTCATGGATGCGTATAATATTTCCTAGCTATTTATAGAAGAAATTTTTTACAACGCATGCAAAAGCCGGAAAGATGCGATGTAAGAATGAATAAAGGAGGATAAATATGAGCAATTATAAATTAAATACCAAATGTGTACAGGGCGGATATACACCGGGCAACGGCGAGCCGCGTCAGATTCCGATCATCCAGTCCACTACTTTCAAATATGACACCAGCGAGGATATGGGAAAGCTCTTTGACCTGGAAGCAGAAGGCTATTTCTATTCCAGACTGCAGAACCCGACATGTGACATGGTAGCAGCGAAGATCTGTGAGCTGGAAGGCGGTTCCGCAGCCATGCTGACTTCTTCAGGACAGGCAGCTAACTTCTTTGCACTTTTCAATATCTGTGAGTGCGGCAGCCATATCGTAGCATCCTCTTCTATTTACGGCGGTACATTTAACCTGATTTCCGTAACTATGGCAAAGATGGGCATTACTGTTACATTTGTAGATCCTGACTGTTCCGAGGAAAGCTTGAACGCAGCATTTCAGGAGAACACAAGGGCCGTATTCGGTGAGACCATCGCGAACCCGGCGCTGACAGTGCTGGATATCGAGAAATTTGCGAAGGCAGCACATGCCCATGGCGTGCCGCTCATCGTAGATAATACATTCCCGACACCTGTTAACTGTCGTCCAATCGAATGGGGCGCAGATATTGTTACCCATTCCACAACCAAATATATGGACGGCCATGGCGCTTGTGTCGGTGGCGCGATCATTGATAGCGGTAAATTTGACTGGATGGCGCATGCTGAGAAATTCCCGGGACTTTGTACACCGGATGATTCTTATCATGGCATCACTTATGCAGAAAAATTCGGCATGGGCGGCGCATTTATTACCAAATGTACAGCGCAGCTGATGCGTGATTTCGGATGTGTACAGTCTCCGCAGAGTGCCTTCATGCTGAATCTGGGTCTGGAGTCTCTTCATGTGAGAATGCCTCGCCACGTAGAAAACGGACAGGCTGTTGCAGAGTTCCTGTCAGCACATGAGAAGGTTACAAAGGTTAACTATTCAGGACTTCCGGGTGACAAATATTATGAAACAGCTCAGAAATATCTGCCGAAGGGCGGATGCGGTGTCGTATCCTTTGAGCTGAAGGGTGGCAGACCGGCAGCAGAGATCTTTATGAAGAACCTGAAGCTGGCAGCCATCGAGACCCACGTAGCAGATGCGCGTACATGCTGTCTGAATCCGGCTACTTCCACACATCGTCAGATGAATGAGGAGCAGCTCATCGCAGCAGGCGTACCGGCCGGCCTGGTTCGTATGTCCTGTGGTCTGGAGGATAAAGAGGATCTCATCGCTGATCTGGCACAGGCACTGGAGCAGATCTGAGCGTTCTTAGCATGGCGGGATGCTTCCGTATGCGTAAGAAATGTCCGGTGGACGCTTCTGTATCTGCTCGAAGAGCGGAGCCGTGCGTAGGGCATCATAATCTGTGGTGATTCTGAACGGAAGTGAGGAATCATGTCGGTTTTTATGATTTAATAGCGGCAGCATCCGGTGTATGGGTGCTGTCGCTTCTTTTAAAATAATAGGAAATACAAAGATGGATGTTTTCGAAAAGGTAAAATATGAACGTCCCGTGATTCATATTTTGACGAATTATGTGACAGCGCGGGATGTGGTAAATATGGTGCTGGCTGTCGGCGCGGCAGGAATCTGCGCGGATGAGCCGCAGGAGGCGGCAGATATCACCTCTATCAGTAAGGGATTGCTGATCAATATCGGCACACCTTCTGATCGAAAAGTAGAGACCTTCCTTGCTTCCGGAAAAAAAGCCAACGAGCTGGGCATTCCGGTGGTATTGGATCCTGTGGGCATTGGTGCCTCCCCTTATCGCCAAAAATTCATGAAGGAACTTCTGGAAGAGGTGCATTTCACCTGTATTCGCGGAAACATGTCTGAGATTGCCACCATTGCGAAACTGACCGGCGTCCTGCCCGGATATGGCAAAGGAGCGGCAAGGGCTTTCCGGTGGAAGAAAATCGATGCAGAAGAAAATGAGGCGAAGAAGAAAAGAGCGCAATATCATAATGACGTAAATCACAATGAAAGCAGTGCAGCAAGGGAAATAAATCTGCAGATGCCGGTATCCCAGGGCGTGGAAACTTCCGGAGAAATTGTGCCGGTAGAAATTTTGCAAAGGCTTGCCGCAGAGCTGGATACAGTCATTGCCGTCACCGGTGTGCGGGATTATATCGTCGATGCCGGCCGCGTGTGGACCTCTGATGCAGGGACGCAATTGCAGCGGCGTGTCACCGGCAGCGGTTGTATGCTTTCAGGTTTTCTCACAGCCGTATTAGCGGCGGCAGAGGATTACGGAGAGGCAGCCTATCAGGCCATTGACCGCTTTGGTAAAGCGGCAGAAGAAGCAGAGGAAGAGATGCGCGCATCCGGCCATATCGGCACCGGAAGCTTTGTCACTTATCTTATAGATGCTGTCAGCAGGATTCCGGGGTTATGATTATAATGTAGGATGAGGCTTCACAAATCGACAGGAATATGATAGATTAAAACACAGATAACTTACCGGGGAGCGAATAAGCTGAGAGGAAGTGCAAAAGCTTCGACCCGTAACCTGATTTGGATAATGCCAACGTAGGGATGAAAGATATTTGTAAAAATTTTTCAAGAGTAAGAGCGGCAGTATCCGGTAATGGATATTGCCGCTTTGTTTGCTAAGAATCCAGCGGAAGGTCCGGCGGACTTTTCATCTGGTTTAAGGAGAGAAAGATGAAAGTAGAAGCGAAAGAACTGACACTTTATGCGGTGACAGACCGCACCTGGCTGCATGGCCGTTCCATGGAAGAGGTAGTGGAGGAAGCTATCAAAGGCGGCGCCACTTTCGTGCAGCTGCGTGACAAGCACGAGCCCTATGAAGTGAAGAAACAGACTGCCATTGCCTTACAGGCGCTTTGCAGCAAATATGGCGTTCCTTTTGTCATCGATGACGATGTGGAACTGGCAAAGGAAGTCAACGCAGATGGCGTTCACGTGGGACAGGATGATATGGCCTATGAAAAGGCCAGAGAAATTCTGGGTGATACAAAGATCATCGGTGTGACTGCGCATAATCTTGAGGAGGCTGTCAAAGCTTATGAGCAGGGCGCGGATTACATCGGCAGCGGCGCGGCTTTCGGATCCAGTACAAAAACCGAGGCCAGCCATATCAACAGAGATGACTATGCAAAGATTACCGCAGCGGTGGATATTCCGGTGGTTGCCATCGGCGGTATTAACAGGGAAAATATTTCACAGCTCTATGGCTATGGCCTGGCAGGCGCAGCCATCGTATCAGGTATTTTTGCGGCTGATGATATCAAAGGCGCGTGTGAAGAACTGCGCGCACTGGCAGAAAAACTGCCGCAGTAAAATATGTTTGTATCACGGAAAATGTTAGCAGCTTACAGACCACGGACATGCCTGCTGACACCGTTATACATATATACGTGTGTGACAAATGTGATTTGTCTTTGGATTATGCAAACAGGAATTGTTTCCGGTGACCGTGAGAGAAATCTCCGGTGATATGCCGGAGATTTCCTGCAGGAGAAGTATAAGAAAAGAGGAGAAAGAACATGAATCAGACAACCAGAAAACTTGTAGTAGCAGCAATGCTTGTGGCGCTTTCTGTAGCGCTGTCCACATTTTCTATTCCGATCGGCGCATCCAGATGCTTCCCGATCCAGCATATGGCAAATGTACTCTGCGCAGTATTTCTCGGACCGGGATACGGCGTGATGGCAGCATTCTGCACATCTCTGATCCGTAACCTGATGGGAACCGGCACACTGCTGGCCTTCCCGGGAAGTATGGTCGGCGCTTTCTGCTGTGGAATGATGTACAAATTAACGAAAAAATACATTCCTACCTATATTGCAGAGGTGATCGGAACAGGTGTGCTCGGCGGTATCTGCGCATACCCTCTGGCTACACTGGTAATGGGACGTGAGGCAGCGATTTTTACCTATGTAATCCCGTTTTTGGTAAGTACAGTAGGCGGTACGATCATCGCAGCCGTGCTCATCGGTGTGCTTGATAAGACCAAAGCTTTGAATTATCTCAAAGGTGTGCTGCAGGGAAATGCCTGAAAAAGGCATACCAAAACGGACGAAAAGATTGCAAAGAGGCGGATAGCTATTTGGTAAAAACAGAAAAACAATAGAATGCCACAACGGCGGATTGGGGGCACCACCTTCCGTCGTTTAAGAAAAGTAATGTTGAAAGGAGATATTTTTATGAAAACAGCATTAACAATCGCAGGAAGTGATTCTTGCGGAGGCGCCGGTATTCAGGCAGATATTAAGACAATGACATGTAACGGAGTTTACGCTATGAGCGCGATCACAGCTCTGACAGCGCAGAATACGGTGGGCGTGACAGGTATTATGGATGTGACACCGGCCTTTCTCGAAGAGCAGCTGGATAATATTTTTACCGATATTTATCCTGACGCGGTAAAGATCGGTATGGTTTCCGCCAGCGCACTCATCGAATCCATTGCAAAGAAATTGCAGCAGTATGAAGCGAAAAATATCGTGGTGGATCCGGTTATGGTCGCTACCAGTGGTTCTAAGCTCATCAGTGATGACGCTATTGCCACATTAAAGGACAAATTGCTTCCGCTTGCTACGATTCTGACCCCGAATATTCCGGAGGCAGAGGTACTTGCAGACATGGAAATCACGACCAAAGAGGCCATGATCGAGGCAGCCAAAGTCATTGGAGACAAATATCACTGTGCAGTGCTCTGTAAGGGCGGACACAGCCTGAATGATGCAAATGATCTTTTGTATAAGGATGGCCAGATCCGGTGGTTTGAGGGCAAGCGTATCAATAATCCAAACACACACGGCACGGGCTGCACACTTTCCAGCGCGATCGCATCCAATCTGGCAAAGGGCTATGACCTGGAGACTTCCGTGGCGAGGGCAAAGGACTACATCAGCGGCGCACTGGCTGCAATGCTGGACCTGGGCAAAGGAAGCGGTCCCATGGCCCACGGCTTTAATATCACGGGAAAATTTGCAGAAGAAAATAAATAAAGTATGATGGAAACATCCATGGAAAGCGTTTGCCTAGCGTTTGCCATGGATGTTTTTCTGATAGGGGATTCGGAATATTCATAGTTTCAGGTTTGACGGTTAGTATGCTAAAATAGTTTCATTATAAGCAAATCAAATGCTATGCAGGGAGGGATTATTAATGAAAAAAGGATTCGGAAAAATGATCGCACTGGGGATGACACTGATCATGGCCATGCAAATGGCAGCATGCGGCTCTGCCATGACAGAGGAGCAGGCTGCTAATTATACGGAGGCCTATCTGAGTGTAATCTGTACAGGTGAAAATACGACAGATACAAAGCTTGATCAGACAGTGACGGAGGAGCTGCAGTCCCAGAGGGAAGAGATGCTGTCAACTGCTGCGACGGAAATGGGTCTGGATGTCAGTGATGCAAGTGAGGAAATCAATACACAGATGGCAGAATGCATGGACAAAATGATGCAGGCCGCCAGCTATGACGTAGGCGAAGCCACAAAGGATGAAGATAATTTCCAGGTATCTGTCACGGTTCATCCGATCAATATAGGCGAGAGCCTGGATCTGGATGCGATTACGACACAGGTCATGGAGCTGGCCTTTAGCGGTGATTTTGATCTGACAGATGAGGATGCGCTGACAGATGCCATGTATGAGCTGATCATTGAACAGCTTTCCACGGCTATGGAAGCACCGGCTTATGCGGATGATTATGAGATGACCATGACACTGGAGAAGGTAGACGGTGACGTATACGATATCAGCGAAGAATCTGCTTCTGAATTCGGCGAGCATATCTTTGACGTATCCGGCTTAGAGTAAGACAGAAGGTCTATGTTTTTGGGAGAATTTTCTAAAAATTTAATATAATACAGTAGGAATTATGTTATAATTAACTGACGACGCATGCTTTATGAGTAAAGTAGCATAAAAATAATTAGTGGAGGAAGGTTTAGATTATGTATCAGGACGATTATAAACGTTGGAAAGAAGCGGATCTTATTGACTTTGATCTGAACAAAGAATTGAATGATATCGAAGGCGATGATGAGGCGATCAAAGATCGTTTCGCAGTAAAACTGGCATTTGGTACTGCAGGTCTTCGCGGAACACTTGGCGCAGGTACAAACAGAATGAACATCTGGGTAGTTAGACAGGCTACACAGGGTGTTGCTGACTGGGTTAAGACACAGGGCGGCACACAGACAGTTGCCATCAGCTATGACAGCCGTCTGAAGGGCTGGACATTTGCAAGAGACGCAGCAGGCGTTCTGGCAGCAAACGGTATCAATGTACGTATTTATGATGAGCTGATGCCTGTTCCGGCACTGAGCTTTGCTACACGTTACTATAACTGTAATGCAGGTATCATGGTTACAGCATCTCACAACCCTGCTAAATACAATGGTTATAAGGCATACGGTCCTGACGGATGTCAGATGACAGATGATGCTGCAGCAGTTGTTTATGATTCTATCCAGAAGACAGACGTGCTGACAGGTGCGAAATATATGTCCTTCGCAGAAGGTGTTGAGAAAGGTCTCATTAAATTCGTAGGCGAGGATTGTAAAGATGCTCTCTATGAGGCAATTGAAGCTCGTCAGGTTCGTCCGGGCCTTTGCAAGACAGCAGGTCTGAAACTGGTTTACTCCCCACTGAATGGTACAGGTCTTGTTCCTGTTACACGTGTTCTGAAAGATATGGGTATCACAGATATCACAATCGTTCCGGAGCAGGAATATCCGAACGGATACTTTACCACATGTTCTTACCCGAACCCGGAGATCTTTGCAGCCCTGGAGAAAGGTCTTGAGCTGGCCAAAGAGGTTGAGGCTGATCTGATGCTCGCTACAGATCCTGATGCAGACCGTGTAGGTATCGCTATGAAGTGTCCTGACGGCAGCTATGAGCTGGTTACAGGAAATGAGATGGGCGCACTCCTGCTGGATTACATCTGCGCAGGCCGTATTGAGAAAGGCACAATGCCTGAGAAACCTGTAGCAGTTATGTCTCTGGTTTCCACACCACTGGCAGATGCCATCGCTGAGAACTACGGTGTAGAGCTTCGTCACGTGCTGACAGGCTTCAAGTGGATCGGTGATCAGATCGCACAGTTGGAGGCAGCAGGCGAAGTAGATCGTTTCATCTTCGGTTTCGAGGAGAGCTACGGATACCTTGCAGGACCATACGTAAGAGATAAAGATGCGGTTATCGGATCTATGCTGATCTGTGAGATGGCTGCATACTACAGAAGCATCGGTTCTTCCATCAAACAGCGTCTGGAAGAGATTTATGCGAAATATGGCCGTTACTATAATAAGACAGACAGCTACGAGTTCCCTGGACTTTCCGGAATGGATAAGATGGCAGGCATCATGGCTGACCTTCGTCAGAACCCGCCGGCACAGCTGGCAGGCCGTGACGTATCACAGGCAATTGACTTTGCGAAACCGGAAGAGACAGGCCTTCCAAAGGCAAATGTTCTCACATACAAGCTGGCTGATGGCTCTACAGTTATCATCCGTCCATCCGGAACAGAGCCAAAGATCAAAGCTTACTACACCACAAAGGGCGCAGACCTGGCAGATGCACAGGCAATCCAGGCTGACCTGGCCAAAGGTGTCGGACCGATCTTCGCATAAGAAGCAGAGAAGAAGGTCTGAATTACATAAGTATAAAAAAGGAACCCGCCATATGGCGGGTTCTTTTGAATTTTGTGACATTCTCCAAAAAATTACAGACAATTCGAAAAATTCTATAAACATGTTCTGCTAGACACTTCAATTAGAAGATAATATAATATTAACTGTATAAAAAGCGTCACAAAAATGAGAAATTGTTCTACATAAAAAGAAATGTAGATTTCGAAAACAAAGAGGTTTTTTTCATGCAGAAATGGTCAAGTATTTTTAAACAGCTGTCCATGCTTTCGCAGTTCGGGCTTTCCCTGCTTACACCGACTTTACTTTGTCTTTTGGTGTGCTGGTGGCTGACTGCAAAGCTGGGTCTGGGGGCATGGATCTATATTCCGGGATTTATCCTGGGACTTGGAAGCTCCTTTATGACAGCCTGGAAATTTTATGTAAAAATCATGTCTGCGAATAAAAAGCTCTCAGATGACCGAAAGGATAAGCATTTCTTTAATTCGCATATGTGAATAGAAAGGGATATTACTGTTTATGACAGGTATTTTTGAAAGTGAAAATACTGTCAGAAAACCTAGAAATAAAGAGACAGAAAGGAAGTAGAAAAATGGCCAGATTACAGCCGGCGGTAAAAAAAGAAACCGGAAGAGTTGCATTTTTTACGTACGCTTCCGTGGTTGTCATGATCGCAGCCTTCGGTGTATTGCATGCAGCGATGCCCGGTACGATCCCTTTTGACTACCGGGTATTTTTAGGAGGAATCGGTGGCGGCAGCATTGCTGTGCTGAACTTCTTTCTGATGGCCCTGATGGTACAGAAGGCGGCAGCCCAGGAGGACCAGGATATGGTGAAGATGATGGTTCGCTCCAGCTATACACAGAGGCTGGCGCTGCAGATCATCTGGATCATCGTGGCGATCGTTGCACCATGTTTTCAGTTTATGGCAGGCATTTTGCCTTTATTGTTCCCAAGCCTGGGCATTAAATTAAGGGGAATTCTCAGAATTCAGATGGACTAGGCGGGAAAACTCACATAGAAAACGAGAAGGGTGAGAGAAACTAATGGAATAAGCTAAGAAGGAGGAAAAGATGGTTTATGGATGTTAGTATTACCGGTGCACGGATATTTTACGAAATCCCGATAGACTTTCCGATTCTGGGACGTTTCCAGATCACGGAAACATTGGTGATCAGCTGGTTGGTTATGCTTTTGATTACATTGACATGTATCTTCCTGACCAGGGATCTGAGAGTAGAAAATATCTCTAAACGACAGGCAATCGCAGAGCTTTTGGTGGAGCAGGCGAATAAGTTCGTAATCGGAAATGCGGGTGAAAAATTCCGCAAATTAATCCCATTCGTAGCCGCACTGTTTGCGACCAGTATTGTGTCGAATCTGATCAGCCTGGTGGGACTTCGGAGCCCGACAGCAGATCTTTCGACAGAGGCAGCCTGGGCAGTTGTCGTATTTATCATGATCACTGCGCAGAAGATCAAATCCGCAGGTATTGGTGGCTATCTGAAGGGATTTACAACACCGATCGCGGTTATGACACCGTTTAACGTGCTTTCTGAGCTGGCTACTCCGATCAGTCTGGCATGCCGTCATTTCGGTAACATTTTGTCCGGTATCGTTATTAACACACTGATCTATGCAGCTCTGGCCGTAGCCAGTTCCGCAATCCTGGGTCTGATCCCCGGTGTAGTTGGTGATGTTTTAGCACATGTGCCGATCCTGGACGTAGGTATCCCTGCAATCCTGTCATTCTATTTTGACTGGTTTACAGGCTTCATGCAGGCATTTATTTTCTGTATGCTGACGGTTATGTATATCGCAAACGCAGCAGAAGAATAATCCTGAGAAAACTATTTTCGTGAAAAACAAAAGAAAAGACTAAAAATTCTAGGAGGAATATTATTATGGATTTCACAATTCTTGCAAAAGGTATCTCATTAGCAGGTTGCGCAATTGGTGCAGGTCTGGCTCTGATCGCCGGTGTTGGTCCTGGTATTGGTGAGGGTCATGCAGTAGCTAACGCCTGTGAGGCTATCGGACGTCAGCCTGAGTGCAAAGGTGATGTAACATCTACTATGCTTCTGGGTTGTGCCATCGCAGAGACAACTGGTATCTACGGTTTCGTTACAGGTCTTCTTCTGATCTTCGTAGCACCGGGTATGTTCATGGGATATCTCGGATAATTTTTGCAGGAGTCAGCTGTAGAAAAGTGAACTGCAAAAACAGGAGGTATGTTCATGCAGGTACAGGATTTAGTAACGCTCGTACCTTGGACCTTCATAGCGCAGATCTGTAACCTTTTTATCCAGGTCTGGCTGGTAAAGAAATTTCTGCTGAAACCGGTCAATGAGGTTCTTGAGAAAAGAAGAGCCAAAGCAGATGCTGAGATCCGTGAAGCTGAGCAGGCGAAAACGGAAGCATATGCGATCAAGGAACAGTATGAAAGAAATATGGAAGGTGCCAGAAGACGAGCCAGCGATATGCTGAATGATGCACAGAAGAGCGCAGCAGCGAAGAGTGAAAAGATTCTTCAGGAAGCTGAGGCAGAGGCATCTCAGATCCGTGCGAAGGCTGCAAGCGACATCGCACAGGAGAAAAAGAAAGCGATCAATGAAGCCAAGGATGAGATCGGTGGCATCGCCATGGAGATTGCAGGCAAAGTCATTGAGCGTGAGATCAATGAAGCAGATCATAAGAAACTGATCGATGAATTTATACAGAATGTAGGAGAGGCATCATGACACAGACTGCCAAAGTATATGGTGGCAGCTTGTATGACCTTGCGGTAGAAGAAAATATGACAGAGGAGCTGCTCGAGCAGAGCGGCGAGATCCGTAAGCTGTTCTGGGAGAATCCGGAATATCTGCAGCTTCTGGGCGAGCCGTCTCTGGCTAAGGAGGAGCGTCTGGGTCTGATCGAGGAGGCCTTCGGTGCTTCCGCAGACAGATACCTGGTTAATTTTCTGAAGCTTCTGTGTGAGAGGGGTATCCTTGCAGAATTTGCAGGATGCTGTGAGGAGTATGTGCGCAGATATAATGAGGATCATAATATTGCAGAGGCAGTTGTGATCGGCGCATGGAAACTGACAGATGAGCAGATGGGTGCATTACAGAAAAAACTGGAAGCACAGTACGGAAAGAAGATTCATCTCTCTCAGAAAACAGACCCGACCGTTCTCGGCGGACTGAAGGTTGAGCTGGAAGGTGTTGAGCTTGACGGAACCGTGAAGGGCAGGCTGTCCGGCATTCAAAGTAAACTTAACGACATTATGATTTAATCCGTGGGAAATATTTTTCTGAAAACGGATTACAGTATCAAATATTTCAGAATATTAAGGATGGTAAGGAAACATGCAATTAAAACCAGAAGAAATATCCAAGGTCATCCGCAGCCAGATCAAGCATTATGAGAATGCGATCACGCAGAGTGAGACCGGTACTGTTCTTATGGTAGGTGATGGTATCGCCAGAGTAAGCGGTCTGACCAGCTGTATGGCAGGCGAGCTGATCGAGTTCGAAGACGGCAGCTTCGGTATGGCGCAGAACCTTGAAGAGAACAGCGTTTCCGTTGTACTGTTCGGTGGTGGAGAAAATATCGGTGAAGGACAGACTGTAAAGAGAACAGGTAAAGTCGTATCCGTACCGGTTGGTGATGCAATGATCGGACGTGTTGTAAACGCCCTGGGTCAGCCGATCGATGGAAACGGACCGATCGCCACTACAGAATTCAGACCAATTGAGACAAAAGCACCTGGTATCTGTGACAGACAGGGTGTACATGAGCCACTGCAGACAGGTATCAAAGCGATCGACTCCATGATCCCGATCGGAAGAGGACAGCGTGAGCTGATCATTGGTGACCGTCAGACAGGAAAAACCACAATTGCGACAGATACAATCCTGAACCAGAAGGGTAAAGATGTTATCTGTATTTACGTAGCGATCGGTCAGAAGAGATCTACCGTTGCTTCACTTGTAGACACATTGCAGAAGGCAGGCGCTATGGACTATTCTATCGTTGTAGCTGCTACAGCATCTGAAGCCAGCCCACTGCAGTACATCGTACCTTATACAGGATGCTCCATGGGTGAGTATTTCATGGCACAGGGTAAACACGTTCTGATCATTTACGATGATCTGAGTAAGCATGCGGTTGCATACCGTGCACTTTCTCTGCTGATCCGTCGTCCGCCGGGACGTGAGGCTTATCCCGGAGATGTATTCTATCTGCATTCAAGACTTTTGGAGCGTGCAGCAAAGATGGACGACGCACATGGCGGCGGTTCTCTGACAGCACTTCCGATCATCGAGACACAGGCAGGAGATATTTCTGCATATATCCCGACAAACGTTATTTCTATCACAGACGGACAGATCTTCCTGGAGACAGAGCTTTTCCATGCAGGTATCATGCCGGCTGTTAACCCTGGTATCTCTGTATCACGAGTTGGCGGTAATGCGCAGATCAAGGCTATGAAGAAGGTAGCCGGTACACTGAAGCTGATCTACTCCCAGTATCGTGAGCTGCAGTCCTTCGCACAGTTCGGTTCCGATCTGGATGAGGATACAAAGCAGCGTCTGGCACAGGGCGAGCGTATCGTAGAGGTTCTGAAGCAGAATCGTAATTCACCGATCGAGGTACAGAAGCAGGTAGCTATTTTGTACGCAGTTACCAATGGTCTTCTCTTCGACATCGCTGTAGAGGATATCAGCAAATTCGAAGAGGGTCTGTATGACTTCCTGGATCGCGATCCTGATGGTGTGGCTGCTATGGAAGGTATCGCAAAGACAGGTGCCTTTGACAAAGATATCCAGATGAAACTGGAGCAGTCTGTAAATAACTACAAGACACAGTTCCTCAGCACCCATAAGCGCGCATAATTAATAAAGGAGGAGTATTATGGCTTCAAACATGAAAGCGGTGAAGCTTCGTATTAAGAGTGTTAATAATACGAGACAGATCACCAAAGCCATGGAACTTGTGGCGTCCTCCAAGCTGCGCCGGGCCAAGGACAGAGCGGACAGATGCAGACCGTATTTGCGTGAGCTGCGTCTGGCTATGAATGATATCGCGGGTCAGAATACAGATTTTACAAGTACTTATACGAAAGCATCCAAAAGCGAACGCTATTGCTACATCCTGATCACAGGTGACAGAGGAATGGCGGGCGGCTATAACAATAACGTTTTCAAAATGTTCGCAGCAGATGCGGCAGATAAGGAAGTCATGATCCTTCCGATCGGAAAGAAATCTGTCGAGTATGCGAAACAGAAAGGCTATGAGATCGTAACAGAAGAGTACGCAGAGGTGGCAACAGTCTCCGTATCCGATTGTTTCGAGCTGGCACAGCTTCTCTGTGACGAATATAAAAAAGGTGCCTTCGGACACATTCAGCTGTGCTACACATCCTTCAAATCTATGCTGAGCCAGCTGCCTGTGACAGCACCGCTGCTGCCGATCAAGGATTTGAAAAACGATACATTGCTGGCATCCCAGGTGGGTGATTCCGAGAGAAAGGATGCGGATACTGCGCTTTCTGAGAGAAAGGATGTCATCTGGTATGAGCCGGATGCAGAGACAGTATTCAATAATATCGTACCGGAATTCCTGGCAGGTATGCTGTATGCCAGTGTCTGTGAGAGTCTGGCCAGCGAGCTGGCAGCCAGACGTAATGCCATGGATGCAGCTACAAAGAATGCTGATGAGATGCTTGAGCAGTTGAATCTGTATTACAACCGTGCACGTCAGGCTAGTATCACACAGGAGATCACTGAGATCGTAGCCGGCGCAAATGGCGTCTAAAGTACTATAAGGAGATTCACAATGAGTGACAAACACGTTGGAAAGGTAGTGCAGGTTATCGGACCTGTCCTGGACGTTCGTTTCGAGCATGACGAGCTTCCTGCACTGCTGAACGCAATTGAGATAGAAAACGAGAGCGCACAGGCTACGCTGATCGCTGAGGTTGCTCAGCAGATCGGTGATAACACTGTACGTTGTATCGCTATGAGTTCCACTGACGGACTGACACGTGGCGCAAAAGCTGTAGACACAGGAAAAGCCATTACAGTTCCGGTTGGTGAGGAATGCCTTGGACGAGTATTTAACCTCCTTGGCGAGCCGGTAGATAACAAACCGGCACCGGAAGCATCAGAGAGATGGGCTATCCACAGACCTGCACCTGCTTATGAAGATCAGACACCTGCTACAGAGATCCTGGAGACAGGTATCAAGGTCGTTGACCTGATCTGCCCATACGCAAAGGGTGGAAAGATCGGTCTGTTCGGTGGTGCCGGCGTAGGTAAAACCGTACTGATCATGGAGCTGATCCACAATGTCGCTACAGCCCACGGCGGACTTTCTGTATTTACAGGTGTAGGCGAGCGTACCCGTGAGGGTAACGACCTTTACTCTGAGATGCAGGAGAGCGGCGTTATCGATAAAACAGCCCTGGTATATGGTCAGATGAATGAGCCGCCGGGAGCCAGAATGCGAGTTGGTCTTTCCGGTCTGACAATGGCTGAGTATTTCCGTGATGTAAAGAATCAGGATGTGCTTCTTTTCATCGATAATATTTTCCGTTTCACACAGGCAGGTTCAGAGGTATCCGCCCTTCTGGGACGTATGCCTTCAGCCGTAGGTTACCAGCCGACACTGGCTACAGATATGGGTGAGCTGCAGGAGCGTATCACTTCCACAAAGAAGGGTTCTATCACATCCGTACAGGCTGTATATGTACCGGCCGATGACCTGACAGACCCGGCTCCGGCTACCACATTCACACATCTGGATGCAACGACCGTACTTTCACGAGACATTGCTTCTCAGGGTATTTATCCTGCAGTAGATCCTTTGGATTCCACAAGCCGTATCCTGGCACCGGAAATCGTAGGACAGGAGCATTATGATATCGCACGTTCTGTACAGATGGTTCTGCAGAGATATAAAGAGCTGCAGGATATCATCGCCATCATGGGTATGGAAGAGCTTTCAGAGGAAGATAAGGTTACTGTAGCCCGTGCACGTAAGGTACAGAGATACCTTTCTCAGAGCTTCTCTGTAGCTGAGCAGTTCACAGGTATGAAGGGTCAGTATGTTCCGCTGAAAGAGACACTTCGCGGATTTAAGATGATCCTCAGCGGTGAGCTTGATTCTGTTCCGGAGAGTGCTTTCCTGTTCGCAGGAACCATCGATGATGTTTTGGCGAAGGTGCAGGGATAAGGAGGGTTAAACTATGAAGACCTTTCCGTTGCGTATAGGAACACCGGATGGCATGTTCTATGAAGGTGAAGCAGAGAGAATCATCTGCCGTACCGTTACAGGAGACATGGCAGTTCTGGCCGGACATTGCGATACTGTGACAGCCCTTGGTATGGGTGAGGCAAAGGTCGTGATGGAAGACGGTACTGTAAAAAAAGCAGCTTGCATCGGTGGTATGCTGACTGTAACAGGCGGTGTATGCCGTGTCATGTCTACTACATGGGAGTGGGCTGATGATATCGATGAGGGCAGAGCACAGAGAGCGAAACAGCGCGCTGAAGAAAAACTGGCCAAAGGCGGCCTCTCTGACAAAGAGTACAAGGTTACCGAACATAGACTTCACAGAGCACTGGTCAGACTGGATGTAAAAAAATAAAGCGTTTTTTCTGAGAAAAAGCCGAAAGTCAAAGGGGACGATCCGCAAGGGTGGTCCTCTTTTTATATCCATCTAAACCCTGACAAAATGAGCATGAAAGGAAGGCGTAAGCCGGAATGGATTGTGAAAAATGAGTTAAATTTTTTCAGGGAAAACAGGAGTGGTTGTAAAATGCCGCGGGTCTATGATACAATGTGCTTGTTCCGATGAGCAAAAGTTGGGGAATTTTACTCATGCATTTCCTGTCGGAGAAACATGGAACGAGCAAATATTTATTTCGAAAGGGGAGAACATATGCGGGTTTTGAAAAAAATTATTATCTTTATTCTCGTTGTTGCCATTCTCGGTGCCGGGGGCTTCTTCGGTTATCGCTATTATCAGCAGTGGAAAGCGGCCAAAGAGCCGGTTGGAGACATTCAATGCGTTTTCCAGGGAGGTGTTCTGACCATTGATGGTACAGGTCGTATGCCAAACTTTAGCGCTACAGAGCAGGACAGAGAATGGGATCAGTACAAGGATCAGATCGATGAGGTTATCATCGGAAATAACATCACAAGCGTTGGAAAAAATGCATTTATGAATTACGAAAATCTGACGACGGTTACACTCGGACAGTCCGTAGAATTGATCGATGTGAATGCCTTTAACGGATGTGAAAATCTTACAACTATTAATATCCCTGTTAGTGTTAAAGAGGTTGGCGAAAGTGCATTCTGGGATTGCAACAGCCTGAAAAACATGACCTATGAAGGTATGACAGAAGACTGGGAAGAGATGAAGATCGGTGACAATAATATCGTGCTGAATCCGGACAATATCTGGTTTGAGGATGATACTGTTACAGCGGATGCTTCCACAGTAGTCATCGAGGACCCACAGGATGGTTCAGCAGCTACTTCTGCTACAGCAGTCAGCATGTATCGTTTGTCCAATTCCTCCACAGAGGAACTGTATTATACAACTTTGGATACAGAGCGAGATGCCTTGGTCGCTTCCGGATGGAGCTATGACGGTATTATGTGGAGACAGCCGGAGACATCTAATACACCGATTTATCGTTTGACTAATCCTGCTACAGGCGGACATTACTATACCATCGACTGGGCACAGCGTGAGGCTTGCGTCGCAGAGGGATGGGCTGTGGATGGTGTCATCGGTTACTCTGATGATACAATGGCCGTACCGGTATATCGTATGAGAAATCCGAACGCAGTCATCGCAACACACTGCTATACAGTAAACACAGAGGAGGTAGCAAACCTCGAGGCTGCGGGCTGGGTAAATGAAGGTGTTGCATGGTATGCCTGTTCATAAGTAACTTTGCAAAAAGAATTTCTTATCGCAGGTACAAGTTCCTGTTGACATGATTATAAAATTATTATAAAGTGAACAGCGTAGCTAGAACAAAGATGTTCATGGTATACAGAGTGTATGCCATGAATGTCTTTTCTTTTTTTAAAAAGCCATGGGGAGATTTGATCATGGCGAAATGAAGGAGGAAACCTGATGATTGATGTAATCACAAACGTGAATGGTGTCATCAACAGTGCTGTATGGGGTTGGCCGGCTCTGATCCTTTTGGGATTTGTCGGTGTATTGATGACATGCATGACAAAATTCTTCCAGTTATCCCATTTCGGTTACTGGATGAAACACACAATTGGAGCTATTTTTGGTGATAGACATGTCACAGCGCATACACAGGATAAGACGATTTCTCAGTTCCAGTCACTGTGTACTGCACTTGCCGCTACTGTAGGTACAGGTAATATCGTAGGTGTTGCCAGCGCGATCGCAGTCGGTGGTCCCGGTGCCGTATTCTGGATGTGGCTGATCGCATTCTTTGGAATGATGACAAACTATTCAGAGAACGTTCTGGGTATTCTTTATCGTAGAAAAAATTCCGAAGGCGAGTGGTGCGGAGGTGCTATGTACTACCTTCGTGACGGTCTTGGAAGAAAGCCTGGCTGCAAAGCCATCGGCGCAATCCTTGCTGTTCTCTTCTCATGCTTCTGTCTGCTGGCATCCTTCGGTATCGGTAACATGAGTCAGGTAAACAGTATGGTAAGTAATATCAACCATGCCTTTGGTATTCCGAAGCTGTATGTAGGTATTTTCCTCTTCATCGCAGTAGGTCTGGTTATCCTCGGTGGTCTGAAGAGAATCGCAGCTATGACAGAGAAATTGGTTCCGTTCATGGTTATCCTTTACCTCCTCGGAACACTCTTCATCATCATTACACATATCACAGCTATTCCGGCTGTATTCGTTGCTATCTTTAAAGGCGCATTTGCTATGCAGTCTGCAGCCGGTGGTATCGTAGGTGCCGGTGTAGCGACAGCTATGAAGATGGGTATGAAACGAGGCGTATTCTCAAACGAGGCAGGTCTTGGTTCTTCTGTAATGGTACATTCCAGCTCTAACGTAAAAGAGCCTGTTCGTCAGGGTATGTGGGGTATCTTTGAGGTATTTGCAGATACAATCATCGTATGTACACTGACAGCGCTGACACTGCTCTCCAGTGGTGCCATCGATCTGACCACAGGCCAGATGACAGCAGCCGCAGAGGAAATCGGTTCCAGTAACCTGATGAGCTATGCTTTCGAGCAGGCTTTCGGTAAGGCAGGTTCCATGTTTATCGCCATTGCGATCCTTCTGTTCGCATATTCTACAGTACTTGGCTGGAGCCACTACGGTTCTAAAGCATTCGAGTATCTGTTTGGTACCAAAGCAATCATTCTCTATCGTTGTGTATTCGTAGTGATCGTTCTGGCAGGCTCTGTCATTGAGGCACAGCTGGCATGGGATATCTCTGATACCTTCAACGGACTGATGATGCTTCCGAACTTGATCGGCGTACTGGTTCTTTCTCCGCAGGTTATGGAATGTACAAAGAACTATGTAGCCCGCTATATGAAGAATGATCATTCTGTAAAACCTATGCTTTCACTGTGGGATGACATTGAGGCAGCCCAGGTAGAAGCACTCGAGAGAGAAGGAGACGAGTAATATGGTTGCTTGGGTTTGAATAACGGACGCAAGCATATTACTCCTTGGGTAAATAAATTAGTTTGAAAGACCTCGCATTGGTTTTGGGCCGGTGTGGGGTCTTTTTTATGATGCACCAGGTTCGCAGAGTATGAAAAAAGGGCGCAATTGCCCCTTGGGGGAATTGTGCACTGTTTTTCATGCTATAGCGAACCGCAAGAACACGAAGATGTAGGCCGATAGGCCGGAATCTGAGTGTTCTTAGCATGGCGGGAGCTCGAAGAGCGGAGCCATGCGTTGGCATCATAATCCGTGATGATTCCGAACGAATGTGAGGAATCATGTCCGTTTTTTATATTCCGTGGTATCGAAAGTGAGTGTGTGGTAGAATAGAGCTTGGATTGGTTATGTTTCGGCCTGGCGTGATTTTTCCGGCCGGGCGTTTTCAGATAGGAGGGTTTCAAGGGATGAAGCTGGAAGAGGTGAGGGGATTGATCGATGCGATTGATCCACAGATTCGTGATTTGATCATGAAGCGTCTGGATTGTTCTTATGAGGTGGCAGCCGCAAAGAAGGAGTCCGGTGATATTACGATTTACAGAGCAGACCGGGAAGAGGCGATTTTGAAGAGACTCGGGGAAGGAATTCCGGAGGAGCGTAAGGCCGGATACCTGGCTGTGGTTCGAAAGATTATGGAGACCAGCCGTATGTATCAGTATGGGCTATTGTTCGACTGGATCGAAGGTGTTTTTGATCCGCTGGCTGAGGGGATTGAAATTTATCCAAACGGATCCCGGGTGCGTGTGCTGATCGAACGTCCGAACAGGCCCAATGCCATGTCCTCTATTTTGAGTATGATCGGTGATTACGGTTATAATATGGAAAAGATGGAATTGATCCGGGATGATGCGGAAAAGAATTCTGTTACCTTTGAATTAACGATCATTGGCAATTTGAGTGAAAAGAATATGCAGAAGCTGATGTTCCAGCTGTCTATGGAGAGCTTGAGTTTTCGGATTCTTGAGAATCGTCGTTTGAAAATCTATCTGGCCAGTCCCTTTTTTAATGAAGCGGAAACAGCTTATGTGGCGCAGGCAGAAGAAATTTTGCGCGCGCGGGGATTTGAGGTTTTCAGTCCGCGGGAGTATGAATGCAGAGACGAGGTGGGCAGCAGAGCCTGGTCGGAAAAGATTTTTAAGGCGGACAGGGACCATATTGACCGGAGCGACTGCCTGGTGATGCTTTATCACGGCGCCAGCAGTGATACCGGAACGGCCTGGGAATGCGGTTATGCCTATGCCATGGGAAAGCCGGTTGTAGTTGTACAGCTGACGGATTTTTCTAATCTGATGGTACATGAAGGAAGTTGGACTAATATCAGCTTTGAGGAACTGAAAAGCTATGATTTCAGCCGTATGCCGGTGAAGAAATATCAGGGACAGATGACCTGAGCAGAGAATTTTTGGCGGAGTCAATCCTGTATGCGCAGCCACTGTAATCTGTGGCGATTCCCGGAAAATACGGTAAATCATAATCCGTGGTGATTCTGAATGGATGTGAGGAATCGTGTCCCTTTTTGATAGAAAACCCCCTCCGTAGTATAGGTATTTACCTACGCTACGGAAGGGGCATTTTGCTGTTTTTTTCAGAATCTGCAAGGGGAGCGACTTCGCCTTGGGCTTGGGCACCATATTTTTCCCGGGTGGAATGCGGTTATCTATCCAGGTTTGCTTTGAAGTTTCCGAATACACGCAGATCATTGGTAATCTGGATCAGATCGCGGATGATAGCATTCATGCCCGGAGAAGCCAGATTTCCTGTGAATTCAATGAAAAACATATATTCCCAGTTGCGTTCCAGGATCGGACGAGACTCCAGACGTACCAGGTTCAGTGCGTTGACGGTGAAAATCGTCAGTACTTCCTGCAGGGCACCGGATTCGTTTGGCGTCGTGAAAGAGATACAGATTTTATCACAGCCCTTGCGCAGTTCCATCTTCGGAGAAACGACCACGAAACGGGTTGTATTATGTGAGTTATGATTAATGGCTTCTGCCAGTATGTGCAGACCATAGATTTCAGCGGAACGTGCGGAACAGATGGCTGCGGCATGTGGGTCCTGCAGTTCGGCAACCTTTTTCGCGCTACCTGCGGTATCAGCCTGCGGTTTCTGCTTCCAGTCACGGTGCTGCTCCAGGAACTGCTCGCACTGGAAGAGTCCCTGTTCGTGGGAATATACGGTGGTAATATCCTCCATCTTTGTGCCGGGCAAAGCCATCAGGCTATGATTTACATTGACGGCTGTCTCGCCTACCAGATAGCACTCATACTGGGCCAGAAGGTCGTATACCTGACGAATGGCGCCGGTGGAAGAGTTCTCGATCGGAAGCACTGCATAGTCGGCTTCCCCGTTTTTCAGGGCTTTGAAGGTGTCTTCGAACTGATATAATCCAATCGGCTGAATGTCTTTGCCAAAGAAGTCGATGGCAGCCATTTCGCTGTAGGCACCGGGCTCTCCCTGGTAAACAACGCGTGGATTTTCAATCGGATTACGGTAAGCGCAGAGGGCACTGAGATAGTTCTGATAATCAACAGAACGTTTGTCTTCATTGATAATCCGGCGCTGCTGACGGCGGGAGATGGACATGATCGCTTCGTAAAGATTTGTCACATCTGCGCGAAGACCGGGTTCATCGATCATCAGAAGTTTTCGCTTCAGGAGTTCTTTCTCTGCGGCAGAGTCCAAAGCGCCGATATCATGTCTTTTTTTATATATGGCAAGATCCTTGGTCATTTCCATTCTTTCTTCGAAAAGTTCAATGATCTGTCTGTCCAGCGTGTCGATATCGCCACGCATTTTTTCTAGTTCACTCATAAAATACCTCTTCGGAGTTATCGCGCACAAGGCAGTGAATAATAGGGTTCGGTCGGCGATAACTTCATTTATTATTATAAATTTGCTGCAAAAGACATAGGACCTGCCTTGTGTGATGAATGCGGCAAGCGTTCTTCTGCCTTCTGTATATGCTTAAAAGCAATATATTTATTTTAGCATAAATAACATTCAAGGCAAGTCTGCATTCGTACTTTCTCAATGCTTTCTTTCGGATATTTTTTTTGGCAAAATATTTCAGAAAACATAGCAATTTAGCACTTTAACTTGACAAATTATCCAAAGTGTAGTATAGGATTTTGGAGAGAAAAAATTTCAACTCAGTGGGAGTCCCCTTCCGGGGCGCTTTGCGTAGGTAGGGGTTAGTAA
>R14__coassemble_227_pt1 | contig 44813 bp, 43 predicted proteins | sample R14__metabat2_high_PE_005 | metagenome-assembled genome bin R14 | reverse complement strand
ACAGGACTGCCATAAGCAGCGCAAGATAACCTGTGACAGATAAACTCATTGACATACCGGCCGCCAGAACTGTAAGGCAAACGCCGATCAGAGTTATGCATACACCGCCTATCTGCCATTTTGTGGGTTTCTTTTTCAGATAAATTACGGATGCAATCATGGAGGCTACCGGCACGCAGGCAATGACAATCCCGCTTTCTGACGCAGATGTCCTGCTGATTCCTATCGTCTCCCCAATAAAATAAATGACCGGGCTGAACAAAGCGATCAGGAAAAATCTTTTTATATTTTCCTTTCTTCTCAGATAACATATCCCTCACCGCGATTTCCCATACTATTTACTCCTCTAAATCGGTTAAAATTTATCATGTTATCTTCTTCTACCATAAAAACAGTCAACTTCATACTGAACTTATTTCCCGACTGCTCTTGCCGGACAGATTTTTTTCCATCCGCCCTGACACAAAATACAGACTCAGCCCGACTCCTACAAGCTCTGCTGCAGGCATGGCAGCAAAAAGCCCGGTCATACCAAACAGTGATGACAAGGCATATACAAAAATACTTAAGAAAATCAAACCTCTGAAAAATGAGATCAGCGCTGAAGTTTTCCCGTCTCCAAGTGCTGTAAAGAGGGATGAGGAATACATATTAAAGCCCATCAGCAAAAAGGCCAGTGAGAATATGAGGTAGCCATTTTCTGCGATCGAATAAACATCCGTCCCTGCAGAAGCATAGATGGAAATAATTCTCCCGTGAAACATAAGCCCCAGCAAATACATGACGACCTGCGTTACCGCGATTATTATAAAATTATATTTATTCTCTTTTTTCAGCTTATCTATATTTCCGGCACCATAATGGTAGCTCGTGATCGGTGCCACTCCCATGGCATAGCCCATATAGCCGGATGTCAGCAGGGACATGGCGTAGATCAGAATGGATATCGCCGCAACCCCATTTTCTCCGGCAAGGCGCATGACCACATTATTCATCAGGGCTGTAGTAATTCCTGATGACATCATGGCCACCATCTCCGAAGAACCGTTTGTCATCGTCTTCAACACAAGGCTTCCTCTCCATTTCGGAAGCACAAAATGCAGATTTCCTTTTTTGCCGCAAAAAAAGTAAACGATTCCCAGCACTGCCGGGATGGAATAGCCAATACCGGTGGCAAGTGCCGCACCTGTAGTCCCCAGGCCAAGCCTTGCGATCAGCAGCCAGTCAAGAAATACATTTACCACACCGCCCGCAACGGAAAAACCCATTCCCATCCCAGGTGTTCCGTTGGCAATAAAGAAGGATTGAAGTGCCATGCCTAAAAGTGCGAGTGGTGCCACACAAAACAGCGGATAGGCATAGCTCGTGCAGTAACTCATCAACAGATCACTAGCCCCCAAAAGCACCAGCAGCTGTTTGCAGAAAATGATAGACAGCACCGAAATAATGCCGCAGCCCACCATGCAGACGATACAAAGGAGTGTAAAATTTTCTCTGGCTTCACCGGTTTTTCCCTCGCCGATCTGAGCCGATATGATCGCATTACCACCGGTTCCGATCATCACGCCAAATGCCAGCACGACCATCACATAAGGCATCACGATATTTACTGCAGACAAAGCATCCGTACCGATGACATTTGACACAAAAATGCCGTCCACCATGGAATATACGCCCATGAAGATCTGGGCGATCACGGTAGGCAGGGCAAATTTTATTAAATTGAAAGGTGTAATTAGTATATTAAGTGATTGATCCATAATAGCTCCACAAATTCATAATCTATTTTCACCCTTATTCATTAGAAGTCATAACGTACCACAGCACAGTTTTTCACGCCCCACGCGGCATACTCTTCATTGGTCATATCCGTAAAGTAGGACTGCACCACTCTGGCAATGCCGTTATGCGCCACCAGAATGTAAGTCTTATCATCTGATTCCGCCTTGATATCATCCAACAGATTGTAAATGCGCTTGCCTTAGCATGCAGGAAATTGGTCCAATGGACCAATTTGTCGCAGGGCCAGGCGCAGCATGGACTCGCCGCCTTCGTAGCTGCAGGCAAAGGATTCCTTAGCCTTTTTGAAATCCTTGCCATCTCTCGGCGTGGATTCCCACTTGCCGAAATTCTGCTCAATCAGCCTCTGCTCCACACGGCAGGGGATACCGGTCATCTCAGAGATCAGCCTGGCCGTATCTGCCGCCCTGCTAAGCGGCGAATACAGAATTTCATCCGCCGTAATCTTTTGCGCCAGGATATTCCGACCGGTTTCTCTGGCCTGCTCCCGGCCATATTCCGTCAGCGGGCTGTCTGTAGCCCCGCAGATTTTATTTTCCACATTCCACACTGTCTGACCGTGGCGAACAAAGTAAAAATGTCCCATTTAATCCTCCATAAAAAGCTAAAACTCTTCCAAATATCTGTATATTCATATACATCCCTACATCGGACAGGAACCCCTGTCGTCCTTGTCCATATCGCCCTTCACATAACGAGCGTTGAATTCCATTGTGATCTCTCGAATTTCCTTCTTGCCATCAATATAGTCTTGGTACATATCAGCCAGACCAGCCATACAGCCGTCACAGCTGGCATCAATGTTACCCAAAGAATCTGCTACAATCTGAGCTCTTTCTTCTTTTGTCGTATCTTTAATTAAATAGCTTTTCATAATCCCACCGTCCTAATTCTCGTCCAAATTCATACGCTATATCACATATTACTCATAGTATATCATGAAAGCACAGGCATTGGACAAAGAATGATACCGGTTAGTCTTTTCCCATAGCTTACAGCCCAGGCCATTCTCACTTAGGAACTGCTACATTTTATCAAAAGGAATCACAGCCGTTTTGATTTTATACATATTCTTATCTATCTGACTTTAATCTCGTCTATTTTCTTTAACCAAAGAAATGCGCAGGAATCTGTCGGCATGCGCAGATCTCCTCGCGGGGATACTGCCACACTTCCCACCTTCGGTCCATCCGGAAGGCAGCTCCTCTTAAAATGCTGTGCAAAAAATCTCTTATAAAATGAACGCAGCCACTTCAGGATAAACTCGTCCGTATAGGTATCTGCAAAGGCAATCCTTGCCAGGCGATAAATCTTGTCCGGGCTACTGCCACAGCGCAGCATATGATACAGGAAAAAATCATGCAGCTCATAAGGGCCGACCAGGTCCTCTGTTTTCTGAGAAATCTGTCCTTTTTCAGGCGGAAGCAATTCCGGGGAGACTGGGGTATCCAGCACATCGTATAAGGTATCCGCAAGCAATTTGTCCCCTGTCGTATCGGCAAAATACTGCACCAGATAGCGGACCAGTGTCTTGGGAACAGATGCATTGACTGCATACATGGACATATGGTCTCCGTTATAGGTTGCCCAACCCAGAGCCAGTTCCGACAGATCACCGGTACCGATGACGATACCGCCCGTTTTATTAGCCAAATCCATTAAGAGCTGCGTCCGCTCCCTGGCCTGACTGTTTTCGTAGGTCACATCGTGACAGTCCGAATTCTGCCCAATATCCCGGAAATGTACATTTACGGCATTTACGATACTGATTTCCCGGAATGTCGCTCCGATACATTTGATCAGATTAACTGCATTTTCATAGGTCCGGTCTGTGGTTCCAAATCCCGGCATCGTCACTGCCAGGATCCCTTTTCGGTCCAGTCCCAGCAAATCAAAAGCGCGGACTGTTACCAGCAGGGCCAGTGTGGAATCCAGACCTCCCGAAATGCCAATCACTGCGCTTTTACAGCCGATATGCTCCAGCCTTTTCTTCAGTCCCACCGCCTGGATCATAATGATCTCATCGCATCGCTTGTCACGCTTTGCTTTCTCGGAAGGAACAAATGGTTGAGGATCAATGTAAATGCTTAATTCTGTTTCCTTCGGATGCAGGGAAAATGGAATACGACGATAGACGGCTTCGACATTTCCACCTTCGTAGGTCGTCATGCGGCGTCTCTCTGCCTCGATCCTTTTCAGATCAAATTCCGTCATGGTGATTCCTGTGGAAAACAGCCTGGATTCCGCCCGTAGGCTGCCATTTTCTGCCAGAATATTATGACCGGAATAAACCACATCCTGGGTCGATTCACCAGCACCTGCCGATGCATACAGATAAGCACATACCAGCCTAGCGGACTGACCCACGACCAGCTCCCTTCGATAGGCGCTCTTTCCGGTAATCTCATCCGATGCGGAAAGATTGACGATCAGGTTTGCTCCGGCCAGGCAGTGACGTATGCTGGGCGGGGTCGGTACCCAGAGGTCCTCACATAATTCCACGCCGAGTCGGAGAGACGGCATCTCCTTGCAGCAAAACAGGAGCCTGCTGCTCACAGGAACAGTCTGACCATGGATCTGTATCTCTGTATCCAGATTCCGACCGGAGCAAAAATGCCTCACTTCGTAAAATTCGTTGTAATTAGGAAGATAAATCTTAGGAACTAACCCCAGGATCCTTCCCCGGCTGATTGCGGCTGCCATGTTATAAAGCTTTCCGTCAATGGCCATGGGAAGTCCCATGAAATAAATACCCTCCAGGTCTTCACTCTGTTTTGCTATACGATCTAACGCCGCGATTGCCTGCTCCAGAAGCTCATCCTGCAGAAAAAGGTCCTGACAGGTATATCCTGTAATGCAAAGCTCCGGAAACACTGCGATTTTTATCTTTTTCTTTTCGCTTTCCTTCATGTACTTGATGATCATCTTGCAATTGTAGTCAATATCAGCAACCTTAAGTTCCGGTGTGATCGCTGCCGCTTTTATAAATCCATGCTGCATAATTTTTCCCCTTTAATGAAATTAAAAAAGCAGACCCGGAAAGCCTCTTCAGGCATCCTTGTCTGCTTTCATTGTAGTTTAGCTCATTTTTTTATAATCATCAAGCCAATGGATTGTAAAAAACGGACATGATTCCTCACTTCTGTTCGGAATAACCTCGAATTATGATATTATGCCGTTTCAGAATATCTTTAAGGAGTAGGATCATGGACATCAAAGCATTAAAATATTTTTTGGCCGTGGCCAGAGAAGAAAATGTGACACTTGCTGATTAGCGCTTATGAACTTTCACCTGACCAAAGCGCTTCCCGTCTTTTACGATCGACTTCGATCCATTCCTCCAGGCTTAATGGTTCATAATCTGAAAACATGCAGAAACAATTGATCATCTGGCAGGGAATGGATACAGGCTCCTCCTGCCCAAAAATTTCCCTTTTCTGTTTTCGTGTGCGATATATATAATCATTGATCAATAACTCATCATAGGTATTATGCACATGGCCATAAAGCATAAAGGACGTCGCATTTCCTTTACTATCCCGCCGGTACTGCCCGTTATAACACATGATAGGAAAGTGGGACAAAACAATTTTTCGTTTATTATCATGAATCTCCCGATAGCTTTTCACCCATTCGAAAAGAGAGGAATCGAAATCCTTTTCCTTGAGGAACCAGTCATGATTGCCTTCAATCATGAACTTTTTTCCCTTCAGTTCCTGCAGAATTTCTATGGTCTCGCCCGCTTTTCCAAGGGAAAAATCTCCCAGGATCACGACTTCATCTTTTTTCCGCACCTTTGCATTCCACTTTTGGATCATATAATCATGCATTTCCTGCAATGATCCGAATCCGCGGCAATCCATCCGCTGCAAAAGCTTTTCGTGGAAGAAATGCAGGTCCGATATGTAATAGCGCATAGTCTTTCTCTTCTTTCCGTTCTAGAGGAAACGTAGTCCCTGACAGCATTGCCAGGAAACCTCTTTTACTTTCGCAGGCACCTCACCGTCATAGTGAATCCACTGTGGCTCTGCCAGCTTCAATTCCAGCTTTCTGCATTGCAGCCCCTGCACCGCCCTGAAGGAATAATGCTTTTTCATATAGACAGCAATGATAGCAGAAAGAATCACCGGTACAGACACACGTCTTACCAGACAAACATCGAAAAGTCCATCTTTCGGATCAGCCTTAGGACAAAATGGCACCCCACCGCCTTCGTATGGCAGAATCATTCCCACACAAAGAAAGATACCTGGCATATCTATCGTCTTTTCCCCATCCAGCAGGATTGTCGCTGCAGGACATTTTCTGCTGACGATCTGCTTTAAGGCAATCATCAGATAGGTCAGCTTACCTAAACGAACCTTATTCAAAAGCCTCTTCAGACGGCTTCGGTCCACTTCTTCACAAATATCCGCATCATAGCCAAGTCCGCTACTGATCAGGAAACGTCGGCGTACATAATGAGTCATACCGGGTGCGTGAACATTTTCTGACTTACCTTGCAGAAAGCGACCTTGCATATCAGGTAAGCCCTTATCAGATGAGTCAGCAATTTTCCAATCTCTATCTTCCTTCCATGTCACAATACCATAATCCAACAGCTGCTCCTCGCCATGCAAGAGTCTTTCCAGACAAGCATCCACATCCTTAGAAATTCCCATACCTCTGGCAAAATCATTGCCGGAGCCGGTAGGGATATAAGACAGGACCGTCTGCTGCAGATTGACGATATTCTGTAAAACCAGATTCAGCGTACCGTCGCCGCCCATCACCAGCAGATGGCAATCCGGCGCATCATCAGCCAGGTCTGTAAGCTCCCGCACCAGACTTCCCATCTCATTTTTTTCTGCCGGTATATAGGCCTTATAGCGGATTCTCTTCTGCTTCAGCTTTTGCTGCAGTATCCGCCAGGTTTTCATACCATGACCGGAGGCAGCAGATGGATTGATCAGTATATATAATTTGTCCCTCAGTTTTAACATAGGCTGCCTCCTGATACAAAAGGGCCATGACAAGCGCTACGTACGCACTTCCCTGCGCTTCGGTTTCGTTGGGTTCTGAAAGCTGTGAAAAAAAGTGTGCACACTAACCCACAATGGGGTTAGTGCGCCCATTTTTCATAGCCCTCAGAACCCCGTATCATAAAAATTCTTAAAACTTAACTTTTAGCTACAGCCACAGCAATGGACAGGTCTGCCGGATAATATGGGATCAATGTCGCCTGGAAGGCATGATAAAGGTCTGACTTGCCCGGCCAGACAGTTCCGATGACCTTGTTCTCACGATCCAGCTGATGGAACCAGGAACCATTCACATGATCCAGTACCTTGTCATCCAGATAAGCCATAAATTCGGCATAATCATCAGCATAGCGCGCATCGCCTGTCACATGATAAAGCACCGCGGAGGTATTAATTGCTTCGCAAAGTGTCCAATGCATACGGTCGTGCACGACCGGTTTGCCTTCCCAATCCGTTGTATAACAAATGCCCGGCGCACCATCAGCATTCCATGCGTCTGCGATTGCCTGCTGATAAAGCTTCTCTGCCGCCTGCAGATATTTGGCACCGTCAGCCTTATTTTCTTTATATGTAGAGAGGGTCCACTGTGTGATCAGACGGGACCATTCAATGCCATGGCCAGGTGTGGCACCGTAAGGTTTGAATGGATCATCCGGCTTTTCCTTATTACAATCCAGGTTGGCAACCCAGTCACTGCTGAAGTGCTCCGGAATACGCCAGCTATTGTCTTCTGCCCAGCCAATGACACGATCAATGATACGGCCGGCGCGGACACGATATTTCTCTTCTCCCAGCACGTCAGCTGCAGCCAAAAAAGCCTCTACTGTATGCATATTTGCATTCAGACCGCGATAAGAGTCCATCTCTGTAAATTCTGTATTCCAGGTATCACTGGAAAGACCTTCTTCATCATTCCAGAATCGCAGATCATATAAAGCCAGTGCCTCATCCAGAAGCTCTTTGGCACCCGGTCTTCCTGCCAATACTGCGGAGGAAGCTGCCAGGATAACAAAGGCATGGGCGTAGCACTGCTTGGTCGGAAGAATAGAGCCATCAGCAGCACGGCCCGCATACCAGCCGCCGTTTACCTGATCATGCAATTCGCCTTCCCCGATGAGGCCCTTTAATGCCGCATCAGCCAGCTCTTCACTTCCTTCGTGTTTCAGAAATGTACCGATACTATAGACATGAACCATACGGGAGGTGATCCAGGTCTCACGATTCCTATCTTTCCATGGTGTACCATCATCTCCCAGGTAATAAGCCCCGCCGCCGGGCGACGGGAACTGATGTCCGAAGCTTAAAAGCGTGTTACGTACATCCTCCAGGAATGCTTTGTTTTCCGGTGTATCAAGCAGATATTTCTGATTCATCGCATTTCCTCCTGTTATAATTTACATAAATAAAATTTGACATTTGAACACTGTGAATTTATTATAGATATAGAAGCACTGCTCTTAATGCGATTGGCTTCGTGCAGATTTATATTTGTTCAAAAACAAATAACAACCGTCACTTGGCCGAGTGGCGGTTGTTGTCTTTTACTCTAACTGTAATAGTCCATCTATATAAATGGAAGGTCAAAGTAATCGGCATAGATATCAGCTCCTACCGGATTGTGATAGCCAACCGCCTGCCATGAAGCAGTGCCCCACCCTTACAGGCATCTATATTTTAACATTTCTATTTACATAAGACAATATCTCTGCAGGCCACTATGAAAGCTTCATGGCATACGCATCTTTATATTTCTTTACCTTTACTATACTTCCCAAAGCATAAGTAGGGTTTGTTTCGTGCGTATTGATTTTTATGAGGACCGGCTCCTCTTCCTTCGTACGGAGCAGGATCGCCAGCTCAGGCTCATTATTGATCATAACACCTGTATGACGATAATCTCTGACAATGGCTTCCACTGTTTTCCCTTTTCGTAAAATCTTTTTCCCCTTGAGGGATGGTTTCAAACCAAGAATTAATACCAGAGCTCCTATCACAGCAAAGCACCAGATCAGAGGAAGTATCCAATACTGCTTGTGGAATTCTGAAAAAGAAAACATGAGCGGCGTAAATACACCGCCTAGGATCACACCTACACCGAAAAAGATACCACCAAATAATAAGGCAAAAAGAGAAAGCTTATTGGTATATCCCTTCACCTGCTCCAGAGCTGCATCCTCGGTCCGGTATTGCTCTTTCAGTTCTTCACGTAGCTCTTTGGCGCTTTCCGTATAGACCCGTGAGCGTATGGTAGATGTTCCGCAGTAAGGACAAACTGCCCCCGTAACACCGGCACCACAGCCGGGACAGTTTTCATAGTATATAATTTGTTCACCCATAATGTACACCTTTTATCTATATTTCTACCCTACACTATTTCCTTATTGTTATTTACATAAAATTCTAATTAACATATACTTCTGATTCCTGTAATATAAAGTAAAGAAGCACTGCAGCGCCTACCCTTTTAGGGCTTTATTATTTTATCATATTATGTTTACCGCTGTAAATTTCTGCATAAGACACTGGGCAGTTAGCCATATGGTACCTACGACGCCTTTATGGCATTACATTCATGCTACATTTTTAGAAATCAAGCCCACATTAAATTCCCGGCAATATTACTCTTCGATAAACATGCCTGACAATTTCGGTACATTGAATTTCCGGACAAAGTAATCACATTTACAGAGGAAGGAATAGAAAATATGCCGTCCCTGCCCGGATAATGACTCATAATTAGCCTGTCCCTTGGCCAGGATCACATCAGAAGTATCCAGAACCTGCTTCGCTTCCTCCGAAAGAAATTCATAGATGGTACCTGCCAGGGCTTTTCCGTTGCTACAAAGCTCTGCCACCTGATCCATACCTATATACAGGGCATCCTTCAGAGTAGCATCATTTAAAGCTTCTCCGCCGCGAACCATCACATGAATATGTAATTCCGGGAAACGTTTATGCAGCTGTTCTACAAATAATTTGTCACAAACAATCTCCCCGCAATTATCCGTGATCAGTAAGAAGCTCTTCGCCTTCTGACACTGCTCCAGAAAAGAGTCCATTGTTTTTAACTCAGCTTCATTCAGCTGAATATCATCAAATAAGGAGAGAAAGGTTTCCTCATTCACATCATTCAAGGCGCCGAAATCGATATAGTTACCGATCCTGGCGTAAACCAGGGACATTTTGACCGGATCAGCAGCTTCTTCTATCTTTTTTCGCAGACCATTCTCCATGGAAATTACCAGGTCATTGTATTGCTTTTTTACCTTCTCATAGGAAGGCTGTTTTCCGAATCGCTCCTCAAAGAGCAGGCCAAACCTGTATACCATGTAAGGTGTAGTATCTTCTGGGCTCCTATTGTCCAGCATATCCTTGATTTTCCCCAGATAGACCGGATCATCCGATAAATGCGCCTGCTTATCATACAGGCAGACAGCACAGCTAGGCGATATCCTCATATGGAAATCCTCCGTTTACATTTCTATTTTCCAAAGCAAATCTTTTTTATATAGCATATCCTTATTTACCAAAGTATGCCTTCATTTCCTGCATTCTCTGCATCTGATCCACGGAGAATGGACATCTGGAGTTACAGTGGCCGCAGGAGACACAATCCCCGGCTGTTTTATCCAGAGTCAGATAATGCTCTTTCGCCAGTGTATCACCCAGCTTTGCCAGGTCATAATATTTGTTCATCAAACCGATATCGAGACCCATCGGACATGGATGACAATGCTTGCAGTAAACACATTTGCCCCTGGTATCTTCCGGTGTGAATGAACCGATGATACTATAATCCCGCTCCTCCTCGGACGCTTCCAGGAAGGAGAGATTCTGGCGAAGCTGCTGCACATTGGCCGCGCCTTGCATAACGGTAAGAACTGCCGGACGATCCAGCGCATACTGAATACACTGAGCCGGTGTCATAGCCTGATGGAATGGTGATTCCTCTGCGCTCAGCAGCTGACCTGCATTAAAGGGTTTCATTACGGAAATACCGACCCCTTCCTTTTCACAGCGAGTATACAAGTCATAACGCTCAGAACCACTGCCAATGGAATAATCGCCCTGACCGTAGTCATACATGGGATTGATGGAAAACATCATCATATCGATGATTCCCATATCCAGGACCTTATGGGCCAAAGCCGGCGCATGGGTAGACAAGCCCAGATGCTTCACAACCCCCTCTTTCTGCATGCCAAGCAGAAATTCCAGGACACCATTTGCCTCATACTGTTCCAGATCCTCGGCTTCATCCAGGCAATGCATAAAGCCGAAATCTATATAATCTGTCTGCAGATTTTTCAGCTGCCAGTCGATAGATTTTTTCACACCTTCCAGTGTCGGATTCCAGCCGTATTCACCGGAAGTATAATCTGCACCGAAGTGCACCTGCAGCATAGCCTCCTTACGTCTTCCCCGCAAAGCCTCTCCGATTCCCGGAAAAATAGAAGCATGACCACCCGCCAGATCAATGTAGTTAATTCCATTGTCCAAGGCGTAAGTAATGGTCTCCACGACATTTGCCACAGAATTTTCCCCGACCACAGAGGTTCCCATACCTATAATGCTGATTTCCTCACCGCCGTGAGGTAATTTACGATACTGCATATAATTTCCTTCCTTTGCTCATATCTTCTGTATTTTACAGAGAAAATTTCTCTCAATGCGCACTATTGCATCGGTAATCAAATTTTTCATCTGGAAAATACATACACTTATTTTTCTATAAAAATCCTATATATCATTATAAATGAATCAATTATAGCTGATAGTCCAGATATTTGACAGGGACATGATCCGTCAGCCAGACACCGTTTACCGAATGATAAAAAATATAACCGTCACGCTGCATTTCGCCTGCGCGGATTGCGAAAACGAAAGGCTTGCCATGGCGGGATCCGACTTTCACCGCCGTCTCCACATCTGCGGAGATATGCACATAAAGGCGGCTCATCGGCTTCAGGCCCTGGGCCAAAATAGAATCCACGAACTGCTTTCCCGTCCCATGATAGAGAATCTCCGGCGGCACTTCCACCGGCAATTCCACATCCACTGCAATGGAATGACCCTGATTCGCTCTGATCAGTGTCTTGTCTTCATTAAAAGAATATCGCTTTTTATTATTATTCTGAACAATTTCCTCCAGCATGTCCATAGTAAAGACACTATACCTGGAAAGCCCGGCCAAAAGGTCATCTACCTTGGCCCAGCCATGCTCATCCAGCGTAAGCCCCAGACTCTCCGGCTTATGCCGCAGGGCTTTACTAATCTTTTTGCTCAGGCGAACCAGCTCTTTGTCATTCATTAAACATCCTCTTCCTTCAATTTCTTTAGTTAATAATTTTATGTTTACATCCACTTCCTTTCAAATTGAAAAAAATCTATTATGCTTTAAACCGGAACATTAAAACAGATTGTCAGCACCCTTTGTGCAAGCTTCATCTTCTGTTGGGCTCTGTCCCTGGCACGCATTCAATAATCCCGCCAGCAATGTCATCTCATCAATCAGCTTCCTGAGAGCGCTCTGCTGATCACTCAGATATAAATCGAAGGAAGCACCCTCGAATCCCTGCAGTACAGTCCACTCCTGAAAACTCCGGGGCAAAGTACCCAGCAGCATTTTTTTAAGCATTTTGCGTCATTCCACTTTTATAAACTCGGTATTCAAAAAATCCCAGTCCGCCTGATCAGCAGTCTGGGATCTTCTGTATCATAAATGATTGGTCTCAGCTCCCATCTGCTTGGATCAGAAAAGCAGATGCGCAATCGGCACAACGATCAGGATGCTGATGATCGTTCTTTCCAGAAAGATGATAAAGAGCTCTCCTATATTGATCGGAAGCTTTGAGCTCAATATCAATCCGCCCACTTCATCCAGGAAAAGTACCTGTGTAATAGAAATGACAGCAACCACGAAACGAGTAATTGCATCGGTACAAGGCGCGATCAGGATTGCCGGCGTAAACATATCAGTAAAGCCAACGACCATGGTACTGGCAGCGGCCATGGGGTTCGGAAGCTGAAGCAGCTTAAAGAGCGGATAGAATGGCAGACCCAGCCAGTTGAAAATAGGCGTATAGTTCGCCAGAACCAGGGCCAGCGTTCCGATTGCCATAACGGTAGGCAGGATACTGAACCACATGGTCAGACAGTTCTTCGTTCCGGAAAGCAGGAAGTTTCCAATGCCCCGGAATTCAGAAGCTCTCTTCGTAGCCAGTGCCAGACCATACTGATGGGAACTGCTATAGCCTTCCGGAAGCGTATCCGGCATAGCTTTGCCCTCTACCAGATAGCTGTCCTTTTTCTTTCGCAGCGGATAAATACGCGGACAGACAAAGGCGCAGACAATTCCTACCAGGCAGACCAGCAAGTAAAATACGCCAAACATGGAAGTCAGGCCCACCTGATCGAGAACGACCAGTGAAAAAGTAATACTTACAGCAGAAAACAAGGTCGAAATAATAGCCGCTTCCTTTGCAGAATAAAAGCCATCGGTATACTGTTTGCAAGTCAGCATAACACCCAGCGTTCCGTCACCGATCCAGGATGTAATGCAGTCTACCGCAGCACGGCCGGGCACTTTAAACAGAGGGCGCATAAATTTCGTAAGCAGCGCGCCGACATACTCCAGGAGACCAAAATCTGTTAACAATGGCAGCAGGTAGCTGGCCATCAGGAATACGAAGACGAGTCCGATAATCAAATCATAGGTCAGGATACCCTGATCCTCACCTGCGATAATTTCCAGAATGGCAATATTAGATTCCCCTGCACAGAAATCGGCACCATATAACCAGGTTGCCCACACAAAGAAACATCCCAGAATACGCACGATCACCCATACCGGGCTACATACAAAGCAATCACTGAGAAGTTCGTTTTCCATCAGAAATTTGGGCTTAAAAAGTCCGAGCACTGCCATCACTGCTGAAATCGAAAGGATGATGGCACAGACGATAGCGACATTTGAATAGCCGATCAGATTCTTAAGTGTATCTGCAAGTACTTTGACGATAATAGTAAAACTACCCGTCGGGTCAAAAAATCCCGCATCCCCATAACGGATGGGGATCATAAAGATAAGAATTCCAATGATAGACGGCAGCAGAAACATGGCTAAAGCTTTGCGATTTGTTTTCATTCTCATATACCCTCTTAAATAATCAAAAATCGTATATATTATTATAAGTGTGCATAATTATAAATTCAATAAGAAAAGTGGGGGCTTTATATTTGCAATCATTCTGATATGGTTTATAATACGAAAAAAGACAAAATCAGACTGTATAATTATACATAGAAAGAGGCTTGACTATGAAAAAGAAAATCAGTGTGTTACTGGCAGCTGTTATGACGGCTTCCTGTTTTTGCGCTTGCGGCAGCTCTTCTTCCGCTTCAGGCACCGCTTCCTCTGATGCTGCTGCCAAATCCGCTGCTTCAGATATTACTACTGTAGAAGAAGGTAGCCTGATCATGGCTACGAATGCCGCATTTCCTCCTTATGAGTATTATGACGGAGATGACATTGTGGGAATCGACGTGGAAATCGCACAGGCGATTGCAGATAAGCTCGGACTGGAGCTGGTGGTTAATGATATGGACTTCGGCTCCATTATCAGTACTGTTCAGGATGGCCAGGCGGATATCGGTGCCGCAGGAATAACAGTTACCGATGATCGTCTGGAAAATGTGGACTTTTCCGATAGCTATGCAACCGGCGTTCAGGTTATTGTAGTTAGAGATGATTCAGACATCGCTTCTGCGGATGATCTGAAAGGAAGGACCATCGGTGTTCAGGAAAACACCACAGGTTATCTCTACTGTGAAAGAGATTACGGTGCCGAAAATGTCAGCAGCTTCTCCAAGGGTATCGATGCCATTGCCGCATTAAAGAGCGGAGAGATTGATTCCGTTGTTATTGATAATGAACCTGCTAAGGCCTTTGTCAGAGCCAATGACGGATTGAAAATCCTGGATACCGCCTATGTTACAGAGGAGTATGCCATTGCTGTTTCCAAAGATAATGAAGCGCTTTTGGATGCTGTAAATAAAGCCATGCATGAAATGAAAGCCGACGGCAGTCTGCAGGATATCATTGACGCGCATATCAATACGAAATAAATAGCATAATTCAAATCTCGCTATCCTGTCATGAAAGATAGCGCTCCGAATCATCCAGCATATCCGTAATTGCGATTCGGTCCGCTTCCACATGGCAGGAAAAGCATAAAACCTGTACTCCCGCCCTGGCCGCCTCTGCCAGGGCCTTTCCAAAGGCAGGCTGTGTCGCATCATTGGGAAGCACTCTCTCGATTCCATTCATCTGAATTACGAAGGCGACTGAAGCAGCATAGCCTTCCGAGGCTGCCCTTGCCAGCTCCTTCAGATGTTTCACGCCCCGCTCTGTTGGCGCATCCGGGAACAAACCAATCCCATCCTTCGGATCCGGCGCCAGTGTACAGCCCTTTACCTCACGCAGGTATTTCTGCCCATCCTTCTGCATATAGAAATCAAATCTGGAATCACCATAAGTATACTCCGGCTTCACCAGCTCATAGGACCTACTCTGCAGATAAGACTTCATCAGCACATTAGGAGCCAAAGAATCAATATTCACCCAGTCCAAACCCGGTCTATAAACAGAGATCAGATCATAAGCCGTCTTTCGCTTGGGATTATCAGACTTCTGCAGCGTCACCTGTGCCTCCGGGAGCAAAAGCTCTCCCAGCCGGCCGGTATTTTTCACATGCACCGTCTCCGGCTTCCCATGCAGCAAAACCTCCGCCGTGAAACGATTCAGGCGGCGAAGAAAGGTAGCGGAGGTTGTATTTTCATATATCAAAGTATTATTTTCAGTCATCATCCTCACAAAATACTTTATAAAATCATTCTATTTTTAGAATCACTTAATGCAGCTTCTCCATTTACAAGAGTAACACCCATCTCACTTTCTATATAATCCTTTTTTGCTAATGCTTGTGCATCATTTTTATCCGGATCTGGGCTTAAACCATAATCACTATCCTCAGAAACTAAATATTTGTCTCCATTAAATGCCCTTCCGAGAAAAACTCTATCCTCTGGTTCATGAAATCCAACTCTATCCAATCCCTGCTTATGTATATTGCTGAGTTGTGAGGATCCGTAAGCAATCCGGTTCTGTTCAATTAATTCTTTTATACAATGCTTATAAAACGGTTCATTCTTTACGTTATCTTCATATTCTTTCAGCATTTTATAAGAATAATCAACTGCTAATTGATCATCTTTCGTTTGAAGAAAATTCCCAATGAAAAAAACACACTTCATAGATTCAGATGTACAAGCCTTTTTCCAGATATTCGTGTCAATTACTATTTGCATTCTTTTCCATCATCCTTTCTCCTTTTGCTTTTGCAATAAACATTACATCTTCAAAAGATGAAGAAAAGAATTGTTTAAAATCATCAGGTTCGTTTATTAAGTCACCATATTCATTGAATGTGATTTTTTTACACACGGTTTCATTATCTGTGTCAGTAATAAAATATATCGCTGCCATCTCAGGATATATATCGTTCTTTTCGACAATTCTTCTTTGCAGGCGTAATAACATATTTTCACTATGAGTTTCAACAATAACATTTCGATGTTTTGCAATATTAATTAACAAATCACATATATCACCGTGTATTCTGATATGAAGATGTGCATCCGGGGAGTCAATAGCAATAGCTTCTTTACTATCATCAAAACAGCTAACGATAATTGGAAGTATTTGCGAAATACCAAAACCACAATCCAGAATATTTACTTTTGCTTTCGTTTTTAAATCTACCAACAAAAATTCGCCATATCCACTTTTAGAAATACGCCATTCGTAATTATATCCGAATAATTCCAGATAGTGGTTGATTGCAGCTTTTTTTTCAGTCTCCTTGTTAACCTCAATAGCATATAGTACATTATATGCATTCTCTCCATAAGCTCCTACTCTATTGGCGTCTTCCAGTGATAATTTCATCATGCGCTTAGGTATCGAACGTGAAGGAAAGAAATATTCAAAATCCTCCGTATAACTAATCAACGTTTCATTGATGATCACTTTTAATTTATGTATAAAACCTGATATTTCTTCATAGATGTCTATATTGTTATTTGAAAGGTGGCTTTTAAACCTTGTTAAAATTTGATCTTCCAGAATCACAGTATTTAGTACATTAAAATATGGTGGTAGCGAATATTCTGATTTTTTAGAGAACTTGAGAAAATCCGTATCCACATTATAATTACCGGAGTGAGTTGTTGTGAATTTATATATCATAAATTTCCCATATCGAATACTAAGGGAACGAAGATCTACTTTTCTTCTTTTCTGATTATACTTATAGGAAACCGTATATATCAGAGATGCATTTTCCTCAGCTTTTACCAATGTCTCCGTGTTTTCAATGGTTTTTCGGATACTTATGTCTTCTTCCTCACTTAATGATATCTTAAAAGAAAAACACATTTCTGATGTTTTCTTCTGCTGACCATTATGTAAAAGCTCCAGAAATCCGCCCTCAGAACTTTCATGATCATCACTCCATAATAGAATATTCTGTCCAATACGATAAGATTTGATACATAGTTTTAACTGATATAAAAATCTAAGAATTGTACTCTTACCATTCGAATTATATCCGTAAAGTAATGTAAAATTCCTAAAATCGATCCATCCTGTGTCCCGAAAAGCTTTATAATTTTGTAAACGGATACCTGTAATGGTTCTTTGATTATCCATCATTCAAATACCCCCTTTTCTTAAAGTTCATAAATTTTGATAATAAATACTAATTAGGATATTTTAGCATATTTTTCATACATTGAAAATCAGACTATCTGATTTCCTTTGATTCCCATTCCTTTGATGCTTGCTTGGCATTGCATTGCGCAAGGCCATGCAGCGCTCGCGGATCAAAGCTTCCTCATAAATATAACAGGGAGCGTTCTCACGTATGAATTTCATTTTATCTTTCATGGAATACTTCGCTCCTTTTTTCGTCGGTACATAATTTTTCATCTCCAATCATGCTGCCCGAACCGTCCGATTACCCTCTTCTACATTTCAATGATTTCATTATGTTTTTATTCATTATGAGCTTGATCGTTCCGATTATTTTAGGGAACTATTTTCATTTTTATTAAAAAAAGTTCTCACTAAAAGTCGTCAGATTCCGAGTGCTGCCTCTACCTCAGGATATTTCTTCACTTTCGGATCGTCATAGATGCGGCCCTCGCAGACTACCAGTTTCACATCCCGCAGCACCGAAAGATCCTCCAGAGGATCTCCATCAACGGCGATCATATCCGCTGATTTTCCAGGCTCGAGTGACCCTATAAGCGCTCCGATGCCCGCAATCTGTGCGTTGACCAGAGTCGCGGTATGAAGTGCAAAACTATTCGTAACTCCGCAATACTTCACGAAGTACCGCAGTTCCCTCCACATATCATATTGAGTAGAATAACTGCACGCACTATCCGTTCCCAGGCCAACCGGTACCCCGGCTTTCAGATTCTCTTTTGCCATCGCGACCATACCATCCAGCAGTGCTTGTGAATTAATTACAGCTGTCTCTGAAAGGTTGAATATCCCAGGGAATCCGCAGACATATGGCAGCGCGGGTGAGATAGTCAGGACCTGGGCCGCGCCACGCTCCTTGAAAAGCGAAAGCACTTCTTCCGTAGGAGCTGCGCCATGTTCGATCGTATCCACACCGCATTCCAGAGCGACCTTTACCCCTTCGGTTCCCTCGCAGTGAGCGGCAACCGGATATCCCAGTTCATGTGCCCGCTCGCAGGCAGCGCGGACATACGATTCAGGCATAAGGAGCTTACCGGGCTTGCCCACTTCCTCAGAATCCATGATGCCTCCGGTAATCATGAGCTTGATCAGGTCAGGCTTTCCCTTTGCGATCTCATCTACCAGAGAACGTACCTCCTCAGCACTATGTGCTATATGCGCAAATGTTCCTGCCATATGGCCTCCCGGAACGGATATGGCAAGATTAGCAGCCAGAATACGAGGTCCTGTACACTTTCCGTTTTCTATACGGTCACGTACTGTTGTATCAAAATCCGCAATACCTCCGACGGCACGGACCGTAGTGATACCTGCCATCAGGGCATTTTTCATATTGCTGCTTACCATCTGCCTGCCCACCTCACGGGTTAGACCGCAGGAAGTGATCAGTCTGCATATCTTATTCAGATCCATCGGTTTCTTCGACGGTCTTCCGGTTCCGGGAGTGTGCACATGCAGATTAATCAGTCCCGGAAGCACATATTTTCCGTCCAGATCACGCACTTCATAGCCATCCGGCAGCGCGCCTTCCGGTACGATATCACTGATCACAGGGCCATCTGTAAGGATGACCCTGCCTCGCTGAGGTTTCATATTCAGGGTACCGTCCAAGATGATTCCATTGGTCCATGCAGTTTTCATATTTTTACTCTTCTCCTCATCTGACATACGATTTTCAGGAATGCGATCATTGAGATTGCGCCGGTTATCGCCGATTTTGCCATGCTAATTCATCGCAGCTTCGATTTTCTCAATCAACTCCAGATCCGCTGGCAGCCAGGCCACAGAATCCAGTGTCTCATAGGTCAGCCACCTGGCAGCTTCTGCCTCCAACAGTTCCAGCTCTCCTTCGACCACTTCCGCCCAAAAGCAATCCATGGAAAGATGGAAATTCGGATAATCATACTCAATTGTATCAATGAGATCACCCACACGAATAGTCGTGTTCAATTCTTCCCGAATCTCCCGCACCAAAGCTTCCTCGGGCCTTTCACCGGGTTCAATCTTTCCGCCCGGAAACTCCCAGCCACCCTTGTAGTCCCCGTAGCCGCGGGCAGTGGCAAAAATTTTCTTTTTATTCTCTATGCTGTCACAGATCACGGCAGCAACGACACGTATAGTTTTCATAAATTAAGCATTCACGATATAATCGTAAATATCCTCCCTTACCGGTTGATCAAGTATCCATTCAATTTTTACTGCTGACTTTGTAGTATTTGGCATCATAAACTCCCTCGCATTGCCACTCGGAAGCATGTGACCTAAATAATAGAACTCTTTGGATCCGCTATCATCTTTATTTTTTCGAACAAAAAGCTCTACTTGGATTCCACGTTCTTCACATTGCAGGAAATTCTGTACATCTTCAGATTGCAAACTCCTTCCTGATTTAGAAATCGCAATTAAAGAATGATTACTTGTGAAATGATCTTCATATTTGGTTGTATCAGAAATATCCTCTCTTTTATCATAGTTGATAAACACTGGAAAGGTCTTCGTCTTCTTGTCGTATTTATAACCACCAATATTAAGCGGTACTTCATTCGCTTCCCAATTCAATAATCGACAAGCATCCTCATAGGTATATTTTTGATACAATACAAAATCAGTATTCTTATATTTTGCCGAATAATCGTCTCTTTTATCCGGAGTCGCAGTCATGCCTAGCGTAAACTCCAGCGTGAAATAATCCATCAATCGTTTATAGCTACCCGCACTTGTATGATGTGCTTCATCGTAGATGCAACAACAAAAATAATCTTTCGGAAATCTCTGCAAATTCTCTATTTTGCTCAATGTCTGAACGGTTGCAAAAACATAATCTGCATCGTAATCTTCGTCTGTGCCAGCTGCACCGGAAACTAAGCCTGTCTTAATCGTGCTTCCAAAAACTCTTTCAAAAGAAGCCTTCGCCTGTTTCGCAATCTGATTACGATGTACCACGAATAAAACGCGTGGATATTGCATTTCTCTCATGGCAAATGCAGAAGCATACTTTTTTCCTGTTCCCGTTGCTGAAATCAAAAGAGCCTTATCTTCACCCATTTCAATGAATTTTTTCAGCTTATTGATAAACTCCACCTGCATAGAATTCGGCTGCAGTTTGTATGCTGCAATAGACAGAATCCTTTCCTTCTGAGCAATCCGCTTTTGATCACGTACTAACTTTTGAAATAATTTATTCTCTTCATAATGCCTTCTGTAGTTTTCTATAAAATCGTCATACGGTACAGTACATGATGCATTCCACAATTTTTCATACTCACGCAGAACATCCTGGATCATTTCTCCGTCTTTACTCGAAATAAGTCTGGTGTTCCATTCCATATTTCTAGTCAATGCACTTTGTGTCATGTTAGAACTGCCAATAATGAATCGATATTCCTCGTCTTTACGGAATATATATCCTTTTGTATGAAAACCATTTCCTGCCTCTTCCGTGTAATACATGCGGAGTTCAATATTTTTCAAACCTGCAATCATATCCAAAGCAATCGGATCACTAAAAGTAAGGTAGTCCGTAGTCATAATTCGTCCAGGAATACCTTTCTGCTCCAATTCTTTTAAGGTCTGCAAAAATGGGGTGACACCATCACGAGTAATAAAGGCTACACTAATGGCAAACCTATCACATTTTAAAAGTTCATTCTCGATTGAAGAAAGAACCTTTTGTCCACGTTTGCTGTTGTTATAAATAAATTCCGGCTTATATGCCAGATTTGAATTAACTTCTGCATTTACAAAAGCTGCAGTTAATCCCGTTTTTAATTGAGCTATATAATTTTCTTTCATTCTACTGTTCACTAAGAATAGGGTCTTTATAATCCATTATTTTGTGGCTATTATATTTCAACAACACATTTATTATATCATACTTTCATTCGATTCTGACTTATCATCATTCTTACTATAAATAAACCTAAAATGAATTCTTCTTGAATTTCACTGTTCCCATTTTCATACATAAAAAACAGGCTCGAATTCCTTTTATTGAGGGATTCAAACCTGTCTGTGTATTACTTACGCTTTCTAATTAATCCAGCCATTTTCTTTTTCATAGGATTTGATTAATTCAACATTGTGTTTCTCATAATTATTAAGCACGTCTGTATAGTTTTTATCAAAATCATCAGGATCGTACTTTCCTGTATACCAGCTTTGGTGGTCAAAATAATCCTGTATTTCTTTTGTTTTAAATCTTCTTCCATGTCTGGCAAAGATTTCATTTCTCGCTAATTGAGCTTCTTTTTCGGACAAATTTGCGATATCTGATTCCGATAAGTTTCTTGAATCACTATCTGCCAATATATAATAATTAGAAGCATTCACACTCTGAATTACGGATTCGTAAGTAACCGATGTCTCTTCCTTTTCATCAGCAACCATTTTCCCATCACTATTAACATTAATTGTAATATTCGGGTCGAATTCAAAAAGAGAAAACGATGCGAGGGCTCCGATAGACACAGTAAGAATTGCCAACTTCTTTAAAATAGACATTGCTTCACCTCCACAGCGCTTTTGATAAAATACAATCACATAAAAAACTCATCTATCTTCTCTACCGTATCCAGCACGTCTTCTTCCGCCACCCCGGCTTCTCTTGCTATTGTCATGGTATTTTCGAATTTTTCTTCGAAATCCGGATCAAACGCGTTGTCGATGAGCTCGTTTATGGTCTCGTATTTCTTTTCAAGTTCGTATACGTAGGCGTCGAACTTCATCTGCAGTTCCTGATCAAGCTTTTCCTGATGTAGCAGGGACTCATCGAGCAGTGCTTGTTCTTCTTTATATAAGGAAAGTCGTCCATACTCAAATGCATACATAGAAACCGCTTCTGCCAGCCCGCCGAATTCTTCTCCGATTTTGCTGGTTAACTGGGCTGACATCATTTTTATGATTGCTTCCAGGCAGATCCATAGGCATTTTTCGATATACTCTGTTTCGGTAATGATGCCTTCATCCAAGCTTTCCGTTAAGTCTCGAATAGTAGCTGCCTGATTCAGAATGGCATTTACTTTCCTTTCATCTACTCCAGCATTGTCCAGAATCGTGGCAGCGGCTTCTATATACTGTGCATATAATTCAAAGACAAATTTCGTATATATCTGACCATCTGGGAGAATCGCATAATCTGCGACTGTATTGGCGATTTGGAACACGTCTTCATTTGTGAAATCAGAAGGCTGCTTTCCAGAAGCCATGATTTTCAGCATGCTTAGTGTTAGAACGGTGCCGATTTTTTGGTTCAGGAGTTTTTTATCATCTGCGTCTTCGATGGCATACATGACTTCCTGCGCTTTTTTATACTGCTCATAGGCCAAGAGTAAGTTTTCTCCGTAAGGTGAATCCATCAAAGCCTTGATTCCCATTTCTTTCAGATCATCAACTATCATTCTTCAACCTCGGCTTCCTGTTCATCTGTCAGCTTTTCTCCAAAAGTCTTCGCTACGATTTTTGCATAGGTAACCATTTCACCAAGCATTTTTTTCTCTTCTACATTAAGAGCTGCGTAATCCTGATTGAAAAGCCCAAGGCAATTATCGTAGGCTTTATTCAAAAGTTCTCTGTAGTCTATAGTCTTATTTAGGATTTCGCCGATTTCCAAATCCATTTCTTTTACTTTTTTAATATTATTTTTTACAGACTCTATTTCTTCATTTTTCTGTTTGTTCAGTTTAGCTTTTTTCTTAGAAAAAATAACAATGGATGACAAAAGTGACGCGCCTGCGATTGACCATCCCACAGGACCTGCCAATGCCAATAAAGCATTTCCTGCAGCCATTCCACCACCACCGGCAGCCAGAGCACCACCGCCAAGCCAGGCAAGAGCTGCATTGGTCGCAGCCGCACCGGAAAGTGCAGAGATAGCTGTTCCGGTAGATGCTGTGCCGAAGGTGGTAGCAATCCACATAGCTGCGGTTGGCGCCATAAATGCTACAGATGCACCGGCAGCTACACCAGCACCAGCACTACCTGCTGCCACACGGGCTGCCTGCAGTTCACGGTCAGCGAATTCATATGCTTCCACAAATTCTTTTCGTTCTTTGTTGATTTCTTCGAACTCTTCTACCAGTGATTTGGGCTTATTTGCCAGACTGTTAACAAGTTTTTCGACGAATGCGAGCGAATCTGCCGAGCGTTTTCTTTCAATAAAAAGATTTAATCCTTTATCATTCATCAATGTATAGGCATCATTATATTCGTTCACAACCTGTTCCAGCATATGGTCCAATTCGAATCTTTTGCTATCGATATCTTCTTTCACCTCTGTTGCTGTTTCTTTTATTCCGGATGCTTTTTCGCTAATGGTATCAGTCGCTTTGACTGCCTTTTCTTTTAATGAATCTACATCTACCTTGGATGCTGTGTTTTTTGCGATGTCTTTTACAGTACCGAATGAAAATTTTGCCATTTGTAAATCTCCCTTGAACACATATGCTTCTTTTTATATTCAACTTGCAATTCTGTTTTTACAGCTTAGTTTATATGCTATTATTTTCTATGATTATTTTAGTCTTTCTATAAAGACATGTCCAATCCTTGTACGAAAATATACGGATTTTAGAATGAATCCCTCCCTCTACACGATGATATAAAACATCGCTCCGCATTTTGCCACGTTTACCCTTGCCCGGCTGCCGGCATAAGAAAAGACAGGTCCGAAAATGCCTTCCTTTAAGACTTTTTCGTCCTATCCTTATTATGACTCATAATTCACTTTTATTACTCTATCTCTTCTACCGAGCTTGTGCTTGCAATTGTACTCACATTTTCATTCAACTCCTGAACCTTTTCCCGGCTTTCTTGCATTTCACTTTGTATTTCTTCGATTTTCTCACTATCGATTTGCTCTTTTAACATCTGAGCTTTTTCTGTATTTTCTATACGGCATTCGTGATAGTAGCCTGCAATCGTGGAAGTTACTGTAACGAGCGCACCGATCAATGGAAGAATGTATTTGATTGTTGCATGCGGAAATTTACGAGAGATAATAATCGTCCCGATCACTGTGACTGCAATGATGATGCTCACAATGAAGATTACTGTATACATATCCTACTACTCCTTCTGCGCATCCAGGTTTTTCCATCCGAAACGAATGATGGATATGATCATGGAAGCTTCGCTGACGACTTCATCCAGAATTCCGGCCCAGGACCCTACGATGATATCGTATACGATCCAGAGCGGAGAGTTAATAAAAATACCTGCAATGCGAATTTTCTGACCGTTATTCGTATAGCCGCCGATGGTGGAGGCTATATTTGCCACCACGGGAAGAATGGAAATCCAACCGGACCAGGTAAAGATCATGGTCAGCAATTGCAGGAAACATATGATAACACACATCTTTCGACTTTTGGCAAAGTCCCAACTGCTGCCCAGGAAGAAGGACCTGAGCATATTGAGCAGGTAGCTAATACCGCCGGTTACCGCACCCAGCAGTATGAGATGAAGTGTATAAAATAAATAGGACGCGAACTGAACCATAAAAAGCCTTCTGTTTTTCTTACATTGGAATGACACAAAGAACAGTATGGTGCCTGTAAATCCGATTATTTGTATAAATATATAATGCATATTACTTGCTCGTTTCTCTTTTTATATTCATGATGTCATACAAATACATTTTTCCATCCATAATTTGCATTTGTACACTTTAATAGCTTTATAGAATAACTTTCCCCTTATCTTATTAGTCTGCAAACTTCTCAGAATCCAGCATTTTAATCACGCGTGCCGGGTTTCCTCCGACTACAGCATAATCCGGTACGTCTTTTGTAACGACTGCGCCGGCGCCAACCACGGCGTGTTTACCTACGCATACACCCGGCAGAATTGTCGCCCCTGCCCCGATCCAGGCATCGTGTTTAATCAAAACCGGTTTACAGGTCAAAACCTGCAGATCGTATGGATCATGATTATTAGATATGAGCTGTACGTTGGCTGCAATCTGTACGCCATCTTCAATAGTAATGCCACCCCTTCCCATGACCAGACAATTACTATTAATGTAGACACCTTTACCGATTTTCATATCATTGATACAGGCCCCGCTGATCGGTGCCGCTATAAAACTTCCTTCACCCAGATTTTCATCAAATATTTCTTTCAGAAGCTGCATATATTCTTCTGTATAAGGCATAGTATGGTTCAGACGGAATACCAACTGTGCCACACGTGCGCCTTCTTTCCTTCTCTCCGGGTTTGTTTTTCTCATATCTACTCTAAATTCTTCACAATTCATAATGTTCCTTTCCTTTAATCGATGGTTCCCAGTATGCGACTTTCTCTTTTGTGGTAGAGTCCGTTTTTACTGCGGAAGTCAGGTATGCCGCTTTCCGTCGAGACGCCGGCCCCGCCCAGAAAGACGACGCTTTTCGAATTCGCGAGAATCTCATGAAAGGCTTCGATTTTCTGTGCTTCTGACATGCGGTTATAATAATTATGTTTTTCCCTCTCGGAATGAAATAAGCGCTTCATACTGCTCTCCTATTATCATACACAAGGATGATGCTTACAATGAAGATTACTGTATACATAGCCCTCTTTACTTCTTAATAGACATTGCATCACCTCTACAACTTATACCAAAGAAAATCAAAGAACTTAATGAATAAATTAAATCCCAAGCTTATTTTTTAATGCATCTACCAAAACTGCAGAAAAGTTAATATTATTTTGCTTGGCGAGAATATCAAGCCAGGATGGAATCGTTAATGTTTTCTTCACATAGGTTTCTTTAATTTTTGAACGATGAAATGGCATCCAAACGTTTATAAAATAAATATTCTGATTTTCTTCCAATTCAACGATAGGGCTACTATCAGGTAATTCCTTGTTATCATCTTCATAGTCCTTAATTGTCAGTGCTAATAACTCCTGTGCAGCAAGAACAGGATCCTCATTAGACTCAACTTCCGTCATACAAAACGGAAATGAAGGAAATTTTATTGAAATATACTCTGAATCACTATAATCAAAAATTGCCGGAAATGTATAATTGTCTTTCATCTGAATACCTCTTCCTTTGTGTTTTTTTAATTATAACACGTGTTAAATACGTGTCAACACTTTTTTGTTTACTGCTCTTTTATTTATGATATAATAAAAAAGCCTTTTAATTCCTGAATTGGTATAAACGAGAGACATTCCAAAACACTTTTATAGTTTCATAATTATTACATTGCGGCACTAATTTTGATCGCATAATTTGCGACGCCTATAAGGGAACGGTTTGAAAAGCTTTTGCTACCGCATGGTATTCCATAAACGGCAATATGTAAAACAATTTAAATTATGTTATGAAACTTATTAATCAATGTCCTATTTAAACTAACGAAAGGAATTGTATATGTGTTTTAAAGATGTTGAAAAAAAACTTCGCGATGCAGGCTGGAAAGTTGTTAGAACCAATGGTTCTCACAAACAATTTAAACATCCTGATAAGGAATATGTCATTACTGTTCCTGATCATGGCAAAAAAGATATTTCTATTGGCGTTATTAAAAACATTGAAAAAGGCACTGGCTTATCTTTACGATAAGCCTTTTATTATTTCTATAATACTTTACTCCTCCTGCGCATCCAGGTTTTTCCACCCGAACCGAATGATGATTTAATTTTATCCTTGATTTTTCTCCAGATCAATGATAGCATACCAATCAAGAAATGGGTTTTTTACTGAGTAAGGTCTTCGGACTGTAAAAGGTTGCTCGTTTCTTTTTTCTTGACTTTTAATGCTTCTGATGATAGTATCTAGCTTAAGAAATGGGTTTTTGCTGAGTAAAGTCTTCGGACTCCAAAAGGTTGCTCGTTTCTTTTTTTATGTCTAAAATATCATATAGATACATTTTTCCGTTATTATCATGCCTAACCAGCATGGAAGCATGAAATACATTGTACCTTTCAATATTTCCATCGCTCCCATATACCGGCAGCGCAAATCTCGAATCATATCGATACCAACCGTAATACGCATTCCACCTATGCTTCTCATTCTGATTTTCATGGTAGCGCCTTCCGTCAGCTATTTTCAATAATTCCGGCAATCCTTGGGACGCATTTGCTTTAGCCTTAGCGACCGCACCTTTAAGATTTCTCGTATAGACAGAGCCCGCATACTCATCAGGCAGATCTGCTCCTATATAAACAACATCATTGGAATCTTCTATGGTATAGAATTCCCCTACATACTGTTTGAGATATTTTTCCACATCATCCCAATCCACCGACCTCTTCTCTTTAAAAATAATATCGTGAATAAACACAGTCTTCTTCCCATCCAGATCCTCTATTACATTTACTTTTCTATCCATACTCCCCTCCATCTACCATATTACACGCTTTGCGTTATGCTATGGATAAAAAAATATACCAGGTCTTTCCAAAATACTCTTACTCTTCCTTCTTTTCTACCATGCGCTCAATCTCTGCCCGATACTTCATCAGTCTCAGAAGGTACTCCGGCAGTTGTCTCTTTTCCGCTTCCCAGTCCTGGACCGTACGATAGGGGATACCATAATAATCACTAAATTCCCTGCGGTTCATCCCCATCGCTTCTCTTAATATCCTAACTTCTTTTCCTCGTCCCATGTTTCCTTCTCCATTCCATTAGCATACCGCAATGCGTTATATTTAAAATAATAGAAAACCGATTATCTGTCAATCACTCCCGTAAAGCGTTCAAATTTTAATCAAGCCACGTTTACCCCTGCCCGGCTATCGGCAATATAAAAGACAGGTTCTTAAGCCAGCTGGGGATCAAATACAGCAAAATCACCAGGATCGTACTTTCCTTTATACCAACTTTGTTGATCGAAATAATCCTGTATTTCTTTTGTTTTAAATCTTCTTCCATGCCTGGCAAAGATTTCGTTTCTCGCTAACTGAGCTTCTTTTTTGGACAAATTTTCGATATCTGCTTTCGATAAGTTTCTTGAGTCACTATCTGACAATATATAATAATTAGAAGCATTCACATTGTGACTGACGGATATGTAAGTAACCGTAGTCTCTTCCTTTTCTTCAGTAACTGCCTTTCCACCACTATTAAAATTAATTGTAATATTCGGGTCGAATTCAAAAAGAGAAAGAGATACAAGCCTTTTACTTTGCTCAAATAAACATATCTTTAGCTGATAATTCCCAGTATTTTTCCTATGCTGTCATGGAATACCAGGTCTGCTTTCCCTTCCATTCTCGTTTTCCCTTTATTGATGATGATCAGGTGCTCTCCATGATACATATGTGCCAGCTGCGCTGCGGATCCTACTTCCAGCGATGTGCCGCCGATGATCAGGCAGTCGGCATGATCGATCAGTGAGATGGAATTCTGATAGGCATCCTCCGGAAGCAGTTCACCATAGAGTGTCACATCCGGCCGCACCGTTTTTCCGCAATGCGGACATTTGGGCACGGGATCTTTGTTTTCAAATATATAGTCTGCCGGATATTCTCTTTTACAGGTTATACAGTAATTTCGCATGATCGTGCCGTGGATTTCCTGCACATTGATGCTGCCGGCCTTCTGATGCAGGCCGTCGATGTTCTGTGTGATGACGCCCTGCAGCCGACCGCTGGCCTCCATTTCTGCCAGCTTCAAATGAGCTGCATTTGGCTTTACACTTCTGGCATCAAGGTTTCTTCTGTAATAGGAGAAAAATACCTCCGGTTCTTTTTTCAGACAATCGTATGACAGGAGATATTCCGGCTTATATTTTTTGAAGCGACTTTCTCTTTTGTGGTAGAGTCCGTTTTTACTGCGGAAGTCAGGTATGCCGCTTTCCGTCGAGACGCCGGCCCCGCCCAGAAAGACGACGCTTTTCGAATTCGCGAGAATCTCATGAAAGGCTTCGATTTTCTGTGCTTCTGACATGCGGTTATAATAATTATGTTTTTCCTTCTCGGAATGAAATAAGCGCTTCATACTGCTCTCCCTTTACCATACAGCTTCTTCCAAATGCTTATTTAGAATTATAGCAAAAGACAGGACCAAATACTATTTACAAAGCTCCAGCACTTTCTTTTCAATCGCTATTCTGCTTTCTCTGCATTCTCTGGTATAGCCTTTAGCCTCGCGAAACATTTTTGGTAAAAGGAAATCTACTCCTATTGGAAGGATCTTCTTTACGATGCCTTCCGGCAGCACATAATGTGTGCCATGATCAAAAATCATGCTCTCCACGCTGCAGCTGTGAGGATGTTCTTCCAGACGTGCTAACATCCGCCTAATATATTTGACCGTTGGCCACATGGCATCATCCCTGGCTCCGATCAGCAGTAGATGTCCCTGAATATTCTCCACTTTAATAAATTCCTCTTCCTGAAGAGGATGTCTTTTTTCTGCCTCTTCGATGTGATCGATCGGAATATTTTTCAACCCTGTATTTTTCGGTGCCGGTGACATGGCCAGCAGATTAATCTTCCGGGAGACAAACCATTTGACCGCGCCCTTTCCGATCATGCTTTTCGGATCGTCGTCTACATATAAAATCACTACAAGATTCTTTTTTTCTCCGGAATAAAGATATCCGTAAAAGCCATCTTTCTCTATTTCAAAACTCTTTTCTTTCATAGCATACCCCTTTTAGTTATATCTATCTAACTTTTAAAAGTATAACATAGATACCTACCATAAGACAGTACAAAAACAGATAGCTACGTTTCCACCTGCCCGGGGAGCAGCTCACCATATAGAGTCACAAACGGCAGTTTTTTCATACATACGTTATAATAGTCGTGTTTTTCTCGTATGGTAGTGCATATTCAAAGCATCCTTATGCAGAAATTAAGCGCAGCGCCAGATATCGTTCCGGATAGATTTCAGACTCGCCGCTTATTTCATCCACACCTTCCACGATTCTTACGCCTGCGTCCATGATCTCATAATCCATCTCTGTATCCAGCAGATATTCATATTCCATCATGAAGTCTGAATAAGCGGAAATATAAGCGCCCTGATCATAACCTTCCGGTACATAGATCATTAATAATGTACGATAGTAACCGCTGCCGAAATTCTTTGTCACCTCATAATTTACAGAAGTACTGGTGATACAATGAAAGGTATCTTTCTTTCCGATTGAATTCTTCATGTCACCAATGCTTGATGATGTGTCGGTAAAGGCATCGACATTTGCAGTACCGCTGTAAACCAGCGTATTCTGTTCCATCGTATAGCGGCTGAGCTCATAAGAAAGGTTTTCGTTTATTTTTTCGTAACGGCTCAGATCATCATCCGTTTCCTCTGAACTATCCTGATCTTTTGGTCCATCCTTCAGCAAGCATTTCATGGGGTAATATTCAGAACCGCTATAAGTCACACAGCAAGGATTCGAATATGCCGACAGATCTTCATCACTATTACCGATCGTATATGTTTCAACCCAATGATTATAACCATAAGCAGGTACATCCACATAATCTTCCGCATCGAAGAGCGGCTCATAAGCTTCTCCATCAGATGTGACTTCTACTTTCAGGACGAAGTAAGCCAAACCTTCAGCTGCACATATGTATGTGCTTCCTTTCTTTCTTCCGGTAATAACCCCATCATCATCTACAGATGCAATGCTTGGATCAGTAGATGTATAAACAATTCCGGAAGTATCCAAACCTTTTACTTCGAATTCATAGGTCTCGTTACCCTTCAGCGTAATTTCCTCATCAGCTATCTCCGGGATTTCTGTCGCATAGGCTATGTCATTCTCTTTTGCATATTTCTTTATATTCTCGTTTTCAGAAACCAAAAGCAAATTGCTCTTCTGAGAAATGGCATTCTCATCAAGCTCTTCAATGGAATCCGGAAGCTTTATATACATGTTTTCGGTCTTCACCTCATCGACCCTTGGACTTTCCTGATAGAAAAAGGCATTTTCTTCTATATATTTGATACCCTCTTCCACAACTATTTTTGTTTCAGAGTCGACCATGCCGCAGCTATAGGAACCAAGCGATTCTGCTACCGCCGGAACAGTAAGAAGTTCTTCCTCTGTATATGGTGCTTCTACGAGCGTTTTCTTTTCTTTCGAAATCAAACATCCCTCTTTCACCTGATAATACTGATTCTCTTTATCCACATCAAAGCTCTCTATCTGCGCTTTCAGAAAAGCACTGGCATCAATGTCTTTTACACCTGCACCTATATGTAATTCCTGCAAAGAGCTATCTCCCTGGAATGCATATTCCTTTATGGTCTTTACCTGATCAGAATAGCTAAGCTCTGAGAGCTCTGTATCATCGCTGAAGGTATTTTCCGGAATTTCTTCAATTCCATCTCCCAGGCTTACGCTTTGGAGTTGCTCACAGCTTTCGAAAACAGATACGCCTAAGTACGTCACCTGATCCGGCACGGATATCGTTTTGATCTTTGATGCTTTGAAAGCGTTGTCGTCAATTTTTTCCACCGCGTCAGGAATGATCACTTCCGAAACCTTTAACTTCGAAGGAAAAGCATAATTACCGATTTCTTTTACAGTATCAGGAATCGTAATTACATAATCCTTCTCGGCCTCTGTATCTTCTGATACAGCGCTTTCATCCGCCGTATCTGCATCTTCTGATACAGCACTTTTATCCGCAGTATCTGCATCTTCTGATATAGCACTTTCATCCACAGTTTCTGAAACATTACTCTCATTTACCGTTTCGGAATCCGACTCTGCCACTTTCTCTTCATCATCGGTCTCTTCCGCCAGTGAATTATCATTTTCGGATAATTCATCATAAACATAGTCATGATCCTCGACCAGAGGAATTTCGTCTTTACTGAAATTATGATAAATATCCTCTGTATCTGCTTCTTGAACAGAGGATTCATCTTCGGCATTTTTTTCCTTGTTTTCCTCTACATTCTCATCTGACATGTCACCCGAATAATATGTCATCTCTAAATCATCTGACATGACGTCTTCTCCATGCCATTTATATAATTTAGTAAAATCTTTACTGTATAGAACAGAATCTTTTACAGCAAATGAGTCACTTCCATCTTCGATTTCCATCTCTTCTATATTGCTGTTTGCCAATGCGTTATCTTCAATTGTTTCAAGTGAAGCACTAATGCAAAGCTTACCTATATTCATGGAATCGAGGGCATTTTCCTTTAAAGTCTCTACGCCCCGGCCCAAAATGAGTGTATCTACAGAAACCCCTGAAAATATATCTTCCTTCACTTCAGTACAGTTCAGGCTTATACTGTCCTGAGCATGTACGTTTGCGAATGCATTACTTTCTATTTCACTTAAATATTCAATATTTTCTATTTTTTCCAAAGCGCTGCAAGCAGAAAATGCTGATTCGCCCACTTTTTTGCATCCCTTTGGAAAAGTGAATTCCTTTAAAGCAGAACAATTGTCGAAGGCTTCTTTCGGGATTTCCCTTAATTTGGTCAAGCCTGCAGTATTCACTTTTTCCAGGCTTGTGCAGAAAGCAAAGGCATAGTCACCCATGGAGTTCAGCTCTTTGCTTAATTTTACACTTTGCAGACTCATGCAATGAAAAAATACACCTTCCCCCAATATTTGAACCGATGCCGGCAAAGTAATATTTCGGATATTGGAGCAGGTCATAAAGGCATAATCATCGATTTCTTCCAGACCTTCTTTCAGATTTACTGTTTCCAGAGCTGTACACTCATCGAAAGCATACTCCTCAATAAGCTTAACCGTCGCCGGAATATAGACAGAAGTAATCGTTTCACATCTCTCGAAAGCATAGGCGCCGATTTTTACCACCTTCTGATCATTGATCGTAGATGGAATCTGCAATGTTTTCGCATGTCCTGTATATCCCACGATGCTTACATTCCCATCTCCATCAGAAATATACTGAAAATCTTCATAGGTCTCTGCAGACAAATTATCTGCTTCCTTCGTTTCTGATGTGGCACTCGTATTCGAAACTGTATTTTCATCTGCAAATACAGACTGCACATTCCCCAGCGTCATACAGCTGATTAAAAGCATGGTGATTAATTTGGGGTAAAATTTTGTTTTGCTCATAAAAACTCCTTACTTTATCTGTTTGAGAAGCCTCATAGCATGAAAAACTTAATCTGCAAACTTTTCTGCAGCAAGCATTTTGATCACACGTGCAGGATTTCCGGCTACCACGGCGCAGTCCGGTACATCTTTCGTGACCACAGAGCCGGCACCGATGATGGCACCATAACCTATGGAAACACCCGGCAGAATAATGGCATGCGAACCGATCCATACATTTTTATCGATGCTGATCGGGCGTGGGAATAACTGTCCTCTGTTTTCAGGATCATCATCGTGATTGATCGTAAGTATAGATACGTGGTGCCCGACCTGGCAGCCATCTCCGATGGTGACGCCACCCTGATCCTGCATGGTCACGCCCATATTGATATAAACGCCCTTCCCTACGGTAATATTCAGACCGAAATCTGTATAAAAAGGCGGCACGACATGACTGGATTCAGGTATTTGCTTTCCGGTTAGTTCGCTGAAAATCTCCTGTCTTTCTTTTTTCGTATGATAATGATTATTAAGTTTATCCATATATTGCAAGGCGCGGTCAGTCATTGCATCACTGAAAAATAAGGCTTCTGATAATGCTTCGATCTTTCCTGTTTCTTTTAACTGCTGATTAAATTCTTCTAATGTCATATTTACCTTCTCCTTTAACCGATGAGCAGCCGGTAGCCTTCTGATGGGCCTCTTTCGGAAGCTGCTGCTATAAAACCTTCAAAAGTTCCTGAATTCCGCCTTCTTCATAAATCGAACGATAATAATCCACTTCCTGCGCGATCAATTCATCCATTACCTGCATACTTAAAAGCTCCACAGGCGCTTTATCATCCGTCATGCAGTAATTTCCGGCTTCATAAGACACCATCTCATCCCTGACCTTGGTCATCATGGATAAAAGCTCGGCATCCGATTCCTTACGTAGGCTGGCATCAAAAACCGTAAGCGCGTCCGGGTTATTCGTCGCAAAAAGTTCTCTGTTCGTATTACCATCTACATCTACAGTATAAACTTCTGAAAAGACGCTGCCAATCGTATCTGACAGATACTGATTTATATTTCCCTCCGAAGAACCACGCATATTCATATTCACAACCATAACCCCATCCTTTGAAAGATGATCCCGTACCAACGTGAAGAATTCCTGCGTAGCCATCTGGAATGGAATGGAGATATCCTGATAAGCATCCACCATGATCACATCATAGGTCTCATCCACTGCATTAAGGAAAGCACGGCCGTCATAGGTTGTGACATCCACATCATCCGGTAATTCGAAATACTCTCTGGACAGATTCGTAATCTTTTCGTCTATCTCTACGCCTGTAATGACTGTATTGTCGAAATAACGCTCACACTGGGTTGCATAAGTACCGGAACCGTTGCCCAGAATCAGAATCTTCATTTCCTCTTTATCCTGGATGCCTGCCAGATATGGCGCTGCCATAGCATAATCATAATACATGCCGGTCAATCCCTTATCCTTTAAGTAAACCGACTGAACACCGAAAAGTACATTGGTAGAAAGAACTACCTCTTCATTATTCTCATAAACCTGCAGGTAATTATAAATAGATTCTCCCTCATAAGTCAGATCTGACTGCCAAAATGCGAAACTGTTATTATGGCCGAGAAGACAGCAAAGCAGGAGAAGTACAATGCTGACAGGAACCTTCTTAGCCTTTCTAAAATTTACCTTTGCGCTAACGAAGTAAACTATACTGAGTGCAAGCAAAATACCTGCAAAAATCAGGAAAGTAATCGAGGTACCTACTGCCGGAATACTGATAAATGTAGGAACAAAGGTACCGATAATGCTGCCAATGGTATTGGAAGCGTTCAATCTTCCCACCACACTACCGCTATCATCCAGACTATCTACAGAAAACTTCACCAGAGACGGTGTCACCGTACCCAGTAGAAAAAGCGGAAACACAAAAATCACCATACAAGCAGCAAAACCTGCGATCACCAGGAAATTGCTGCTGACTGTAAATATCAGCAAGGCAGAAATAGCCAGAATGACATATTTGCCTACCACAGGAATCGCCGCAATCCAAACAGCTGCGATGATGATTCTTCCGTACAGCTTATCCGGATTCGGATCCTTATCCGCTTTTCGTCCTCCGTAGAGATTTCCCAGTGCCATAGCGATCATAATCGTTCCGATGATGATCGTCCATACAATCTGCGACGAACTAAAATACGGCGCCAGCAGACGGCTTGCGCCCAGTTCCACAGCCATGACCGACATACCTGCAAAAAATTCGGTCAGATAAAGATATAATTTGTTCGAAAGAATTTTACGTTGCATAAATGTTACTAACCCTTCATATAAATATCATTTCATACATTTTACCACTACAGCTTCTTTATTCTTAAATTATTTTAATCTTTCTATAGAGATATGTCCAATATTATAAAAAAAGGCAGGTCTGAACCTTTTTTCCTAAGGTTTCGAACCTGTCTTTTCTGTATCTTGTATTTTATTTATCTGCCTATCCCCGATATGCCTGCTAGCAGTCCCAGCAAGCCGTTTTTATAAAAGTTTTGCACATCGATTAAGGCCTGACAGGTATCCTCCTTTGGCAAGTCTTTCAGCAAAATACCAAAGACCGTTGCATAATAATTATCCATGATTGACCCCAGGGCAGCAGGGTGGATCGGCAGCTGCACGGAGGATGTCGTAATCCGCTCGATGGTGTTGGATTCACTCATTTCCTGAATTTTCCCCAGAAAGTTTTCATACCTCGTTCCCTCTGACCGTGTCATCAAAAGAACCAATTCATCGTGATGCTCATATAGAAAATCCACAAGCTCCGGTAATCGATCTGTATAGCACGCTGACATATGCATCATGCGTTCTTCTGCCGGATATCTGTCCATATCATCAGAAATGCTATTAAGCAATTCTATGATACCCTCCGCCGTTTCCTGCGTAATCGCACAGAAAAGTTCCTCCTTGGAATGATAATAACCGTAGAAAGCGCCTTGCGTATAGCCGGCATCCTTCACAATCTGCCTGAGAGAGGCGCTTTTAAAGCCATCCCTCAGAAAATATTCTTTCGCTTTTTCCAGTATCGCCTTCTGGGTCGGGGTATAGTCTCCCATGATACTCATCCTCTCTCTAATTTTCTCTGCAGCCTTACTTTCTGGCGATCAGATTCATTTTTACTTTTTTAATCTTCTGAAGACTCTCCACAGAAAGGTCTGCTTTCCTGCACATGGCACGCAGTTCTTTTTCTGAATAAACGCCCACATCGCCATGTCCTGAAATATTTGCCAGTGGCATTTCCAGATGATTTACCAGCCATGCCAATATACCATCTACCACAAAGTCTCTCAAAAAGAGAATTCCACCCGGCTTCAGACAACGGTAAACACTATTGAAGAAATCCTGCGGATTCGGGTAATGATGGAAACTCTCACAGCAGACGATCACGTCAAAGCTGTTTTCCGGAAATGGCAGGTTTTCGCAATCGCCTACCACAAATTCCGCATTCGGGATATTTTTTTCCTTTGCCTTATCAATCATAGCCGGCGTCAGGTCCAGACCGGTAAAATGCTTCTCCGGATACATTTCTGCCAAAAGAGAAATCAGTGGTGCCGGACCGCAGCCAGCATCCAGCAATGTATCGAATTCATGCTTCTTCAGAATTTCAATAATCTCCGGATAGTCCTCTTTACAGATTTCGTAAATACCTGCATTCTTATTTTCGTATTTTGCTGCTGCTTTGGTAAATTCTTTGATCGATAATGCCTTATATTCTTCGCTTGAACGAGCCATTTGTTTTCTCCTTTGTCATGTAAAAATTCAAATATTCTAACTATACTTATATCACTGATATATAGCACCGATATAAGTATAGTTAGAATATACTAACATGTCAAGGAGAATTTTTCTTCTTTATCCGCAAGCTTCTCCGAATCCGGCATTCTGAGGGCTCTAAACCTGTCTTTTCTATAGCTTATATTTTACTTAACCATTTGTCGCGAAATTTTCCGCAAGGTGATATAGAAGCAAATGATCTGAAAGATTCCTGCTGCTGCCCAGGCGGATCCATCCATCAGGTATAAGCCGGTCTGCCCGATCATGGCCGGCAGAAAATAAGCAGCACAGGTTCTGGCCAGCATCTCGCAGATACCTGAGCACATAGGTGCAACTGTGTTCCCGATACCCTGCAGTGAGTAACGGAAAAGGTTCATCAGGTAAGCTGCAGGCAGACAGAAAGCCAGGACCATTGTATAATGATAAGCCACATCCAGCGCAGCGACTGCGTCACTTACATCAGATGAAAGGAAAAGGCTGACGATCGGCCTTGCAAAGAGCACCATAATCGCGATCACCAATCCGGAAAAACAAAGCGCTATTACAATACCGCGGCGAATTCCGGAACGCACGCGGTCCATACGTTTCGCACCATAATTCTGTCCCAGGAAAGTAGATGACGCGAATCCGATGGCAACCGCTGAGGTATCCATGAGACCATGCAGCTTATTGGCTGCCGTACAACCTGCCACGACGATATAGCCGAACTGATTAATGACTGACTGCGCATAAATACCGCCGATGACAGTGATGGACTGGGAGATAGCCTGCGGAACACCAAGGCGGCAAAGCTGGAAAAGTATTCCCCTATCCGGACTGAAATCTCCCGGCTGCATATGAAATATGGCGCTTTTGCGGATGATCACCATGCAATAAAGAAAGGCAATCAGCTGGGCCAGCAGCGTAGCCAGGGCCGCACCCAGTATTCCCCAGCCGAAGCCTGCCACAAAGAGCAGGTCTAAGGCAATATTTGAAAAGCCTGCGACACACATAGCTACCAAAGGTGTTTTTCCGTCTCCGACTGCACGGAGAATAGCCGCGGCCATATTATAAGCCAGCACGATCATAGAGCCGCTATACATAGCAGTCAGATAAACCCTTGCGCCCGCAAAGATGCTTTCTTCTGTATGCAGCAATCGAAGTAGCGGTGCTGCGAAAGTAACACTCACGACCGTATAAAAAATGCCAAATGCAATGGTGACCAGCACACACATGCAGACCGATTTTCGGAATCGATTCTGATTTCCGGAACCGAAGTTTTGGGCAACAACGGTGGAAAAGCCCTGTGCCAAGGCGGTAATACTCCAAAGAACCAGCCAGTAAAGCCAGTCACAGGCGCCCAGCGATGCGAAAGCGCTGACACCGACATTTCTTCCTACAATAATTGCATCCACAATAGAATAAAGCTGCTGTCCCAGATTCGTCAGAATCAAAGGGATGGCAAGCCGTATGATCAGACGGGTCGGGTTACCACTCGTCATATCAATCGATCGTTCCATAAAAATCCCCCGCTTTTTATTGTTTTTATAACTATTTACTATTTTAAACTGTCCTTTTCGGAATGTAAGGCTTTTTTGCAACGTAAAAAAGGGTTACAGTATTTGACGTCCCTGTACGTATTTGCCGACGATGCATGTAGCGTCGGCTTCCAGGTAAATATCCCTCTGCAGGCGCTGCTCTATGGAAAGATCATTTTTCACACAAAGCTCTGTGTCATCCAGAATGATCGCATCCAGTTCATAGCCTGCGTCAAAGCTGCCTGCATTTCCGAAGAATTCGCCGCCTCCCATTGTCGCCAGATAGAAAGCCTCCTCAAAACGAAGAGCCGGACAGCTCTGATCTACCAGCCGCCAATATAGCTTGGAAGCTTTCACACACTCTGCCACTGCGCGGAACATAGACTCGGATTCACCGGCAGCCACATCACTGCCAAGACCCACGTGTATATCTCTCTTCAGATATTTGCGAATCGGCGCAATACCGGAGGCCAGATTCATATTGGACGACGGACAATGGGCCACATATACGCCGTTTTTTTCAATCAGATTGATTTCCTCCTCTGTGCAATAGATGCAGTGAGCCATAACTGTCTTTGCATGCCCTCCGAAAAGCCCATAATAGTCATATCCCGCCCCATAAAAGGCAGCTTTCGGGAAAAGCCTGCTGACCAGCTCCACCTCGCCCGGATTTTCGGACAAATGTGACTGGATTGGCAAATCATAAGCCTGCTGCACCTCATGCAATTCACGCAGCAGATGATCTGAGCAGCTGGGCAGAAAACGCGGTGTAAGAATGGGCATCGTGTGGTTATATCTCTTCTCAATGGCATTGATCCAGCCAAAGGTGTCAAAGGCAGAAGCCTCGGGACTCGGCTCACGCAGGTTATCGGGCGCGTCACGGTTCATATTCACCTTTCCCACGTAGGACACAAGCCCGGCCTCTTCCAGCATATCCATCAGCATGATTGTGGCATCTCGATGGATAGTTGCAAAAACCACTGCCCTAGTCGTTGCGCTCTTCTTCAGATTGGAGACAAATACGTCATAAGCCTTTTTCGCATAATCGAGATCTACATATTTGGCCTCTTCCGGGAAGGTATAGGTCTGCAGCCAGTCCAGCAATTCCATATCCATACCCAAGCCGCGGAAAGCATACTGCGGCGCATGTACATGCAGATCCACCATACCGGGAATAACAAGCTTCCCGCTATAATCCTTCAATGGCAAATTTTCGTAAACCGACGGAATTTCAGGAAATACACCTGCAGATCTGCCTCCCAGGCAGACCAGATATCCATTCTCCATCGTGTTCAATTCAGTCGAATTTTTGCTCCAGCAGATATCTCCTTTAATGATAAAGCTATCACTGCTGTCGGAAGCAAATACCAGCTGTTTCAGAATATCGACTAAAAATCGCTGCATAGCCGGATCCAGGTCCCTGATTTCCCGGATTACCACAGGCGTAATTAAGGTCAGATTTGTCTTCAGATCAGCAAATCGCTCGAAGTCAACCTCTTCCAGAATGTTAAAAATAATATCTATGAAGCGTTCTCTTTCCGCAAAGGAAAGGCCATCGATCCAATTATTCACCTTATTTTTCAGAAATTGCGCAGCCTTATCCGGGTAGCGGTATTCGGAAAAGGATAATTCATCCACCTTCCATGAGGTAGCATTATGCTGCATAATTCCATGCTCATAGCTATAGATAATCTTTGGTAAACTTTCCTGCTTCATGAGCATGCCGAAAATAGAAAATTGCGGCGCTGTTTTCCTGATCAATGGTTGAATACGCCGGAAGCCTTCAAATTCCAAATCTTCCGGGAGAAAGCCCGGTCCATCATGGGTAAAAATCGTCTCGATCCGATTCTGCACCTCCGGCGTCGTATGGGCTGCTGCGTAAACGGCCAGGTTACCACCCTTAGAATGACCACCCACACAAAGCTTTCCGCGAAAAATATTTGCCACGGCAGTCAGATAGTCTGCCGCCATCTGCTGGGAGGGGACAGGTTCCTTCAGGCAAAGACGGAAATCCTCTTCCCACCCGGTAAAAGTCTTATCAGTACCACGAAAAGCCACATAGACCAGGTCATTCGGCAGCTGGTAGGTCACCGCTGCGAACTGTTTGCCCACCTTATATTCCAGCGCTTCTCTTCGCATACAGAAACGCACGTCGGCAAAACGCGGATTCTTTGCCAGCGCATGCAGCATCTCCAGAGTCTCCTCCGGTGACCAGATTTCGCAGAGCAGCTCTTTGAAATATTCTTCCTTCAGAAAATCAGCTATACGGCAGCTTTCCGTCTCTGTTAATGCAAGGAATTTTGCTTCTTCACCCTCCGGCATTTCACGCCTGGGAAGTATTTCTTCCGGCAGATGCAGATAGGTAAGCCAGGTCAGGATCAGACTGTCCACTTCATTGATAGGCAGCTCGGCAAAGGAGGCCTCTTGCTTTCGGGCATAGGAAATAATGGTCGATTGCTTTGCATTTGTGTGTTCTTTATGCGTATTTTCCTCATGCATTTGACCCTTATTTGTGATTTTTTCACGCAGATGTTCCTTATGCGTATGCATTTTATCTGTAACAGACCAAGTCAAACCTTTGCCCATAAGCCCCTCCTCTACTAATTATGTAAGTATTTTTCATTTTTTCCTGCTTTTAAATAACTTGCTGCCACTGATTAGTCTCCACAATGGCAAAACATAGAGAAAACAGGACGTGATCAGACATTTGCTCGGTGCGCCTGCAGATGCAAGAGCCACTGTACCTGCAATAGACCAGGGAATCAAAGGTGCAATGACAACCACTGTATCCTCCATGTCCAGCGCTCGACGCTCAGAATCTTTATATAAAGGAACGCAAAGCTGTGAAGTCAGCATGATTGCCAGTGTCTGATTGCATGCAATCATGGATGTGAAACAAGACACCAGAAAGGCAATCGGAAACGCACCCCACTTCTCATTTAATTTTTCGATCAGTTTTTCCATAAAGGAAAGCAAACCTGTCTTTTTAAAAATATCCGCATAGGAGGAAGCAATGCATACTATGGCACCAACCTTCAGCATAGAGCGGATACCGCCACCGTTGATCATGCCTGAAAGCTTCTCCGACGACACGCTAAATCCCATGATGGAAGCTTTTATCACTTCTTGCACAGACATACCCTGCACAAAAATTGCGATGACCACGGCGATAACGATGCTGACAAACATCAATCTTTTCACTTTGACCCGGCAAAGGGCTAAAAGCAAAACAACGATGGCCGGTAAAAGACAGAGCAGGTTTATCTGAAAGGCTTCACCAAAGAGCTTCTCTACATTCATTCCTGCCTGACCTGCCTGCATGGTCATGCCAACGATTCCATAGATCGCACAGGTGATGAAAAATGGAATAATTGCCGTTTTGATCATATTTTTAATATTGGCATAAATATCTGTTTCCGTCAGCGTCGCTACCAGTAACGCACTGGTGGATACCGGTGAACATCTATCACCAAAATATGCTCCTGCCAGCACGGCACCACCTACCCAGAAAACCGACAATCCCATGGATCTGGCAATACTGACACAGATCACACCCATCGTGGCCGAAGTACCAAAAGACGTGCCGGTCAGGATGGATAGCATCGCGTTCAGCAAAAAAGTTAAGAGAATAAAAATCGAGGGATTGATAAGGTCCGATGCGTAGCTGACAATAGTTGGAATACATCCTGAAGCGCGCCACATTGCAGTCAGAATTCCGATCAGTACGAAAGTCAGCAGGATATTTTTCACTGTTTTTATTCCCGAAAGGCTCATATGAAAAAGGGCTTTTAATGAAAATCCTTTTTTTAGTCCATAAATAAAAAATAAGGCCAGGCCGATGAGAAGCGCCATGACAATCGGCACCTGCAAAGCAATACTTCCCAATAAAATCAGGCAAAAAATGCCCATCACCAATACTTCCATAATATTTTCCTTTTGCTTACTTTTTTTCTCATTATAATACACTCTGCAGTAAAGTATTTATTTTTTTCTGTTCAGGCGCTTATTCTACAGATCCTTTATGTGATGTAATTGCTCTCCCATGATTTCTTTCATTATCTGAAAAGCCACATCGCCTGTGCAATGTCCCGTATAAAAAATCGTATCCATTGTATGAAGCTCATTAGCTACTTGGGTGATTTCTGCAATATCTTCTTTTGCATAGACATCGCGTACCATGTGAAATCCACTCATGACCAGGTCCGGATTGCGGCCGTATATTTGGCGGAAACGATCCAGAATATTGAGAATGCCCTTGTGAGCACAGCCTGAGATCAGGATGATTTCTTCATTGACATGGATGACGAGGTATTGTTCGTGCTGAAACTGATCCTGTTTAATATCATTCACATTCTCTGTACATTTTTCCAACAAACGCATATTCCCCCTGGGCCATGCTCTTCTGCCGCTCACATTGCTGAATACGGAAAGCTCATCGTCTATACGAGTATCGCCATAGAGCAACTGTAACTGTGGCAATTGATTGATCAGCGGGTCGATACCTATATATCTGATACCATCCTTTTTCATACTGTAATAAGGCCCGGATGCCGTATCCTTCATATAGATTTTTGCATGCGGGTTGATTTCTGTAAAGCTCATCAGCCCGCCTGTATGGTCATAATGACCATGGCTCAGAAAGACCAGGTCAACCTTTGCCGGATCAATTCCGAGTTGTCGGGCATTGTCCCAGGTTTTTGCAGACTGTCCGGTATCTGCCAGAATGCTATGATGGGGTGTCTCAATATATAAACAAAGGCCGTGCTCTGCAGTAATGCCATCGCCTGAGAGATTATTTTCCATCAGGGGAATGATTTTTACTCCCGTCTTATTTTTCAATGTTTTTATATTATTTTTACTTATCATAATCTTACTGCTCTTTTCTGTGATCACTTAAGGAATATTCGTTACGGATTCACTTTGAAACTATACAAAAATAGGATAACCGGCATGCGATATATCTCATAAATTATGATAAGAGAAGTATTTTATTCTGTCAACAAAGTCAAAAAAAGGGGCTTTTTTTTTCAAAGCCCCTTACATACCTTCATTTCTTTTCCGAAATTTTTTATTTTATTTCTTACATTGTATCGATCATCATTTTTTCTATATTTGCCATGACGTCTATGTAGTATTTGTATTCTGCATTGGTCATGTTTTCCGTATCCATATTATCTAACTTATCCATCGCGTCGGTGTATTTGGTCATAAATGCCAAATAGTCGTTCAGTAAGGCTGTGGTATCATCGGTTTCACTATATTTATTCATGAATTCCACGTACTCCTCGAAGAATTCCTGATAGCTATCCATGGCCGCCTTGAAGTCAGGGTCGATTTCTTCCGGATCTCTGCCCGGCGCTAAATTAAACGCATCCTCTGCTCCGGCTACTTCTGTATCTGTCTCTTCTGTTTCTGTCTCTGTTTCTTGTGCAGCCTTCTCTTCTTCTGCTGCTTTCGCTTCCTCCTCTTTCTTTTTTGCCTCCTCAGCCTTCTTTTTTTCTTCGGCTTCAGCCTTTGCTTTCTCCTCCGCTTCCTTTTCAGCTTGAAGCTCGCTGTCTGTTTTTACATCGGATACAAGGGATACCGCAGCCGCCTGCTGTGTGCTTTCGCTGCTGCCTCTTTTTTTATCACTGCTGTTATTTCCAAAGACCACACCAATAAGAGCTAACACCAGAACACCGATTATAATTTTCTTTTTCATACTTTTCTCCTTTTATAAACTAATGAATTGTTCACCTTTTATAAACTAATGGATTGTTCTTTTGGATCTATATTAAAAAAGTGGACACGATATATAACTACTCGTTACAATAA